>Ga0105238_10003295_pt1 | contig 16130 bp, 11 predicted proteins | sample KBSC34metaG_FD_81526 | JGI IMG/M metagenome (GOLD analysis project Ga0105238, IMG submission 81526) | Corn rhizosphere microbial communities from Kellogg Biological Station, Michigan, USA - KBS C3-4 metaG | ecosystem: Host-associated > Plants > Roots > Rhizosphere > Soil | place: Michigan, USA... | reverse complement strand
CGCCGCCCAGCAGGCGGCGCTCGAGGCGGTCGTCCTTGCGAAGGCCGCGCGGGCCGTGCGGCGGCACCGCGTAGAACTCGCGCCGGTCACGCCCGTGCGCGGCACCTGGATCACTCCCGTGCGCACGGATCCGATCGACATTTCGATCGAAGAGAAAATTGCGCTGCTGCTCAAGGCCAACGAGGCGGCCCTCAAGGTGAAGGGCGTCCAGTTCGTGAGCTCCGGTGTCCAGGCGCTGCGCGAGATCAAGACGCTCCTTACCTCCGAAGGCACCAACGTCACGCAGACGTTCATCCGCATCGGCCCGTCGTTTTCGGCAACCGCCGTGCGGAGCGGCGACTTTCAGAGCTTCTCGGAAGCGCTGGCACCCCGTGGCGAGGGCTGGGACTACGTCGAGTCGCTCGACATGCCCGGCCACGCGGAACAGTGGGCGTCCATGGCCGTCGAGAAGCTGGCCGCGAAGAGCGTCGAGGCGGGGGCCTACGACCTCATCCTCGAGCCGTCGAACTTGTGGCTGACGATCCACGAGTCGATCGGCCACGCGACGGAGCTCGATCGGGCGATCGGCGAAGAAGCGAACTACGCCGGCACCAGCTTCGTGGCGCCGCCAGAAAAGGCGATCGGCCAGTTGAAGTACGGTCCGCCCCTCATGAACATTCAGGCGGATCGCACGCAACCCGGCTCGCTCTCGCGCGTCGCGTGGGACGACGAAGGCGTACCCGCCGAGCAATGGCTGCTGGTCGAGCGCGGCATCTTCAAGGACTACCAGACCACGCGAGAGCAGGCGGCGCGCATCCAGCAGTTGACTGGTGTGACGCGCTCGCACGGCTGTTCGTACGCCGATTCATGGCAGAGCGTCCAGTTCCAGCGAATGCCGAACGTGTCGCTGCTTCCTGGCGAACAGGACCTGTCGCTGGCCGACATCATCGCCGCCACGGATCGTGGCATCGTGATCAAGCACGACGGCTCCTGGTCGATCGACCACCAGCGCTACAACTTCCAGTTCTCCGGACAGGCGTTCTACGAGGTGCGCGGCGGGAAGATCGTCGGCATGCTGCGCGACGTGGCCTATCAGAGCGACACGCCGTACTTCTGGAACGCGATGGACATGATCGGCGGGAAGTCGTCGTACTGGATGGGTGGCGCCTTCAACGACGGAAAGGGCGAGCCGGCGCAAATCAATTCGGTCAGTCACGGCTGCGTGCCGGCGCGGTTCCGCAACGTTCGCATCCTCAACACGGCGAGGACGTCGTGAGCGCTCCCTTGCTGACGGCCGAGGAAGCGCGTGCGCTCACGGAGCGGGTGCTCAAGATGAGCACGGCCGATTCGACGCGCGTCACCGTGACCAGTTCGACGAGCGGCAATACCCGGTTCGCGGACGCCAGCATCTCCACGTCTGGACAGTCGTCGAATACGTCCGTCGCCGTTACGGTGACTCTCGGGCGCCGCCGCGCCTCCGCGACGACGAACGTGCTCGACGACCCTTCGCTGAAGCGCACCGTTGATCTCGCGATCCGTCTGGCCCGGCTGGCGCCAGAAGATCCGGAGCTGATGCCGGAGCTCGGGCCGCAGCGCTATACCAGTGTGCCGGCCTACGCGGGGCGCACCGCCGATCTCGACCCGGAGGCCCGGGCCAATGCCGTACGTCGCGCCGTCGATGCGGCCAACGCGGCGGGACGCCAGGCCGGGCAGATCTTCAGTGCCGGATTCCTCGACGCCTCGGCATCGGTGATCGCGGTGGCCAACAGCGCCGGGCTGTTCGCGTTCCATCGCACGACCGCCGTTGATTTCTCGGTGACTGCACGAACGCCCGACGCGACTGGCAGCGGCTGGGCAAGTGCTGGCTCTCGCGACTGGGCCACCGTGGACGCGGCAGCCGTCGGCCGCATCGCCGCGCAGAAGGCCGTTGCCAGCCGTAACCCGACGTCGCTCGAGCCCGGCTTGTATACGGCGGTTCTCGAACCGCAGGCGGTCAACGATCTCGTGCCGCTGCTGGCGCCGGCGCTGAACGCCCGGACCGCGGACGAGGGGCGAAGCCCGTTCTCGAAGCCTGGAGGCGGGACGCGGATCGGCGAGAAAGTGATGGACGAGCGCGTCACGCTGTTCTCCGATCCAGGCGATCCGCTGCTGCTCGGACAGCCGTTCGACAACGAAGGGCTGCCGCTGCGGCGCACCGTGTGGATCGAGAAGGGGATTCTTCGAAATCTGGCGTACTCGCGCTTCTGGGCGCAGAAACAAGGGAAAGAACCGACCGGCAACGCGCTCGCGGGCGGACTGGCCTTGACCGGCGGCACGAAGACGACCGAGGAGCTGATTGCCGGCTGCACGCGCGGCATACTGGTCACGCACTTCTTCTACATCCGCTCGCTCGAACCGCGGACGGTGCTCCAGACAGGGCTGACGCGCGATGGCACTTTCCTGATCGAAAACGGCAAGATCACACGGGCGCTCAAAAATTTCCGGTGGAACGAGAGCCCACTGCTGATGCTGAACCGGCTCGAGGACATTGGCCGGCCCGAGGTGACGACGGCCGGGCGCCTGATGGCACCCGTGCGCGTGAGCCGATTCGACTTCAGCTCGACATCGGACGCCGTGTAAAAGGGGCGGCCGCCCTCCCTGCATTCCCTGCCATCCCTGCCGCACAGGAGCGAGCGCTATCGTTCTGCGGCGCGAGCCCCGCTCAAGATGTTTCGCATCGAGTTGTTGCCCTCGTGGCACGCGTACTCGAACATCGGCTCGGGCTGCGCCGCCATGTCGAGCGCCGCGGTCCACGGCTTCGTCCACGTGCGCGGGTCGTCCACCGACACTTCGTAGCGCAGGCCGGTGCCGGTGCGCGTGAAGCGCTCGACGAGGTGCAGCGTCTCGCCAGACCCGCGGTAGTCGGACTTCGGCGAGAAGTTGGTCACGTCCACGACGAGCGTGTCGCCTTCCCAGCGGCCGCGTGAGTCGCCCTGATACCCGCGAATCGCGCTGCCCGCGTGGGTGCGTCCGTCGGTGAACACGACGCGCGTGTCGTGAATCATCTCGTAGGTGATCGCGACGACGCCCGGCGCCTGCACGATCCGCGTGTTGGCGTTGTAGACGGTCGGGAAGATGGCCGACGGCACGCCGCGCGTGATGCAGCGTTCCCACGGGCTCAGATCTTCCGGACCCTTGAACGAGGCGGCCGCGTTGAAGTTGCCGCCGGCGAACGTGCCGGCGCGCAGCGCCCGCAGACGCTGACGGCCCGCATCGGTCATGGCCGGTACCCGTCCATCGGCCGGCTCGATCACCATCGACGTGCGGCGCGAGGCCTTGCCGCGTTCGAGCCAGTGCGGCGGCGGCGACGTAGCCGAACCCACCTGCCCGGCGTTCGAACGATCAGCCGTGTCGATATCGAACTCGGCGTTGTCGGCGTCGGCCTGCTTCTGCAGCGTCGAACGCCGCGCTACCAGTTCGGCGTCGGTCAGCAGCTGCCGGTCGCCGTATTCACGCGGCCGCTCGAACGGCACACTCAGTTCGCCCTCGCTGGTCCACGTGCCTTGTAGATCGGGCTCGCCCCACGGCGTGCGCGTCGAAGATGACTGCGCCGAAACCGGTTGAATCGCGGCTGCCGCGATAAGCCCGGTTACCATCCCCGCCGACAAAAGAGGAAGGTACCGCATGACCCGAAAGGATAAGCCTGGCAAGGCTCAAAGCCCCGGCAAATTCATGGCAGAATCGGCGCACATATGGGCGAATCCCGGCGGGTAGCGGCGGCAGTTCTCGCGGTGTCTTTCCTGGGTGTTTCAGCGGCATCGGCGCAGTCGCCATTGGCCGGCAACTGGAACTCGCTGCGGTTCGAGGACGAACAGGATCGTGGGCCTGGTCCCGACCTGGGCGACTACTCCGGGCTGGCGATCAACGGCGCCGCACGGTTGTTCGCCGACAGTTGGGACGCCTCGCGTCTGACGCTGCAAGAGCACCAGTGCCGCGTGCACGTGTCGCCCTACATCTACCACGGCCCTCTCAACCTGCGGATCTGGGTGGAGAAGGATCCCGAGACGCAGCAGATCATCGCAGTCAAGCAGTACATCAGCACCTACGAACAGACGCGCACGATCTGGATGGACGGCCGCCCGCACCCGTCGGAGTACGCGCCCCACACGTTCATGGGCTTTTCCACCGGATCGTGGGACGGCCAGACGCTGTCGGTCACGACGACGCACTTGAAACAGGGCTGGCTGCGCCGCAACGGCGTGCCCGAGAGCGATCAGACGACGACGGTCGAGCGCTTCACGCGGCATGGCCGCAACATGACGCACTCGGTCATCATCACCGACCCGGTGTATCTCGCCGAGCCGATGATTCGCACCACCGACTTCCAGATCAACGATCAGGACGGCGGCAACTGGCTGTGGCCGTGTGAATACGTCGAGGAGATTTCGGGCCGCGCCAAAGGTGAGGTGCCGAACCATCTTCCCGGCGCCAATCCGTTCCTCAAGGAGTTCGCCGACAAGACGAAGACGCCGATGGGCGGCGTGCGCGGCGGGCCGTTGACGGTGTATCCGGAATACGCCGCGCGCCTGAAGGAAGCGCCCAACGCCGAGACGAAGGCCGACGCGCCCCGCGTGAGCCAAGCCAAGAACCCGGACACCGGCGAGGTGCAGCTGCTGCCGGTGCAGGGCAACGTCTACATGCTGGCGGGCGCCGGCGGCAACGTGGTGCTGCAGGTCGGTCCGTCAGGCAGTCTCGTGGTGGATTCGAAGTCCGCGGCGCAGGTCGATCGCATCCTTGCCGAAGTGAAGAAGCTCGATACGTCCGGCAAGCCGGTGAAGTACCTGCTCAACACGAGCGCGGATCCCGATCACATCGGTGGCAACGAGAAGATGGCCAAGTCGCTCGGGTCGCTGGCCAACTGGACGATCATCAACACGCCGGGCGCCTCGCAGAACGCCGTGCAGATCATCGCGCACGACAACGTGCTGGCTCGGGCGTCGTCTCTGCCCTCCACGGCGCAGCCGACCGAGACGTTCGTCGGGCTCGAAAAGGAGCTCTATTTCAATGGCGAACCGGTGCTCATGTATCACATCCCGAAGGCGCACACCGACGGCGACAGCCTGGTGTTCTTCCGCAAGTCCGACGTCGTGGCGACCGGCGACATCTTCCGCACCGACAGCTATCCGGTGATCGATCTGCAGAAGGGCGGCTCGGTGCAGGGGGTGATCGACGGGCTGAACCGCGTGCTCGACCTGGCGGTGCCGGCACACCACGAGGAAGGCGGCACCTTCATCGTGCCCGGACACGGCCGCATCTGCGACGAGTTCGACGTGGTGGAGTATCGCGACATGGTCACAATCATCCGTGACCGGGTGCAGGCGATGGTCGCGAAGAAGATGACGCTCGACCAGGTGAAAGCGGCGCGCCCGACACTCGACTACGACTCGCGCTACGGTGCGTCCACCGGCGCGTGGACGACCGACATGTTCATCGAGGCGATCTACAAGAGCGTCGTGGCTTCCCGCTGAGCCACCGGCAACCACTGCTCGAGGGCCGTGCGCAGCCGCTCGCGCTTGAGCGGCTTGGTGAGGTAGTCGTTCATCCCGGCTGCCAGGCACCGCTCGCGATCCCCTTCCAGCGCGTTGGCGGTCAGCGCGATGATCGGTACGTGGCGCGCCTCGCCGCTCAGCGCGCGAATGGCCCGCGACGCTTCATAGCCATCCATCACCGGCATCTGGCAGTCCATCAGGATCAGGTCGTACGGCGCGGCGGCGTGCGCGTCGACGCCGAGTTGGCCGTTGGCCTGCAGGTCGGCGGTGTAGCCGAGCCCTTCGAGCATCTTCTGCGCGACCTTCTGGTTGGTACGGTTGTCTTCCACCACCAGGATGCGCGCCGTAACGTAGCGCGACGCGTTCGATTGGGCCGGCGTGCGCGCCGAATCCAGTTCCACGTCGGGTAGCAGGCCGAGCGACGGCGCCACCGCCCGCGCGATGTGCGCGCTCTTGATCCCGGTGATCACTTCGACCGACGACCCGAGGCTGTCACGCCACAGGTCGGCCGCTTCGGGCGCCATCGCCGCGTGGCGGAACAGGATGGGCGTCGCGCGGCTGCCGTCGGCGGACAGGCCGCTGATCGACATGGCGGCGCGCGTGCCGTCCTCGACGATGACCGCGTCGTAGCGGGCGCGATCCACGTGCGGCATGACCTCGGCGCTGCCGGCCTGTGCCGTGGCACCAAGGCGCACGAGCCGCGCCGCGAGCGCGTCGCGTGTCGGCACGTGGTCGGCCAGCACCAGCGTGCGCATGCCGCGCAGCGGCGGGGGAGCGGCTGCGGCCTCGGCGGCCGCGAGACGCACGGTGAACCAGAAGTCGCTGCCCTGGCCCGGTCGGCTGTCGACGCCGATCGCGCCGCCCATCTGCTCGGCCAGGCGTTTGGAGATCGTCAGCCCCAGGCCGGTGCCGCCGAACCGGCGTGTCGTCGAGGAATCGGCCTGGACGAACGGTTCGAAGAGCAGCGGCATCATGTCTGAGGCGACGCCGATGCCGGTATCCTTCACGTCGAAGCGGAGCAGCATGGCGCCGGCGTCGCGCGACATGACCTGCACCTTCACGGTGATGTCGCCGTTCTCGGTGAACTTCACCGCGTTGCCGACCAGGTTCACGAGAACCTGGCAGACGCGCGTGACGTCGCCGGTGACGTACTGCGGCACGTCGGCGGCAAGGATCGCCACCACGCGGACGTTGCGCGCGCGGGCCTTTTCCGCCAGCAGTTCGACGACGTCGTCCACCGCGGCGTCGAGATCGAACCGGACGGCCTCGAGCGTGAGTTTGCCCGCCTCGATCTTCGACACGTCGAGGACGTCGTCGATGATGCGCAACAGCGCATCGCCCGAGCGGCGGATCGTTTCGGCGTTCTCGCGCTGTTCGTTCGTGAGCGGCGACGACAGCAACAGTTCCGCCATGCCGAGCACGCCGTTCATCGGCGTACGGATTTCGTGGCTCATCGTGGCGAGGAACGCCGACTTCACCTGCATGGCGTGCTCCGCCGCGTCCTTGGCGGCGCGGAGCTCGCTCTCGAGGCGCATCCGCGCCGTCACGTCGACAAACGCCCCCGAAACCCGTTGCGGCGTGCCGGCGGGATCGCGCACCAGCTGACCGGTCTCGCGGAACCACCGGTACTCACCGTTCCGATGCCGAACGCGGACCGTCACGTCAAAGGGGCCCCGCCCCTCGAGATGCGACTGGAGCGCCAGTTGATGCAGGGCCAGGTCGTCCTGGTGCATGCGGGAGCGCAGCGCTTCGCCGCTGTCCGGCATGCTCGCGCCGTCTTCGCCGAGCATCGTCTTGAAGTGCGACGAGTAGTAGACGTCGTCGCCGCCGATGCGCCAGTCCCACAGGCCGGCGTCGCCGCCGCGCGCTGCCCGTTCCGTGCGCTCGAGCGCCTCGACGACCCGCCGTTCACTTTCGTCGCGCGCATCGAGCGCCCCGTTGATGATGGCGCTCAGCTCGCCCATCTCGTCGCGTGTGACGACGGGGACCCGGGCCGCCGAGTCTCCGGAGCGTAGCCGTTCAACGGCGGTCCGGATCGATTTGATCGGCCGGAAGACGAACGCGCGGATCGTGATCCACGCGACCATCGACACCGCCATGATGAGCAACAGCTTGCGCCGGATGCCCATGTAGATCTGATCGCGGACGGCCGCCGTGATCGGCTCGTGATCGATGACGACGATCGACGCGCCGCCGGTTGGACCGAACGTCGCCGGGACCTCGAGCGGCGACGCGAGGCCGAAGGCGTCAGATGACTCTTCGGTCCAGCACGCTTGCGTCTTCTGACGCAGTGCCGTCAGCAGACGGTCGCGCACCGCAGCCGGCAACGCCGACACCAGCTGATGGCGGTACTCGTCGCGCGTCGTTGCCAGTACTCGTAGCGGCTCGCCGCCGGCGACGACGAGCAGGCGCACCGAGGGATCCTTGCCCAGTACTGACAGCGCGCGATCGAGCTCCTCCGGCGTGTCGGCGCTGGCGACTGCCGCGTCCATCGCTCGCGTCACCGTCGTGGTGCTGCGCAGGGCCAGGTTGTTGAACGCCGGTCCGACGGTGGCCAGTTCGATGAAGATGGCCAAGACGGCGAGCGCGATGCCGAGCAGCCAGATGGGCGCGATGATCTTGGTCGTAATCGACATGGGTGCAGCGCGGTGTCCTGGACCATCCGGACCTGTGGGACGCCCGTCGTCTCTCAGATCGGCCACGTCTGACACGACTTGAACATTGCGTCAGAGGCCATCGGCCCTAATCCACAAAACCGTGGCGCGCCGGTGTGACGTACACAAAAGTGTGAACGGTTGCACCGCGCGCCGGCGCTGACGCCCGTCAACCCGCGTCGATCGCCCCTTGTGGCGTGGACACGAAGGGGCGGCGCGTCGGTGATTCGCGCAGAAATGTGCGGTGACGGCCGTGCTCTTACAGGCGTGTCGTGACGGCGGCGCCGCCGTCGCACCGCGAACGCGGCTGCCGATCGCGTGAATCTTCGAAGAAATACTCGCGATTCACTACTGCTGCGCGATCTGTCGCATCGTGGCGCCGCGTTTGCTATCTCGTGGGCAACCCGCGGGATGGGCATACCTCAATCGTTCCCAGTCGAACGAGGAGACGGGGATCTCCACGACCGCCTGAGCGAAAGGATTGATGGATTTGCCACTACGACATGTACCGAAGGTCTTTCTCGCCGCACTTGCTGTTTCTTCCTCCGCGCTCGCACAGACCAGCCCCTCGATCACGGTAGGCGCTGGTATGCAGAGCAGCTACGTGCACTCGTCACCAGACGACGCTGACGACAAGGACAACTTCCTGTTGAACAGCGTGCGTCTGTACGTGAGCGGCACCGCGGCTCCCGGCATCAAGATGATGTTCAACACCGAGTACAACGCCTCGACGAACACGGTCGAAGTCCTCGACGCGGCCGGGCAGTTCGGCATCTCACCCAAGTTCAACATCTGGGTGGGCCGCTTCCTCCCGCCGAGTGATCGCGCCAATCTCTATGGCCCGTATTACTCGCATCACTGGGCCGTGTACTCCGACGGCGTGCAGGATGGCTACCCGTTCATCTTCCAGGGGCGCGCCAACGGCGCGATGTACTGGGGGCAGTTCGGCAAAGTGAAGTTGTCGGGCGGCGCGTTCGACGGTCCGACGCTCACCGGCGATGACACGGTCCTCGTCGCGGGCCGCGCTCAAGTGGATTTTTGGGACGCCGAAGACGGCTACTACCTGAACGGAACCTATTACGGCGAGAAGAACCTGCTCGCGATCGGTGTCGCGGGACAGAAACAAGGCGAGGACAAGTCCGCCTACAACGGCGATTTCCTGCTCGAGCGCAAAGTGGGCATGGGCGGCGCCTACACGGTGGAAGCCGAGTGGGCGAAGTACGACCAGCTCGGTGGCTATAACTCTCATTACGGGACCAACGACGGCGGCTACGTGCTCGGCGCCTTCCTGTTTCCGAAGATGGCCGGACCGGGCCGTTTCGAAATCCTCGGCAAGTGGGCCGGCGCGCGCTTCCGCGAGGGCATCACGCCGATCGATTCCGACTACAACCAGAAGACGGGCGAGATCGACTTCAACTACCTGATCAAGCAGTTCAACGCGCGAATCATGATGTTCTACAAGGACACGCGCTTCGACGCGGTCCGCACCAACTTCAAAGAGTTCGGCGTCGGCGTCCAGCTGCAGATGTGAGAGCGGGGCGGCGCGTGCCGTCCGTCACCCACCTTTCCGATTCGAATTCAGGAGCGACCCTATGAGGCAGAAGTATCTGTGTTTGGCGGCGTGTCTGCTGGCCGCCACGATGACCGCGTCCAGTACCATCCAGGCGCAGACCGGCACGATCAAGATCGGCATCCTCCATTCGCTGTCGGGCACCATGGCCATCAGCGAAACCACGCTCAAAGACACTGTCCTGATGATGATCGACGAGCAGAACAAGAAGGGCGGCCTGCTCGGACGCAAGCTCGAAGCGGTGGTCGTCGATCCCGCGTCCGACTGGCCTTTGTTCGCGGAGAAGGCGCGCGAGCTGCTGGAAAAGGACAAGGTCGCGGTCGTCTTCGGCTGCTGGACGTCGGTGTCGCGCAAGTCCGTGCTGCCGGTGTTCGAGAAGGACAACGGTCTGCTCTTCTACCCGGTGCAGTACGAGGGGGAAGAGTCGTCCAAGAACGTCATCTACACGGGCGCCGCGCCCAATCAGCAGGCGATCCCCGCCGTGGACTACCTGATGAAGGAAGTCGGCGTGAAGCGCTGGGTCCTCGAGGGTACCGACTACGTCTATCCGCGCACGACGAACAAGATCCTCGAGGCCTACTTGAAGCAGAAGGGGGTAGTGGACGCGGACATCTCGATCAACTACACCCCGTTCGGGCATTCCGACTGGCAGACGCGCGTGGCCGCCATCAAGCGCTTTGGCTCGGCCGGCAAGAAGACGGCGGTGGTCTCGACCATCAACGGCGACGCCAACGTGCCGTTCTACAAGGAACTCGGCAACCAGAAGATTTCGGCCGAGGACATCCCGGTCGTTGCTTTCTCGGTGGGTGAGGAGGAACTGTCCGGTCTCGATACCAAGCCGCTCGTCGGCCATCTGGCGGCCTGGAACTACTTCCAGAGCGTGAAGACGCCGGCCAACGACGCCTTCATCAAGCAGTGGAAGACCTACATCAAGAAGCCGAACCGGACCACCAACGATCCGATGGAAGCGCACTACATCGGCTTCAACCTGTGGGTGAAAGCGGTGGAGAAGGCCAAGAGCACGGACGTGGACAAGGTGCTGGCGGCGTTGCCCGGCCTCGAGACGCCGAACCTGACGGGTGGGGTGGCGAAGCTCCTGCCGAACCACCACATCACCAAGCCGGTGTACATCGGCGAGGTGCGCGCGGACGGACAGTTCAACGTCGTCTTCAAGACCCCGGTCGTGCCCGGTGACGCGTGGTCCGACTACCTGCCCGTGAGCAAGGACACCGAAGCCGACTGGGTCACGCTCAAGTGCGGCAACTACAACAAGACGACCAAGAAGTGCTCTGGGCAGAACTACAAATAGCCGCTGCGGCGGCCCTCCTGTGTCTGTGTGTGTCGGCTGCGCCGGTGGCGGCGCAGCCGGCGAACGAGGCTTTTGCGGCCGCGCTCGCCGAGCTGCCCGACGCCGGCTTCGCCGACAAGGAGGCTATCGTCGCCCGTCTCGTCGAGACGGGGCATTCGAGCACCGCCGCGGTGCTGACCGCGATGCTCGACGACCGCTTGTACGTGCGCGGCGCCGACCATCGCGTGTTCATCACCACATCTGCGGACGAATCGCAGACCTCGTTCTCGCTGATCGATCCCCAGACCCTGAAGAGCGCCGGGCTGAGTCCCGCGGCCGACCTGACCAAGATTGGCACGAACAATCGGCTGCGGCGGGTGCTCCGTACGACCTCCGCCCGCTTCGCCTTGGCGAATCCAGATGCCGGCGTCAGGCTCGCGGCCGTCACCGACATGCTGCGTTCGCTCGACGACGCCAGCGCCGATCTGCTGCGGCAGCGGCTGCCACGGGAGCCCGACCCCGGCGTCCGCCGCGAGATCGAGTCGGGGCTCGCGATGATGGCGCTCGGCGACTCCGATCCCAAGACGCGGTTGGCGGCGGTGCAAACCTTGTCCGCGCGGCGCAGCGCGGAGGCCCGCAACCGACTGGCGGCGCGGCTGGAGCGGGGCGCCGATGGCACGTACGCTGAGCCCGACGCCGACGTTCGGCGCGCGGCCAATCAGGCGGTTCAGCGCATCGACTTCGTGCGCGGCCTCTACTCGGGCGTCGAGACCGTGTTCTTCGGCCTCAGCCTGGGTTCGGTGCTCGTGCTCGCGGCCATCGGGCTGGCCATCACGTTTGGCGTGATGGGCGTGATCAACATGGCGCACGGCGAGCTGATGATGCTGGGCGCCTACACCACGTATGTCGTGCAGACGCTGCTGCCAGACCATCTCGAATGGTCGATCCCGTTGTCGATCCCGGCGGCGTTCGTCGTGGCCGGCCTGACGGGCGTGGCGCTGGAGCGGACGATCATCCGGTTTCTCTACGGCCGGCCGCTCGAGACGCTGCTCGCGACGTTCGGCGTCAGCCTGGTGCTGCAGCAGCTCGTGCGGACCGTCTTCACCGCGAACAACCGCGCCGTCTCGGCGCCGTCGTGGATGAGCGGCACCTGGCAGGTCAACGACGCGCTCGCGATCACCTACAACCGCATCTACATCGTCGGCTTCACGCTGGCCGTGTTCTCGCTGCTGCTGGTCGTGCTGCGCCGCACGAGACTCGGGCTGCAGATCCGCGCGGTGTCGCAGAACCGCGCGATGGCACGGGCCATGGGGATTCGTAGTGATCGCGTGGACGCGATGACCTTCGGTCTCGGAGCCGGCATCGCCGGTGTTGCTGGCGTGGCCCTGAGCCAGCTCACCAACGTCGGCCCAAACCTCGGGCAGGCCTACATCATCGACTCCTTCATGGTGGTGGTCTTCGGCGGCGTGGGAAACCTGTGGGGCACGCTCATCGGCGGCATGTCGCTCGGCATGGTGAACAAGCTGCTCGAGCCGTACGCCGGTGCCGTGCTTGGCAAGATTGCCGTTCTCATCGCCCTCATTCTCTTCATCCAGCGCCGTCCGCGTGGCCTGTTCCCGCAGACCGGTCGCGCGGCGGAGAGCGCCTGACATGACACGACCGCTGCTCCTGTCGACGCTGCCGCGCGACGGATCGGGCCGCTCCTTCCTGAGTCTGGTCGTGGCGTGCGCGATCCTGGTGCCGATCCTGAACCTGCTGGTTCCGCCCTCGTCACCGCTGCACCTGTCGACCTACGTGCTGACGCTGATCGGCAAGTACCTGTGCTACGCGATGCTGGCCGTGGCCGTCGATCTGGTGTGGGGCTTCTGCGGCATTCTGAGTCTCGGGCACGCCGCCTTCTTCGCGCTCGGCGGCTACGCAATGGGCATGTATCTGATGCGCCAGATCGGACCGCGCGGCGTCTACGGCAACCCGATCTTGCCCGACTTCATGGTGTTCCTGAACTGGAAGGAGCTGCCGTGGTTCTGGTACGGCTTCGACCACTTCGCGTTCGCCGCACTGATGGTCGTGGTGGTGCCGGGCGTGCTCGCGTTCGTGTTTGGCTACCTGGCCTTTCGTTCGCGCGTCACCGGGGTATACCTCTCGATCATCACGCAAGCCTTGAGCTATGCCCTCATGCTGGCGTTCTTCCGGAACGACATGGGGTTCGGCGGCAACAACGGCTTCACGGACTTCAAGGACGCCCTCGGGTTCAACCTGCAGACCGACACGACACGCGTCGTGCTGCTCGTGCTCTCGGCGCTGGCGCTAGGCTTCAGCTATCTCGTATGCCGGTTCATCGAGGCGTCGCGCGCCGGCCGGGTGATTCGCGCAATCCGGGACGCCGAGAGCCGCACGCGGTTCCTCGGCTATCGGGTCGAGACCTACAAGCTCTGGATCTTCGTCTTCTCGGCGATCGTCGCGGGTGTGGCGGGCGCGCTCTACGTCCCGCAGGTGGGCATCATCAACCCCAGTGAGTTCGCGCCCATCAACTCGATCGAAGTCGTGATCTGGGTCGCGGTGGGCGGCCGCGGCAGCCTGCACGGTGCCGCGCTCGGCGCCATCCTGGTCAACTACGCCAAGACCTACTTCACCGGTGCGTTGCCGGAAGTCTGGCTCTATGCGCTCGGAGCGATGTTCGTCCTCGTCACCGTGTTCCTGCCGCGCGGGCTGATGGGTCTTCTGCCGGAACGGCGCCAGCCGGTCGCCGAGGCCTCGTGACCGCCGGAAAGATTCTCCACGTGGACGCGGTGACGGTGGCGTTCGACGGGTTCAAGGCGCTCAACGGCCTGAGCCTGTACGTCGATCCCGGTGAGCTGCTCTGCATCATCGGGCCCAACGGCGCGGGCAAGACCACGATGATGGACGTCATCACCGGCAAGACGCGCCCCGACTCCGGACAGGTGTGGTTCGGCGACCGGATCGATCTGCTGCGTCTGACCGAGCCGCAGATCGCCCAGGCCGGCATCGGGCGGAAGTTTCAGAAGCCCACGATCTTCGAGCACCTCAGCGTCTTCGAGAACCTCGAGCTGGCGCTGGCCGGCCCGAAGTCGTTCTGGCGTGCGCTGGTCGCGCGTCTCACGGCCGAGGAGGAGCAGCGGATTGCCGGCACGCTGGACACGATCGGGCTGGCGGCGCACCGCGCCTCGCTGGCGCGCATCCTCTCGCATGGGCAGAAGCAGTGGCTCGAGATCGGCATGCTGCTGATGCAGCGGCCCGAACTGCTGCTCGTGGACGAACCGGTCGCCGGCATGACGCCGCAGGAAACGGAGCGCACGGCGGAATTGCTGCAGTCGCTGGCTGGCCGCCACTCGGTGGTCGTCGTCGAGCACGACATGGAGTTCGTCCGCTCGATCGCGCGCCGCGTGCTCGTCCTGCACGAAGGCCGGGTGCTGGCCGAAGGGACGATGGACGCGGTGCAGGCCGATCAGCGCGTCAAAGACGTTTACCTCGGAGCCTGACGACGATGCTCGCGGTGTCCAGTCTCAACCAGTCGTACGGCGGCAGCCACACGTTGTGGGACGTGGACTTTGCCGTGCCGGCGGGATCGCGCACGTGCCTGATGGGCCGCAACGGCATGGGCAAGACGACGCTGCTCAAGTGCATCATGGGCCTGCTGCCTGCAACGTCGGGCCGTATCGAATTTCAGGGTCGCGACCTCCGGACGCGGGGCGCCGAAGCCCGTGCCGGCCTCGGCATCGGCTACGTCCCGCAGGGGCGCGAGATCTTCCCGCAGCTCACCGTCAGCGAGAACCTCGAAGTGGGCCTCGGTTTGGGCAAGGCGCGGGCGAAGAAGGTGCCTGATCTGATCTTCGAGCTGTTTCCGGTGCTGAAGCAGATGTTGCGCCGCCGCGGCGGCGATCTGTCGGGCGGTCAGCAGCAACAGCTCGCGATCGGCCGCGCGCTGGTGCTCGAGCCGTCGCTGCTGATCCTCGACGAGCCGACCGAGGGAATTCAGCCCAACATCGTCCACGAGATCGGCGACATCATCCTGCGTCTCAATCGTGACGCCCACGTCACCGTGCTCCTCGTCGAGCAGAAACTCCCATTCGCGCGCCGCGTCGCCAGCGAGTTCCGGATCCTCGAAAAGGGGCGCTGCGTAGCCGACGGGCCGATCGACGCACTGACCGACGACGTCGTGCGCGATCACCTCAGCGTGTGACACGAGGGCGTCCGCTCGCAGTCGCGGGACGCGGCGAGATCGCGTTCGTGCTCGGCACCGACGGCCGCAGCCGGGCGTCGCGCGTCTATGCCACGAGTCCGCTGCGGCTGCTGACGCCGGTCAATCACGGTCACGCGGCCTGGGCGTACGCGTCGAGCTATGGCGGCGGACTCGTCGACGGCGACCGGATCTCGATCGGCATCACCGTCGAGCGCGGCGCGACGGCATTTCTCTCCACGCAGGCGTCCACCAAGGTCTATCGATCGAGCTCTGGCACCGAGTCGCGAATGCAGGCCCGAGTAGGCGAGGGCGCCTCGCTGATTCTGCTGCCGGATCCCGTCGTCTGCTTTGCGGGTGCCCGCTATCGGCAGTGGCAGCGCGTCGCGCTCGATCCGGGCGGTAGCGTGGTGCTGGTGGACTGGGTGACATCTGGACGCCGTGCGGCGGGTGAGCGCTGGCAGTTCGACGACTACGTAGCGCACACCGAGGTGACGGTGGACGGGCGGCTCGCCATTCGCGACACGCTGTCGCTGTGCGCCGCGCACGGCGAGCTGGGGGAGCGGATGGGCCGCTTCGACGTGTTGGCGCTCGTGGTGCTGGCCGGGTCGCCACTCGACGGGGACGCGCGGGCCATGATCGAGCGTGTGCAGGCCACGCCGCTGGTCCGTCGCGCGGATCTGCTGGTGTCGGCGGCGCCGCTCCGCACGGGCGGCTGCGCCGTGCGGATCGCCGGTCCGTCGGTCGAATGCGTCGGGGCGCTCGTCGAGCAGCTGCTCGCGTTCGTTCCGCGCCTGCTTGGAGACAACCCATGGTCGCGAAAGTGGTGAGTGGATGCATCTGACACCGCGTGAAATCGACAAGCTGATGCTGCACCAGGCCGGTGTGCTGGCGCAGAAGCGGCTCGCCCGGG
>Ga0105238_10003294_pt1 | contig 16132 bp, 15 predicted proteins | sample KBSC34metaG_FD_81526 | JGI IMG/M metagenome (GOLD analysis project Ga0105238, IMG submission 81526) | Corn rhizosphere microbial communities from Kellogg Biological Station, Michigan, USA - KBS C3-4 metaG | ecosystem: Host-associated > Plants > Roots > Rhizosphere > Soil | place: Michigan, USA... | reverse complement strand
TTACGATCTTGGTTATATCGATCTGGAGGAACGAACTTTGCAGCCCCTCGAAAACCCCTTTGGGCCAAAAGTGTTACCTATGTCTTAGGAACAAACTGTTACCTATGTGTCCGGGCCGGACAGCCAGAGGAATGGCGTCCCCAGGGGGATTCGAACCCCCGTTACCGCCGTGAAAGGGCGATGTCCTAGGCCGGGCTAGACGATGGGGACAGCTTAGGTAAACAAGTGCACGACAACTACACGGACAACTTACAGGCTCTTCAAGAAAGCGACGACGTCGTCTTTTTCCGCCTTGGTGAGCACGTCGGCGAACGGAGGCATTCCGTTCCCCCCCTCATTTATAACACCCGTCACGTTGCCTTCGTTCACAGCCTTACCGTTGGCCAGCTTCTCGTGCTTGAACAAGCCCTTCAGCCCGGGACCCATTTTCCGCTCTTCGCTATCCGAGTTGTGGCAGACCGAGCAGTTATCTTCGAAGGTCGACTTACCCTTGGCGGGATCCGCCGCAAACACTTGCCCTGCCATCACGAGCCCCAGGGCCCCCACCATCATCAGTGACGTCTTCATGCCTTCTAGTTTACAATCTCGGCATATGAGTCTCCAAACAGGCGATCGCGCCCCGGAAATCAAAACGGGTTCCTTCCAGCTCTCCAAACTCAAGGGCAAGACCGTGGTTCTGTTCTTCTTCCCCAAGGCCGATACCCCCGGATGCACCAAGGAATCGTGCGAATTTCGCGATTCTTCCAAGAAGTTCGCCAGGAAAAACGCGGAGATCGTGGGCCTCTCGCCGGATAAGCCCGAAGCCCAGGCCAAGTTCGCGGAAAAGTACGGTCTTCCCTATACCTTCGTCCCCGATCCTGACCATAAGATCGCCGAAGCCTACGGGGTGTGGAAGGAAAAGAGCATGTACGGACGCAAGTATATGGGGATCGAGCGCACGACTTTCGTGATCGATCGGCAGGGCAAGATTGCCACCGTGTTCCCCAAGGTGAAGGTCGCGGGCCATGCGGAAGCAGTGCTGGAATCAATCGGGGGGTAGGGCTCGCGGTCCTTTCGGTTAAGGTCGCCTGGTGCCCCTTCCATCCCGCCTGCGTTTCTAGAGATAAAAACGATGCCAGATCTGGGTACTAATGCTCGCAGCGCCAACGAGGAGCCAGAGTAACAAGACGATCTTCCAGCGCCACTGCAACCAGCGCGGCGTACGTACGAATGCCCCGCGGACGATCTCAATCTGCGGGACCGGGCGAACGGGCTCGGGGCCAATCCAGTATTCGCTGCTATCACCGTACGCCTCCCAGGCCACGAAGGTCACTCCCTCGACCTCGAATTCGAGGAAGGTGTCATCACCCCACCACGAAAACCAGGCTCTGGGTTCCCGTACGATCCGAACACCCGGAATGGTCCGCGCGACCTGGAGCGTTCCGTACCGGCCAAGCCAGGAGCTCACTTCAAACGCGAATAAGCAGCCAGCACCGTCCCTGAGATCATCGATACGCACGCAAAGCCTTTCTGTTACGTGTTTGGATGCTGCTCCGGTTCGATCAGGATCCAACAAATTGCGGCCATCAAATATAAGCCCGAGAGCACATGCAAAGGCAGGCTCCAGTTACCGGTGCGATCCACCAGGAATGCCAGCACCAGGGGGCTGAAGAACGCGCCCACCTGGCCCGACGTGTTCATCACCGAGCTCAGCAGCGCGGTGTTGCGTCCGCCCAGGCCGATGGCAGTCGACCAGCTCGGCGCCAGCGTGAACATAGAAAACGCGCCGCCCACGGCGATCAGTGTTCCGCCGATGCGCGCGTTGGACGCCAGGGTGCCCGCCAGCATGGCCCCGGCGGCCAGCAGATACGATGCTGTCCCGATCGCGCGGATTCCATTGCGTACACCGAAGCGGCGGCACAGAGCATCGGTTGTGAATCCGCCGCTCACATCGGCGATGGCGCTCAGCGTCAGAGGAAGTCCGGAAAAAATAGCCAGCTCAGCGGACGACATGCCGCGGGCTTTCGCCAGATAAGTCGGCAGCCAGGTGATGAAGAAGTAATATCCATAGCTGTTCGCTACGTATTGCAGACACAGCGGAAGCAGGCTGGGGATGCGGAACACTTCCCGAAATGTTCCCCGCTGCTGCCGGGCCGGAGGCAGGCCGCGAGTTTTCTCGATGAGATCGGCCTCGGCTGGGTTGACCGAGGGATGCTCGCGCGGCTCATCGCGGAACCATCGATACCAGAACCCGGCCCATGCTAATCCCACAAATCCCAAGGCAACGAATACCATCCGCCAAGGCATGTACAGTGCCATCAGTGCGACCAATCCGGGGGTTAATCCTCCGGCCAGGTGCGCGCCGGCGAAGAATTCTCCCTGCACGCGCCCGCGCTCCTTGAGAGGGATCCAGCGCGAGAAAACTCGCGCGGCGTTGGGCCAGGCGCCCGCTTCTCCCGCGCCGAACAGAAAACGGACCGCCAGCATAGCGGCATAGCTGGTGGCAGCAGCCGTTAGCATGGTGAACGCCGACCACCACAGAACGATGCGGGTTAAAACTCTGCGGCCCCCGACTTTATCGCCCCACCAGGCGGTCGGCATTTCGAACAGCGCGTAGGCGGCGGTAAAGGCGCTGAACACCCAGCTCATCTGGATCGGAGTGATACGCAGATCCGCCATGATGGAGGGAGCTAACACGCCCACGCACACCCGGTCGAGATAGGTTACGCCGGCCAGAGCGACGGTAGCCGCGACCACCCGGTAGCGCGTCACGCTGGGAAAGCCCGTCGCGATCATGGAACTCGCAGTTTTTGCAGTATTTCCTCGATCGAGGGAGTGGTGTCCTTGAAAGTGCGCAGCCGGTCGTAGATTTCCGCGGCGGCTAGATGAAACTCCGGCGGCATCCCCGCGGATTCAAACGTCGCGGCGATTTCATGCATCTCCGGGCTCCAGCGCCAGGCTTTGGGGGCTGCCCGGAGCACATGTTCGTCCGATTTCCCGATAGCCTTGCCGGGACGAGCCCACTCGCGTCTGAGTTCGTCCAGTACACCCAGGCGATCGGCCGCACCCATCACCGCGATCAGAAGCGCAATCGATCCCTTGTTCTGTGCGGCGTAACACGTCTTGAGCGCGGAAGCCTTGCCGATGCCGGTTCCGATGACCTCGATTTCCATGGGTCCAGCTTGAAAGCAGCAGGCGATGGATTCGGCGTGCTCGCCGCTGAGATACAGCCAGGTCTGGCCTTTGGCTTTGGGCGGCAGCCCGATGATCCCTCCGTCGACGAAACGGACGCCGCTCGACTGCATGCGCGCGGCAATCTCCAGTTTGTGCGCGGGCGAAATCGCGTTGGCGTCGAGATACGTCCCGCGGAATTGCTGGGCAAGCACCTGATCCGCCAGATCGGCCGCGAACTCCGGCGGGCACACACTGAGGATCACCGGGCAGGTTTCACAAAGATGCGCCAAGGTGCCCGCGTCAGTGAATCCCGCGCTTTCGGCGCGCGCTCTAGTGCGGTGGCTGCGGCCTTCAGACACCCAACAGACGTCGTGGCCGCTGTTCCGGACGGTGGCGGCCACCGCGCTGCCCATCTCGCCGGGATGCAGAACACCAATGGGATGAAGGCTGCCGGTGCGCTGCGAGGTCATGAATGCCTACGAGTTTATCGTGAGCAGGGCCTCACTTCTGGTCGGACAGCTCCTGCTGAGCTTCCGCCTCGGCGGCCGCCTTGGGACCGGCCTTCTTGGCATCCTCAATCACCTGCAAGGCGCGCGGGGCATCCGTTTTCGACACTGCGACGGACCAGGGAAGATTCGGGAAGCTGGTTTCACCGCCCATCACCACACGAATTCCCTCCCCTTCGAGTACCGCTTGGATTCCGATCGCCTCCATCTCGGCCGTCGTACCCGACCCTTCGAAAACGATCACCGAATCCAGCTCATGGGAAAGTTTTTGCTCTTCCTTCATGACCTGAGCATAGCGCGGCGCAGAGGACGCCTGGGGACCGGTAGAATGAGGATATGGAAAAGACAGACAGCCTCGTATGGTTTCTTACGGGTGCCGCGCTCGGCGCCGCAGTCGCGTTGCTCTACGCTCCGCAATCGGGCAAGGATACCCGGCGTTATCTGGGCAAGAAAGCAAAGTATGGACGCGAAGTGGTCGGCGACGTGAGCCGCGATGCGCTCGACAAAGGCCGCGACCTGTTTGAAAAGGGTCGAAAAATGGCGGATGACGCCGCGGATCTGTTCGAACGCGGCCGGCGGCTGGTAGAGGGCTAGCCTGGAGACTGGTGCCGCCAGCCTTTCTGCCAGCCTGAGCGGCCAAGACCGCTTGAGCGGCAGTTTGTTACTCCTGATGGCCGCCAGTGTCGGCGCCATTGTCGCCAACATTTACTACGCCCAGCCTCTGCTGCCCGACATCGCCCGCACCTTTGGCCTGAGCGCGTCGGGCATCGGCGTCCTGGCGATGCTCAATCCGGCGGGCGCCGGGTTTGGACAACTCCTGTTCGTTCCCCTTGGTGATATCCGCGAGCGCCGCGGAATGATCACGATCATGATCCTGGGCGCGGCGGCTGCATTGGCGCTTACGGCTACCGCCCGCAACACCTCCTGGCTGATGGGCGCAGCTTTTCTGGTGGGCATGACGGCGTCCATTAATCATGTGATCATTCCCTTCGCCGCCCAGCTGGCCCCGCCCGCTCAGCGCGGCCGCGCTGTGGGAACCGTTATCAGCGGACTGCTCATCGGCGTGCTGGTGGCACGGACCTTCAGCGGATACCTGGGAGCCTGGTTGGGCTGGCGCATGGTGTTCGCCACGGCCAGCGTCTTCATGCTGGTGCTGGCAGTCCTGCTGCGGGTCTCCCTGCCCAAAAGCCAGCCGACCGTGAAAATGAGCTGGCCGCAGTTGATCGCGTCCGCGGTGCCGCTTTGGCGCGGATTGCCGGTATTGCGCGAGGCGGTCTTCACCAGCGCCTTGATGTTCGCCGTGTTCAGCGGATTCTGGACGGCCGTAGTTTTTTTCGTCGAAGGACCGCCGTTCTATTTCACCAGCCGTGGCGCGGGGCTGCTCAGCTTGATAGGAGCCGTGGGGGCTTTTATTGCTCCTTATGCGGGCCGCATCGCCGATCGGCGCGGCGGACGCTCCAGCGTGCTGGCGGGTATGGCGACCATGGCGGTGTCCTTCATGGTGCTGGGCTTGTTCGGCGCGCGATTATGGGGGCTGATCGCGGGGGTGATTCTGCTGGATCTCGCGATGCAGGTGTGTCATGTGACCAACCAGACGCGCATCTACGCGCTGGTGCCGGATGCCCGCAGCCGCCTGAACATGATCTACATGACGGCGACATTCACTTGCGGCTCGCTGGGTTCGTACATGGCTACGTACTGGTGGCAGCATTCCGGCTGGCGGGGGGTGTGCGGATTCTCGCTGGCCATTTCGGCGATCGCCCTGATGGGAGGCTGGCGCCTGGGCAAAGTTCGTATGCCTGAAGGACTGCCTGACAGTGGGTTCGCGTCGTGATAATGTCTACAGCATGCGTTCTTACACGATTCCGGTCTTGATCGGCCTGGCGACGATTCTCGGCGCGCAGCAGGCGGCCGCCCCTAATCCGCGCGACGTGAAACTGGCGGGCGACCGCTTCAAGCCGCTCAGCTACGATCAGATGAGCCCCGGGCAGAAGACCATGATCGAAAATCTTCTGGCCGGCGAACGGCGCGGCACTGGGGGCCCCTTCAACGTTCTGCTGCGGAGCCCCGAGATCGGCGACCTGGTCCAGAAGCTCGGCGCAGGCGTGCGCTTTCACTCCTCGCTGCCGCCCCGGTTGAACGAGCTCGGAATTATCATCACAGGGCGCTACTGGACGGCGCAGTTTGAATGGAACGCGCACAAGCGAGCAGCACTGGCCGCGGGAGTTAGCCCGGCCATCGTCGATGCGATTGCCGCGGGCAAGCGTCCCGCATCCATGCAGCCCGACGAGGAAGCCGTCTACAACTTCGGTACCGAGCTGCTGCGGACCAAACAGGTTAGCGACGCAACGTTTCAAGCCGCGACCACGGCCCTGGGAGAGCGCGGCGTAGTGGACTTGATCTCGGTCATGGGCTACTATCAGCTGGTCTCGATGTTACTCAACGTCGACCGGTACCCCCTGGGCGATGGGGTGAAGCCGGAACTGAAACCTCTACCGTGAATATGCGCGGCTTGGCGCGAAATGTCCCGATTCGCCGCGCATCACGTCAGGCTAAGCCCTGTAGAATCATAGGGAGTCCTTTGGCAACCAGGGTGCATCAGATATAGGCGAGGACCAGACGGTTATGAATATGTTGCCGTTGAGTGAGCCTTTCCGGCCGCATCCTAATTTTGACGACGCAATCAATCGCGCCATTTGCCAGTCGGAAATCGCGGGCGGCGTCGGTCTGGACGAGCTGCCTGTAGGCGCCATCCTGGACGTCCAAACGGCCAACACTCTATATCAGATCGAAAATCGCGGAGATGGCGAAGTCCTGATTTCGGGGCATCCTGAGATATGCCCGGCTCCCGTGCTGGTAAGCTTTCACGGATCGACTTGGGGCACGCCCATGCTCAAATTGCGTTTCATCGGACGCGATATGAGGATGGAATTTCACCACCCCGAAAAAGGAATCGTACGGACATCGCGTGTCCAGAACATCCACGAACGAACGGCGTCCAGCGTCTCCATGTCTTTGTCGAGAAAAGTTTCTTAAGTTCCGGTCCTTTCCATAGCCAGTAGTTTCTCTTTTCGATCGACTCCCCAGCGGTAACCGGAGAGTGATCCATCGATCTGCACCACCCTGTGGCACGGAATGGCCACAGCCAAGGTATTCGCAGCGCAGGCTCCCGCCACGGCGCGCGCGGCCTTGGGCCGGCCCAGCTTTCGTGCGAGTTCCGAATAGGCGCAAGTCGTCCCGCAGGGAATCTCAGACAGGGCTTTCCAGACTCGCTGTTGAAATGCGGTGCCTTGGACATGCAACGGCAATTCCAATCCAACCGCCGGGTTCTCCACGAACGCGATGACTTGGGCCACCATCCGCTCGAACTGCTCATCGCCGCCGATCAGCTCGGCGTTGGGGAATCGATCCTGGAGCTCTTTCAACAATGTGTCGGGTTCGTTGCCCAATGCGATCGAACAGAGGCCCAAATCGGACGCCGCCACGAGAATCGACCCCAGCGAACATTCACCGACCGCGAATCGGATCCTGGCGCCGTTGCCGCCGGCTCGGAACTCCGTGGGCTTCATGCCAAGTCTCTGCTTGGATTCGGCATAGAAGCGCCCATTGGAATTGAATCCCGAATTATAGATCGCCGCAGTCACCGTCACGCGGCGCGTCAGTTCCTCTTGCATTCGCTTGGCGCGATGCGCGGTCGCATAAGCCTTAGGCGTCAAGCCCGTCAGCGACTTAAACACTCGGTGGAAATGCCAGGGACTCATGCCGATGGCCTTGGCCAGAGCATCGAGTGAAAGCGGTTCTTGGGCGCCGATCATTAAGTTGCACGCCCGGGCCACAAGGGTCAAGTGCTCGCCGCGAAGGGAGAAATCGCCTGGCTTGCAGCGCTTGCAAGCTCGAAATCCCGCCTGCTCCGCGTCCTTCGGTGTAGGATGAAATGCCACGTTGTCGCGACGCGCGAGCCGCGCCGGGCACGACGGACGGCAATAGACGCGTGTAGTCTTGACGGAATAAACGAATGCGTCATCCGCGTTTTTCTCCCGATGGATGACTGCTTCCCAGCGCTCCCAATCGGTGAGGTAGAGCTTCTTGTTCACGGTCGGCATAGAAAGAGATTAGCCGATCTCTTCCTGCGCCGCACCCCGTTTCTTGCGGTCAAATTCGACTTCCTCGAACGCCAGGCTGCTGTTAGAACGTGATGCGGGCGATGAGCTGACCAGTGCGCATGCCACTCGTGCCGGACAGCGGGTTGTTCCTGCCTGTGGAGCCGGTTACCGTACCAAAGCCGTTGCTGTACAGGCCTTTGTTAGCACCACTCTTAAACGTCGTCGGACTGCTGGCGAAGTTTCCGGACGTGTTGGGCTGCGGCAGCTGCATCCGGTTTAAGACCTGATTGAACTCCGCGCGAACGTTCAGCTGGACGCGTTCCGTGATCCTAAAGTTGCGGCTGATGTTGGCGTTCTCGGTCGGATGGCGGACACCCCGGAAGAAGCGCAGGGAGCTATTGTCCGGGGCAAACTGACCGTCGGGAATGTTCTGCCACGCGTTCGGGTTCAACGCAATCGTCTTGGTCGGATCGAAGCAATGACAGTTGATATCGATCGGATCGGTGTGGTGCTTGCCGCTGTTGTCCGTCCAGTCGGTCGACCAGGGACTCATGTAGCTCCCGTCGGCGTTCTTCTTCAACTGCGCGCTGCCGGGGCCGTATCCCAGGAACTGGCTAAGGGGCACGGGGCCGTTGCTGCTCGGCCGGCCGATGATGGGGGCGCTCTGGTAGTCCAGGTACGCGCCGACCCCCCAATCCGACAGGATGGAGGAGACGATCTTGTTCGAAACGAAGGCCTTGCCCGAGTCGCGCAAGCGCGGCACCTGGTATTGGGCCGTGAGCCGGAGCTGCTGCGGAATATCGTTGATGGAGATGTTCTTGGCCAGGTCCCGGTTGTACGGGTCGATGATATTGCTTCCGGTTACGTTGTTCGTATCCAGATTCTTGGAGAAGTTGTAGTTCATATTGAAGCTCAGACCATGGCTGAAGCGCTGGGTCACGTTCAACTGGAACGCGTCGTACCAGGTCTTGCCCAGGGGAGCTCCGGAGACCCCGTTCAAGTTCGTGCCAAAAATCGAGACGCTGGGACTGAACTGAGGATAGGCCAGCAGCGATTGGCGCACGTTCTGATTGCTGGGAAAGTTCGCGTATGGCTGGCCAGTGATGCCGCGGGCGGCCAGCGTGGCCTTCTGCGCGCTGGTCAGGCTCGAAATAGACGTGGTCAGCAGGCGGGCTTCGCTCGAGCTGGTGAAATCGTGGAAGCCATAGGCGCGCAGCGTATCCAGGCTCATGGTGTTCAGCGGGTTCAAGGCGTTTTCCGTCCACCAGACGCCCCGGTTGGCGACATAGGAGGCCTCGACCACGAGATTGCGGCTGATTTCGCGCTGCAGGCCGATGGTCCACTGTAACTGGCGAGCGGGGCGGCCAGAGTTCGGGTCCATGAGCAGAGGGAAGTTGACGACCGAGCCCGGGGCCATGCCCACATTGGGCTCAAACGACGGCCACTTCGGCTGGACCTCGCCCGGTATACCGTCCTTGAACAGGCCGGTGATCTGGCCCGAATTTGCGGGAAGGGAGTTGGTACCAGCGCTATTCGACGCAGGAAGCGTCGGCGACGCAGTAGAGTTGTAGACTACACCGAAACCGGCGCGCAGCACGGTCTTGCTGTCGATCTGGTAGGCCAGACCGAGACGGGGGCCGATGGCATAGGGATAGTTGCTTGCGAAGTTGCAGTGGCAGGTAGCCTCAAACTGGAGACCTCCGGGCCGGCCCGAGGCGGATGGATTGGGGATTGCGAGACCGACGGAACCGATGCGGCCATGCTGTTCGGCGGTGTAGGTGCCATAGTCCCAACGCAGGCCATAGTCGAGCGTCAGCTTGCGGGTGACCTTCCAGGTGTCCTGAAGGTACAGGGCGGTTTGGGATTTGTTATTGCTCAAGCCGATTGGCGCCGCCAGCGTGTTTGAGCTCATGCCGCCCAGCAGAAAGGAGGCGAATTCGAAACCGTCGAAGCCCTGGTTGGTCGATGTACCTTGCAGATAGGGTTGCTCGGTCATGTTCGTGCCGAATGTAAAGGTGCCTTGCGAGTTGGCGGCGATCACATTCGGGAACCTTTCCATGCGCCAGTCCAGGCCGAGTTTGAAGGTGTGCCCACCGGTGACGTAGGTGGCGGACACGACACCGGAGGGACGCCGTTCAAACGACCGGGTCGGAAACACCGAGCCCAAGGTGTTCATGCCGCCGATCGCCGTGTTCGCATTTACGCCGGTCGCAATGATCGGGAAATAATACGGCAAGAGCCCTCCCTTCAGGCCCAGCTCTTTGAGCTCATCGTAGTTGTCAGGGTAAGTTTGGAGCCCGAAATCGCTGTCGTTCCAGCCTGCGCCGATGTGCAGCAGCAGCCGCGGGGTCGCCGCGTAGTCAAAGTTCAGGCGAATCGTCTGGCCCGAATTAAAGGCCGCGGCGGAAGCGGTGATCTCATTCTGGAACGCGTCGGCGCCGGTCGGCGTGCGGGGCACGTACGTATGGGTGTCCTGGTAGTAGAACGACGCGTGGAGCTTGTCGTTGAAGTTATGATCCATTTTGATCGAGGGGATTGCGGAGGTGCGGCTCGAGTCGTAGGTTCCCTGGTAATTGTTGGAAGCCTGCCCGCTGGCGGCATTCCCGCCAAGCGGCTGAGGCACCAGCTTCAGGACCTTGACCGAGATCGGGTCAAAACGGGAGACCGGGATCATATTCCCCGGGAATGGATCGCGATTATTGCGGCCATTGATTATCTGTTGCGTATTCGGATCGAAGATGGTGCCGCTGGCCATGGTACGGCCCATCCCGTCGATAGCAGGACCGCTTGCCGTGGTGATCGGCTTGTTCTCCGCGGTGATCAGGTTACTGAAATCGCCAGTCCGGTAAGAGGGAAGCGGTACGGTGGTGTTGTTGCTGGTGTTGATGTTCTTGTTGCGGAACCGCTCATAGCTCCAAAAGAAGAAGGTCTTATTTTTGCCGTCGTAGACCTTGGGAATCCACACCGGACCACCCACGGTATAGCCAAAATCGTGCTGTTTAACAATATTGCGGACACCCGTGTAGGGCTGGTGGGAGTTCAGGGCGTCATTGGTGATGTAGTCGTAGGCGGTGCCGTGGTACTGGTTGGTGCCGCTCTTGGTGACCATGTTGATCATGCCGCCGCCAGCCGTGCCGTATTCCGCGGCAAAGTTACTGGTTTGGACGTTTACTTCCTGAATCGCATCGACCGACGGTTGGGTCTCCTGTTGCGCGGTAATCAGACGAGGACCGGTAGGGCTGATCGTCATGCCATCCAGGCGGCTCTGATAAGTATTAGAAGGCGCTCCGTTAATGCTCATGGAGGTGCAGCAGGCCACGGTGCCGGCGCCAATATTGGAGCCGGCGTTATAGTTGATTCCCGGGACCAGATTCACGGCTGCCCAGGGATCACGGAAACCCTCGTTGGTCGAACCGATCGCGAGAACCGGCAAGTTATTCAACTGCGACAGCGTGACGTTCTGGGCCACCTCGCTGCTCTCGGTCTTGAGCAGGGAGGACTCCGCGCTCACCGTGACGGATTCAGCCGCATTACCCACTTCGAGCCCTACGTCCTCACGCATCGTCTGGGCAGCCGCCAGGTGGAACTTGGCGTGGGTGTAGGTCTTGAACCCCGGGACTGCGACAGTCAGGTTATAGTCACCGATCGGCAATTGCGACACGGTGTAGTTGCCGGTCTGGGAACTGGCTGCGTTGAAGACCTGTCCGTTGTCCAGATTACGAACCGAAATCGGGGCGTTTGCCACAACAGCCCCGGTGGGGTCGACGACCCTGCCTGTAATGGTCGCCAGCGCGGTTTGCCCGTAGAGAGCGCCTGCACCTATCGCGGCGCACAGCGCCAAATTGAGTAGCTTCATCTGTTTCTCTCCTCACCTGAGCATTCGCCACCAATCGGCGTCCGGACGATACGCTGCCGTGATCTGTCCCGGTGCATTCACGCGCATCGCGACAGAGTTCTGTACACACCGGAAGGTGCTATCTGTGCTCTCCCCAACTGGTATCTAGGCAAGCCTAGGGTAGGTTTGCATGCAAAACAAGTCCCGAAAGGGCATGAGTTCTGGTCCGGAAATCCACCAGATTCGCAGCAGAGAGTCTTACGGCTGGGCTGTGGTAGAACGAGCAGGATAGGTTAGAACGAAGGGCGAGTGGCAGTAACTTGTGGAAAAGTATAATGGCGGAGAGACAGGGATTCGTAGGGTCCGATACCGTTGATTCCATGTAAGTCATTGGTTTTGCGATGAGCACGATGAGCTACTTTCCCCGGTGTTGCGAATAGTTGGTATGTATTGGGTACGTGAACGAACGTCAAAAGAACGCGGACGCGAGGAACTGTTTGATAGAATCGGCGCATGAAGTGTCCGCACTGTAGAGTTGGTATCCAGGAAACATTTGCGGGAACGAAGGTCGCACAATACACACAATTAAACCTGAACAACGGGAAGCACGTCCCAGGTGAATCCTGGACTGCCTTCCATCAGCGCTGTCCGGAATGCCATCAAGTTATGATCGACTTTGTAAGCGTTCGGGACGGGGGCGTGTCAGTACGTCATACAGGATATCCGCACTCTTCAGCTGGTGAGCGCGACATACCTGCTGAAGTAACGTCGCCATTCAGAGATGATTTCAAGGAAGCGTGTGCTGTTCTTTCGTTGAGCGCCAAAGCGAGTGCGGCCCTCAGTCGTCGTTGCCTTCAATCAGTTCTAAGGGAAAAGGGCGGTGCAAAGAAGAAAGATTTAATCGACCAGATTGAGGAGGTGATTACAAACGGAGGCATTCCAACTTCGACCGCCGAGCAACTTCACGCCGTGCGCCATATTGGAAACTTCGCCGCCCATCCGACTAAGAGTACTATCACCGGAGAGATTCTCGATGTAGAACTTGGAGAAGCTGAATGGAACTTGGACGTTCTTGAGGCACTCTTCGACTTATACTTCGTTCAACCGGCAATAGCGGCAAAGCGAAAAGAGGAACTCAACAAGAAACTTAAAGAAGCGGGAAAGCCGGAGATCAAATAGTTAGCGCTTGCTCGATCGTCTTGACTTTCTTACTGGCGATTACCCGATGGGCGTAAACGACATCATAACTTAGAGCCATTGAAGCCGGGTCGCGGTACTCGCGGAGTTCAAGGGAGACTACGCGAGAAAGTAGCCTCGCAAGCATCATCCGTTTGTGCAGAGTTGCCCAGACGATACACCGACCGACAATCTTCGACGAGAGTGCATCCTTGATCATCTTGTCAATCTGCTGAGCACGGCGCTGGCATTCGCGCTCTGCCAATTCTTCGATGAACTTCTGCAGGGGAACGTCCTTTTGCATAATTGAATCAAAGCATACTGGCAGGAACTTGCAAGGGGATGGCTGTACACATGGATAACGGAACCGCATTAAAACGGGCTATTTACGCGATTGTGCGGTACGTATTAGGTACACGGATTGAGGCGCAAAATCGCTAAGTTGCTTTAGCGACAATGCTTTAGGTATGGCGGAGAGACAGGGATTCTCGCCCGCGATAAAGCGCAAGTTATTGCAGCGACAGCAATTGTTGCGTAACGGGCTTTTTACCAGTTAGTTACGGCGAGTCTGGGAATTCCGCCGATGACGCTATAGTCTGCGTAGTGCTCTATTGAAATAGACACCAAACAGACACCAAACTGCTGTCGAAGCGACCTGACGCTTAGTCCGATGGCTTTGTTTTTGGGCTCTGCGGACCTACTCCTTCGGATGTCCGCATACTTGAGCCCGCTCGGGAGACGACTCTCTCTGCTGGATTCACGAACTTGAAGCCGAGTCGTCCGTGGAGATAGCTTCCGGATGCGCCGTCATCCAGGCGCAAATCCTAAGCGGGCATCAAATGCCCTTTGGATAGACTCCCGTCCAATGAGCGGGGTTTCCCCAAAAACAATCGCAGGAACGTGCCCTCGCGTAAAATGTACAGAGCATTCTCTATCGAGAGGCAAACTATGGCGACTAGGGAGCCCCGGGTCTGGATCGTAGACAGCAATCGTCTGCCGGGCCGAGTTCACCACTGCGACTGACCATAGAGTAAGGAGTTCGAACATGGAGTCTGCAATTCCCAAACATCTGGTGTGTCCACGCACGCGCCACCGCCGGATACCAGATGATTACTCTCCGCCTTATCCATCCGCCGTTGCGCGTTACAAATTAGGCGTCAAGCAGGTGGTAATGGCGTATTTTGGCGTCCAATACCGCGGCGCGGCGTTACCCAACGAGGCAGACAAGGCACTGGTGAGCGTCGCAAGAGCTTTTGCCAGTGACCAGGGCCCGGGTTATTGGGATCGCGCCCAGTATGTTGACGAAGCCAACTTCACCAACATCATTTCCGTCGGTTATTGGGACGTCCCGACCGAGTTTGATGCTTGGTTCGGGAGGCACGGCGCCGGCTGGACCGATGGCACCGTTGCCGGAAGCGCCGTTGGCACCTTCAGCGAGATACTGAGGCCTACTGTCGAACGCTTCGAAACGCTCTTCTCGTCGGACGTGGCAGAAGGCGTTGCCTGCTTGGCAGATGGCTTTAGCGGCGTCGTTCAAGAGCACGCCTACTGGGGAGGGGCACGGGATCGCATTCCGCTGTCTCAGACGCACGATATGGCGCCGATTGGTGTCCCACGCGTGGTTGCTACCGGATTGCGTCAGCGTGTGATTCCGCACGAAAACATCTGCCTCATCCGTTCCGGCCAGGACTGGTCCGCGACACAGGCAGACGAGCGCCGTATGTACGTAGACGACGTGGAACCTGTACTGCGCGCCGGTATGGATTTTCTGCGCGACGATGGTTTGGGAATTGGCTGCTTCGCTAACCGCTACATGACGGTGGTGGACAGCAGCGGTCGCACAACGGAGAAAACTTACGGCATGAGTTGGTGGAAGAGCCTGGCAGCGCTGGAACGCTGGGCCGAATCGCATCCCACCCACCTTGCGATCTTCGGCGCCGCCATGAAGTACCTCGGTACGATGGGCGCAGCCGCGAAGCTGAAGTTATACCATGAGGTGACTGTAGCGGCCGCCGACGAGCAATACTTCGAATACTACAATTGCCATCCCAAGACGGGTATGCTGCGAATCGCTGCTTCGATCGGATAACGTCCTGGTCAGCTTGCTTCGGCCTCCCGATAAACGGCGAAGGATTTCCCGATAGCGCCCAGGTTGTCGGCTACTCGGTAGCTACTTTTTGTTCAGACTGACATTGATTTAACGTTCAAAAATCGGAACTGGGGCTAACCGCAGAAGTGCCGCCACTTTGGATTTCCAGCATCTTGCGGGTGAATCTGAACCCGATTTGGAGGGTCCAAATAGACACCAAGGCTTGTAAGTTGCTGATAATAAAGCATGGCGGAGAGACAGGGATTCGAACCCTGGTTAGAGTTTCCCCTAAACACGCTTTCCAAGCGTGCGCCTTCAGCCACTCGGCCATCTCTCCGCGCGAGTTAGCTTTCCCAGTCTAACGCAGGCGAAGCAAATAGTCGCGGATGCGCAGGTACCACTCGGGGTCGGAAGGAATCGAAGCCCGGCACGGACCAAAGACCTCTTGAAGCTCAGCCCTCGGAGCGACTCTGGCCAGAGTTAAATCCTGCACTGCGTTGCGTACACGCATGCTTGAAACATTGGGAGGGTTGCGGATCGCACCATAGTCGATTACGGGCCCTGGCCGACATAGAAAGCCCTTCATCACCTCAAAAGATGAATCAGTCCCCCCTATTTCCTTCCCAACTTCCCCCGCTGTCGCGCTCATCACCCGAGCTTCCATGGGATAAATCACCCAATCATCGTTCACATGCAACTGCGGCTCGACCTTAATCCGCGCAACCGGTGCATCGCGCGCGGTCCATAAATCCATCCAGAAGACTTGCGTGCTGTTGCCGGAAACGGGCTGCTCGACTCGCTCGAGCTTCTCGCCGTTTTCGCGATAAAGCGTCACCTCGACCGCATTCTCCGGGTTCTGAGCGACGTACAATTGATACGGAGTTCCCTGCGGCACATCCACGACGACCTGGAACGACGAAAACGCATTGCGGGCGATGGCGGGGGACAAGATCTCGCGCGGCTCAGCAGGCGCCGTGACCTTGCCGGCAGCATCGGGCTTTGTCTCGATTTGGGCGAACTCGGAGTACACCCGCAACGATTGCGCCCCAGCCGCGGATACCAGGAGCAAAAACACCGCTGTTTTCACGAACGTATTGTATCCTGAAGACGTGGACCCCCATCGGCACGAACGCGTCGCCGAAAGCCTCCGAGAAGAGCTGGAAGAGCTGATCGGTTACGAACTGGAAGACCCCCGGGTGGGCAGCGCCTCCATCACCGAAGTCCTCCTTTCGCCCGATTTTCGCCAGGCGCACATACGCATTTCGCTCCA
>Ga0105238_10003293_pt1 | contig 16134 bp, 11 predicted proteins | sample KBSC34metaG_FD_81526 | JGI IMG/M metagenome (GOLD analysis project Ga0105238, IMG submission 81526) | Corn rhizosphere microbial communities from Kellogg Biological Station, Michigan, USA - KBS C3-4 metaG | ecosystem: Host-associated > Plants > Roots > Rhizosphere > Soil | place: Michigan, USA... | reverse complement strand
GGCAGCGGAAGTTTTTGGCCCCGCGACCCTGGTGGTCCGCCACCCGACTCACTCCGGATTGCTTGAACTCGCACGTAATCTGGGCGGCCACCTGACCGCAACCATTCATGGCACCGAGGCCGATCTGCGTGACTTCAGCGATTTGATCTCGATTCTGAAAAGCAAAGTTGGCCGGCTGGTCTTCAATGGATTCCCAACCGGAGTCGAGGTCTCTCATGCCATGGTGCATGGTGGACCCTATCCATCGACCTCCGACGGACGATCGACATCAGTGGGCAGCGAAGCGATCTTCCGCTTCTGCCGGCCGGTGTGTTATCAGGGATTTCCAGAATCCGTTCTGCCCGCCGAGCTACAAAACAGCAACCCCTTGGGGATCTGGCGCATGGTCGACGGAGAAATGACCAGGGAACCGCTGACATGCTAAAGTTGAACCCACGGAGAGGTGGCAGAGTGGCCGAATGCGGCGGTTTGCTAAACCGTTGTACTGGCTAATACCGGTACCCAGGGTTCGAATCCCTGCCTCTCCGCCACTCACTCATAGAGTGGGACTTACCTTCGCCTATTGCACCGTGCCTTGGGGTCTATCCCCTCATCTGGAGCACAATAAAGCCTCAGAGAACTGTCGCCCACCGCGACGCCACGACCTGCGGACAAGTTGGCGGCGCGCTTGTCCTGGCCAATCCAACCGGCATCTGTCAGCAGCTTGTCGATGTTCTGCCGCGCCCGATCTTCAGGAGTGATAGGCATGCAAACCGGAGATTTATATCCAGTCTTGCAGTCCGCCGGCGGTTTCGGGCATGGATGTTCGGAAATGTGGGTCGAACCGCGGGGCCTGCGTACACTCTCGGAAGGGCCGTAGCGGTTTGTAAAACCGCCATACACCGCAATCTATTGATAAATCACGACTCCGTCTCACGGGAGCACGAACGGAGCACACGAGCGTAGTCGGGTGCTGCACAGGGCGTTGCCTGCGACGACCGCCAATGTAGCGCAACGTCGTATCACCAATGTCGGGGAAACGAACGGCTAAGTTTTGTTACGTGGATAAAAGTGGGGTCGCAGAGTCGACGTCCCGCGTACACCTGATCTTCCTATGGATAAGGTGTGAAGCCTTGCCTCAAGGCGCATAGACCCGGATTGCCGCGACTTGGTCTCCGTGGCGGCGCACTGCCAAGAATAGCCGGTCAAGTTCGGGAGAAAAGAAGCCGGTCCGTGCCCCCGGAACCGTGGTGAGCCTTGCGGACTCTTTGTAGTGATCCGCATCTTGCTGCTCAAACACGTAAATGCTGCCTTCGCCGCCGATGGTATAAATTCGCTTACGGGTCTGGTCGTAGAACACATCGTCGCAATCGCCGACCGCCGTCAGGCGCTGAACCACTTGCCCCGAATTTGTATCGAATACAAGCAATCGCGCCGGAAGCCTGGTGATGACGAACAGCCGGTGGCTGGCTTGGTCGAGGGCCATGGGATAGTTCGACAGCGCTATTCCGGTGGACCACGTCGCGATTACCGCTCGCTTTTCCCGGTCGAGAACGGCGACTTTTCGCGACCCCGGTAGATTTACATAGATTCTGGGACTATCTTTCTCTAGCTGAAATGATTCTGGATGAGCGTCGAGCTTGATCTCGCCGGCCTTATTGTTTTCCTCGTCAATTTCTCCCAGCGCGCCACCGCCGTAGCCTACATAAATTCGCTTGCGCCCCGCATCATAGCGAAGATTGTCGGCGTCATCGCCGTAATCAAGGGTCTTGATAAGGGCATACGAGCTTCCATCGAATACTTGAACGCTTCCATCCTTTGCGTTCGCGACGTACAACCGATCAGTCGCAGGCACGTAAAGGACGCCCTGCGGCTCTCGCAATCCGCCGATGGTCTTTAGTCGCTTGGCCGCCTTAAGATCAATAACTTCGACTGTGTTGTTGCCGAGCGCCGAAACGAACAGGCGTTGCCCTTTCACGTCAACGGACAGATGGTCAATTCGGCCCTGCACCTCTGGCAATTCGATGGTCTTCTCCAGCCGTAGAGGCTGGGCCGCTTGCCCCAATGCAGCGGCGACGAAAGCAAAAAGAACCAGAAATAATCGCATTCCCAACTCTCCCTTCATTTTTTCGCGGCTGGCTCAGTGGCTTCATAAACAATCAATCGAGCGACCGGTTGGCCGTTCTCTTGCTGCTCTGGCGCATAGACCCGATGAGTCGCTGTATCCACGGCAAGACTATGGACCATCTTCTGGACCGCAAAATCTTCGAGCTTGCGATAATGGTCTGCGTCCTGTGCCTGAAAGATTGCGATGAAGCCGCTTGAACAGGCAGCATAAATTCGTCCCAAACCGGGGTCGAATTTCACAACGTCGGCTCCCGTAGGCAGAGGAAGGTGCGCGATTGCTTTGTGCGTGTCCAAAGCAAACACCGTTAGGTCTTTTGTTCCGTTGCACAAAAGAAATGCCCGATGGAACTCGGAGTCGACGGCCATTCCATGGTTGTAGCGACAGCCTTCCACGGGGTAGATTCCCAGTACCGCGTCGGTTGTGGGATCAATTTCGGCGATTTCGTTGGTATTTCTCAAATTCACATACACCCTGCGAGCGACGGAATCGTACTGAGGCATACCGGTTTCGCTTTTGAATTCAAGGGTCTTGATGATTTCATCTTTGTTCACGTCGACAATCGCGACGGCCTGGCCGAGCGTGTCGGAAACGTAGACTTTGTGAAACGGCGCGGCGTAGGTGCTTCCATTTGGTTTGGCGGCTGTCACGAGGCGTTTGATCACGCTCATGCTCCGCAGATCCACGACGCCAATCTTTTCCTCTCCCCAATCAGAAGTGTAGACCTTGTGAAGGCCAGGCACGTATTCCAATCCGGTAATTCCCGGTACGCCGGGAATCGCCTTCACCAGCTTGTTGGTCCTTACATCGATCACGTAAAGGATGCCGGGACCGAGATGGGCGGAGAGCAAATAGTGGTCTTCGTCATCCAGGGTGAGGTAGTCGAAGCGCTCGCCCTTGGGGCCGGGAAGGTCGATGCTGGCTACCTGCTTCAAAGACTGCGCATGCAGGCACCCAATCAGAGCCAAGAAAATCAGGAGGTTTCGGCCAAGAATTCCTTCGGTCGAACGACGCATGGGAACCCTTTCATTGCTCCACAAGAACTACAACATCAGCTTTTAAAAGATTCAACCGTTATATGTATAACATATAATGAGATGCACATAACTACGTGTTTGATGCTCACGCATAGAAGCGAAGTTGCGGATCGGAATGCAAAATGACGGAATTGAGCATCCCAGGGCAGACCAACAAACCGGAACTAGAGGAAGTGTTGTTGGCGCATTTTGTCGGATATTTCTTGCGCCTTGGGGCGCTTGGTTTTGGCGGACCGATTGCGCTCGCTGGCCGCATGCAGCAGGATTTGGTTGAGAACCGTCGCTGGATCAGCAAGCAGGACTACCTTGAAGGGCTGGCATTGGCCCAGTTGGCGCCTGGCCCTTTGGCCGCGCAACTCGCGATCTATCTTGGCTATGTTCGTAACGGAATTGTTGGCGCTACCGCCGTCGCCGTTGCTTTTGTCCTGCCTTCATTCCTGATGGTGCTGGTTCTGTCCGCCGCCTACGTGCGATACGGTGGGCTGCTATGGATGCAGGCCATCTTCTATGGCATCGGCGCAGCGGTTATCGCAATCATCACGCGCTCCGCGTACAAGTTGACCAAGCTGACTCTCGGTAAAGATAAGTTGCTATGGGGAATCTTTATCGTTCTGGCAGTTTCAACGGCCTGGAGCTCCCGCGAGATCGTTTGGCTCTTTCTGGTTGCTGGTGGAGTCGCTCTGCTTGTCAAGGCGCGTCCATCAAGGGCACAACTGAACAGGATCAGCCCAGCCTTCTTGTTGCTTGGCCCGTCTACGGTCGCATCGGGCAGCGGCTTACTGGCAATTTTTCTGTATTTCGCGAAAGCGGGAATGTTTGTGTTTGGCAGTGGACTGGCCGTTGTCCCATTCCTCTACGGCGGAGTCGTCCAAGGACATCATTGGTTGACCGACCGTCAGTTTGTAGATGCTGTAGCGGTAGCAATGATCACGCCTGGCCCCGTGGTTATTACGGTTGCCTTCATCGGCTATCTTGTAGCCGGCCCCTCTGGCGCAACAGTTGCGGCACTCGGTATTTTCTTTCCCGTCTACTTGATTGTGGTATTGCTGGCGCCATCCTATAAGCGATGGGCGAAAAATCCTCAGTTGAATGCATTCGTCCAGGGTGTAACCGCAGCCGCAACGGGAGCCATCGCCGGAGCCGTAATCGTACTGGCGCGACGATCAATCTTTGACGTAGCTACCTCGGTGATTGCGGTCGTGACCTTTTTAATCCTCCTTCGCTGGAAGATGCCAGAGCCGATTCTGATCGGAGGAGCAGCGGTTGCGGGTCTCCTGTTACGCACTGTTTGAAACGATAGCTTGCGCACGGCCGCAGGCGTGACGAGAATCGCCTACTTTCTGAATGTCCAACGAAGCTTAATGGCAACGACATCACTTTGTGGCACGATACTAGTGTCATGAGGATCCAGCACCAACCGCTGCCAGCCCCGGTTCCAGACGATGAAGAGGTCATTTCCCGGTTTTATGGTCCAGCGTAACCGAGTGTTGGTGCCAATGTTCTGTGATTCGGTGTCGTATTGAATGAAGCTGCTGAGCACTAAATTGGGACTCCAGGCGTAAGTTCCCTGGAGCTGCCACAAACGCTGCACGAAGTCTCCCTCGGGCAGCCGTCCAAAGTCGTTTTCCGTATCAAGTTCAAGCTGCACTTTTCCCTTGGGAGCCGTCCACCTCAGGTAGTTTTCCCACTGTGTAAGGTGGCCGTTGTAGAACGAGCCAAACCATGTGGTAGTTCCAAACTGAATGGGCCGATGGCTGCTGGTTTGCGCTTCCAGGCGCCATCGCGTGAAGTCATAGGAACCCGAAGGGATTACAACGCCCGGAGCCACCTCAAACGGCTTGAGCAACGTTTCACCGTGCGGATCCCAATTGAATTCGAAGCGATCTCCTGACTCGAAGCGCACGTTTACCGGCGCCATGAAATATTCCCACGACTCAACGGTGCCCTGGAGATTGGTAAAGCGTGTGTATTGGTTTTCGAAAAACTCCTGCCGAATCCAACGAAACGGGCCGTCTTTGGAGGGGCGAGGTTGATAGTCACAACCTACGGCGGTGCGCCTAATTCCGGGACGAGGCACGAAGCCGAGCAACGGATCGAGCGCCTCACCGTACTGGTTGACGCTGGTGTTGCAGTCCCACAGATCGTTTGGATAATCGACTTTGAATCCCCATCCGACCTTGCTGCCAGGCCCTACGTCACCTTGCGTCGTCGCTGTCCATCCGCCTACCAGAAAATTCTTGTCCCCCAGGAATTTTGAGGTACGCCAGACCGCATCCAGGCCCAGGAGAGTATTGCTGCGCAGCGCTTCAGGATCGCCGTGAGTGAAAATCGTGCCGATGCGCAGGTTATCGTTGTAATCGTACGAAACGCGGCCGGCCAGCAGGTTGGTGCCAGAAACCACAGGGGACGTCAGCCCCAGATCCCGTTGCGCGGCGGATGGAATGACTGTGTCTCGAGTCTGTACATCAAGAAGGGCGAGGTTCCATTTGCCCACACGACCATTGAGCTTCACCCCTGCGTCGATTGGGATCTGAGCTCCGCCGAGCAGCCCAATCCGGCGACTGAAAAAAGGGATGAACTGCGCGTCCTGGCCTCCAAGTCCCAGACCAAAGTCATATTGATTGGCGCCCTCAAGAAAGAAGGCGCGCTTTTCGGGAAAGAAGAGTGGGAAACGTGTGAGATTAATCTGGCGCGAATCAACTTCGGTTTCCGCGAAGTCTGTGTTCACGGTGAACACGGTGACCAGCTGCGAGGTCAGCTTCCAAGTGAGTTCGCCGCCAGCGGTTGCCTGCCAGGTGCGATCACCTGCGTCATAAAACTTCCGGGTTTTCCCGATTCCGTAGGGCGCGATCTCAAGCCCTCGACCTTGCTTGAGTTCTCCCACACCTGCCAAAGTGCCTGTCCGGCTTAGGTCGTAGAGAAAGGAATCCAATGTCGGCGACGACCAACGGAGAGCAAGCCGTTCGCGGGGAACGAAACGTTCGATGTTGAGTCCCCATTCGTTCAAGCCCCGCGTAAAGCTCAGGGTTCGAGACGGAATGACAATCTCGGCAGACCAGCCTTCTGAAGTACGAGCAGTGCGGGCGTCCCAAATACCATCCCAGTCGAGCGAAACGCTTTCTGGATCAGATAGCAATCCATCAGCACGCGCTCCGGCAGCGTTGATCTGGAAAAAATATCCTGTCCGCCGGTCTCCGTATGTATCCAGAATGATGCTTACGGTGTCATCGCCAATCATGTCTGCGTCGCGTTGCATGGTATGGACGGCGATGCGTTGCGGATTCGGGTCTTTACAAGCGAAGCCGAAGTAGATCTGGTCAACCGCCACGATGACTCGCACTTCGGTCTGATACGGTGTCGGTTCTCCGGGTTTCGGCGACTGCTGAACCAGCTTTAACACAGGGGCGTCCTGCCACTCGGGCTCGTTCAGCACACCATCGAGTGTTATCGAAGGAGATGAGCGTATGGCGGCTTGGACTCTGGGACGGTCCCTGTCCGTGGCTCCGGCGGTGACGCTCACGACAGACAAACCGCACAAGAGCACGACGCCAAATGCATTGATATGGAGCGAGCCCTTCGACGATGTCGAGTTCATGGCGCATGACGCGCGAATTCGTAGAGTGCGTCATAGACTGGGAATTGCCGCAGCAGTCGTTCTTCATCAGAAAGGCCCATCGCCGCGAAGCCTTGCGCGATGGCCCGGAGGCCAATCCCTTCGGCAGCGATTTGCTCCTGGCCTTTCATGTCGGCAGCGCGGACGATCAGCGCCAGGCGCTCCAGCCCGAGTGCTTGAAGATGGTAGTCCTCAACAATTGCTTCGAAAGAGCAGCGCACTCCACGGTGGTTCAATCTCACTTCTGAAAGGTGTGGAGCGTCGAAAGGAATTGCAATCTCACGTGCGGCCGTTTCGAGAAGTTGGCTTTCCTCGACGAACAAAAACTGAGCTTGGGGGTCGATGAAGCGGCGGATCAGCCACGGGCAGGCGACCCGATCCACTTTGATGTTTTCACGAGTAATCCATTTCATGATGGCCCCGCATCTCTCAGTCGTTATGAGATTGGCTTCCGAAACATGTCAAGGACCAGTTACGGTTTCATACACGACCATGCCTCACTATTTCACGGCAACATGACTCAATGCCGCTTTGATTCCCGCAGCCACTGATTCAGTGCTTCCCACGGCCCAGAAGTGCATGAAGAAAAGCCGGGGTTGCTCGGTCAGCATGTGACTGTGCAGCGCCGTGACAGCGATGTCGTATTCTTCCAGTGCGGAGATCACAGGATTCACTTCTTCCGCCGTCAACACGAAATCGCCCGTCGTCGCGACTTTGCCCGTGCCGGCTTCCTGAAAGTTAATGGCCTCGGCGACCCCCTGTGGCGGGGTCAACGTCATGCCATGATCGGTAATCGCCGCAGCGCGAGGAATTCCGAAGGACAACACGCCACCGGCAAAGCGTCCCTTCGTGCCCAGAGTGTCTTCGATGGTCTTCACAAACGTAGGAGGTTCGGCGGCTGGTGGGGGTGGGGCTGGCTTATCAAGAGGAGTTTTCGATTCCGCCAGACCGTCGTGCAGGGACTTAGCCAGCTCAGCCGCCTTTCCATGTCCCATGTAATGCATATAGATGACGCGAGGAGTTTCATTCAGAACATGATTGTGGACGGCGGTGATTTCAAATCCTGCGCCGCGTAACTTCTTCATGACGGGCGTGAGTTCGTTCTCCAAGAGAACCAGATCTCCCATGACCATTGCTTCGTTGTCGCTGCCAGCGAATGCCGCCCAGGAGCCGAGGGCCAGTCCCGGCTTGATCTCAACGCCCGTAACCGAAACATGCAGATCCGTGCGGGGGAACGCTAGACGGTAGACATCACCAGTCTTTTGTCCCGATCGGCCCATTGCTTCGTCAATTTTGACCGTGTCCAGGCCCTGAGCCATGAGCATCGCCGGACAGGACAGCAGAAGAGAGAGAATCAGCGTTCTTAGTTTCATAAGAGCATCCTTCCTTCGTATTGGTTTGTGCTCGGCCAGTGAGCGCTTTACATTTAATGGAAAATTAGCGGAGCGACTTGTAGAGTCCCTCAGCTAGTTGTATTCCTCGCTTCAGAAGTTCCTCGTCGCTCAGACCCTCTCGGGCCCAGCCTTTCATTACTTCATCAATTCCGAAACCCTCTTTCCGGCCAAACTTCTCGTCGAATAGGTCGGCATCATGAACAATTTCCGCCATGATGGATACCTTTTTATCGCGAATGTGGAAGACCTTGAGGAGCGTCTCAAAAGTGCAATCTTCGCCACGGTGGCCAAACCCGCCTTCGTACATGTCAAACGGGACCGCCTTAGGTGGTTTCTTGTCTTCGGGAGCAAAAGCGAATTTGGCCTTCGGGTCAATAAACTTGCGAATCAACCACGCGGAGGTCACTCGATCCACTCCCGGTCGCGGCCGTGTGACCCATACGCGGTTCCGATATTCGGCAGGGGAGACTCTGCTCTCTGCGGCGGATGATTTTGTCTTTGATGTTTGCATGGCATTCAACGCGCGTTCGACCTGTTCGCGAAGAGGACTACCGAAGAAGTCAATGGACACAATGTCCTGGAAACGCAAGCGGAGACGTGTGATGCGCAACGGCTGGTTTGCGGAAGCCGGCTTTCGAAGGTCTTTTAGCAACTCACGATAGTCTCCCGCACGGGCATCAGAAAACCGCTGCTTCATCTGGGCAAAGGAGCAATTGTCGATGGATTGCACCTCAAGAACAGAAGCCTCGCCACCCTCAGTGCGGACCGCGGTTGCCAGCCATTCGAATCGTTCCCGGTTCTCTTCAGTATTGGGCAGAAAATAACCGGAATTCCCAAGTGCCAAGGCTCCATGCCGCTGCAGCTTCCGCCAAACCGTGACTCTGAGGCTGGCTCCCTTTCGCGCCAAACTAAACACCAGGAGCAGCCAAGGGGGCTTAGATTCGTTCTGCTTAGTAACGCTCATTGCCACAGGTTATATTCATAACAGATATGCAAGGCCGGGTTCAACCGCGAGAATGGCGGTTGGGTGTCTGTGTTCATGCACTGAGGGCAGTCTTTGGACGGATCAGGTATCACAAGTGAAGGTAGCCGTCTGTTTGACCGGTGCCAAGCAGGCCTGCGATACTGCAACGGATCGCTGTTGGGCCAACTTGCTGACAACCGAGCATACGCAATAAAGGAATGAACCGCTTTTTAGCCATTCCGGGATGTATCGCCGTCTTATCGGCATTCTTGCTGGGTCCTTACACTCACCTGCATGACGCTGTCTGGCATGACGACCACGCCGGCGAAGAGCGGCCGGCGGTAGTGCATTCTCACATTTCATTTGAAGCCCCAGATATCGTGGAGTCGGATCAAACAACGGTCCGCCAGTCGCGTCACAGCGGGGAACGCCAACTCACCATTTTCGATTTTCAGAAGCAAAGTCCATCGCAACAGCCAGTGCTGGTGTCATTTGCTCTCTACGTGCCTGAGCGCGTCGTGGTGAACTCTGTCCCCGATATTCCTGATCCCGTGGCTCACGGGCCCCCGCGGGTCGACTGTTTTGGTCTCCGTTCTCCTCCCGCCTAATCCTGCTAAGGGCGCGCGTCCGCGTGCCTGAATTTCCTATTGAATCGCTTTTCGGGTAACTGTTTTTCAACGTCAAGAACTGTTGGCGCAACGCGTGCTCCAATGCGCGCTCCGCCTGATTAAGACCTCGTGGAACATGAATATTGACATGATAAGAAAACTAAGCATTCTGGTATTGGCCATCGCCATTCCGGCTGTCGCTCAGACGACATTGACCCTGGACGACGCGGTACGAACTGCACTTGAGCGACGTCCCGAACTTAAGGCGGCTCAAGCGCACGTATCCGCAGCGCAAGGTCTGAAGAGCCAAGCGGGACTCTTCCCCAATCCGCGACTCATTTTTCAAGTGGAAAATCTTCGCGGCTCCAACTTCGACTACAGCAGTGACGCGGATTCTTTCGCCTACTTCTCCCAAGTAATCGAAACTTCGGGCCGTCGGGGTAACCGCATCGCGGTTAGCGAAGCGAACGTCGGTCGAACCCGCCTGGAGGAGGAGCAATTACGGAGGGAAATCGGGTTCCGCGTCCGTGAAGCTTATTGGTTGGCCCTTGGAGTTCAGTTTGCGCGCGACCTATATGAGCAAAACGACCGCTATTTCAAACAGGTGGTCGAGTATCACGAAGCCCGACTGAAGGAGGGCAAGATTGCGGAAGTGGATGTTTTGCGCGTCCGGTTACAGGCAGAACAAATCCACGCGGCGCTGGAAAACGCGCGACTCGACGTGGATAAAGCACAGCTCTCGCTGGCCCGCGAAATGGGAATCGTCGCTGCGGGCCCATGGGTACTGACTGAACACTTTGACCAACTAGAAGAACCACGTGCCGCGAAGGCATCGGGGGCAGAAGCCCTGGTGGAATCGAGGCTGGCGGCCCAGGATGTGGTCGCAGCCCGTGCAAACCTGGGTCTGGAGCGAGCAGTTGGACGGCCGGACGTGGACGCCATTTTTGGATACAAGCGGACCTCTGGCCTGAATACTGCCATCGCTGGCTTGCAGGTGAACCTCCCGATTTTCGACCGTAATCAAGGAGCGCGCGCGGCTGCTGAGGCCGCAACGTTGGCGGCTCAACGGACAATGGAAGCGATCAACATGCGGCTTAATTCGGAAGCTGCGCTGGCTAGCAAAGAATATGAAGCCCGCCTGCGGCAGGCCCGAGATATATTTGCGCCGCTACATCGGCAAGCCGACCAAATTTCCGATATCAGCCGTTCCGCTTATCGCGAAGAAGGGCTCGATCTGCTGCGCCTTCTGGATGCCGAGCGTTTCCGGATTGAGGCACAACTGGCCTGGCTTCGAGCTTTGAGTGACTACCACAAGAGCGTCGTTAATCTTGAACGCGCTGAAGGAGTAGAACCGTGAGAATAAATATCCTTGGCACCGCTGCTCTTCTATGTGTCTGGTCCTTCGTTGGCTGCAGTAGCGGTGGAATGGCGAACTCGGGCGAGAAGACTGTTCCGAAAGAAACTTCCACAAAAACCGAGATTGTAGTTCCGGTGGACCAGCAACGAGGCGTCATCGAGTCCAGCCCCATCGAGCAAACCACAGCATCGGATGTGCTGCGTGTGCCCGGCAGGGTCACCCTCGCCGATAACGGCACCTGGCGGGTCGGAGCGATCACCTCTGGACGCATCGAGCGGGTGCTGGTCACGCAGGGTGATTTTGTGCATGAAGGACAAGTCCTCGCCCGCATGCACAGTCACGACGTGCATGAAGCCAAAGCCGAATATCTCACGGCCCAGGGAGAACGGAGCCGGCTCGAAGCCGCCGCCGCGCTGGCGCAAAAGAATTATGAGCGAATGCAGCGCCTGTATGCACTAAAAGCAGCATCACTCGAACAAACCGAGGTGGCGCGACAGCAGGCGATGGATGCACAAACCGCTCTGCGCAGTGGACAGATCGCAGTCGAGAGAGAACGCGCACACCTGGAAGAAAATCTCGGCATCTCCGCAGACGCCGGGGGCAATCCGAAGAACGAAGTTTCCGATCTCATCCCCATCCGCGCGCCCGCTTCGGGATATGTGCTGGAAAAAAAGACTACTCCCGGCTCGGTCGTCGAGCCCTCCACCGATCTCTTTGTTATAGGCGAACTGCAGCGTTTGTGGATGCTGGCATCCGTAAACGAGGCGGACTGGCCCAGACTCAAGCTGGGACAATCGGCCACGATCACCGTAAATGGCCTCGCTGACCGCACCGCCGCCGGAAAGATTACCGATTTAGGCCAACAACTCGATCCACTGACTCATGTTCTTAGAGTTCGCATCGAGTTCGATAACAGTAAAGCCAAGCTGCGGCCGGAGATGCTGGGTGAAGCCCAGATCGCAGCGAACACTTCCAAACAGGCTCTCGCTGTTCGGGCAGACTCGATCCAGCAGATTCAGGAGCAGGACGTTATTTTCGTGCGAACCTCGCCGGACCACTTCGCGATGCGGCCGGTACACACCGGCGCACCCCTCGGGAATCGGATCATCATTTTGGAGGGAGCCCACCCCGGCGACCAGGTCGTGACCAAGGGCAGCTTCATTTTGAAATCCGAGATGCTGAAATCCTCGATGGAGAGCGAGTAATGCTGAACAGGATTGTTGATTTCACTCTCGAAAACCGCTGGATGGTGATGGCGGGCGTGATCGGGCTAGTTCTTGCCGGGGGATGGGCACTATTCACGATTCCGGTCGATGCCTTTCCCGACCTTACGAACAATCAGGTGGCTGTCGTTACAGAGGCGCCGTCGATGCCGCCAAGTGAGGTCGAACGTCTAGTGACCTACCCAATCGAAGTGGCCTTACTCGGCCTGCCGAAACAAATCGAAGTGAGGTCCCTGTCTAAGCTCGGGCTTTCCATGGTGACCGTAGTATTTGAGGATTCAGTTCCGGCATTCCAGGCCCGGCAATTCATGAACGAACGGCTGCAACAGGTTTCCGCAACTTTGCCCCAAGGAATCACTCCGGTGCTCAGTCCGCCAGCCACAGCTTTCGGCGAACTCTACCAGTACACGCTTGAAGGCAACATGAGTTCTATGGAACTCAAGGACATTCAGGAATGGCAGGTCAAGAATCAACTGAGGACCATACCCGGTGTAAGCGACATCAACACATGGGGCGGAGAGTCCAAGCAATTCCAGGTCAAGGTGGATCCACAGCGCCTGGCGCAATACGGTCTAAGTCTGCATGATGTGGCAGTCCGTATCGAAGAGAACAACACGAACTTCGGCGGCGGCTACATCGAACATGCTTCCGAGCAGTACACATTGCGCGGCAGTGGCCGTGCCACGACTCCCCAGGACCTTGGCAACATTGTGCTGATGGCAAATCAGGGCACCCCCGTGCTGCTTAAGAATGTGGCCGATGTTGCGATTGGTGCAGCTCCGCGAAAAGGAGCCGTGCTGCGCAATGGAGAGACCATTTCCGGCATGGTCATCATGCTCAAGGGAGAGAACGGAAAGAGCGTGATCGAAGCGGTCAAGAAGAAGATTGCATCGATGCATCTACCGGAGGGGATCAAACTGGTGCCGTTCTATGACCAGGCCTTCGTCATTGACGGCACGATTGCGACCGTAAAAAAGAATCTCTTTGAGGGCTTCGTGCTGGTGACGGCCATCCTGCTCCTCTTCTTGGGCAACGTTCGGGCCGCAATCATCACCGCTGCCGTGATTCCGCTATCCATGCTGATCAGCTTTCTGGGGATGCGAGCCTTCGGCATCAGTGCAAACCTCATGAGTTTGGGCGCGATTGATTTTGGCATGATCGTAGATGGCGCCATCGTGATGATGGAAAACTCCGTCCATCGGCTCGAGTCGGATCATGCCGCCAAGGAGACTCCGTTGGAGTCGATCCGCCTAGCTGCGCGGGAAGTTGCTCGACCGATGAGTTTTGGGGTTGCGATCATCATCGCGGTTTATCTCCCAATTCTGTTCCTCCAAGGACTGGAAGGGAGGATGTTCCATCCTATGGCGATCACTGTTTGTGGCGCCCTGCTCGGGTCACTTCTTCTTGCTCTCACCGCAATACCGGTATTCGCGTCTTATGCTTTTCGCAAGGGGATTCCCGAAAAGCAAAAAGAACGGGACACGCACGGCTGGATGGCCCGCCTAAATCAAGCGTACGAACGCGGCTTCCTTTATGGGCTGGCGAGACGAAGGCAAACGGTAGGGCTTGCCGTCGTGGTTTTGGCGATAGCAGTTGGATCGCTGTTCTTTATTGGTACGGAATTCATGCCGAAGCTAGACGAAGGCTCAATCTTGATCGAAACGCGGAAGTTGCCCGGTGTCTCGTTGACCGATTCGGTCGAGATCAGCAAACGAGTTGAGAAGGTGCTCCGAACTTTTCCGGAGATCAAGGACGTGATTATAAAAATCGGGCGTCCCGATTTTGCAACCGAGGCGATGGGAATCAACGAAGGCGATACCTACGTGTTGCCCAAGCCCATTAAGGAATGGAAGCGATTCCACACCAAACAAGCGTTCATCGAAGCTATGGACAAGGAACTCGCAAAGATCCCCGGGATTACCTATAGCTTCACGCAGCCCATGGCGATGCGTCTCGATGAAACAGTTTCAGGGGTCAAGGCCGATCTGGCGATCAAAATCTTTGGCGACGATTTCAAGACGCTGGATGGGCTTGGAAGGCAGGTCCTGCGATCAGTTTCTCAGGTCCGCGGCGCGGCGGATGAGCAGATGGAAATTACTTCAGGGGTTGCTGAATTGTCAGTTGCCGTCAACCGCTCTGCGCTGGCCCGATACGGGCTCAACGTCACAGATGTCGAGGAAGCGGTCGAAGCGGGGGCAAGTGGAACAGTCATCTCAGAAATCATCGACGGACAAAAACGATATACGGTCGCGCTGCGCACGCCCGACCGTTATCGTTCCGATCCCAGGGAGATGGGAAACATTCTTCTCCGTTCGCCTGCTGGCGAGCAGGTGCGGCTGGGCGAAGTGGCCGAGGTCAAGATTACTCGCGGTGCGGAAGTGATCAACCGCGAAGAGGGGCAGCGCAGAATCGTCGTCATGTCAAATGTGCGCGGACGAGATCTCGGAACCTTTGTCTCCGAGGTACGAGAGAAAATTGAACGCGAGATCACCTTTCCGCCGGGGTATTCCGTTGTGTATGGCGGACAATTTGAAAACCAGGAGCGTGCAACCAGAAGGCTGGTTCTAGTGGTTCCGCTCACTGTTGCGATCATCTTTGCCTTGCTCTACACGATGTTCCAATCGGTGAAGCAATCCGTGCTCGTGCTAGCAAACATTCCATTTTCGCTGGTCGGCGGGATAGCGGCTTTGTGGCTCCGCGGTCTGAACCTGAATCTGTCCGCCTCGGTCGGTTTCATCGCTCTTTTTGGAGTTGCGGTTCTGAATGGTGTGGTGTTGGTCAACTCGATCAATCAGCTCAGAAAAGAAGGCCAGTCGGTTCGCGATGCGGTAATGAATGGTTCGCGTCGCCGGCTGCGGCCCGTGCTGATGACCGCGCTCGTAGCAAGCCTTGGCTTCGTGCCGATGGCAATCGCCACATCCACCGGCGCCGAAGTCCAGCGGCCCTTGGCGACGGTCGTTATCGGCGGACTGGTCAGTTCAACTGTCCTCACCGTTTTTCTGCTTCCTCTTCTATACGACTGGATGTTCGCTCGGACCGAAGAAAAACAACGAGCTAACTTAGAGTCGAGAGAGGTCGTCGCCTGATCTGCAGATCAAAATGACTTGCGCCTCTGCAAGCGTACTCACCAGGTTTCCGCTCGACACCCCGGTGGATGACGTTGGTCCAGAGGTCGTGCGCGAAGGCGATAGCGGAAATGAAGACGAAGAAAAATGTTCCTCGCGCGGGGAAAAGATACTGGCGGCAAAGGCAAGGGCCCTAGCCAATTGGTTTGGGCCCTGTTGGTTGACTTATCACTCTGGTCGCACTGGCCTCAGAACGTATAGATGAGGTCGAATTGCATACGGTTCAGGCGTGCATCTTCCTGTCCCGCGGCGACTCCAGCTGATTTGGTTGCGTTCTGTAGCGACGTATTGAGCGTGCGTCCGAACCAGTAGGTGTATGAGGCGGTAGTGTTGCTACGAACCCGCCACAGGCCGTAAATGCGGTTCTGGATCACGTTGGTCTGGGTCCGCTGGTCGCTTTCGACGAACGGAGCCAGTACTGCGTCCTGAGCGATCCGGTTCCAGGCGTATCCCACCTGAATGTCGTTCCTGTTCTTCTGCTGTCCCAGGCTTACGTCGACCATGTACGCCTTGTTCTGGCTGCCCAGATCGGTGCGGACTGCGCCGTTCGAGCCCAGCGGATGCGCCTTGGCCTCTGGGTTGACGATGAACTCACCCAACAGGTTCAGCGGCAACCGTGCCGACGGCGTCTTGAACTGGTTGTTCAGGATGAAATCGACATAGAGAAACTGCGAGTAAAAATGGTTCGCTCCCAGCGTTGTGACGGCAT
>Ga0105238_10003290_pt1 | contig 16141 bp, 19 predicted proteins | sample KBSC34metaG_FD_81526 | JGI IMG/M metagenome (GOLD analysis project Ga0105238, IMG submission 81526) | Corn rhizosphere microbial communities from Kellogg Biological Station, Michigan, USA - KBS C3-4 metaG | ecosystem: Host-associated > Plants > Roots > Rhizosphere > Soil | place: Michigan, USA... | reverse complement strand
CCGGCTTTGTCCGCGTCGAGCTGCGGGCCGATGCCTTCGGCCGCGCCGAGTGGGTGCCGGGCATGAAGGTGCAGCTCAGGACGCGGCGCGGCACCATGAAGATGCGCACCTACACCCCGGTCAGCTGGGCCGGTGACACGACGGAGCTGATCGCCTATACGCACGGCGACGGCCCGGCCGCCGACTGGTTCCGTGGCGTGCAGGTCGGGGATTCGTGCGAGCTCTTCGGGCCGCGCAAGTCGATCGACCTGCGCGGGCTGGACCGCGTGGTGTTCGTCGGCGACGAGTCGAGCATCGCCTTGGCCTGTGCGCTGACGGCCGTGACGCCCCACGTGCAGCACGTCTTCGAGGCGGCGGACCCGGCGGCCGTCGAGGCGCTGCTGGCGGCGCGTGGGCTGGCCGACACGTCGGTCGTCGTGCCCAAGACAAAGGTCCTGGACCACGTGCGCGAGGTGGTGCCGGCCGAGCCGTTCGACCTCGTCGTCACGGGGAACGCCGCCACCGTGCACGAGGTCCGCCGGGACTCGCGGGACTGGCCGCGCCGTCCGGGCGAGATCAAGGGCAAGGCCTACTGGGCCGAGGGACGCACCGGCCTGGACTGAGGGTTTTGTCCCGGTCGCCGGCGGGAATCCGAGCGGCATGACCACGACCACCGGGGACGTGTGATGGCCCGGCCGATCTGGAGCGGATCCATCAGCTTCGGGCTGGTGACGATCCCGGTCGCGCTGTACAGCGCCACCGAGGACCACACCGTGCACTTCAACCAGTTCGAACGCGGCACCTCGGACCGGATCCGCTACCAGCGGGTCAACGAGCGGACCGGCAAGGAGGTGCCGTACGACGACATCGTGCGCGGGCACGAGGTCGGCGACGGCCAGTACGTGCTGGTCGAGCCGGACGAGCTGGCCGCGATCGCGCCGGGCCGGTCCAAGTCGATCGAGATCACCGGCTTCGTCGACCTGGACGAGATCGACCCGATCCACTTCCAGAAGACCTACTGGCTGGCCCCGGCCAAGGAGGAGTACGGCCGGCCGTACGCGCTGCTGACCGCCGCGCTGGCCAAGGCCAACCGGGTCGGCATCGCCACGTTCGTCATGCGCGGCAAGCAGTACCTCACCGACATCCGGGCCGATGACGGTGTGCTGGCGCTGGACACGCTCTACTACGCCGACGAGATCCGCGATCCGCGCGAGATGCTGGACACCATCCCGGCCGGCAGCCGGCCGCACGCCAACGAGCTCAAGATGGCCGGGCAGCTGATCGAGTCGATGGCCATGCCGTGGCATCCCCGCGACTTCCGCGACACCTACACCCGCAAGGTGCGCAAGCTGATCGAGGACAAGCGCAAGGGCAAGGAGATCGTCGTCGAGGCCGAGCCGCCGGAGCCGACCGGCGCCACCGACCTGCTGACCGCGTTGCGTCGCAGCGTGGAGGGCACGCGCAAGCGGACCAAGTCCGAGCTGGACGACGCGGCCCGCGAACTCGGCATCAAGGGCCGGTCGAAGATGAACCGCGACGAGCTGGCCTCGGCCGTGAAGCGCGCCGAGGCGTCCTAGAACCCCCAGCGGGAAACGGGCTTCGCCGGCAGCGACACGAAGTTGTACGGCGGCAGCGGGCCGATCGCCGTCGCGGTGACCGGCAGCGCGCCGATCGCGTCGCCCAGCCGGTCGAGCTCGTCATGCCGGACGAGCAGCGCCCAGCGCTGCTGGCCGTTGTCCCGGTCGGCCAACCGCACGAGGTCGTCGGCGATGGGCCGGAGCAGTGCGTCGGCCTGCCGCGCGGTCCAGGCGTCGACCCGGCCGGCGATGTGCCGCCCGCGCTCGACGGTGGCGTCGAGGCCGGTGACCGCCCGGGCCAGCGCCGGATCCTCGTCCAGCAGCGCGCCCAGCACCATGGTGTCGTCGAACGTCAGCTGGACGTGGACCTCGGCCATCCCGGTCAGCCGGTCGAGTTCGAGCCGGACGGCCACGGGGTCGGTGCTCAACGCGTTGTCCCGTACGGAATCATCGTCGGCGGCCGTGCTGGCGAACCGCAGCGGCAACACCGGTCCGGTCGTGATCAGTCCACAGAGGACGTCCAAATGCGACCGGGCGTCCTCGGCCGTCGGCTCGGCCGAACCGAGGTCCGACACGACCACCGCGAGGTCGTCCCGTGCGACGGCCCGCAAGCCGGCCGGGAGTGGATGATCGGCGTGCACGATCCCGTACAGCAGCAGGGTCACGTGGTCTCCATGGGCGTGGTCTGCTGCGGGTACACCGCGACCGGCGGGGTCACCGGGGGCGTCAGCGCCGGCGGGGTCGCGCGGCGGGGCAGCGCGCCGAGCTGCTGCATCGCCTCCACGTAACGGATGTAGGTGTCGACGCTGGCGATCACGATACGGGCCTCGATGGTCAGCAGCTCGATGCCGATCACCGACACCCGCACGAATGCGTCGATGACGATGCCCTTGTCCAGCACGATGTCCAGCACGTCGGCCAGGCTGGTGGAGCCGCCGCCGGGCCGTTGGATCATGGTGGTCACGCGGTTCCTCCGTCGTCGAAGAGCGTGCGCAGCTCACGGAACTGCCGGTCAAGGTCGATCAGGGCGACACCGAGCCGCTCGATCTCGTCCACGGTGAGCGTGCCGGCGTCCATCCGGCGCAGCACCTGCCGCTCGATCAGCTCGCGCAGGATGTCGAGCACGGCCACGACCAGCCCGCCGAGCCCGCGGCCGGCATCCACGGCGAACGTGCGGGGCGGCGTCGTCACCCGAGCTCCACGGCGACCGTGTCCACCGCGGCCAGCAGGGCGCGCAGGTCCAGCCGGATCAGGTCGACACCGGCCAGCGAGATGAGCACGTCGCCGTGGATCACCACACCGCCGGCGATCGCCCGGTCCAGCAGGTCCACCAGGTCGTCGGCGGTCATCCGGCCGCCGTCCGCAGCTCGCTGAAGGAGTAGGGCGGCCAGGGCCCGGTGGTGTCGACCTCGCCGTCGATCCGCCCGACCTCGGCCAGGAAGGCTTTCTCGCCGATCCTGGGCACGAGATAGACCGCGTCCAGCTTCAGGTTGCCGTCGCGGCGGACGGTGCTGCGGCTGGCGTGCCGCATCAGGCGTTGATGGAGGTGGACGCCGTCGCGCTCACGCCGCCGCATCGCCAGGTAGTCGGTGCCGCTGAGGCCCGCCGCCGGTGCGGCGCCGGGCCGCCGGACGCGGACGCCCCACTCCCGGTGGTCGGCGAGCGTGGCGAGCGTGGCCACGGCTTCGTCATGGCAGCGCAGCAGCATTTCCCGGGCCGCGTCATCGTGTGCGAATAGCGTGCCGAATCGCAGCGGCAGCACTGTTGCGTGCTGGAATAACGCGGCCACGACATCGTGATGCCGGCGGACGAGCCCGAGCATCGCGTGTTCGACAAATTCGCCTGGATTGGTGTCCGTGACGACGAGGGAAAGTTGCCCCTGCGTCAGGACACGCAGTGGCGCCGTGGCCGTTGTGGGCGAAGTCATCGCATATGCGTATACCGCGGTCTCACGGTCGGGGTGAATCCTCGGCGGGCAGTTCGCGTCGGCCGGGAGAGAAGAACGGATCATTGGTCCACCAGTCCATGCCCATTTCCTGCGCGGTCTGCGCGGACGCGACGAACAGCCGCACCCGCAGCGTCAGCAGCTCGACGTCGACGACGCTCACCGAGATGTCGCCGACGATCACGACGCCCTTGTCCAGTACCCGTTCCAGCACGTCGGCCAGTGATGCCCCGGCCCGGGCCGCCAGCTCGTCGGTCACCCGTCGGTCGCTCCTCTCGTGTACCGGCGCAGCCGCTCGTACCCGCACAGCGCGCCGGTCCCGTCGATGTCGACGCGATAGGTCGCCATCACGCTGGTCGATGCCGGAATTCGCGCCAGTTCGACCACGTCGAGCAGTACCGACCAGCCGCCTTCCGGGCGTGCTTTCAACCCGGTCACGGCGCTTTTCTCGTGACCGGTGAGACTCTCGAAGTGGCCCCTTGCGTATTCCGCGGCGGCGGCCGCCGTGTTCGGGGACTGCTGTTCCGGCAACGGCGTTCACCTGCCCCGTTCGTTATAACGATCCTATCGCCGTTCGGACTCGGCAGGCTGCGTAATTTCATCGGGCACGAATGCACCACCCGCCGGGCTGCCATTCGGCGGTGCCGGCGTTCGGCCTATCCGAAGCGGTAGCGCAGGTGCAGGATCGAGTCCCGGGTCCAGCCGGCCTCGATCGCGCGGAAGTACAGCCGCCCGAACAGGGTGCCGCTCATCCGGGACACGAGTTCGGGCAGCGTCAGGAACGGCACCGAGTCGGTGAGCTTGAGCTCGGGCACCTCGGCCCGCAACGCCTGCGGCAGCCCGGTGTGCAGCTGGACCGGCGCGCGGCCGAGCTTCGAGGCCAGCGTGACGACCTTCGCGGTCGACGCGGCGTAGACGTCGAACACGAACTGGCCGCTCGGGAACGCGCCCATGATCCGCCGGAACAGGGCGACGACCTCGGCCGTCGGCACGTGCATGACCAGCCCCTCGCCGATGACGAGCACCGGCCGGTCGGCGGCCAGCTCCTCGACCCAGCCGGGCTCGGTGATCGACCGGCTGACCAGCTCGTAGCCGGCCCGCGACGGGTAGAGCTGCCGACGCAGCGAGACGATCTCGGGCAGGTCGATGTCGTACCACCGCACGTCCGGCCCCGGATCGACGCGGTGGACCCGGGTGTCCAGCCCGCACCCGAGATGCAGCACGACGCCGTCGCGGTGCGCGGCCAGGAACTCCCGGGTCCAGCCGTCCAGCTGCTTGGCCCGCACCGGCAGGCTGATCCGGCCGCCGCTGGGCAGCTTCAGCGTGTCGAAGTCGAAGTCCATCTTGCGCACGGCCGCGTCGGCCATGGTGTCGCCGAGGATCGGGTCGTCGGCCCGGGCGTCCAGCGCCTTGCCGTACATCGTCATCAGCGCGGTCTTCTGGACGTTGGTCAGGTCCATGCCTCATTGTGCGCCTCGAGCAGCGCCTCGGCCGTCTCGATGATCGTGGTCCGCACCGGCCGCGGGCGCCAGCCGAGCTCGGTGCGGGCCCGGTCGGCGCTGATGACCGGCCGGCGGCCGAGCTGCCGGACGGCCTCCCGCAGTGCCGGATCGGCGCGCACCTCGGCCTCGGTGAGCTCGCTGGTCGGCGCCTTGGCGGCCACGTTGCCGAAGTGCTCACGGAGCATGGTCGCCAGGTCGAGGAAGCTGATCGTGTCGCCGCTGACCGCGAGGTAGCGACGGCCGGCCGCCGCCGGACTCGTCATCGCGCGAAGGTGCAGGTCAGCCACGTCGCGGACATCGACGACGCCGAAGCGTGTCGGCAGCGCGACCGGCAGCTGCCCGTCCACCATCGCCTTGACGATGGCGACCGAGGAGTTGACCCGGCCGTTCAGCGGCGGGCCGAAGATCCCCACCGGGTTGATCACGGCGAGCTCCGGGCCGCCGTACGCGGCCACGTCGTCCCAGGCCGCGCGCTCGGCGATGGCCTTGGACCGGACGTAGGCGGTGTTCGGGTCGGCGGGGTCGGTCCAGTCGTCTTCGGTGTAGCGGGACCGGGGGATCGCGCCGTAGCCGACGGCGGCGAACGAGGACGTGAGCACCACTCGTTCGACACCGGCGGCACGGGCTGCCGCAAGGACACGGAGCGTGCCGCCGACCGCCGGGGCGATCACGTCATCATCGTTCTTCGGGGCACCGGCCGGGAACGGCGAGGCGGTGTGCAGCACGTACCGGACGCCGTCGTGCGCGGCCGCCCAGCCCTCGTCGGCCGACAGGTCGGCCGGCACGACCTCGACGCCGGGCAGGTCTGCCTTCGGGGTCCGCACGGTCGTGCGGACCCGGTAGCCGGCGTCGCGCAGCTGCGCGATCGCGTGGGCGGCAACGTAGCCCGTGCCGCCGGTGACGAGCACCAACGGCGAATCATTCGTGGCCAAGGGAAATCCTCTCAGAACTGGGCTATGAGCGCGGTCAGCGCGACGATGGCCGCCTGCTCGGCCGCCTCGTCCTCGCGCGCCCGTGCGGCCCACAACTCGGCTTTCAACGTGAGGTAGTCCAGGCGCAGCCGGAGACCGTCGATCTCGCCGGCCAGGCGGGCGGCGTGCCGCTCGAACAGCTCCTGCTGCTGCTCCGCGGCGGCGTTGCCCTCGGTCAGCAGCTCCAGGTGCACCCGCATGTCACCGATGCCCATGCCCGCGCCGCGCAGGCAGGCCAGCGCCTCCAGGCGCTCCACCGCCTCGGCGCTGTAGCGCCGGTGGCCGCTGCTCTCGTCCCGGGGCACCGGGTCGATCAGGCCGATCTGCTCGTAGTACCGCAGCGTGGGCTCGGTGAGCCCGCTGCGCCGGGACGCCTCCTGGATGGTGGCCCAGGGCTCCGGGCTCGCCTCGACTGCCATGGACACATCATGCGGAACTTCAAGCGCTTGAAGTCAAGGTAACGATTCGGTATCGGGACGTTTGAAGTCGAACATGAGCATTGCTGTCGCATTTACGTGTTGTGCTCGGATTTCCGTGAACTTCACGACCTTCGTCGGGTTGTCCGTTGTTCAATCGAACGTGAACGCTTGGTCACGGCTCGACCCCTTCCCCTGCACGAAGGAGCACCCGCCGATGACTTTGCGACGACCACTCATCCTGCTCGCCGCGGTGGTGACCGCGGCCGCGACGACGACCGCGGCCGCGCACGGCCTGCCCAACCCGTCCGAGCCGCAGGCCAAGCCGGCCGCGGTGCTGGCCGCCGACGCGGCCCAGAGCCTGGTGGCCGCCCGTCCGGCCGCCCTGCACGCCAGTGCGAACGACAGTTTCCTGGCGCACAAGGTGATCTCTTCGACCAACGGCCTCAAGTACGTGCCGTACGAACGCACCTACAAGGGCCTGCCGGTGGTCGGCGGCGACTTCGTGATCGCCACCGACTCCGCCGGCCACGTCCTGAGCACCTCGGTCGCCCAGGACAAGACCATCGACCTGGCCTCCACCACGCCGAAGCTGACCGCCAAGCAGGCCGAGGCGGTGGCCCGCACGCAGGTGCCCAAGGTGGACAGTGTGAGCACCGCTCGGCTCGTCACCTACGCCCTGGGCACGCCGGCACTGGCGTGGCAGAGCACGGTCATCGGCCGCAACGCCGAGGGCCCGAGCAAGCTCGACGTGGTCGTCGACGCCACCACCGGCAAGGTGCTGCACACCCAGGAGCACGTGCTCTACGGCGACGGCCAGGGCGTGTGGAACGGCCCCGAGCCGCTGCACATCGACACCAGCCAGGCCGACGGCGGCTACTCGCTGACCGACCCGAACCTGACCAACGTCAGCTGCCAGGACGCCGACACCAACACCACGTTCACCAAGTCCACCGACAGCTGGGGCAACGGCGACGAGACCGACAAGGAGACCGGCTGCGTCGACGCCATGTACAGCATCCAGGCCGAGAACAAGATGCTGACGCAGTGGCTGGGCCGCAACAGCTTCGACGGCGAGGGCGGCGGCTGGCCGATCCGCGTCGGGCTCGACGACGAGAACGCCTACTACGACGGCAGCCAGGTGCAGATCGGCCACAACCAGGCCGGCCAGTGGATCCCGTCCATCGACGTGATCGCGCACGAGCACGGCCACGGCATCGACGACCACACCCCGGGCGGCATCTCCGGCAACGGCACCCAGGAGTTCGTGGCCGACGTGTTCGGCGCGTCCACCGAGTGGTTCGCCAACGAGCCGGCGCCGTACGCCGTGCCGGACTTCCTCGTCGGCAACCAGGTCGACCTGGTCGGCCAGGGCCCGATCCGCAACATGTACGACCCCTCGCAGCTGGGCGACAAGAACTGCTACGACAGCTCCATCCCCAGCACCGAGGTGCACTCCGCGGCCGGCCCCGGCAACCACTGGTTCTTCCTGCTGGCCGAGGGCAACAAGCCGACCAACGGCCAGCCGACCAGTCCGACCTGCGACAACAGCAACGTGACCGGGCTGGGCGTGCAGAACGCGCTGAAGATCTTCTACAACGCCATGCTGCTCAAGACCTCCAGCAGCTCCTACCTGAAGTACCGGACCTGGACGCTGACCGCGGCCAAGAGCCTGTTCCCGGGCAGCTGCGCCGAGTTCAACTCGGTGAAGGCGGCGTGGGACGCGGTCTCGGTGCCGGCCCAGTCGGGCGACCCGAGCTGTAGCTGACCGACCCGTGCGGCTGGGGAGGCGGCGGTCGCCGTCTCCCCAGCCGTCAGCGCTTTTCCAGCGTGGCGGCGTGATCGGGCACGAAGTGCTGGCTGGAGATGGGCGGCCGGACGTAGCCGCGGGACTCGGGTCGGCGCGGCAGGTGCACGGGTTGCTGGTGCACGTCGTGGTAGGGGATGGACGACAGCAGGTGGGCGATCATGTTGATCCGGGCCCGCCGCTTGTCCTCGCTCTCCACCACGTGCCATGGCGCTTCGGGGATGTCGGTGTGCACGAACATCTCGTCCTTGGCCCGCGAGTAGTCCTCCCAGCGGGTGATCGACTCGGCATCCATCGGGGACAGCTTCCAGCGGCGCATGGGGTCGTCGAGCCGCGAGTGGAAGCGCTTCTGCTGCTCCTTGTCGGACACCGAGAACCAGTACTTGCGCAGCAGCAGGCCGTCCTCGATCAGCAGCCGCTCGAAGATCGGGCACTGGTGCAGGAACCGGTGGTACTCGTCGGGCGTGCAGAAGCCCATCACGTGCTCGACGCCGGCCCGGTTGTACCAGGAGCGGTCGAACAGCACGATCTCGCCGCCGGCCGGCAGGTGGGCGGTGTAGCGCTGGAAGTAGAACTGGGTGCGCTCCCGCTCGGTCGGCGCGGGCAGCGCCGCGATCCGCACCACGCGAGGATTGAGGTACTCGCTGACGCGTTTGATCGCGCTGCCCTTGCCGGCGGCGTCCCGTCCCTCGAAGATCACGGCGACCCGTGTCTTCTCGGCCCGCACCCATTCCTGGAGCTTGACCAGCTCGGCCTGCAGCCGGAACAGCTCGGGCTCGTACAGCTCACGAGCGAGACGCTTGCCCATGCCGCCCACGGTAACCCGAGCCACCGGGTGACGCCGCCGGAGGCCGTCGTGCCTCAGTTCCGCTGGCGTCGGCCCTTGGCGACGGCCAGCGGGTCGCGGTCGGTGCGCGGGACCTCGGGGTCGCCGAACAACTCGCGGGTGGCCGCGGGGGACAGGGTCTGCTCGGACGGAGACTCGGACGACCCGCCGACCGGCTCCTGCTCGTCGCGGCGGGACTTGCGGCCCCACCAGCGGCGGCTCGGCTCCCGGTCGGCCCGCTCGTCCGGACCGACGACGCGCAGGCCCGGCTGCCGCCACTCGGGCTCCGGCGCCGGCTCGTGGTTGCCGGCCGCCCGCTCGGCCGCCTCGAACAGGGCGGCTTCGCGCTCGGCGGCCTCCCGTTCGGCCGCTGCCTGGAGCGCGGCGGCCTCCTGCTGCGACGCCTCGAACTGAGCCGCTTCGTACTGGGCCGCCTCGGCCCGCTGGGCGGCTTCCCACTGGTCGGCCTCGAACTGCGCGGCCTCCCGCTGCGCCTGTTCCCGTTGCGCCGCTTCACGGGCCGCGACCTCACGGTGGAAGGCGTCCCGGCGGGACATCTCGCGCTGGGCGGCTTCCTCCTGGGCGATCTTCTGCTGGGCCGCTTCCCATTGGGCCACGTCGATCCGGGAGATCGGCTGCGAGTGCGGCACCGGGGCCTGCGCGCTCGGCACCGCGCCCCAGCCCGACTCCCGGGCCACCAGCTCGCGGAACTCGGAGTCCCACTGGTCCTCCGCCCACTGGGACGACGCCCGCTGGGAGCGGTCGACCGACGGCCGCTGGTCAGTCTGGGACCGCTGCTCGTACTGCGGACTCTCGGCCCGAGGCGGCATGGGACGGGGCTGCTCGACCCGCGGCCGTTCGTACTGGCCGGACGGCGGCTGGGCGTTGTCCATGGCGCGCATGGCGTCCCGTCGGGCGGCCAGCTCGGCGGCGCTCATCTTGGTGGTCTCGAGATGAGCCGGCTCGGGCCGGGGCGGCAGGGGACGGGGCTGCTCGGTGTGGGGCATCTGGGGGTGCGGCGGCTGGGGCCGGACGTGCTGGCCCGACGGCGGATTGGTGCGCCAGGCCTCCATTCGCGCGGCCAGGTCGGCGGCGCTCAGGCTGGTGGTCTCCAGGTGGGCCGGCTCGACCCGGGGCGGCTCGTACCGTGGCGGTTCGGCGTGCGGCTGGTCGACTCTGGGACGTTGGTGCTGGCCGGACACCTGCTGGATGCGCTCGGGAATGCGTTCGGCCGGGGGCTGCTCGACGTGGGCGCGCTCCGGAATCCGCTCCGCCGGCGCCCGCTCGTACTGTGGAGTCTCGTAGTGGGGCTGCTCATGGTGGTGCTGCGGTTCGACCTCGGGCCGTTGGTGCGCACCGGACCGCTGCTGGCCCGTGTGCGGCGCGGCATCCTGGGCGGCCTCCTGGGCCCGTAGCGCCTCCACCCGGGCGGCCAGCTCGGCCGCGGTCATCACGGTCGTCTCGAGGTGGGCCATCTGCTGCCGGTTGAGCTTCTGGGCCTTGGGGGCCGGGGCCGGCGGCTGCTCCACGGCCGGCCGCTGGTCGACCGGCCACAGGTCGCTGCCGACGGTCTTGTGCACGTCGCCGCGGCTGGCGAACTTCTCGACGTACTCGAAGAACCGGGTGAAGGCGTGCGACCGTTCCCACTCGTCCAGGTCGTGCTGGTCCTCGAACCGGTAGAAGAGCTGCCACTCCCGTCCGCCCGCCGCGACGCCGGTGATCCCGGCGCCGAGGTAGCCCGGCTGCTGCGCGGCCGCGCCGAGCAGCGCCGTGGCGGCCGCGGAGAACTGGCTCGCTCGTCCGCGGCGCACCTGATAACTCAGAGTGACGGTGATCGGCCCGCTCATCTGCGCGGCACACCCCCTTCAGGCATCCTGACGTCGATACGCGACAAGGCCGGCCCCGGTTCAGCCCGGTTCGAAAGGGCGTCCGAACGGGCGATCCGAGCTACCCCGCCGCGATCACGGAAGTCTGCCTCGGACACCCCGGTTTTCGGTAGGGTCGAATCGGAGGAGTTGTCGCTAGGGGGATCATGCGAAAGCTGTGCGCTACCTGCGCGATGGTGGCGGTGACCGTGCTGGTGTCGAGCGGCGTCGCGCAAGCCGGCGACCCGCCGACCACGGTGGCCGGTCTGATCGGCCGTTACGTGGATCTGAGCCGTCAGGCCGAGAAGGTCAACGAACAGTTGCTCAAGGCCCAGGAGAAGGCGCAGGGCCTGCGGGACCAGGCAGCGGCGGCCGATGCGGCGTTCCAAGCGGCGGACAAGAGCTGGAAGCAGGCGCAGCAGCAGGCCGACGGAGTGGTGGACGACCGTCGGCAGCGGGCCGCGCTGCTGCGGTCGTTGGTGCCGGCCAACAGTGTGGCGGCGGTGTTGAACAGCTCCAGCGCCGACGCCTTCACCTCTGCGTCCATCGCCGTCGGCCTCGCGCACGACGCCGATGACGCCGTAGCGCAAGCCTCGGCCGAGGCCCTGGCGCAGACGTCCAAGGCCCGCGAGGAAGCCCAGAAGCAGCAGGCCGCCGCCAGCAAGGCCGCTGCCGCGGCGACGGCGATCGAGACGCAGGTCGGCACCCAGCGGACCGACCTGCAGAAGCGGGTCTCGCAGGTGCGGGCGGCGCTCGACGCGTTGCCGCCGGACGAGGTCGCGATGTTGCAGTCCGGCGTCACGGCGCCGAACGTGATGACGCCGCCCGGTGCGGTCGGCGTGGCGCTGCGGTTCGCCATCGCCCAGCTGGGCAAGCCGTACGAGTGGGGCGGGACCGGGCCGATCGCCTACGACTGCTCCGGACTGGTGCAGGCCGCCTACCGGGCCGCCGGGATCGCGCTGCCTCGCGTCGCGGCTGACCAGGCGCAGGTCGGCATGCAGGTGTCACGAGCCGAGGTGAAGGCCGGCGACCTGATCTACTTCTATCAGCCGGTCCAGCACGTGGCGATCGCGCTCGACCACAACCAGGCCGTGCAGGCGGCCACCTTCGGTGAGCCGATCAAGGTCAGCCCGATCGACGCCATCGGCCCGATCACGGTGATCCGCCGCGTCGTCACGAACTAGGACGCCCGGTCGAGCCGGTGCACCGTGCCGGCCTCCTCCGGCAGATGCGGGCAGCTCTCGGCCGTCGGCGACGTCCAGGCCAGAAAGCCTTGCCCGGCCAGGTCGACCAGGTCGTGGCCGTCGTCGGCGGCCACCGACCGCGGCTGCCGGTCCAGCAGCCAGGCGGTGACGAAGGTGGCCGAGAGCCGAGTGACGTCGCAGGTTCGACCGAGCGGCAGCAGGTACCGCGTCTCGGCGATCGCCTCGTTCTCGCCGGCCCGCAGCACCACGCGGACCGACGGCGCGACGGCGTGGGCGGTGACGGCCACGGCCATGTTCTCCGTGTCCCGCGAGGCGACGGCGGCCAGGGCCAGCGCGTGCGGCAGCTGAAGCCGTGACAGCACGGCCCGGTCGTCGGCGTGGCCCAGCACCACCGGAATCCGCAGCGCGCGGGCCAGCCGCAAGTTCGGCGCGTTCACGTCCCGCTCCACGCCGACCACGGGAACGCCCAGCGCACGCAGCTCCTGGCACAGCCGCAGACCGACCTGGCCCAGCCCCACCACGATCACGTGACCACGGCGCGGCACCGTGCGAAACCCGACCAGGTTGGTCAGCCGTGGGCCGAGCACCCGGTCCACCAGGCCGGCGGTCAACAGCGCGGTGAAGCCGATCGTGGCCAGCATCGCCATCCCGGCCAGCACCTGGTAACTCGGGTCCGACGGGTCGGCCACCGCCGGCCCAACGCCGGCGATCACCCGCGTGGAGGAGAACAGCGCCGTTGCGGCGTCCGCACCGTCAACGACGGTCTGCCACGTCCAGTCCGCGGCCAGCACCACCAGCAGCCCGATCAGTCCGACGAAGAGCATGCGGGTAGCGCGGTCGTGCGGGCGGAGCTGGCCGCTGACCACGCCCCGGAGCGACGCCCAGCGCCGGCGCTGACCGTGTTCCCAGGGCTGCCACGTCACGCCCAGTTCCTTTCGCCGCAACACCTTCGCGCCGTCGCTGTGGTGATGCACGGCCAGCGCGTCCGGTTCGAGGCACAGCCCGGCCAGCGTTCCGGCAGCGAGATCGCCCGGCGAGGCCACCGTCGACGCCGGCAGCAGCGTCGTCAGCTCCTGGGCGATGGCCCGGTCGAACACCGAGGCCAGCAGCCGGACCGACGGGCGGATGTGCGCCACCGCCATGGCGTAGCGCAGCACCGCCAGGTCGTCGTGCGAGAGCACCGCCACCGCGTGCACCGGCCCGGCCAGCGCCGCCCGCAGCGCTCGGTCGTCCGGGCTGTGCAGGTGGTGCACGTCGTGCCCCCGGTCGCGCAGCCCCGCACACACCCGTCGGGCCGACCCCGTCGACCCGATCACCACGAAGGTCTCCGGTGTCGTCATGGCGCTGGTCCCCACGCGTTCGGCGGCTGGCACAGCACGCTAACCCACCCCCACCTGGCAAACCCCCAACCCCCGCCCACACCTCTGGCCCCGTCACATGCGGTCCGGAGGTGACGCATAGCGGCAAGTACGACGCGTATGTGACATTCGCTTGTGCGAATAGGGGGCGATGCGGGTGAGGGTATATGCTTGCTGGCAAGCAAATATCGGGAGGCGGTCGGTGCGGTTCGAGCAGGCGGAGGCGGCGCGGCTGCGTGGGGCGCTGGCCCGGATCTCCCGGTCGCTTGACCGGCAGACGCCGCAGGAGGGCCTGGCGCCGACGGCGGTGTGGGTGCTGGGCAGCGTGAGCCGGATGGGTCCGGTGGGCATGGGCGAGCTGGCCGAGTTCGAGGGCGTCAACCCGACGATGCTGTCCCGCATCGTGGCCAAGCTGGTCGACGCCGGACTGGTGGAACGGGTGGCCGACGAGCGCGACGGCCGGGCCGTCCGGGTCCGGATCACCAAGCACGGCAAGGCATTGTTGGAGCAGCTGCGGCGGGAGCGGGGCCGCCTGTTCACCGCGCGGCTGGCCGAGCTGCCGGAGGAGCACGCGGCCCAACTGCTCGACGCGCTGCCGGCGCTGGAAGCACTGGGGCAGCTGATGCGTGGAGACGGCAAGCCGGCCACCGAAGCGTGACCGGCGCACACCTGGGGGTGGAGACCATGGCCGCGTTGACGGCCTTACGTCAACAGACGTTCTCGTCGCTGGGCAATCCCAACTACCGTAGGTACTTCACCGGCCAGGCCATCTCGATGACCGGCACGTGGATGCAGATCGTGGCGCAGTCCTGGCTGGTGTTGCAGCTGAGCGGGTCGGCGACCGCGCTCGGCGTGGTGACGTCGATCCAGACGCTGCCGATGCTGTTCCTGGGTCCGTACAGCGGTTTGCTGGCGGACCGGTTCGACAAGCGCAAGCTGCTCATCGCCACGCAGGCGGTGTCGGCGGCGCTGGCGGCCGGGCTCGGCGTGCTGACCCTGAGCGGTCATGCGGAGTTATGGCACGTCATGGTGTTCGCGGCGCTGCTGGGCCTGGGCAACTGCCTGACCAACCCGGCCCGCTCGGCCTTCACCTCGGAAATGGTCGGCCCGGACGAACTGCGCAACGCCGTGAGCCTGAACTCGGTTCTGGTCAACTGCGCGCGGGCGGTCGGTCCGGCGATCGCCGGCGTGGTGATCGCGGCCGGCGGCACGGGTGTGTGCTTCCTGTCGAACGCCGCCAGTTTCCTGGCGGTGATCTTCTCGTTGGCCACCCTCGACGTGTCCCGGCTGTACCGGGCGCCACGGACTCGGCGCGCGCCGGGACAGGTCCGCGAGGGGCTGGCCTACGTCCGGCGCACGCCGAACCTGTTGGTGCCACTGGTGATGCTGGCCATCGTCGGCTGCCTGGCCTACGAGTTCCAGGTGGTGCTGCCGGTGGTGGCCCGCGACTCCTTCGGCAACGGCGCCGAGACCTACGGCTTCATGACGGCGGCGATGGGCGTCGGTGCCGTGGTCGGCGGGCTTTACGTTGCGGCGCGCGGAAAAACCGGCCTACCCGTGCTGGTGCGCTCGGCGACGTTGTTCACCATCGTGCTGTCCGCCGCCGCGGCGGCCCCGACGCTGTGGCTGGAACTCGTCGCACTGTTCTTCGTCGGCGCGGTCAGCGTCGGCTTCCTCTCCCAGGGTGTCAGCACACTGCAACTCGGGTCCGACCCGAGCATGCGCGGCCGCGTCGTCGCACTGTGGTTGGTCGCCCTGCAAGGCACCACGCCGATCGGCGGACCGATCGCCGGCGTGGTCACCGAATACCTTGGCGGCCGGGCCGGGCTGGTGCTCGCGGCAGCTGCCTGCGCCGTCGCCGCCGTCATCGGTTGGCTCGTCGTCCGCTCCCGCGACGTGCCTGTCAGCCCGAGCTGAGCAGCTGCTCCACGGCCAGCACGACACCCAGGACGATCAGGACGACGCCGGCCAGGCGTTCGGCCGCCTCCCGGAACCGCTCGGCGACCCGGGCCCCGAGCCATAACCCGAGTTGGGTGGCGATCAGCGCCTGGGCGGCGATGCCGACGATCACCGGCACGAGCGGCAGGTGGGCCAGGCCGAGCCCGAAGCCGATGGCCAGTTCGTCCAGGCTGATGCTGACGCCCAGCCCGAGCAGCGCCGCGCCATGGGCGCTGACCAGCCGTTCGGCCTGCTCGTCGTCGTCATGCAGCAGCATCCACAGGCCGACCGCGATCACCGCGGCGGCCGCGACGTAGTTGGCCACCGGTCCGATCGCCGCCGCCAACGGCGCGCCGAGCGCCAGCCCCAGCAGTGGCATCCCGGCCTCGAACAGCACGAACAGGGCCGTGATCCGCCAGCGGGTCGAGGCCGATAGCGTCCCCGCGGACCCGACCGCCGCGGCCATGGCGAACGAGTCGAGCGCTAGCGGCAGCACGAAACCTAGCAGCGCTAGCGTCACCGGAAGAACTCCCGGACCGGCAGCAGCAGGCCGACCAGCGACAGCACGATGAACACCACCTGGTGCACGTGATCGGTGCCCGGCGGCAGGCCGAGCACCAGGTGGGCCAGCCAGAGCACCGGGTAGAACCACAGCGCCCACCAGGCCCACCGCTCCCGACGGCGGAACGGGACCACCGTGAGCAGCAGCCCGAACAGACCCAGGCCGACCGACGCGAGCCCGTCGGCCCGGT
>Ga0105238_10003288_pt1 | contig 16141 bp, 24 predicted proteins | sample KBSC34metaG_FD_81526 | JGI IMG/M metagenome (GOLD analysis project Ga0105238, IMG submission 81526) | Corn rhizosphere microbial communities from Kellogg Biological Station, Michigan, USA - KBS C3-4 metaG | ecosystem: Host-associated > Plants > Roots > Rhizosphere > Soil | place: Michigan, USA... | reverse complement strand
CCACAACTGGGATAGCCCGATCGGTAAACCGGTATCCGCTAAGGAAGATCCGAAGGGTCTTTTCGTGGAAGGCAAGATCAGTTCCACAGAGCACGGCAAGGACTGCATGGTTCTTCTGAAGGACCGTGTAATCCAAAAGATGAGCATCGGGTATCGAGTGCAAGGCGACATGATGCTCGATGACGCTGAGGCGGTCGCCTCCTATTGGAAAGAGCACGGCTATACGCCGACTGCCGCTGACATTGCTGCTGCGCAGTACGGATGCCGCGTGCTTACGAAAGTTCACCTCTACGAGTTTTCTCCCGTAACCGTGCCAGCGAACACGTTGGCCGATATCACTCGGGTTAAACGATACAATGCTGACCAGTCGATATCTTACAGTCAAATGGAAAAGTGCGTACGCGACGTAGGGCTTTCCCAAAAGGCTGCAAAGATATTCGTCAGCACGTTCAAGGCTCTCCATCAGCGTGATGTTGAGGAAGCAGACAACGAGGCAACAGCGGAAACGCCGCCGCCTCAAGAGCCGGACATTCCGACTCCCTCCGACATCCCGCCAGAGCCAGAAACGCAAGAGAATGAGAAGCAGGAGCCGCCTACCGAGGCGGCTCCTGCTGTTGTTGCGGACCCGGTTCCGGTTGTGGAGAAGGCGGACAGTCGGGCAGTGGCGGCTCTTTACGCCAACTTCCTGACCCGTCAGGCGAGACTCCACGCCTGACCGGAGAACCAACACATCATGGCAAAGACAGTTGCCGAATTGCAGGCGCTCAGCGTCCGCAAGAGTGAAGAACTCAACGAGATTTTCCAGAAGCACAAGACCGACAAGATCGACGAGGACGGCAGGCCGCAGTACGACATGCCCGCTACTCTCCTCCAGGACATCGAAGACCGGAACGCGGAACTCGCGGTCATCGACAGTGAACTGAAGTATGCCCGCGCCGCCGAAGCTCGCTATATCAACGAGCAGCGGATGGAAGAACTGAAGCAGGTCGATCGCACGACGCCGCGCCCGGCGACCGGAAGCCCCGGCATGTCGGCGAAGATCGCCCGCAACACTCAGATGTACCAGGGTAAGACGCTCGGGCAGATCGTCACCGAGAGCAACGAGTACAAGTTCCGAAACACGGGGAATAAGCACTTCAGTTTCGAACTCGAAGACGTTGACCTGAAGACCCTCATCAGCATCGGCGCGGGCTACACTCCCCCGAACTACCGAACTGATCTGGTGGTCGATTACCCGAACCGCCGTCTGGTAGTCGCCGATGTCATTCCTTCCGATCCGACCACGCTTCAGGTCGTGAAGTGGATGGAGAACACGACATTCACGAACGCGGCGGCGAGCGTCTCGGAAGGCGGCGCGAAGCCGGAATCGGCGCTGGTGTGGACAGAGCGGGCCGCGACGGTCGAGAAGATCGCGACGTTCATTCCGGTCACCGAAGAGCAGGTAGACGACGTTCCGGCGATGATGGGGATCATCAACCGCGACATCGTTCTCATGCTCGGGCTGGAAGAGGAAGTGCTGCTGCTGACCGGCACCGGCACGTCCCCGCAGATGCTCGGCTTCCTGAGCGCGCCGAACATCCAGATCCAGGCGAAGGGCGGAGATGATCGACAGGACGCGATCTACAAGGCGTTCACGCTCGTGCGCTACACCGGTTTCGCTGAGCCGAGCGCAGTCATCATGCACCCGACCGACTGGCAGAACATCCGCCTGCTGCGCACCACCGACGGTCTCTACATCTTCGGAACGCCGCAGGAAGCGGGCAGCGAGAACCTGTTCGGTAAGTCGGTCGTGGTTACACCCGCGATCACGCAGGGAACCGCGCTTACTGGTGACTTCACGATGTACAGCCACATCAGCCGCAGAATGGGCATCCGCATCGACGTTGCCAACCAGCACAGCACGTACTTCACGAGCAACCTGCTAGTCGTGAGGGGCGAGATGCGCGAAAGTCTGGAAATCAAGCGCCAGACTGCGTTCTGCAAAGTCACGGGGCTTTAGAACCAAACCGGGGTTGCTGCTCATTTGTGGTAGCCTCGGTCTTTCTCTTTTTGTGGAGGTAACAACCAATGCCAGTCATTTCGGGCAGCAATAACGCGTGGGCAGGTTCTGGCCTCGGTACCCCGTTGCGCAACGCTGGAGCACCGACAAACGGCACTAGCGGCACCTACGCCAACCAGAACGCGGGCGGTGGTGCACGTCTGATCGACACCACCAACGACAAACTCTATATCAACACGAACACGGCGGCCAGCCCGACCTGGACCGTCGTCGGCGCGCAGTCGTAGCGCAAAGATGTGCGGGCGACCGACTTACCGGGAGTTTGGCGGTTGCCCGTGCAGAACGCTCGCTGCATAGGAGGCAGAGGGTTATGCCTTTTCAGGTTTTAGATGCTGACGGCAATGTGCGAGCTGTATTTGAAACACGGAAAGGTTGCGGTCAGTACATACTGACCTACCAAAGCGAAGAGTTTACTGTTCGCAAAATTCCGTGGGACAAAGTTACGCAAAAGGCGGTTCGCCCGCAATCGAACAAGATGATCCGACCCGACCAGGACAAGTAGGCTTATGGGCCAGACTTTCAACCCAACTTCCGCACAGCTCGGGCAGCGGCTCTACTCTGCCGGTGTACTTTCCGCGCCCCCAACGGCGGAACAGGCGCAGATGGATTACGACGGCGCGTGCGAAGAGGCTGTGCTGGCGTGGGAGAACATGACCGGGTTCAAGCCGTTCTTGGCGGACACGGTAGACAGCACGCACTACTTTGAACCCGACGGATCGCCCATCGTGGATCTGCGCGGTGGCTTCGTGAGCATTACGAGCGTGGCGGTCAACGGAAACGCGGTTACGCTGAATACTGCTTACAGGACGATGCCGCTCAACGCCACAACGAACGGCAAGCCTATCCAGTACCTGAAGTTCGATCGCTACTACGGGACGTTCATCTCGTTCTATATCGCTCTGCCAGGTCAAGCGGCTCCGATCAGCGTGACGGGCAAGCGTGGAGCGTACGCCAGCTTGTCCGCACTTGCTGTTGACGGTATCCTCGCGATCGCGATCATGAGTTTGCTCGGCGACTTCGAGTTTAGCAAATTTCGCGGCGTGAAGTCGTGGGTGATCGGTTCCGACGAGCGTGTCTACGATCAACAAGCGTTTCAGCGCCTGCAAGCCCAGACACAGCAGAACTTGACGAAGGCGCTCAACCGATACCGCCGGATCAAGGTGGCGTAAGGCGATGGGAGCACTCGGAGAAGCGCGGCGCGACGAGAACACGTTCATCATCGAAAGCGAAGGCTGTCCCAGCACGCTCGGGAACGGTGAGACGATCAAAGGGTTCTGGCAGAACGCCGGTATTATCGCGATCCAGCGATTCCTGAATACGAACGAGTGGGCGCTGTCAGCTTTTGAGGTACGTCTGCCCTATTATGCGATCAACAGTCCCTACTCGCTCAAGAATGGCGATGAGATCACGCAGGATGTCCTCGATTGGAGATGTGTTGTGAGGAACGTGACGCCGGAACTAAATGACAATGTGGTTGTTCAGTGTAACGCGTTGGTAGTAATGACAACCGAGTAAGTTTTTGCCGTATAGGAGGCGGCGGAAGCACATGGAACCAACAAGAGAAGGTTGGGACTGGCGCAAGATGAATGAGGAAGCGGGGTTGCTCGCTTCTGATGATTGTCGGCACTGTTCGGGAATGGGACGCGTGCCGATCGGAATTAATCGGATCGGTGCTATGGAGTTCGCGTCTTACGAAGACTGCCCGAAGTGTGGTGGAACAGGTAAGAATTCGGCGGTTGAGCGGTGACACTTCCGACCATCTCGCCTGAACTTGCGGCCGATAAGAGAGCACGTCTCAAGCAGAAATTGCAAGAGTGCACAAAGATGTCACAGCACGAGGGATACGGGCAATACGGGACAGATAGCCCGATTGTGCGGAACTTCGTGGAGTATAGCGAGCAGGTTGCGACGCTCGTTCAGTGGATAGACATATTCGAGGTGATTAAGGCTGTAGATGCGTTGTACGGAGCCTGGCAAAACAACAAAATCGTCATGTTCTGCGGGAACGGCGGCTCCGGGGCGTCGTGCTCACACATCGTCAACGACCTACAAAAGAACATCGGTTTAGAGTTCGGCAAGCCACTGAAGGCGATCTGCCTGAGCGACGCTGCGCCCCTCGTCTCCGCCTGGGCCAATGATAGCGCGTGGTCGAACGTCTTCGCCCCACAGGTGGCAACGTGGAACGAATGCGGGGCGGTTTTGGTGGCCGTGTCCGGTAGCGGGAATAGAGCGAACATCCTGAATGCCGTGCAGGTCGCGAGCGAGAATGGGTGTACGACGACAATCGGACTGTCCGGCTTCGATGGCGGAGTGCTGGCGAAGACGGTTGACATCTCGATCCACGTCCCGACAGAGAGCATGCAGCAGGCGGAAGACGTTCACATGGTGATTCTGCACATGCTGTTTCTCGGGCTGATGAAGCGGATAAAACAGGCTGCATAAGTCTTCGAAAAGTAAGTTTAGGCAAGGTGCGTATGCAATCCACTGTATACGCACCTTGCCTTTTTCTATGCCCATAGGAGGGGCCGATGGATAGTTCAGTATTTGACGAGGATTACTACATCCGCGGTAAAGAGAGCGGCAAGAGTCTGTACGAACGGTACAGGTGGCTCCCTGAGTTGACCCTTCCGTTCGCCCGCCGCATCGCCGACTACCTCAACATCGATGAAGACGATACGATCTGCGATTTCGGGTGCGCTCGCGGGTATCTCGTGAAGGCGTTCAAGCAACTCGGCTACCGGGCTTTCGGCTTCGACGTGAGTGACTGGGCGATCAAGAACGTCGATCAGGAAGTCGCGGGCCGATGCTGGCTTATCCACAAGGGGACGACAGGCGTCACAAACTTCGAAGCGTCCTCAAAGAAGTTCGACTTCGTGATTGCGAAAGACGTGCTTGAACACATCTGCGACGAAGAACTCACACGAACGATCGATACGCTGATGAGTAAGGCTCGCAAGGCAGTGTTCGTGGTAGTACCTCTCAGTCCTAAAGACGGCGAGCCATACGTCGTTCCTGAATACGAGCAGGACGCGACCCACGTTCAGCGCCGCACGCTCGGATGGTGGGTAAAGACGCTTACGCGTCCCGGCTTCTGCGTGAGTGCGTGCCATCTCGTGCCGGGGATTAAACAGAATTACGCGCACTACCACGAGGGCAACGGATTTATTACGTGTCGCCGAGAAGTTCAGCTTTAGAGGATCGAAGCGCAATAGGAGGGCGCAGAGATTATGCCGAGCATTACTGTCGCGTGCAACTTCTTCAACGAAGTGCACGCGTTGCCAGGGTTTATTGAGAGTGCGAGCCAATGGGCTGACCATATCTTGATGTACAACTGCGGGCCGCGCGGCGAATACTCGTCTGACGGTAGCATTGAGATTTGCGAGAAGTGGGGCGTTGATCTGCGGTTCGGCTCGATCGACGAGGGGTTCGGTGTTGTCCGAACAAAACTTATTCAAATGGGGCCGTGCGAGTGGACGGCGATCATGGACGCCGACGAACGGATCTATCGGTTCGCGCCGAGGCTGCTTTGTCGTGGCACGGAACTCTACCCGCAGGAGCGGTACCCCGAGTTCGTAGACATGAAGTTAAGCGTTGAAGTCGTCGGAGTTTACGATCAAATCGCGACGCTGCGCTCTCTGATGAGGCCCGAATACGACGCGATCGTCACGAGCCGCCGCCATTGGCAGACGTGGCACTTCGATCGTCCGTCACAGAATTGGCACGTCGAACAAGACTGGCAGGCGCGCATTCTGCGGAATTGCGCGCACGTCGGATATCGACCGAACATCGCGATGCACGAACAACTCGTGGATTTCAGGACGAACAGCACGCCAAATTGGTATCAGCCGACGCCAGGCAACGTTGAGGTGTTCCACGACCACTATCATCTGCCAGTCAAGCGCATGGAGCCGGAACAGCGGCAGCACGACATCGCGATCTACAACCAGATCCACGAGGGCAAGCCGCCGCCGACGCTCTTCGAGTTTCGCGGCGGACTTGAGCCACAAGGTGGCACAGCGTGAGGAGATTGCTGCTAACTGGCTACGATGAAGCAATGTCGCCAATCGGCGACCTGACGGCTCCGCTGATGTGTGATTATGCTGAACGCTACCATCTCGATTTTGAGTGCAGCCGTGACTACCCGCCTGGCCGCGATCCAATGTGGCGGAAGGTGGCGCTCGTCGAACGCGCACTGACCCAATACGATCTGGTGCTATGGCTCGACGCTGACACGATCATAACGAACGCCGAGAAAGCGTGGGGCGGCGCGACCAACGGCGTCCACATCTCGCGAGACTGGGGAGCCGATGCGAGAGCGTGCGACTTTTCGACGTGTAACTTCGTCGCGTTTCAGGATAGCCTCCCGCTCTGGCGGCTTATCCTCTCACACGAGAGCAGTCGAGAATTTACACCGTTCCACGAACAGGGAGCGTACCGCGATTTCTTCGCCGAGCATCAGTGGGTGCGAGATATGACGCACGTGCATCCGCGCAAGCACTTCAATGCTGTGCCGAATGAGATACCCGGTGTTGTAGAGCCGTGGGAGTCGGGCGATTGGCTATGTCACCTGACCAATCTGCCGAACCTTGAGCGCGTCGGTCTGTTTCACGAGATCATGGAGCGGACACGATGAGCGACTTCTACCAGACAGCCGAGGAACGATTTCAAGATTGGAATTACGATCACCCGAAGATCTTACACGGGCTGATACGAAGCCTAAAGCCAGCAGTCGCTGTTGAGATCGGAACCTATCGAGGCTACGCCGCCTGCTACATGGCGCGAGCAATCCAGGAGAACAACTGCGGACACCTGTTCTGCATCGACAACTTCAGCCTACTCGATCACGTCGAGAGATACGGAGACCCGGTAGCGCATTGGGAAGAGAACCTGCGGCAAGCGGGCGTGCGCGAGTGGGCGACGCTCCTGAAAGGCGATGTGGCGGAAGTTGAATGGCCGAAGCGCGTCGATTTCGCCTATATCGACGGGTGGCATTCTTACCAGGCGTGCAAGTCCGATGCCGAACGATGTATGGCGCTCGGGGCGGAATGCATCACGTTTGATGATGTGCTGACGACAGTCGGCCCCCGGAAATACTTCGCGGAACTCAGCGAAGACCCGGCGTGGCAGTGTATCCTCATCCAGCGTGACGGTGGTCTCGGGATCGCGTACCGCAAGATGCCGATGCGACGTGTCGAGTTCATTCAGGAGTTGCCCGATCACCCCGGACAGACGCTTCACGCGATGAACGACGCCGAGGTGAAAGAACAGATCAAGGCGGCTGCGAAGGTGACGGGGCTGGACTATCGGGGGGTGTTATGATCCTGCTCAACCTCGGTTGCGGGGATGTGCGACCTCCGTCGCCGTGGATCAATGTAGACAACCTCGCCGATGTTCTCGACGACCGAACCTACGGCTTTGAAATCATCCTCGACCGGCTGAAGGGCGAAGACAACTACTTCCACATGGACATGCGGAAGCGCGACTGGCCGTGGCCCGACAACAGCGTAGACGGGATCGCCTCGCACCACTGCTTCGAGCATTTCGACGCCGTGGACTTGCAGGAAGTGTTGAAGGAGTGCTATCGGATACTCAAGCCGGGCGGCGTTCTGCGTTGCTCCGTGCCCGACGCGTCCTACTTTCGGCAGGTACACACCGAAGACAACCACGCGAACGCGGTGCGCCTGTTCGGGGAACCGATTCTGCATCCCGAGTACGCAACGATGATGGGATGGGCGCTGTTTCTCTACCAGGACCACCGGCAGGTGTTCACCGAGGACAGCCTGTGGTGCACGCTCGTGAACCGCGAATGCCCGAGGGCGGGTTCGTTCGCGCCAGAGGATGTTGTACGGGCACAGTTCAAGCAGACGACGAGGCCGGGGCACTACTGCGCTGAACATGTGGCGCAGATCGAGCGACGTGCCGAGTACAGTCTGATAATGGAAGCGTTCAAATCGTGATGCGTACGGCAACGAAACTCACGGAAGCCGAGTGGTTCGAGAGCCAGAAAAGATTTCGCCGAGTTGTTGAGAGACATCTAGGAACGCCCGAGTATGAGCCGCAGGCAGAATTGCTCGTCAGGAAGCAAGAGTTAGAGTTCTGCATCTACGCCGAGTTCCACGAAATAACGCAGATGGAAGTAGAACCTGAACTGTTTCAGGCAGCGTATGAAAAGATGAACCAGGCGTTTTGGCGCGAAGGAGCGGGCAATCCGTATCCGCTGCCGGTGCCTGAGCGTGAGTATAAGATGTGGGGTGTGAGGGTAGTAAAAGCCGCATAGGAGGCGGCGGAGATTTTATGACGGCAACACTCGAAAAACCGGTTCCACTGAATACCAACTTCACCTCAACCGGGGCGAAGTTTTTTTATCACGAAGAGGCGATGCGCAAGCTCGCCAACGGGCAGGGCCAGCCGATTGTTAGCCACGTTATGCTCACCGATGTCTGTCAGCACACGTGCGCGTTCTGCTCGGTCCTCACGCGAGAAGGCAACTCACTCGCGCTCGCCGACGTGGAAGCGTATCTCGACATTCTATGCAAGCGTGGACTGAAGGCGGTCATCCTGAGCGGCGGCGGCAATCCTATCCTTTATCGCGACAAAGCGACTAAGCGAACGTTCGATGATACGGTTGCAATGATTGCAGGCAAAGGGCTGGAGATCGGACTGATTACGAACGGGATGCCGATGAAAGAGTATCCTGGCGGACTCACTTCCTGGCGCAACGTCGCTCCAGAAACACTCGACAAGTTCAAGTGGATACGGATTTCCATGAGTGGCCTTGACCACACTGAGAACGAAGTGTTCGTACCCGACATCGATCCGTCGAAGACGACCCTCGGCTTCTCATACGTCTACCACGACATCTACGATTGCCCAACCGAACCGAACCACGGCAAGGTGAGCACGCCGGAAGACCTGCTAAGGTTTACCGAGCACAACGGGCACTTCGCGAGGCGGCTGCCGACCCGACCGGGGCGAGAACGTCTGAAGACGCTCACAGAGCAAATCGGCGGTTACGTCGATAGTTATCACCCGAAGTACGTGCGCTTGCTACCGAACTGTCTGGAGCCGAGTCTGATCCCAGAGCGGTGCGCGGAGTTGCAGGATGTTGCCAATCAGATCGATCCGCAGATAGTCTTCGTCCAGAACAAAACGCCGCGAGCGCCGCACGCGTGTTTCCTCGGGTACGTACACCCGGTGCTGAACAGCGATGGATTTGTCTATCCGTGCGACAGCGTGGTTCTGAACGAGGACGCCAACCACAAGTTCGCGAATCCGTGGCGCGTCTGCCACTGGAGTGAAGTCGATAGTCTATACGAGAAGCCTGTTCAGTCACTGCTAGATCCGCAGAAACTCTGTCCAGGGTGCGTGTTCAGCGGTTCAAACGACCTTCTGGAGCGTGTCGTGAACGGAGAGCCTTATCCAGGACCAACCGAGGGATTGCAACATCCCAATTTCGTTTGAGATAGAAACCATGAAATCAACACTCACCCACCACCTGTTCATCGAGATCGAAAATCTCGCAAGATGGGTCAAGAAAGGCAAAAAGAAAATGAGCGCACTTACCGACGCCGTTGCGACCCTGAGATCCGACTTGTCCGATCTTCGCAGTCGCGTTACGTCTGACCTCGCTGCAAAGGACTCGCAAATCGCAGCGAAAGACACCCAGATCGCAACCCTGCAGGCGGAAAACGATGCAGCTGCGTCGGCTGTACTGTCTGCATCCGACGATGTAAAAGCGATCGACCCGGCGGTCACGACGGGCACTGCAGCGACTACGGACACGACATCAATTGATACGGGTACAACCGTTCCGTAGCATTATTGCTGTCTGATTGAACTACAAGCCCTGTCCGTGCCTCTCAGGGGCACTGGCGGGGCTTTTTAACACCTGCGTCTGTAGTCGGATAGGAGACGATTAAAGACATTATGCCGCCCCCGTACAGTTGTGTGCAATGTCAGTTCACTGTGCCACAGCCGATCTGCCCGAGTTGTAATCGCTTCCTAACCGAAGATGTTGCAGTTGCGGAAGCGGCGATGAAACCGCTCGGTGTTGACTTGCCGACGAAAATTGAATGGTGTACTGCCTTCGGACATTGGGGGGACGTGTTCATGTGCTGCGGCGTGATGCTCGGTTACATGAAGCGAACTGGGCAGAAGAAAGTCAATGTTCTCTACGTTGGCCCCGATATCGACATTGTGGCCTGGCTGGAGGCGCAGCCATTCGTCGGACGAGTGCTCGGCATGAAGATGACCGATGACGAAGGTAAGTACTCGAAGTTTTGGCAGGCGACGCTGACTCCCGGAACGGTTCCTGAAATGTGGCTCGGCGTTCTTTACGAGAGTTACCGCGGGTTACCGAAACCCGAGCAGTTCGTGCAGACACACGTTAATCACTTTTGGTTTGAAACTAGGCTCGGACTGCCCGCTCAGGTCTGGAACGATGGAACTATCCCGGAGGATCACCGTCAGAAGGCAGGAATGTTGCTTCACGACCGGCTCAATCGCAAGCCGCCGAAACTCTACCACCTGCACCCGAATTCGACAGCGAGCGAACTCGCGAACAACCACTGGCCGCATTGGCTGGCAGCGATCGAATGGCTCATCGAGAAAACGCCGCACACATACGTGCTGACCGGACTTAACCATATACCGTTTTTGCCGCAGTCTCCGCGTCTCGTTAATCTGATCGGTAAGACGAAGAGCAACATGGAAGTACTCGCGATCTCCGGCTTCTGCGATGGCGTGATCTCGACACCAAACAGCGTTGCGCACTGGAGCGTGATTGCAAAACAGAAGTGTCTGTGTGTCGGTAATAAAGCCACGCAGTTTTTGAGCAGCTACTATCGACGGTTTCTGCAAAGGGGCGAGCGTCTAACATACCTGAACGTTGATACGCCGTTCAGTGGATTTCAAGGGGCCGCGTGTGAGTGGCTGGAGAGCAGTGCAGAGTGATCGAAGCAATCTGCGATAAAGTCCTCGACATTCTGGAAGCCGACACAAGCCTTTATGCAGGCGGGAATGCATACGCAGCGGGATGGACAGGAGTTCTTCGCCCTGATGTGACCGGCTCCCCTGCTGCGGGCTACGTTAACCTCTTCGATAAGGCGTACGACGACGACGGTTCGAAGCACCGCCCAGCGGTTTATGTTGGCACACGAGCGATGGAGGCAACTGACAGCCTCGACTATGAATCACAGTCGAGCGGTGGCCGCATTGAGTACCGGGTTCTGGTTTTTCCGCTCATCGTCGCGGTGCAGGCAGCGGATAAGTTCTCGGCACGAAAGCAGCGCAACCAACTCGTGCATAACATCAAGCAAATCTTGCTGCAGCACATCCTGGCGGACGGTTTTTGGTACGAACTAACGATACCGGGAAATGCGGGCGGCGGTGCCCTCAGCCATCGCGTATGGCTATCAGCGAGCGGCGGCAACAGCCAACAGGTAGCGGAGGCGATGAGCGCAATCCCGCTACAGATTAGATACTCGTGGTCGGTCGGATGCGACGCTTAACCGCTTACATTCGAAGCATATGACATCCTAAATCCGCATTAGTTTAGGGGCGGATATTCTTAACTGACGGCGCTTCTTCCTCAGTCTCGGAAGAAGTGCTTTTTCGTGCCCGACTTGGGCAGGAGGATACTTCATTGTCAGGTCCACAGTCGGGGCGGTCAAGTGCCGTCGGGTTCGCGATGGAAAGCTCGTTCGGGAATGTTCCGCTCACGCCGATCAGCGGCAGCGTCTACTCGGTCGGCATCTCGGGGACCAACCCGAACCGCTTCTTCATCGTCGAGCCGGGTGGGGGTTACGATATTGACGCTGTAAAGGACATTGGAACGGACGAGCAAGACGGCGACTTCGAAACGCACAGGATTACGCTCACGGGCAAGAACTACCCTGGAGACGACACGTTCAAGATCGACCCGGAAAACCTCTACTACCCGCTTCTCGGTCTTTTTGGGCGCGATGTTGAGACTTCGCTCGGCGGCGGTGCTTACCGTCACGCGTTCACTCACCAGAAGTACATGCCGAGTTTTACGCAGGAAGAGCAGTTCGGTGATGCGACTAATGGGCGCCTGAGCGCTGCCGTCGTCTTCGACTCCATCAACATCACGCACAGTGCCGTGCTAATGGCGAAGATCAATTACCATGCGCACCGGCAGATACCCAACAGGTATCCCGGCCCCGGTGGGACCGATGTCGATTATGACTTTACGAGCACGGCGGGCCTGCTGCCGTCCCAACTTGGCGGCGACCACACGAAGCAGACGAAACTAACCGTCGTGCCTGGGTACGTCGATGTCGCGGAAGGAAATTGTGGGAACGGACCGCTAGTGTATGCGAATTCGCGCACAGGCACAGCGGTTGGCTTCTCGAATACCTTCATCACACTCAACGATGTTGCCTACGACTCGAAGATACTGTCGGGCTGGACTCTCGACCTCGTTCGAAACATCGAGAGCCACATGGTTGCAGGGAGCGGGTTCGATCCTTCTGCGCCGGTTGCGAACGAATTCACCGTTTCCGGGAAGATGGATGTCTTGTTCACCGACAACACGATCCCGCAGGCGACGCTCTCGAACTGCAAGTTTGGCATCAACATGGTGTTCCAGGGTGCGCAGATCGGCTCATCTGGCTTCTACTACACCTATGAAGTCTACCTGCCGCGCATTAAGTTCCTGAAGGCGAACATGCGCCGTGTTGGCAAGTCGCTAATGACCGGCGGCAACTTCTACGCCGAGAAGGATGCATCGCTCGGCTATTCCGTAAAAGTCACAATCCAGAACAGCTACACGCACGCTTCGCTCGCCGGAACGCAGCCGCAACTCGGTGGCGGTCTGGGCGGATGGGTTGCCGCGTGACGATAACCAACTTCCCGCCTGGGCCGCGCTCCTATCGCGTGTTCGGGCGGGAAGATCAAACCGTATAGGAGGCGGCGCGATCTATGAGTGATGCAACGTTCCCGCGCCGCACGGCAGGCGACCTAACGCTGCCGAACGACGACAAGGTGTGGGTATGTACCCTCAACACGCTGTTGAGCGACGAAGTACACGAAGAGACGAGTTTCTTCGTTGCGAAGAAGTGCAGGCCAATCTCGAAGGGCGGGGCCGACTACTCGGCGGTGATGGCAGACATTCGCGGAAAGTCGGATGTCGAGCAAGCCGGACTGATCGCAGACGGCGAGTGGCGGAAGATCAAGGGCGAGTCGGAAGAGAAGCACCCGTTCCCCGAGAAGCCGGAACCGGTCGGAGAGGCGGTTAAGGACATCGAAGCGGTCGCGAAGTGGGAAGAGGAGTGCAAGAAGGTCGAAGCGAAGCGCCTCGCGTTTCAGCAGAAGCGGTATAGCGAGGAAGTGAAGAAGGCGGTCGCGCTGACCGCGAAGACACGTATCGATCGTGCGTACACGGCGTGGGTGTCGCAGCAGTGGGCGACGGTCTACAGTAAGCGGTTCATCCTGGAAACGCTGCACCGGGCGGTGCGACGCGAAGACGATCATTCTGCGCGGTACTTCCCGAGCGTGGTGGCGGTCGAAGATGCAGACGACGGAGTTCTGCAAGCCCTCGTCCGCTTCTACTTCGAAGAACTCGCGACGGTGACGCCTGCAGCGGTCCCTACCTAGCCCGTCGTGTGCTCGGCACGGCGGGGCTTTCCAGCCTATATCGGCTCGGCGACCCGCTCAACCTGCGGATGACCGGGATCGTCATCAACCAGCCCGACCTGCCGTACTGGTGTGTCGGCATCCTCGATTGGTTGGCGCGGGTCCATGCACTGCAGCAGGCGAGCGGGGAACTGAAGATGTACCGCGAGTTCTTGAGGATGTGTCTGGAAGACGGGCACCCCTACGACTACGTGAACGAGAAGACCGGTAAGATCACGACCCTCCACGGACCCGCGTCGATCTACGGACTTCACCAGGAGTACACGCGTCGGCTTGAGGCGGAGGCGAACAAGTGATCCAACTCAAGATCACGGCTCCTGCCGTGCCGTTCAACATCGGCCCGTCGATCGTGGCACGTGTGCGTGCTCGCTTCATGCAGGAGGCGGGTGGGCTGATCGTCGATAGCGTTCGGTCGATCCTCGGGCAGTCGTCGATCTACAGCCTGTCGCCGCAGTATTCTGCGCGCAAGCCGCGCTTGGCGGGGTTTCGGCGGGTGCCGTCAAAGAGCGCTGATCAACCGCTAATCCTTTCTGGGGCCGGGATCTACGATAACATCGATGTCGTGCCCGACGGCGACGGCTTCATTGTTCATGTGGATGACAAGGCAGGAGAATCGCCGGACGGGTTTGATTACGCTCAGCACTGGGAGGATGTCACCGACTATCTCGGCAAGGGGCTTGATCTCGTGGAAGATAAACTGGCGGACTTGATGGGCGACATTATTGTGGATGAGATGGGGCTTTAACGACTTCCAAACGGATGCGCGATCGACATGCCGATGATGATGAGAATTCCTAATCCGATGATGAGTCCGACGATTGCCAGCGGCCACAAGATACACGAGGCCAGCGTATCAATAGGTCGCTGGCTGCGCATTTGATTGCGCAGGTTCTCTTCTTCAATGATACGTGCGCGCTCTTCGGGCGTAAGCATGGTTTGCAGCCTCCTATGCAGCGGTATGGATTTTACCCTAAAGCCCGGAATATACTTGCGCATCGGGTAAGATAGCGACACTTCTATAGGAGGGAAGTGAGATGCGCTATCTAGCTCTAGTTCTGTTGGTTTTTGTCGCTGGATGTGGTGGTGGCGGCGCACCATCCGACAATCCGCCTCTGCTGCTTTTCGATACGAGCCGTATCGGTACGTGGACCGGTCCTGTGCATGGTCCCATGACGCTTAATATTGGTGCAGACAGCCGCATTAGTGGCAGTTGGCAAGCGGATACGGGAACCGCCTGGATTATCAGTGGTCAAACTTCTGACCCGATTATCCACGACAACGGCATCTTGCTCAATTTTGTTTCGGGTGCGACCACAATTTACGGAACCGGCACATTACTCGTAACAAGGAAAGATCATCTTACGGGAAACCTGACATTTACCGGCGTCGGCGTTCAGATGACCTATCCTGTTGACCTGGTACGCCAATGAGCGAGCCGCCGAACATCGTCTTTATAACCAACAACGTCAAGATCGTCAATAACACGGTCAACAACGTCACGAACAAGTTTATCGTAATGACAAACGAGCGCGATGTCGCGCCGATCGTTTACTGTCCGCCACGCGTCGGCCTGCTTCAGACGATGATCGAAGCGGTAAGGGCACTCACCCGCAAGCCGCCGCCGCCAGACGAAGCAGACGAGTTACTGAGAAGCGTCTAAAAACTGATAAGCATTGAAAGCCCGCCGGGTCTCGGCGGGCTTTTTTGTTGGGTGGGTAAATGGCAACTCGTCGCACGGAAATCGTTATCGATGTTCAAGGTTTGGCGCAACTTCAGCAGGCGAACACCGCGTTGAACGCCCACAACAGGATCATTCAGCAACTCACGTCGAGTTACCAGGCGTTCAACGCAATGACGGGCCAAGTAGGTCCTAAATTAACCAGCATTACCAACGACTTTCGAACGTTCAACACGACGATTGACAACTCGACAAAGAACATAACAAACATGGGCCGCGCAATGCAAGGCGCTGGCATATTTGGCAATTCATTGCTCGGTACGATGCTGCAGTATCGAGCTGTAAGTGTGGTTTTTCGAGGTATCGAATCGGCAGTGCGTGGCGTTGTCACTGCGATGTACGATATGGAACGCCAGACGGCTCGCGTGGGGCGCGTTTCTGCTCCCGGCAGCACTGGCACGATCCGGGCCGACATTGCAGAGGAGGCGGCTCGAACTGTAGCTGACATCAAGGACATCGGGGAAGCGTATTATCAGCTTAAAACGCAGATCAAGGACAACGCGACAGCGTTCTCGGCGCTCCGAACGTCAATGAACCTCGTTATCGGCACCGAGAGCGATGCGCGCGACACCACGCGCGCGATGCTTCAGGTCTACAACCAGTTCGGCACCGAACTCGGAAGGAACGTTGACCAAAGCGAGAAGATGCGGCGGTCGGGCGAACTCCTGGCCGTCATGTGGAAAGGGAGT
>Ga0105238_10003280_pt1 | contig 16154 bp, 9 predicted proteins | sample KBSC34metaG_FD_81526 | JGI IMG/M metagenome (GOLD analysis project Ga0105238, IMG submission 81526) | Corn rhizosphere microbial communities from Kellogg Biological Station, Michigan, USA - KBS C3-4 metaG | ecosystem: Host-associated > Plants > Roots > Rhizosphere > Soil | place: Michigan, USA... | reverse complement strand
GGATCCGAGCTGCTCCTCGGCCACGCCCGGCCAGATCTTGAGCGTCCCGCTCATGTGCTCGCGTTGCATGATGTTCTTGATCGCCAGCGCCGCGGTGATGTTCACCGCCTGCCCGGAGTTGTGTCCTTCCCCGTGCCCCGGCGCGCCCTGCACGAGCGGCAGATGACACGCCACCCCCGGAATCTGCGATGCCTGCGGAATGCCATCGAGATCGGAGCCGAGCGCGATGACCGGCTTGCCCGAGCCCCAGGTGGCGACCCACGCCGTCGGAATGCCCGCCACTCCCTCTCGCACCGTGAAGCCGTTCTGCTTGAGAATGCCGACGATGTACTTCGACGTTTCGAATTCCTGAAACCCGAGCTCGCCGAAGCTGAACACCTGGTCGACGAACTGCTGCGTGAACTGCGCACGCGTATCGATGTCGCGCATCGCTTCCGTCTTGAGCGCCGCGAGCCTGGCGTCGGACGCTGCGCCCTGCGCGCGAGCGCTCAGCGTGATGACGAACGCCAGAGGAAGACAGGACAGACTTCGGGTGAGATGCACGCGCGACTACTCCGCTCGGGTGAGGCGGCGAAGATGCGTCGCGTGCAGCCAATGAGCAACATCGTGCAGCCGACGGACGACAGCGCGAATAGGTGAGCGCAACTCGCGCGCTTAGTTTTGTCGCGTGCCCGACCGCCCTCTCGTCCAGGCGTCGCGATCGCAGCTCCTGATCGCCTTCGCCGCCGTCTACATCATCTGGGGCTCGACCTATCTCGCGATTCGCTTCGCGATCGAGACGCTGCCGCCATTCCTCATGGTCGGAAGCCGATTTCTCATCGCCGGAATGGCGATGTACATCTGGCTGCGCGCCCGCGGCGCCGAAGCGCCGCAGGCCGTCCATTGGAGAAGCGCCACGATCAAGGGACTCCTCATGCCGGTGCTCGGGACCGGTGTGGTCGTGTGGGCCGAGGAGAAGGTTCCGAGCGGCATTGCGGCGCTGCTCGTGGCCATCGTGCCACTCTGGATGGTGCTCCTGCAATGGTGGCGACCGGGCGGAAGGCGCCCCAATGCATGGGTGATCGGCGGCGTCGTGCTCGGACTCGCAGGACTCTATCTCCTGGTGAATCCCGCCGGCGACTCGCAGCAGGGCAATCTCGCCATCGAGGGCTTGCTCCTTCTCGCCGCGTTGTCCTGGGCGGTGGGATCGCTGTACTCGAAGCGCGCGCCCGAGCCGAAGGCGAAGTTCATCGGGACGGGGATGGAGATGATCGCGGCCGGCGTCATTCTGATCGCCGCCGGGCTGGCCACCGGCGAGGCGAATCACTTCTCGCTGGGCGCGACCAGCACGAAGTCATGGCTCTCGCTGCTGTACCTCATCACCTTCGGGTCGATCATCGCGTACACGGCGTACGTGTGGCTCCTCTCCGCCGCGAGCGCGACGCTCGTGTCGACCTATGCGTTCGTGAATCCCGTCGTGGCGGTCTTCCTCGGATGGGCATTCGCGAGCGAGCCGCTGAATGCTCGGATGATCGCGGCGGCTGCGATCATCGTGGGCGCGGTGGCGCTGATCACGATCGGCGGACGGGACGACAGATGAAAAACGTGTGCGCCCGGTAGTCCGGACGCACAGGCGATGCTGCATGTCGAACGGCTACGCGCTCACCTCGGCGGATTGATGTTGCCCGGCGGCGGTGGAACGAACCTCGGAGGCGGCGGGCTCCGTCGTTCGGTGAGGGACATCCGGATCCCGGCAGCGCGCACGGGACGATCGGTCTCACTGCGACGACGAGCCGCGCGGGCACGGAGGCACGTTTGTGATTCCTAACGCGCGCTGATGCCGGGGGCGCGATGCACGAACGTCATCGCACCGGATCCTCTCGGTGCGATGACGTTCGTGTTTCGGATCGCCGTCCGGGACTGCCTGGGCGATGTTCCGCCCGGGCAGGTGCACCGTGGCTATGGCGTGATCGTGACTCCGGTGCTGCCCGTGACCCCTCCGACCGTCGCCTGGATCTGCGCCGGCCAGACGCCGGCGGTGCTGGCGTGGAAGTTACCCGAGGCCGACAATGTACCGGCGGTTGCGTTGCCGTTGTTCCAGGTGATGATTCCCGTGACGACGTTTCCGTCCGCGTCCTTGGCGGTCGCCGTGTACTTCAAGTTCGAGTTCCTGGCGATCGTCGTGTCGGCTGGAAGCACCGTCACCGTCACAACCGGTCCGGGCGTCACGGTGACGGTCGCGACTGCAGCGATCGATCCGCTGGTCACGCCGATGGTGTTCGTGAACGTTCCGGCCGTGCTTCCAGCGGTGAAGAGACCGTTGGCATCGATCGTCCCGCCACCCGCGAAGACCTGCCACGAGGGCGACGGCACCGGCACGGTATTGTTGTTCACGTCCTTTCCGGTGACGGTGAACTGCTGCGTCGCATGCACCGCCAGCGTTGCAGGGGAGGGTGTGATGACGATCGTCGCGAGCGCTCCCGGCGTGACCGTGACGCTCGCAGTACCTGAGATCGCCCCGCTCGTTGCGGTGACGGTGTTGGTGAACGTTCCAGCCGTCGTACCAGCCGTGAAGAGTCCGGTCGACGCGTCGATGGTGCCGCCGCCGGCCGCGATCGACCACGTCGGCGTGATCGCCACGACATTGTTGCTCGCATCGTGCCCGACCGCGGTGAACTGCTGCTGTCCGCCTGCCGCCAGGGACTGCGACGACGGACTGACCGTGATCGAGGTGAGCGCGCCCGACGTCACGGTCACGGAAGCCGTTCCCGAAATCGCGCCGCTCGTTGCAGTCACGGTGTTCGTGAAGACTCCTGCAGTCGTGCCGGCCGTGAAGAGACCAGTCGAGCCGTCGATCGTGCCGCCACCTGCGGCAACCGTCCAGGCCGGAGTGATCGTCACGACATTCCCGTGCGAATCCTTCCCGACCGCCGTGTACTGCTGCGTTGCGCCGGCTGCCAGACTCACCGTGCTCGGCGAAACCTCCACCGTCGCCAGAGGTCCGGCGATGATCGCGACGCTGACGCTCGCGGAGAAGGAGCCGCTCACGACGTGAATGGTATTCGCGAAGTCGCCGGCGACCGTACCGGCGGTGAACAGCCCCGTGCTCGCGTCGATCGTGCCGCCGCCCGCGACGACCGACCAGACGGGCGCCGGCACGACGGGAACGACGTTGCCGTCCGCATCCTTCGCGACGACAACGTACTGCTTGGTCCCGCCGATGCCGACCGAGGTCGTGTCGAGCGTGATCTCGATGCTCGCGACTGGCCCGCTCACCGCGGTGACGGTGACCGATGCCGTGCCGGAGACCGCACCGCTCGTCGCGGTCACCGTGTTGGCATACGTGCCAGCCGAGCCGGCGGTGAAGAGGCCTGCCGTGTCGATCGTGCCGCCGCCTGCCGCGACGGACCAGACACGATTGGGAATGGCGACCGCATTGCCGTGCGCATCCACACCGGCGGCGACGTACTGCTGTGTCGCGCCCGCGGCGATGCTGACGGTGCTCGGCGTTACATGAATCGCTGCGAGCGTGCCGGCCGTGACGGTGACGGAGCTCGTGGCGGAGACTGAGCCGACCGCGACCTTGACCGTGTTCGTGAACGTGGCCGCACTATCGCCGGCCGTGAAGAGACCGCTCGAATTGATGGTCCCACCGCCATGAACGATGGACCATGTCGGCGTGAGGGAGAGCGTGTTGCCGTTGGCATCCTTCACGACGGCGGAGAACTGCATGGTGCCGCCCGTCGGCACCGAGCCGCCGCCGGACGAGAGCACGATCGAAGCGGGTGTCCTGGGCCCGGTGGAGCTGTCGCTGCCGCCGCATGCGGCCAGCAGCGCTGCGACGACCAGCGCGGAGATCGCGAAGCTCATCGATCGCGCCGACCGAGGGACGACCGAGAGAACTTTTCCAGCTGTTGCGATGCGCACGGCGTGGCTCCTTCACTTGAGCGAGGGTGCGAGCGCGTCCGTGATTTTTCGTCACCCGATGCGCACGCTGTATCCCCAGTGGACGAGACACTGGGGATAGAGCCACGTTTTATTCCTCTAATGCGCGGGCGTTTCGCTCAGTCGCCTGCGGAAAGCTCTCCGGTGGGAGTGGGCGCGGGAGCATGTCTACGCCCCAGGAAGCGCGCGGCGAGATGCTCCTTCCACTCGTCCAGGATTTCGTAGACCGTCGGGATCACGATGAGCGTGAGAAGCGTCGACGTGATCACGCCACCGATCACGGCGCGGCCGAGTGGCGCGCGGAAATCCCCGCCTTCGCCGTGGCCGATGGCCACCGGAAGCATGCCCGCGATCAGCGCGAAGGTGGTCATGATGATCGGACGCAGGCGGATGCGCCCCGCCTCGATCAGCGCATCGCGCCGCGACATTCCTTTCTCGCGCGCCCATTTGGCGAAGTCGATGAGCAGAATCGCGTTCTTCGCCACGATGCCCATCAGGAGCATCACCCCGATCAGGCTCATGATGTTCAACGTGTCGCCGGTCATGAGCAGCGCGAGCACGACGCCGATCAGCGACAGCGGCAGCGAGATCAGGATCGCGAGCGGATCCAGGAACGATCCGAACTGCATGACGAGAATGAGATACATCAACAGGATCGCGATGCCGAGCGCGGTGAAGATGCGGGTGAAGATCTCGGTCTGGTCGCGCGTCGAGCCTCCCTCCGTGATGCGATAGCCCGGAGGCAGCTTGAGTGCCTTCAGCCGCTTCTGGATGCCCGTGGTCACCTCGTTCAGCGATCGCCCCTGCGTGTTGGCTTCGACGGCCACCACGGGCTCGCGGTCGAGATGGTTGATCTGCGCCGGTCCGACGGTCTGCCGGATCGTCGCGATCTGTCCGAGCGGAATCGTCGTCGGTCTGCCCTGCGCGTCGGTGACGACCAGCGGAAGCCGCTCCAGATCGGAGAGGTTCTCGCGCGCCTCCTTCGTGAGGCGAACGGTGACATCTCGCGTCTCTCCACTCGGATCCGTCCAGTCGCCGGCCTTGAGCCCCGCGAACGCCGGGCGCAGCGACTGCGCCACCTCTCCGACGGTGATGCCGAGCGAGCCGGCGAGCGGGCGATTGAGCTGCACGTCGAGCTCCGGCTTCTCTCCGCGCGTCGACAGTCCGACATCCACCGCGCCCGGCACCTTGGCCACCACGCCGACCGCCTGTTCCGCCAGGCGCGTGAGCACCACGGGATCGGGCCCGCGCATCTCGACTTGCACCTCCTTCATGGCGCCGCCGAAGCCACTCGTGAATACCGAGACGGTCGCGCCGGCCACGTGCGAGAACTCGCGCCTGAACTCCGCGCCCAGTGCGTCCTGGCTGATGCTCCGCTTCGCCTTCGGCACGAGCCGCACGTAGACGAGTGCCTGATCCACGCCCGGCGCGCGAAACGGAATCGCGCCGCCGATCGAGCTGTAGGTGTACGCGACCTCCGGATGCCTGCGCGCCAGCTCCGCCACCGCTTCGGTGCGCAGCCGCGTGTACTCGAGATTGCTGCCGCCCGGCGCCTCGATGATGAGGTTGATCTCGCTGCGATCGCTCGTCGGCACGAAGCCCACGCCGCCGATCGTTCCCTGCAGCACGAGCGCGAGCACGAACGTGCCGCCCGCCAGTCCCGTCACCGCGAGCCGGTGATCCAGTGCCCACGCGATCACGTTCTTGTAGTTGTCCGCCTGCCGGTCGAACCACCTGTTGAAGCGCGTGAGCACCCGGCTGATCGGTCCGCGACGTGCGTGCGCGGAGTCCTCCACCTGCGGATCGGGCCAGTACGCCGAGAGCATCGGGTCGAGCGAGAACGACACGAAGAGCGACACCAGCACGGAGCAGGCGATCGTGAGCGCGAACGGCTTGAACCACTGCCCCGCCTCGCCGTACATGAAGGCGACGGGCACGAAGACGGCGACGATGGAGAACGTCGTCGCGGTGACCGCGAGCCCGATCTCATCGGTGCCCGTGTGCGATGCGACGACGTGGTCCTCCCCCATCTCGATGTGGCGTACGATGTTCTCGCGCACCACGATCGCGTCGTCGATCAGAATGCCGATCGCCAGCGACAGTCCGAGGAGCGACATCGTGTTGAGGGTGAAGCCGAACGCCCACACCGCCACGAACGACGCGATCACCGACACGGGCAGGGCGAGTCCCGTGATCACCGTCGAGCGCCACGAGTTCAGGAACAGGAACACGACGAGCACGGTGAGCAGCGCGCCCTCGACGAGCGCCTCCTCGACGTTGCGCACCGCATGGCTCACGCGCTCGCCCGCGTTCTGCACCTCCGCGAACTGCACGCCCGGCGGCAGCGTCTTCTGCAGCTCGCGCACCTTCTCCTGGATCGCGGAGGCCACCTGCGTGGTGCTGTAGCCCTTCGACTTCAGGATCTCTATGCCCACGGCCTGCTTGCCGTTGAAGAGCGCCATGGACCGCGGCTCTTCCGTGCCATCGTACACGTTGGCGATCTGGTTGAGGCGAATGAGCTGTCCGCCGCGATCCGCCACCACGAGATTGCCGAAATCCGTGGCGTTCTTCAGGCGGCCGCTCAACCTGATCAGCTTCTCCTGCAGATTCCCGTTCAGCCACCCCACCGGCGACGCGAGATTCTGCTGCCCGAGCGCGGCAACCACCTGCGCGACGCTGACGCCCGCCGACTGCAGATCCGCCGGGCGCAGCTCGACGACCATGTTGCGCTTCACCTCGCCCACCACGTTCACCTGCGCGACGCCGGCGATGGAGCGCAGATCGCTCGCGAGCCCGGGATCGGCGATGCGCGTGAGCACTGGGGTGGAAGTCGTGGCGGACGTCAGCACGAGCGTGAACACCGGCGCCTCCGATGGATCGAAGCGAGTCAGGATCGGCTCCTTCATCTCCGGCGGGAGATCTTCGCGCTTCGTCGAGATCGCATCGCGCACATCCTGCGATGCCTGCTGGATCGGCTTCTCGAAATCGAAGAAGAGCGTGCACTGCGCGAGCCCATCGATCGCGAAGCACGTGGACTTGTCGCCATCGAGCCCGCTGATGCCCCACACGGCATCCTCCACCGGCTTCACGATCTCCCGCTCCACCTCCGCCGGAGATGCCCCCGGATAGGCGATCGTCAATCCGACGACGGGCGCCTGAATGTCCGGGAACTCATCGGTGTGGAGATTCAGCAGCGCCGCGCCGCCGAACGCGACGAGCGCCACCATGGCCGTGACGGTGATGATCGGCCGCTTGATCGCGAAGTCGGAAATGAACATCTCGTGCTCCTGCTCGCCTGTCGGCGATTAGCGAGTGCCCGCCGGTCGATCCGCGGCGGCGGTGATGCGAACTCTGGTCCCCGGTGCGAGCCCCTGCGCAGCGTTCGCGAGCAGCGTGTCGCCCACGCTCACGCCGGACCGGATCTCCACCTGATCCGACGCGTTGTCGCGCACGCCGAGCTGCACGGGCACGCTCTCCACGGTGTCGCTCCTGATGCGCAGCACGATCGGCGCGATGCCGCGCTCGTCCACGGCCGTGTTCGGAATCATGATTCCCTGGCGGCTCTCGGTCGCCACACGGCCGTCGGCGAACAGTCCTCCAACGAGCGTGCTCTTCTCGTTGGGAATCGTCACGTACACGCGCACCTGGCGCGTGGCCGGATCGGCCGTCGGATTGATGCGATCGATGCGTCCCGTGAACGTCTGCGTCCCGTACCCGTTCACGGTGAAAATTACCGGCGTGCCGACCTTGAGCGAAGACAGCTGTTCCGCCGGCACCGATCCCTCCAGACGCATGCTTGCGGGATCGACCACCGTCACGATCGCGGTGCCCGGCTGCACGACATCGCCCGCACTCACCGGGCGATCGCTCACGACGCCGTCGAACGGTGCGCGGAAGGTGGTCCTGCCGACCTGCTGCTGTGCGGCCGCGAGGCGCGACTGCGCGTCCGCCATGGCCGCCTGCGCGGCCGCGAGCGCGCGCTGCGCCGCTTCGACATCGCGCGGCGCCACCGCGCCCGCCGCTTCGAGCCGCTGCTGGCGCTCGGCGTCGCGCGTCGCGTTGTCCAGCGCGAGCTTGGCCGAGCGCGACGCGGATTCCGCCGAGAGCAGGGCTTCGCGGATGGCGGCATCGTCGATGCGCGCGAGGAGCTGTCCGCGTTTCACCGGCTGCCCCTGCTCGACGTACGTCTGCACGATGGAGCCCGAGATTTCGGAGCGAAGCGTCGCCGCCTCCTGCGGCGTGAGCGTTCCGGAGATCGCGGGACCGATCCGGATCTCCGTGGACTTCGCGACGATGATCCCCTCCGGCCCCACGGTCACCACGTCGCTCGTGCTGCCAGCCACTTTCGGATGCTTCTTCCGATACTGTTGATAGCCCACGACCGCGATGATCACGAGCACGATCGCGGCGAGCCACCAGCGCCATCGTGAGTGTGGTTGGCGATCGTCCCCGAACGTCGGCGTCATGGCGTCCCCGGTTGTTGGCTTGGCACACCGGGCGGGAGACCTGCCGCGCTCCCGGTTTGTCCGGTAGAAGTGCTCGTGGATTGAGTGCCCAGCGGCACCGCAAGCGTCGCCGCCTGCGTGGTCGCCTGCGTTTGCGACTGCGCCGCCTGCGCGGAGCTCCCGGTGAGCGGGAGGTCGCGCAGCAACGCGAGCCGAATGCGCGCGACCTGCAGATCACGCGCGGCCGTGGCGCGATTCGCCTGGGCCTGCTGCAGCTGGATCTGGGCGTCGTTCAGCTCCGTCTGCGTCGAGATTCCTTCCTTGTAGCGCACCGTCGCGATCTGGTACGCGCGCGCCGCCTGCTCCGCCGTGCCGCGACTCGCGTTCATCTGCGCCTGCGCGGCCTCGAGCCTGTTGAGCGCGTTCAACGCATCCAGCTCCGCGAGCTCGCGCGTCTGCTGCAGCTGCGCGCGCGCCTGCTGCAGCCCGGCGGTCGCGATCTGCTCGTCGCCATGGATGTTCCCGCCGGTGAAGATCGGCAGGGTGAGCGAGCCGCCCACCGTCCAGTTCGAGCGGAAGTCGGACCACGAGGGAAAGATCCCCGAGGGATAGGCGACGCGCCCGAACGCGGATGTCAGCGACAGCGACGGAATCCGCTCGGCGTGCGCGACCGTGACGGCGCTCTTCTGCGCGGTGACGTTCTCCGCGGCCTGACGCACCGGCGCGCGACTTTCCGCCGCCGTATCCGGCGCCTGCGCGAGCAGGCTCGAGATGGTCCCCGGTTGCGCCGCGGTGGAGTCGTCGAGCGAGGTCGTGAGCGCGAGCGAGTCCGTGAGCGGGAGATGCAGCAACTGCTTCAGTCGCACGTAGGCGACGTCGCGATCCGAGCGCCGCTGGATCAGCACGGGCACCTGATTGTCGCGGGTCACCTGCGCGCGCAGAAGATCGAACTCCGCGGCGTTGCCCACCTGCCGCCGCAGCTTCGTCTGCGCGAGCGTCGTGTCGGCCTGCGCGAGGGTCGCCGCTGCGATGGTGACCAGCCGGTCGGCGAGCTGCGCGTCGTAGTACGCCTGCGACACGTCGAGCGTGAGTTGCGCCTTGGCGGCGGTCAATCCGATCGTCGCGCTGCGCCTTCCGGCGCTCGCGGCGCGATACTGCGCCGTGACTCGACCACCCGTGAACACGTTCTGCTGCAGCGACAGGCCGAGGTTCCACTGGTTCGCGGCGCCGAAGCCGAGGTTCTGGAGCGAGCCGAAGGGACTGCTTCCGGGCCCGCAGCCGAGCGCGGATTCGAGCAGCGTCAGTCGCTGATTGACCGATGCGTTGGGGTCGACCGTGAACGAGCTGCAGGCAGGCGGGCCGGCGGTATCGCTGCCGAAGCTGAGGCCCTGGAACTGCGACTTGAGTGTGCGCGTGTAGCCGGCACTGCCGAAGATCTGCGGCAGAAACTGGCTGCGCGCCTTGTCGCGCTGCCCTTCGGCGCGCGTCACGCCCGCGCGCGCGATTGCGAGATCCGGGCTCTTCGCCTCGGCGCTCGCGAGCGCGTCGTCGAGCGACAGCTGGCGCACCGCAGGGCGCGAGGACGTGTCGCTCCCCTGTGCGCGAGCGGCGGGCACGAGAACGAGAAAGGCGACGGCGAGGAGCGCGATCGCCCGACAGGGACATTCGGTGTTCTTCACGAAAGGAAACTAACTATTCGCCGAAGTCGGGGCGATGCGATCGGTCCGCGATACCCGGCGGGCACCGCGGACCGATTGCTCCGGCGAAACGCGGAACGAGCGGGCTTACATCATCCCGGAACGGCTGCTGCTCGCGCCGACAGCCTCTTCGTCGGACTCCTCTTCGTTCTCATTCATGTCCTCGTCCTCGCTGGACGAGCCGCCGTTTCGTGACGAGCCACGCCTGCTCCCCTGCTTCGCACGAGAGCGCGTCGAGGGCCGCTGCTCCTCGCCCTCTTCCTCCGCCTCGACGTTGATCTCGCTCTCGGCGAGCTCGGTGAGGAGCCTGTCCGTCTGCTCCTCCTCGTCCAGCGTTTCCTGGAGCAGCTCCGCCTGCCGATCCTCGCCCATCTGGCGCGCCCACGTGCGCACGCACCCATAGCCGGCCATTTCGTAGTGCTCGACGTGCTGCGCGGCCGCGATCAGCCCTGCATCGAGGACTTCGGCCTCGGGCTTCTCCTTGATCAGCTCCTGTGCCTCCTTGACCAGCCCTTCCATGCCGACGCACTTCTTGCCGCGCGGGCTCTCGTCGAGCTCCTTGAAGATTCGCTCGAGGCGCTTGATGTGCCGCTCGGTCTGCTTGAGATGCGTGTTGAATGCCTTCTTGAGCTTCGGATTCGAAGCTGCCTTCACCATTTTCGGCAGTGCCTTCGTGATCTGCGTCTCCGCGCTCCAGAGATCCTTGAGCTCCTCGACGTAGAGCTCTTTCAGTGAATCCATTTCCATGCTTCCATCTCCTCGGCGGGGCCAGTAGCGGCCGGTAGCGTAGCGGCATGCCGCACGTACTCGACGCGCGGCAGTGAATAGTCGCCGAGGAGAGTTGCAAGCCACGTACCCGCTACCGAGGGGATGAGCGAATCGTACCGGAACGACGAAGTGCGCGCACGAAGCGCACGGTCTCGCGTGACGCCGCGTACGGATGCGACAATGGCGCGAGATGCTCTCGCGCCATTCACGACCGCACACGATCGCTCGCCGTCAGCCGCGGTTCTTGAGATCGTTGAAGTAGCCCCACGTGAAGCCGATGATCGGAATGGTGAAGAAGAACCACCACGTCATGGCTCCGTAGAACGGCATTCCCGGAAATTTCTGGGAGTACGACAGCTTCGTGCCGTAATACGTGACGTACATGAACACGAACAGGGCGATGGCGAAAATCCAGCCTCCAACGAGCACCACGGTCTGCGTTCGCCTCGACATCACGTTCCTCGCGTTCGGCCTTGTGGGAATGGCGACCGATTTCCCCGGGCGCCCTCGCGGCGCCCTTTCTCACCGCGCAAGATAGCTTTGCGGGCATCCGGCCCGCAACGAAGCGCCAGTGGACATCATTCCTTCGTGAGCATCGCAGCCACGTCTCTCTCTTCGCCTCGCCCCCGGCGCGCACCGGGCCCGCGCAGCCACTTCCCAGGCGAGCTCGTCCTCCGATTGCAGGCCGACCGTCTCGGCTACATGCATCGGGTCGCCCGCGAGTACGGCGATCTCGCCCGCATCGATGTCATCCGCACATCGCTCTTTCTGGCGACGCATCCCGATCTCGTGAAGGACGTTCTCGTCACCAACAACCGTCTCTTCGGACGCGGGCGCGGCCACCTGCGCATGAAGCTCCTCCTGGGCGACGGACTCCTTACGACGGACGGCGACGTTCACAGGCGTCAGCGGCGCCTCGTACAGCCCGCGTTCCATCGCCAGCGCGTGGAGAGCTACGGCGACACGATGGCGCAGCGCGCGGAGGAGCTGGCGGGACGCTGGCGCGACGGCCGCACGGTGGACGTGCTCGACGAGATGATGGGGCTCACGCTGGTGATCGTCGCCAACACGCTGTTCGGCGCGACGGTGGACGACGAGGTGGAGGAGATCGGCTCGGCGCTCACCGCGGTCTTCGAGATGTTCGGCTTCGCGCTCATGCCGTTCTCGGAGCTCTTCGATCGGGTGCCGATCCCCACGACGATCCGCCTCCGCCGCGCCCGGGCGCGACTCGATGCGACGATCTACAGGATCATCGCGGACCGGCGGCGGAGTGGCCGCGACCACGGCGATCTCCTCTCGATGCTGCTGCTCGCGCAGGACGGCGCCGAAGACGGCGATGGCGGCTCGATGACCGACGTGCAGCTCCGCGACGAGGCGACGACGCTCTTCGTCGCCGGCCACGAGACGACCTCCAACGCGCTGACCTGGACCTGGTACGCGCTTTCGGGGCACCCGGATGCGGAGGCGAAGCTGCACGCGGAGCTGGCGCGCGTGCTCGGCGGCCGGCGGCCCGGCGCGGCGGACCTTCCGCTCCTGCCCTACACCCGCGCCGTGCTCGCCGAGTCGATGCGACTCTACCCGCCGGTGTGGGGGATGGGCCGGCGTGCCCTCGAGGACCATACCCTGGCCGGATATGACATTCCGCGTGGCTCGCTCGTCGTCGTAAGTCCGTTCATCACACAGCGCGACGCGCGCTTCTTTCCGGATCCGGAGCGCTTCCGCCCGGAGCGGTGGCTCGACGAGCACGCGGCGGAACGGCCACGCTTTTCGTATTTCCCGTTCGGCGGCGGCCCGCGCCAGTGCATCGGCGAGCAGTTCGCGTGGATGGAGGGGGTGCTGCTGCTCGCCACGCTCGCGCAGCGGTGGCGCCTCCGCCTGGTGCCGGGACACAAGGTCGAATTCAATCCGCTGGTCACGTTGCGGCCGAAGCACGGAATGCGAATGACGCTGCACTCTCGAGCCTGAGCGAAATGCCGATTCTCCTCACGCTGGTCTTCGTTCTTTCCGGCGCCGCGGGACTGATCTACGAATCGATCTGGACGAGGTATCTGGGACTGTTCGTCGGGCACGGCGCGTACGCGCAGATCATCGTGCTCACCATCTTCCTCGGTGGCATGTCCGCCGGCGCGTTCGTCGTGAGCAGAGTGTCGGAGAAGCTGCGCGACCCGCTCGCGGCCTACGCGTTCGTCGAGCTCGCGATCGGCATGATCGGCTTCGTGTTCCACGACATCTTCGTCGCGACCACCAACGCCGCCTACGACCATCTCTTCCCGTCGCTCGCCGGGTCGCCGCACACGGTGATCATCCTCAAGTGGACGATCGCCGCACTGCTCATCCTTCCGCAGTCGGTTCTCCTCGGGGCCACCTTCCCGCTCATGAGCGCCGGCGTGCTGCGCATCGTGCCGCGCCGCCCCGGCCGCGTGCTCGCGCAGCTCTACTTCGCGAACAGCATCGGCGGCGCGGCCGGTGTGCTCATTGCGGGGTTCTGGCTGCTCAACGTGGGCGGCCTGCCGCTCACGCTCGCCGTCGCCGCCATCGTGAACCTGGTCGTGTTTCTCATCGCGCTCGGCGTCGCGCGCCTCGGGCCGCGCGTCGCTGGCGTGCTCGGAACATCGGACGAGCCGGCGGAGGAGGCGGCGAGAGCCGAGACATCGCCCGAGGCCGAGCGGCTGCCCATCGGCGTGGCGCGCCTGCTGCTGATCGTCGCGTTCGGGACCGCGATTGCATCGTTCATCTACGAGATCTCGTGGATCCGGATGCTCTCGCTTCTTCTGGGAAGCGCGACGCACTCCTTCGAGCTGATGCTCTCCGCGTTCATTCTCGGGCTCGCGCTCGGCGCGCGCTGGATTCGGTCCCGCGCGGACACGTTCGCGGATCCGGTGCGCGCGCTCGGGATCGTGCAGTGCGTGATGGGTCTCGCCGCGCTCGCGACCATTCCGCTGTATCTCGCGGGCTTTCAGTGGACCGCGGCGCTCATCACCGCGCTCAAGCTGAACGACGGCGGCTACGACCTGTTCACGATCGCGCGCTATTTCGCGTGCATCGTGGTGATGCTCCCGTCCACCTTCTGCGCGGGGATGACGCTGCCGCTCATCACGCGCATGCTGATGCGCCGCGGAGAAGGCGAGCGCGCGATCGGCAACGTGTACGCCGTGAACACACTCGGCTCGATCATCGGGGTCGTCCTGGCAGGGCTCATTCTGCTGCCGCTGGTCGGCCTCAAGGCGCTCCTCATCGAGGGCGCGGTGCTGGACATGGCGCTCGGCGTGGTGCTCCTCCGGATCTCGGGGCCCGGGGTGCAGCGCCGGCAGCAGCTCGCGTACGTCGCGGCAGTGGGGATGACGATCGCCGCGCTCGCATCGGTGGTGCTCAATCGCTTCGACCAGGTCATGCTCTCGAGCGGAGTGTATCGCTACGGGAGCATTCCCGATTCCACCGGGCGGGAGATCATCTTCTATCGCGACGGGCGCACGGCCACGGTCGCGGTAGGGCGCTCTCTTCCCGACAGCTTCACGTGGATCGCGACCAACGGAAAGCCCGATGCCTCGGTCGATCACGCGTGGTTCTCCGCGCGCGATACGAGCAAGCTGCGCGTGCTGAACGGCGACATCTCCACGCAGGTGCTCATCCCGGTGATCACGCTCGCGCACATGCCGCAGGCGAAGCTGGCGGCGATCATCGGCGAGGGATCGGGGATGACCTCACACTTTCTGCTCGGCAGCCCCACGCTGCAGGAGGCCGTGACGATCGAGATCGAGCCGCAGATGATCGCAGGCTCGCGCATGTTCTATCCCGCGAACCGCAGGGTGTTCGACGACCGGCGGTCCCGCTTCGTCGTGGATGATGCCAAGTCCTTCTTCGCGACCGACGCGCGCAAGTACGACGTCATCATCTCGGAGCCGAGCAATCCGTGGGTGAGCGGCGTTGCGGGACTGTTCACGGATGAGTTCTATCATCGCGTGCGCGGCTATCTCACACCGAGAGGCGTGTTCGGCCAGTGGCTGCACCTGTACGAGATCAACGACGGGCTCGTGCTCAGCGTGCTCGCAGCGATTCACAGGAATTTCACGTCGTACTCGGTGTTTCTGACCTCGAACGACGACATGCTGATCGTCGCCTCGAATCTTCCCGAGCTTCCCGCACCCGACTGGAGCATCGTCTCGCAACCCGGGATCGCATCGGATCTGGCGGGGGTCGTGCCGTTCACTCCTCACTCGCTCAACGCCACACACCTCCTCGATCGTCGCGAGCTCGCGCCTCTGCTGGATCACTTCGGCACGCCCAACTCGGACTATCGTCCCGTGCTCGATCTTGGCGCCGAGCGTGCGCGATTCAAGCGGGAGACCGCGAGCGGCTTCGGGACGCTGCGGGTCGAGCGCTTCGATGCCGTGGCGGCCGTGTTCGGGGATCGGCGCCCGTTCGACGACACGCCGCGCACGGCCGTGCCGGAGATCTGGCAGCTGCATGCGCTCACCGTCGGCGCGGCGCTGCGCAACCCGTGGGTGGTCGCGGAGCCGGACAGCGCCGGCGGCAAGGACGTGCGCGATTCGCGCGAGCGGCAGTGGGAGCTGTACTCGACGCTCGCCTCGGGGACGGCGCCGCCGGACTGGAAGCGGTGGACCACCTCGGCGCTGGATGTCGAGCGATACATCCATGCGGGCACGGCGGGCGTGACCGACGAGACCTACTACTCGCTGCTCGAGCTGTACATGGCGCGCACGCACGCCCCTGCGCGGGCGCGCCAGTCGATCGAGATGCGGCACGCGCTCGCGGGGTGGAACTTCACCGCGGCGTCCGCGCTCGCCGACTCCCTCGCGCCCGCTGCACTCGTGTACGATGCGTGGATGTCCGCGGATGAGATTCGCGAGGGCGGCATGGTCGCGAAGCTCAAGCTCGGCGATCCGCTCGCCGCGCGGAAGTTCTGGGTGATGCTGGCCCCCGTCGCGACGCGTCCACCCGATGCCCTTCGATCGCTGCTGCTGCGCGCCTATCTCATCGATGGCTGCGAGAAGGTGGAGGGATGCAGAAAAGCGGCACACCATTGACGGTGTGCCGCTCCACGTTCGAGAGTGCTGCGTCGAGCCCTAGCTCTTGAGCGTGTTGTCCTTGATCGCCTTCGCCTGCGTCAGGTGACCCTGCACCTTCGCGATCGACTCGTTGAGCGCGTTCTTGAGGTCGGGCGACTTCGCTGACTGGGCGGCATCGTTGAGCTTGTCGAGCACCTTCTGGTGGTCGTCGACCTGCTTGCCCATGTAGTCCTCGTCCCAGTCCTTCCCGGCCTTCTTGTTCGTGAGATCCTTCACCTGGTCCTGCGTGTCCT
>Ga0105238_10003279_pt1 | contig 16156 bp, 13 predicted proteins | sample KBSC34metaG_FD_81526 | JGI IMG/M metagenome (GOLD analysis project Ga0105238, IMG submission 81526) | Corn rhizosphere microbial communities from Kellogg Biological Station, Michigan, USA - KBS C3-4 metaG | ecosystem: Host-associated > Plants > Roots > Rhizosphere > Soil | place: Michigan, USA... | reverse complement strand
TGTCGAATGCCGAAATCCGCGATTTGGCCGCAAGCCGCAACGCGAACGGTCCGACCCCGCAAAACAGATCCGCGATGTGCCTGGCGCGCTGGCAATGTCGCGATACCAGCGCCGCCAGCGTTGCCTCGCCGGCGGCTGTGGCCTGCAGGAACGAACCCGGCGGCAGGGTTAGTTGTGCGGCGCCGATCGCGATCGTCGGCGGCGTGCGCATCAGCACCAGTTCGCCATGGCGCGTCAGCCGCGCCAGGCGATGTTGCTCGGCCACGCGCGACAGCATCGCGATGGTGGCTGCCGGCAGCGGCCCCGAGCCGCGCACGTCGACGTCCAGACCGGTCTCGGTGGCGGTGATCTGGATATCGAGCGGCTTTCCGATTGAGATCAGCGGCTCGGCGATCGCCCAGCCCGCGTCGAGCGCACCGCTCATGCCGGGGGCGAGAATGGGGCAGCGATCGACGGGAATAATGTCGTGCGAGTTGGCGGCGGCAAACCCCACCTTGAGCACGTCATGGGTGCCGATCCGGGCGTGCAGCGTAATCCGCCGGCGCCCGAGGCCATGGGCATCGATCAGCGGCGCCACTTCGCAATCAAGCTTCGCCTGCGCCAGCGTCTCGACCACGATATCGCGCTTCCAGGCGCGGTAGCGTTCGGCCTCCCAGTGCTGGATCGCGCATCCCCCGCAGACTGCAAAATGCCGGCAAAATGGCGTGACCCGCTGCGGGCTTGCACGCTCGACCTGCAGCAGGCGCCGGCGGTCGGGATGATCAGGTACGGCGTCTACCTCGACGGTCTCGCCCGCGAGCGCATATGGCACGTACACCGTCTGTCCGTCGGCGAAGGCTACGCCGTCGCCGCGATGCCCGACGTGATCGATGATGAGGCGTTCAACCACGGCGCGCGCCGATGAAGAATTCAGTATTGCCGTCGCCGCCCTTGATCGATGACGGAAACACCTGGATCCCGGTGCAGCCGAGCGAAGCGACGTAGGCCGCGATTTCGTCGCAGATTTCCTGGTGCACCATCGCATTGCGGATGATGCCGCGCTTGGAATGTTTTCGGGGCGCCTCGAACTGCGGTTTTATCAATGCCAGCAGGTGCATCGGCGCGGCGGCCAGCGATAGGGCCACTGGCAGGACGGCCTTCAGCGAAATGAAACTGACGTCGATGACGACGACGTCCGGCCGCGCCGGCAAACGCTTGCCTTCAAAATTGCGGATATCGGTCTCCTCCATGGAAACCACGTTGGGATGGCTGCGCAGCGATGGATGCAATTGCTCGCGCCCGACGTCGACCGCGAACACCAGGCTGGCGCCGTTGGCGAGCAATACCTCGGTGAACCCTCCGGTCGATGCGCCGACGTCGAGACAGACGTGGCCCTCGATGTCGATCGGATATTGCTCCAGCGCGCCCGCCAGTTTGACGCCGCCGCGCGAAACGAAGGGATGCGCCGGCTGCGCCTGCAATACGGCATCAGCGGGAACGCTCTCGGACGGCTTCATGACCTGCTTGTCATTGGCCGTGACGAGGCCAGCTTCAATCGCGGCCTGCGCACGCGCACGGCTCTCGAACAGGCCGCGCTCGACCAGCAACATATCCGCGCGCTTGCGGGGAGGGGGCATGCTCGTCCTTCGTCAGGTTCAACTCAACGCACGCGTGCGTGCAGCGGCGTGTCGCTCCGCCACCATCCGCACGCAGGTCTCGAACGCGCCCAGATCGTGCCAGATGTCGGCCGGCATCTGCGGCGGCGTCACCAGCGCGCAGCCGTGCAGATCGAGCGCATGAACCATCATGAGGTTATCGCTCAAGCCGAAACCCTCAACGGTCAGTCCCTGCGCATCGACCAGGCGCCTGTCGCCCGAACTTACGTCGGTGAATTTGCGCACGCGCTCGGCATACGTCGAAGGATCGTTGGAATAGCCCAGGCAGAGCTTGCCGCGTCCCGCCATATAGCCGAGTTCGTAGACCGTCCCGGCATCCGCGCCCGGTCCGCGAAACGGCGTGAGATTTGCGATAATGGCGTCGGCCTCGTTCATCATGGCCTCATTGCCGCGAAATATCTTCAGCGAGGCGGCTTTGGCCGCGACGTCGACCGAATTGTCCAGCGGGTACAGTCCGATCAGCCCATGACGCGTACACAGGTCGGCCTTGCGTCGCCCGATATCAACGGCGTCGGGCAGGAAAACGTCGGGTCCAGCCAGGTAAACCTTCATCTTGGCTTGCGCGGCTTCTGCGCACGTTCGAGGGTCTTGCGAAAGCAAGGCCTGAGCATGGCGAGCGCCTCAGGGGTGACCGACAAGAAGGAAAGTGCCGATCCCTGGAGCTGCAGGCAGCGCCGGTTCCGGCAAATGCTCGGGCGGCGCTGGAGCTGAGCGTCAGGCCAGCTTCACCGCTTCGGCCTTGAAATCCTTGCCGAGCGTTTCGAACACCTTGGCGACAATGCCTTTGGCGTCGAGACCGGCGCGGGCGTACATCGCGTTCGGCGAGTCGTGATCGAAGAACACGTCGGGCAGCACCATCGCGCGCATCCGCAGGCCGCCATCGAGCATGCCGTGCTCCGCCAGCGTCTGCATGACATGGGAGCCGAACCCGCCGATCGCGCCTTCCTCGATGGTGAGCAGGATCTCGTGGTCGCGCGCGAGTTTCAGCACCATCTCGACGTCGAGCGGCTTCATGAAGCGGGCGTCGGCGATGGTGGTGGACAGTCCATGCGCGGCCAGCTCGTCCGCGGCCTTCTCGCATTCGCCGAGGCGGGTGCCGAACGACAGCAGCGCGATCTTGGTGCCTTCGCGAACGATGCGGCCTTTTCCGATCTCGAGGGCCACGCCGGCTTCGGGCATCTCGACGCCGCGGCCTTCGCCGCGCGGATAGCGTACCGCGCTCGGACGATTATTGATCGCGACCTGGGTCGCGACCATGTGCACCAGTTCGGATTCATCGGAGGCGGCCATGATGACGAAATTCGGCAGGCAGCCGAGATAGGCGTTGTCGAACGAGCCGGCGTGGGTCGCACCATCTGCGCCGACAAGTCCGGCACGATCGATCGCAAAGCGCACCGGCAGGCTCTGGATCGCTACGTCGTGGACGACCTGGTCATAGCCCCGCTGCAAGAAGGTCGAATAGATCGCGCAGAACGGCTTGTAGCCCTCGGTCGCAAGACCGGCAGCAAATGTCACCGCATGCTGCTCGGCGATGCCGACATCGAAGGTGCGCTTCGGGAAAGCCTTGGCGAAAATGTCGATCCCGGTTCCGGACGGCATCGCCGCGGTGATTCCGATGATCTTGTCGTCCTTCTCCGCTTCCTTGACGAGGCTCTGGCCGAATACGTTCTGATAGGCAGGAGCGTTCGGCTTGGCCTTTGCCTGCGCGCCCGTGGCGACGTCGAATTTGACCACCGCGTGAAACTTGTCGGCGGATGCTTCCGCCGGGCCGTAGCCTTTGCCCTTTTGCGTCACGACATGGACCAGGATCGGGCCGTCCTGCATGTCGCGGACGTTTCTCAGCACCGGCAGCAGGTGGTCGAGATTGTGGCCGTCGATCGGACCGACATAATAGAAACCAAGCTCCTCGAACAGCGTGCCGCCGCCGACCATGAAGCCGCGAGAATACTCCTCGGCCCGGTTGGCGCGATCCGCGATCACCTTCGGAAGATGCTTGCCGAGCTGCTTGGCGGCCTCGCGCAGCGAGCGATAGGTCTTCCCTGAATACAGCCGCGACAGATAGGCCGACATCGCGCCGACCGGTGGCGCAATCGACATGTCGTTGTCGTTGAGGATGACGATCAGCCGGGAGTTCATCGCGCCGGCGTTGTTCATGGCCTCGTAGGCCATGCCCGCGGACATCGCGCCGTCGCCGATCACGGCGATGACATTATTCTTGTCGCCGGAGAGGTCGCGCGCCACCGCCATGCCGAGCGCCGCGGAGATCGAGGTCGAGGAGTGGGCGGCGCCGAACGGGTCGTAATCGCTTTCGGTTCGTTTGGTGAACCCCGACAGCCCGCCGCCGGTGCGCAGGGTACGAATGCGGTCGCGGCGGCCGGTCAGGATCTTGTGCGGATAGGCCTGGTGGCCGACGTCCCAGACCAGACGATCGCGCGGGGTGTCGAAAATGTAGTGCAGGGCGGTCGTCAATTCGACGACGCCGAGGCCGGCGCCGAAATGTCCGCCCGTCACCGAGACGGCATCGATGGTTTCCTGGCGCAGCTCATCGGCGACTTGCCGGATCTGTCCCACCTTGAGCCGGCGCAGATCGGCCGGGGTGCGGATCGTGTCGAGAAGCGGCGTTTTACTAAATGCGGTCACGGCGATATTCCAATTTTGCATGTCGGGGCCAACGGCCCGACTTGAGATGGGTTGCGCAGGATCAGCGCAGCGAAAACCCAGACGCCAGATGTCACCTGAGTGGGCCGAAGCCCGATTTGAAACCCTGGATGCGCTCCGGATCGTTCAATGTGACGTATATCACTCTTGGCGGCTCCACCCTTCTCAATCATTTTTGTCAGCCAATTGAAGCGCTTACCACCACGAGATAGGTAGCGGCGGGTCGCTTTCAACAGCCCATAGCCTTAAAGCTTTACACTAAAGCTACGGTCAAAGCCAACCCAATGGAACCGCTGGGCGCGCTGGATCGAGGCCAGCGCAGGCCCGGCACTTAACCCCTGCGGCACGCGGATGGTTCCATTTCGCCTGAATCGGCGGCATCCAGGCGGGTAGCGACCGCGGTTTCGAGGCTTTTCCAGGCCCATTCGCGCATCGCGACGTCGCCAGTCGCGATCGCTAGCGCCGCCTCGGGGCGAGCCATGCGTTCGCGCAACATGATCGGCCCGCAGGCGATCATGAAAAAATCGTAGGCGTGCGGGCGCTCATTGGCCATGACGAACTGAAAGTGGACCCGAAAGAACTTCCAGCGAAACAGGTTGTAGTGCTCGGGCTTGATGATTTCGCGGAACCGGACCGACACGATCGTCGGGTTGCGTCTGGAACCGCCGGCATCGATGCCGTGGCCGGCGACGGGATCGAACGGGTAGAAATTCATCACATCCTTGCGGGACTGGCAGTCGATCCAGTCGATCGAAGGTTCGATCGCCAGCAGCCGAAGGTGGTCGCGGAAATCCTGCGAAGCGGCATGAAATCCGACGATCGGGAAATTGCCGCCGATCGTAAGCAAGGCAATGCGCGGACCGTGCCGCCCGAGAGCCGCATCGAGCTTGAGCGCGCGCGCCAGAATTTCCGCCCCCAAAAACGATCCCGAGCTGTGACCGACGACAACGATCTCCTCGGCGTCGCTCTCGCGCGCGACCTTGGCAAGGTATTGGGCAAAACGGTCGATGCGTTGGTCCCATTCGGGCCGCTGGCGGTGAGAAAATTCCCAGGTCCAGATCGTGTCGGACAGCAGATAAAGCAGATATGTCATGTTTTCCGTGTATTTCAGCACGGTGCCGAGGGTGGCGACGAACAGCGCCGCGGCCGCGGCAATGCTGAGCAGGTCGGGAATCCCCAGCGGCTGCAGACCTTTCCCGAAGCCGAAGGCAATGCCGAGAGCAACCAGCGCTTCGATGAGCAGCAGGAAATGCGGGTAAGTGATGAAAGTCGCGAACCGCCAATGCGCTTTCCAGAATCGTGCAATGGTGCCGCTGAAGACCAGCCGCCAATAGATCCAGATGGCATGAAAGACCGTGTGCCAGATTGGCGCGGCAAGGTCGCGCTGGATCAGGTCTTCCCATCGCAGAAAATCGTAGCTGGTGCGGGTCTGCCAGTCGCTGGTCTTGGTCTCGATCGTCCAGGATGCGGTCTCGCCGTCGGCTGCTACCTGCGGACGGCTGATGGTGGCGCTGAGCTGATACAGCCGGCCAAACTTCCGCAATTCGGTCCTGAACATGCGGTAATACTGCGCGAGACCCCGCGGATCGTATCCCTGCACATAGATGATATGGCGGTGCTGAACGCGCACTTACGGCTGATCCCCGAATTAACCGGGGGACTATATCAGCCCACGTAACGCGCCAAGAGCTATTTCGGCTCTCGTCGGGGTCGCGCAGAGCATTTTCCGGCAAAGTGGAAGCCGGTTTGCCGCCAGAAAATGCTCTACTTTAATAGGTTGCGCGTGTTCTACCGCAGATAAGTCTACGCAATCTGCGTAAAACTTGATTGCGAAGCAAAACCAGTACCCACTTTTTGCGGAACACGCGCAAATGCCGAATTGGCCCAATATTCCCACCTGTTGCCGGGGAGCGACGTGCCTCTCGCCGCCCCGCGCCCGGCCGTCACTGTACGTCGAGCGGCTCGGTGCCGGTGACCTCGCCGTTGGCGTCGGTGGTGATCTTGTCGACCCGCGCCTCCGCTTGCCGCAGCAGTTCTTCGCAGCGCCGTTTCAAGGATTCGCCCCGTTCGTAAATGGCGATGGACTCCTCCAGCGGCACCTTGCCCTCCTCAAGCCGCTTGACGATCGATTCAAGCTCCTCGATCGCGCGCTCGAAGCTCAGCTTCCTGACGTCCACTTGGGTGTTTTCGGCCATATTGCTTTTTCCGGATGCGCCTCGCCGGCGCCAATTCAAAGATACTTATGCGGGCTTATTGTGGCGGGAATTCACGCGCCCATCAATGCGGTGACGTGGGCCGCGACCGACTCTTTCAGGCCCTGCAGATCATAGCCGCCTTCAAGCACCGAGACAATTCGGCCACCGGCGCTGGCATCGGCGACGTCCATCAGTTTGCGAGTGACCCAGCCGAAATCTTCAGCCTTGAGATTGAGCGAGGCCAGCGGATCCCGATAGTGTGCATCGAAGCCGGCGGAGACGATGATCAGTTCGGGACTGAATTTCTGCAATTGCGGCAGGATCACGTTTTCGAACGCAGCGCGGAATTTGGCGCTGCCGTCCTCCGGCGCCAGCGGCGCGTTGACGATGGTGTCGTGCTCGCCGCGCTCGCGGCTGGCGCCGGTGCCGGGAAACAGCGGCATCTGATGCGTCGAGCAATACATCACCGTCGGGTCGGCCCAGAAAATATCCTGGGTGCCATTGCCGTGATGGACGTCGAAATCGACCACGGCCGCCCGGGCGATGCCGTATTTGCGCTGGGCGTGACGCGCGGCGATCGCGGCGTTATCGAAAAAGCAAAAGCCCATCGGCTTGCTGATTTCGGCGTGATGGCCCGGAGGGCGGGTCGCGACGAACGCATTGTCGTGGGCGCCCGACATCACGGCGTCGGTGGCGGCAACCGCGCCGCCGACGCCGCGCATCACCGCCTCCCACGTGCCCGGCGACATCGAAGTGTCGCCGTCGATATAGAGCAGGCCGCTCGAGGGCGCGATCTGCCGCAGTTCCCTGACGTAATGCTCGTTGTGGCAGAGCGTGACCGAATCCAGACCGCCTTGCGGCGCCTCGCCGCGCACCAGCCTGCTGAAGCGCTCTTCGGCGAGCACCTCGCCGACCGCGCGCAGCCGGTCAGCGCGTTCCGGATGTCCGGGAGGCGTGACATGGTCGAGAAATGCCGGATGAGTAAGAAGAAGCGTGGTCATGCAATACCCTGGCGCGTGAACCGCGCTTTCTCGAGAAGGGGCTAATCTAGGGGGTCGCCGGCCGCTCGGAAAGAGCCGGGCTCGCGGATATGGCTCTGCATTTCAGTTCAATCGCGTAATGCGATCGGCGCTCGCCGGTGCGATCGGGCTGTTGGCCTGGAAATATCCATAGAGGGCATCGACATCGTAGATGCCGAATTGCGGCGCAGTCCCTTGCTTCAAGACGGTGAAGCCGTCGCCCCCGACCGCGAGATAATTGTTCACCGTCACGCGATAGCGTGTGGCGGAATCGACACGCTGTCCATTCAGCGACATGCGATCGGCTACCACGTGGTCGCCGTACGGTTTTGCATTATCCCATGTGTAGTTGAAGCCTTTCGAGACTTGAAGGATGCGCGGCCGGTTCGGATCGAGCCATTGCTGCTCGAGCATATTCTTGATCTGCGCTCCCGTCAGCGTCAGCGTGACCAGCTGGTTCCGGAACGGCTGGCTGGCGAACACATCGGCATAGGTCACCGCGCCATCCTCCTTCTTCGCAATGTCGGTGCGAACGCCGCCCGGATTGGTGAATGCGATCACGGCTGCGCCTTTTGCTTCAGCGCGGGTCGCGGCCAGCTGGGCGTCGGCGATAACGTCGCCGAGCACACTCTCGCCGGCATCATTGGGCACGCGCGACAGCGTTCCCATGATCGACCCCGCCCGGCGGTTGGCGATCGGAGCGGCAAATTTATCGTAGGAGGCAAGCAACGCGGTCTGTTCCGCATCTCCGGCATCGGCGCCGGTGCGGACAATGACGTTATCGGCACGCGCGCTGATGACGTCGCGTGTGATGGAATCGAGTTTGAGGTCGATGGTGGTGACGATGGTGCCGTACTTGTCGCCCGAGGTGACAAGCCGTCCGTCGATCTTGCAGACATAGGCCCGATGGGTATGACCGCTGATGACGACGTCGACCGCTTTGTCAAACTTCTTGACGATGTCAACGATCGGCCCGGATATTCCCGGACATTCATTGTAATCGCCGGTCGGAAATCCGCCTTCATGGATCAACACGACGATGGCCTCGACGCCGCGCGCCTTCAGCACCGGCACCAGTGCGTTCACCGTGTCGGCCTCGTCGCGGAATTCGAGCCCGGCGACGCTGACCGGCGAGACGATGTCAGGCGTGCCCTTCAGTGTCAGGCCGATGAAGGCGACGGGAATGCCCTCGAACTCCCGGATCTCGTAGGGAGGAAATACGGTCTTGCCGGTCTTTTTCTCGATGGTGCTGGCGGCGAGGTAGTGAAACTTTGCACCCGGGAACGGGTGCGGCCCCTGGCATTTATCGACGGGATGACAGCCGCCATTCTGCATCCGAAGCAGTTCGTCCATGCCCTCATCGAATTCATGATTGCCGACGGAAGCGACCTCAAGCCCCATCATCGACAGCGATTCGATGGTCGGCTCATCGTGAAACATCGCCGATAGAAACGGGCTGGCGCCGATCAGGTCTCCGGCCGCGACAAAAATGGTGTTTTTGGCGCCCTGGCGGAGTTGCTTGACCAAGGTGGCCATGTGCTCGGCGCCGCCGGCCGCGACATTGATCTTTCGGGTCTTGTCGCCGGGATCGGCGATGCTGATCCCGCCCGCCGGCGGCCGAAGGTTGCCGTGGAAATCGTTGATGGCCAAAATCCTCAGGTCAACGGAGGCGGCCTGAGCCATGACGCGTGAGGCTGGATCAAGCGCAATCGCCCACATCACAGCGGCGAGCATCGGCGAAAGCGAATGTCTCATGGCGTTACAGTATCCGTCATGGCCGGGCTTCGTCCCGGCCATCCACGTTCTTCCTGCTCGCTACAAGGACGTGGATGCCCGGCACCGCAGACAAGTTTACGCAGTCTGCGCAAAGCCGACTGCTATGGCCGGGCATGACGAGCTTTGCCATAGCAAAGCTTCGCCTACGGCTTCTTGCGCGAGAAGAACGCCTGGAAGGCGGCCACCGCTTCCTTGGAGCGCATCCGCTCGCCGAACAAATGGCCCTCCTGATCGATCCTGCGGGTCATATCCTCGGGCGGCAGTTTCAGGAGCTTTCGCGAGATCGCGACCGCTTCCGCCGGCAGCGCGCAGATCTCGCGCGCCACCTTGCGCGCCTCGGCTTCGGTGTGGCCCGGCGCCACCACGACGTTGACGAAGCCTGCGACGCGGGCATCCTCGGCGCTGACCGTGCGTCCCATCACCAGCGTTGAAAACGCACGCTGGTGTCCCATGGCGCGCGGCATCAACAGGCTGGAGGCGCCTTCCGGCACCAGGCCCAGATGGATGAACGGGGTGGAGAACGTCGCCGTGGTAGAGGCGAGAACGTAATCGCAATGAAACAGCATGGTGGTGCCGATGCCGATCGCTACCCCATCGACCGCGGCGATGATCGGCTTGACGTTGTGGGCGAGCGAATAGAGAAATTTGGTGGCGTTGGAGGCGCGGGGGGTGTCGGCGTTGGAAGTGCCGTCCTTCAGAAAGTCCTCGAGATCGTTGCCGGCGGTAAATACGCCGGACCCGCCGGTGATGATGATGCAGCGGATCTCCGGATTGTTCTGCGCGGTGTCGATGGCATCGCTCATCGCGCGATACATTTCCTGCGTGATGGCGTTCTTCTTTTCCGGCCGCCGCAGCTTGATCACGCGGGTGGCGCCTTCGTCGGTGACGATCAGGTGTCCGGTCATGAAGCCGTCCTTGAAACAAGCGGGCGAAAGGGCACCGCTGGCGAGTCTTCGAACCATATCCTACATCATCTCCACGGCGCCCCAAACCGGCCACGCCGGTTTTCAACGGTGGCGCAGTGACGCGCGAGGAACATGAAAATGCAGTTGACCGGGATTCACCATTTGACCGCGATTTCCGCGAAACCGCACGAGAATCTGGCCTTTTATACCGGCCTGCTCGGGATGCGGCTGGTCAAGAAGACCGTCAATCAGGACGACGTCAGCGCCTACCATCTGTTCTACGCCGACGGAAAGGCCAACCCCGGCACCGACCTCACTTTCTTCGATTTTCCGGCAGCGCCGGAGCGGCGCGGAACCAACAGCATTTCGCGCACGGCACTGCGCGTCGCCGGCGAGAAAAGCCTTGGGTTTTGGAGCGATCGCCTGAAGCAAGCCGGCAGCCATACCGGCGCGGTCACCGAAGTCGACGGCCGGCTGACGCTGCCGTTTGAGGATGGCGAAGGCCAGCGGCTGGTGCTGGTCGATGACGGCGGGGCGGGTTCGGCCTCGCCATGGGAGAAAAGCGCGGTGCCGGCGGGGCACCAAATTCGGGGCTTGGGTCCGATTGTGCTGAACGTGCGCGATCTGGCGCGCACCGAACAGGTTCTGACCGGCGTCATGAACATGCGCAAGGTGCGCGACTATGCGGCTCCCGATGCGCGCGCGCCGATCTGCGTATTTGCGATGGGCGAGGGCGGTCCGGCAGCCGAGCTGCACGTGATCGAGAGTGCGGAATTGCCGGAAGCGCGGCAGGGCGCGGGCGGGGTGCATCACGTCGCGTTTCGCACCCCCAACGACGAGCAATATCATGCCTGGACGCGGCGGCTGAACGAACTTGGGATCCGCAACTCCGGCGAGATCGACCGGTTTTATTTTCGCAGTCTTTATTTCCGCGAGCCGAACGGCATCCTGTTCGAGATCGCCACCGATGGGCCGGGCTTTGCCACCGACGAGCCGATGGAAGCGCTCGGCGAAAAACTGGCGCTGCCGCCGTTTCTAGAGCCGCGCCGAGCCCAAATCGAGGCGGGCTTGAAGCCGCTGGGGTGACATCTTCAGTGTCCGTCGGCATGTCCCAAACGTGCGAGCAAGGGCGACTCCTTTAGCATTGGGGATCATTGCAATCGTCGGCGAACTTGGCATCATGCATCCAGCAATCCCGCTCACGGCGACCGAAACTGAAGGACAATGGAGAAGAAATTGAGATTAAGCACATATCTCTTTGTCTGCATGCTCATTGCCGGCGCGCTCGACAGCCCACCCGCGCAATCGCAAGAGATAAAGCTGGGCGATCTCGTGATTTCACAGCCCTGGAGCCGTGCGGCACCGCGCGGCGCGGAGGTGGCCACCGGTTATCTGACGATCGAAAATAAGGGCACCACCGCTGACCGCCTGGTCGGAGGATCGGCAGACGCAGCCGAAAAACTTCAAATCGAGCAAATTGGCAAGGTCGGGGGCGCAACGACGGTGCAGCCCGTTGACGGGGGATTGGCGGTTTCCCCGGGCGAGAAGGTGGTGTTGGCGCCCGGCGGCTATCGCCTCGCTTTGCTGAAGCTCAAGAGCCCACTGAAGAAGGGGACCAAGGTATCGATGAGGCTTGAGTTTGAAAAGGCCGGTCAAGCCACCGTGTCGTTCGATGTGCTTGGCCCGGCTGCGAAAGGACCGGCAGCAGCGCCCAAGGCTTTGCCAAATTCGGGGGCTGATGACAGCAAGACGAAAAAATGAAGATGCGAGGCCAGTGACCGGGCGTCGCGGCTTCGCGCGTCCGCCAATGCAATGGTCCGGCCGTACCCCCATCGGCGGACCGGCGGCCACTTGATCAAACGGCGGCGATCGTCTGCACCTCGACCAGGAAAGCTTCCTTGACCAGCCGGTCGACCATGAGAAGCGTGTTCGGCGGATACTTTCCGTCCGGAAACATCTTTGGGAATTCACGCAGGCGAAACGCCATGAACTTGGGGATATCCTGCGAATGGACGAGGTATGTCGTGAATTGAACGACGTTGGCCCAGGATGCTCCGGCTGATTTCAGCGCCGCCTCGATGTTGCGAAAGACCTGCGCGGTTTGAACGTCGAATTCACCCTCGCCGATAACATTGCCTGCGGCGTCGCCCGACAGCATTCCCGCGATAAACAGAAATTCGTTCGCCCTCACGCGCGTCACATGGGTGTACTGCCCCATCGGAGGGCCGAGCTCCTCGGGATTGTAGATGTTAATTTCTGCTGACATCGCGTTTCCTTTCTGCGGGCCTTTGCCGCGTTGGGTTTCTCCAGCGCGCGGAAAAGGCTTGCCGGTTCGACCACCTCATCAAGGCGCCAACTTTTCGACGGCTGTCAACCTTTCCGGCGTCATCCCCGCGCAACGGCTTCGTTGTCCGCGCGCAACGGCTTCGCCGTTGTCGCTGGAGGAGCGCGCCCTTGTGCGCGTGGCCGCGAGTCTCTGCGTTGCGTCCATCCTTCGAGACGCTCGCTTCGCAAGCTCCTCAGGATGAGGTCGGTATCCTTCACAGGATGACGTCAGTATCCTTCACAGGCCCGGAGGAGGTTGTGTCTCCAACGTCATCCCTGAGAAAGTGTGAAGCAATCCTTCTCGTGTCCCGGACGCGGTGCAGCGTACTTCACAATGCACCGCAGAGCCGGGACCCACGCCAGGCGGGCTTACACAATGGACCCCGGATCAGCAGCGCACCGCTTCGCGCTGCGCAGCATCCGGGGCACGCATCCGTCATCCCCGCGCAACGGCTTCACCGTTGTCCCTGCGCAACAGCGTCGCCGTTGTCGCTGCGCAACGGCTTCGCCGTTGTCGCTGGAGGAGCGCGCCGTTGCGCGCGTCTCGAAGGATGGGCGCGAGTCGATGCGTCGTGTCCATGCTTCGAGACGCTTGTGGAATCAGCATCCCCTGCAGATGCTTGGAATCCCGTCGCCGAGCAGCCTGTCCCGCTCCCTGATGGTCGCTCGGGCCGCTGGGCGATGCAATCTCGCCGTCGCAAATCGCGTTCGTCTGATCTTCACCGCCCGCTGCACCGGCAGCGGGCGATAAGCGGCAGGTGGGGATGCGGCGGGTGGCATCACCGGCGTGATGGTCGGCGGCGGTAACGCAGGCACCCTGGCCGCGTTGCCGATGCCGCTGGGATCGTTGACCGAGCCGTTGAGGCCGCGCGCATTCGCCGGCCCCGGCGGAATGCCGCTGACGCCCGCATCCTGGGCAGGCGATCTTGCGGGAGCGGCGAGAAGGATCAGGACCGCGACGGTGAGCAATGCCGCGCGGCCGGTCATCCATATCAGGGAGAAGATCGAAACTGGCCGTGCGCGCCTCATGAATCGGTGATCCCTTGCTCAGTGCCCGTTTCTGTTCACGGGAAGAACTGGGAAGCACCCGCCCAAGTTCCAGGGGAAGTTCCCGAAAGGGCGGACGCCGGGCGGCCCCATACTCTCCATTGTATCGCCTTGCTTTGGTCAAACCGGGCTGGAGTGTGGCGCGGGACGTCGTCGACGCAAGCGTAAATCCGCCGGCCGCCGTGATGCGGTAACATTGGACTGAGTACGGAGCGCCCATGCATTCCACGCTGAATCCGAAACCAACCGATGATCCGCACGATATCGTGGTGGTCGCGCCCGATGACGTTCGGGTCGCGCCCGCGGAGGAAGAGCTTTCCAATCTGTTGCGCCAGGCCGCGCGCCATCATTCGCCTCGGCAGACACATACCGGATCCGATTTAGCCGCCGGCCCGGTCCCACCGGTCGACACGACGTTTCGGCCTGCCGTCGAAAATGTCCAAATCCCGGGTCAACGGCGGTGGATCGGCAGGGGGGCGGTACGCGCACTCATTGGCTTGCTGTTGGCAGCGTGCATCAGTGTCGCTGGCATCGCCTGGCAGTCCGACGCGGGCAAAAAGACGATCGCCAAGCTGGCGACGCAACTCGTGCTGGTTGCATCGCTGGCGCCGGAAAAATCCGGTCCGCCGGCGCAACCGGCCGCGCCTGCCGTGGCGGCGGCCGACGCCAGCGCGGCAGCTCCGCAACCGACAGCTCCAGCGCAGTCCGCACCGCAAGCCGTCGCGCCGGCCGCCGCTGCCTCGTCTGCCGACACAGCGCAACTCCAGTCGATGGCGCGCGATCTCGCAAGCGCGGGGCAAGAGATCGAGCAGCTCAAGGCCAGCATCGAGCAGCTCAAGGCGAGCCAGCAACAAATGTCCCGCGATATTGCCAAGGTGTCCGAGCAGAACAAGGCTTCCGAGCAGAACCCGCGGCCCAGGATATCAGCGCTTCCGCCGCGGCCGGCCGCCGCGCGGGTGCGCAGGCCGACGCCGCCATATCCGCCCCCGCAAGCCGCCGCGGCTCCCGCCTTGCCGCCAGCCGCCGCACCTTATTACGCGCCGCGGCAAGTCGAACCGCCACCGCAAACCACCGCTCTGCCGCTGACCGATCCAGAGTTGGCATCGGTGCCGCGGCCGCCAATGCCGGTGCGGTAGCAGAGCTGCGTCATTGCGAGGAGCGAAGCGCCGAAGCAATCCAACAACGTCGTCCCTGCGAAAGCAGGGATCCATAACCACAGGCGTTAGCGGCTGCGCAAAAGTCGTCGAACGGCGTCTCTCAAAACAGGCAACACGCCGCCGCGATGAGCGCTATTGCGCTCACGCTCGGGGTCCCTGCTTTCGCAGGGACGACGAGTGTAGGTGCAAGGCGGACAATGCTACGCCAGCAGCACCGCATCGGCGCCGTTCACGGCTTCCGCGCTATCCATCACTGTGCGCTCCAGCGCGGCCGCCTGCACCGAGATGTTTTCGGCGAAGAACCGCGCCAGCGTGACATAGCGTTGCGGATCGCCGGCGACATCGCGCGCCGCTAGCGCTTCGCCGGCCAGCATGCAGCCGCCGAGTGTCGATCCGAACAGCCGCAGATAAGGCGTCGCGCCCGCGAGCGCATCGTTCGGCGCGGAAGCGACGCGCTCCAGCAGCCATCGGCTGGTGCGATCCAGCGAGGCCAGCGCGTCGCGGAGCTTGACGCCGGTGGTGCCGAACGCGGGATCGTTAGAGGCTTCGACCTGGCTGACGATACCGGACAACTCGTCGAGCAACGCCCAGACCGACTCGCCGCCATTGGCGGCGAGTTTGCGCGTCACCAGGTCGATCGCCTGGATGCCGTTGGTGCCTTCGTAGATCGGGGTAATGCGGGCATCGCGATAATGCTGCGCGGCGCCGGTCTCCTCGATGAAGCCCATGCCGCCGTGGATTTGCACGCCAAGCGAAGTGACCTCATTGCCGATGTCGGTGGAGAACGCTTTTGCAATCGGCGTCAGCAGCGCGCCACGCGCCGCGGCAGCGCTGCGCGTTTTGGCGTCGGTGGCCCGCACGGAAATATCGAGCGCCACGGCAGTCGCGTAGCAGATCGTGCGCGCCGCCGCGGTCAGCGCGCGCATTTGCATCAGCATCCGCTTGACGTCGGGATGCACGATAATGGGATCCGCACCATTGCCGTCCTTATCACTTGCCTTGCCGATGGCGCGGCCCTGGCGGCGCTCCTGCGCAAACGCCAGCGCTTGCTGATAGGCGCGGTCGGCGATGCCGACGCCCTCGAGGCCGACGCCGAGCCGCGCCTGGTTCATCATCGTGAACATGCAGAGCATGCCGCGATTTTCCTCCCCGACCAGGTAGCCGATCGCGCCGCCCTGATCGCCCATGGTCATGGTGCAGGTGGGCGAGGCATGCATGCCGAGCTTGTGCTCGACGCCGCTGGCGTAGATATCGTTACGCGCGCCCAGCGAGCCATCGGCGTTGACGAGGAATTTCGGGATCAGAAACAGCGAAATGCCTTTGGTGCCCGCCGGCGCATCGGGCAATCGCGCCAGCACGAAATGCACGATGTTATCGGTCATGTCGTGATCGCCATAGGTGATGAAGATTTTTGTCCCC
>Ga0105238_10003278_pt1 | contig 16157 bp, 6 predicted proteins | sample KBSC34metaG_FD_81526 | JGI IMG/M metagenome (GOLD analysis project Ga0105238, IMG submission 81526) | Corn rhizosphere microbial communities from Kellogg Biological Station, Michigan, USA - KBS C3-4 metaG | ecosystem: Host-associated > Plants > Roots > Rhizosphere > Soil | place: Michigan, USA... | reverse complement strand
GTCTTGGTATCGGCGTTCTGCAGCAGCTCGGGCGTTGCGCCGATCTTGTGGGCGGCGGATGCGGCGATAACCCAGTCACCCGAAACGGCCCAGTGCAGGCCGAGGCCCGCGCTGCTCAGGCGACCGCTGTTCACACCGGTGGAAAAGGGGTTCTTGTAGACCTCCACGCGGCCGGTGTCGGCAAACACCGTCCCCTGGAAGCGGCCCGGGATGCCGGCGAAACCGAAATCGTGGCGGTACTCCACGGTGAACAGGTTGCCCTCGGACCCGGAAACCGCGCCGGTGTCGTAGCCGCGCACGGTGTTGGCGCCGCCGAGGAAGAACTGCTCGGACGTGTCCAGGTTCTTGTTCGCCCATTGTTGCGTATAGCCGGCATACAGCGCGTCGTTGGCGCCGAGCTGCTGCAGGCGCGACACCGACACGCTGTACTTGGTGTAGGAGCCCTGCGTCTGCGACGTGATGGTGTCGATCAATTCGGCGAGATCGTCGGTAAAGTCCACCTTGCCGCGGGAAACGCTGGCATTGAAGTTGGTCACACCATGGCTGTCGCGCTGGTCGCCCGCCAGCGACGCCGTCCACACATTGGCTTGGCGATCGTTGTCGATCTGCACCAGACCCAGGTCGTCCTTGAGCAGCTTGTGATCGAATTCCAGCTGCCCGTACAAGTTGCCCGCCGTATTGCGAATGAACGGCTGGGTCAGCGTGACACTGCCCACCAGCGCCGAACCATGGGCATCCAGTGCCGAAAGATCGTCGCCCAGGTGATAGTGCAGCGCCGAGACGCCCGCACGCAGGGTCGTGCCCTGCCCGTCCAACAGGTAGCGATAGCCGCCCTGCACATAGTTCATGCCGCCGCCGGAACTGAGCGCGTTGAAGTCGAGCAGGTCGCCGCGATGCAGCAGGCCGTTGACGTCGAAGCTGCCGCTGACGCGCGCGCGTCCCGTGTACTCGTTGCCGAAATCGTCCAGGCCTACCGTACCCGTATAACGCGGCGCGGAATTCACATCGACGACCAGATCCGAGGTGCCCGGCTGATCGCCCGGGCGGATGGCTGAACTGCTCTGCGCGCCGGGAATATCCGAAAGCAGCAGCAAGCTGCGCTCCAGCGTGGCGTTGGAAACAGGCTGGCCCGGCTGCAGCGCCGCGAGTGCGGAACGCAGCGTGATCTCGCTGACGGCGCTGTTGTTCTGCAGCACCACCTTGCCATAGCGGGCTTCGACCACGGCAATCGTCACGACGCCGTCCTTGAGCGTCTGCGCCGGCACGTAGACGCGCACCAGCGGATAGCCCGCCTTGAGATAGGCCGTGCTGATGCGATCGGCAAGCGTATCGAGATCGTCCAGCGTCAACCGCTTGCCCTCGCTGTCGGCCACCAGCGCATGGAGCTTGTCGGCAGGCAGCAAGCTATTGCCTTCGATCTGCACGCCATTGACCTGGAACGCATGCGCATCCTTGGCGTGCTCGTTCGTTGGACGGGCCATGCGCAAGTCCAGGTCGGACGGTGGCACGGTCGACGGCTGTTGCGGCACCTGCTGCATCAACAAGCCTGCGTTGGGGATCTGCGTGGGAATGCCCGGCAATGCCTGGGCGTGGGCCGCACCCGAGCAGGCGAGCGATATGGCAAAGGCGAGCGCGCCTGAACGCGCTACGGGACGGGACTTGGTCGGCATGTTCTTTATCTGGAGAAGTTGGGATGTCATGGAGTCGCCGCGACGCGACGCGTGGCTGCGGCCGCTAACGGCAGAGCCTGCACGGGCATGCGCACGCCGCCGTCGACCACTCGCAGCGCCATGCCCGAGGTGAAGTCGTCACGCGAGCGGTTACGCTCCAACGGCTCATGCTGCCGCTTCTTATTGCCGGTGTGAGCGCCCACGGTGTCCTGATCGGCCAGCCCGTAAGGCGTCGCCAACTCGGATGGCCCCAGCACGCTTTGCTGTTGCGCAAGCACACCATCGCCGATGCCGAACGCGGAGGGGCGTGCGCCCGTGATGTCGGCATCGGTCATGGCGGTGGTGCTGGTCAGCGTATAGTTCGCGGCATCCGCGCCACTGAGCTGGATGCCGGTCACCATCACCGGCTTGCCATCGCCCACGTTGGGATTCTGGAAATTCGCGGCGCCATCGGCGAACTGCAACGTATCGCCCGAGAGAACGCCACCGCTGCCCAGGATCACCTGGTCGCGCGTGCTGCCGTCGAACATCTTGTTGCTGCCGGTCGCCGTCACCGTGATGGCCATCGGCGTGATGCTGAGTACGTCGGTGCCGCCAGCCAGCGTGTAGTTACTGGCGAGACCACCGTTGTCGCCGTCGGCTAGCGCCAGCGAACCCAGATCGGCGAACGCCTTGTGGTTGCCGACATTCTTGTCGCCGACATGGCCGGCACCGGACAGATTCACCGTTTGGCCCTGGAGGCCGCTGAGCACGCCGTCATGACCGAACAGGCCGGCATCCGCCGCCACGGTGCCGTCGTACACGCGCGTACCGGTGAGGCTGAGCACATACGGCGTGATGTTGGCCTGTGTGCTCGTACTCGTGCTGCTCAGTGCGTAGTTGCCGGCATCGGCGCCGCCGGCGGTAAGACCCAGCACCGTTACCGTCTTGCCGTTGGCGGCATTGGCATCGGAGAAGGTCGCCGAGCCATAAGCAAAGCTCACCGTATCGCCCGCCAATACGCCCGCGCTGCCGAGCGAGGTCACCGTGGCGCCGGCGGTGGTGTCGTACACCTTGTTGGCGGCGGTCGCAGCCACGCCGATCAGCTTGGGCGTCACGTTCGCCGTCAAGCCGGCGGCCGTGGTGAACGTGTAGTTGCCGGCATCGGCGCCAGCGATGGTCATGTCCGTGGTCACGGCCTTGCCGCTGCCCACGTTCTTGTCCTGCAACGTGCCCTGCGTGTCGTTGTTCAACGTCACCTGATCGCCATGGAGCAGGCCCACCAGACCTGCCCCGCTGAGGCTGACAACGGTGGTGCCGTCGTAAACGCGATCGTTCGCCACGGCGACGGCGCCCAGTGCCTTGGGCGTAATGCTCAGCAGGTCGCTACCGCCGCTCAGCGTGTAGTTGCCGGCGAGGCCGCCGTTGCTACCGTCGGCAAGCGCGAGCGTGCCCAGATCGGCGAACACCTTGTTGCTGCCCACGTTCTTGTTGCCCACATGGCCGGTGCCGCTCAGGTTCACCGTCTCGCCGTTGAGGCCGGAGAGCACGCCGTTGTTGCCGAACAGGCCGGCATTCGCGTTCACCGTAGCGTCGTACACGCGCGTGCCGTTGAGGTCGAGCACGTAGGGCGTGATGTCGGCCTGCGTCGTGGTCGTTGTGCCGACGAGCACATAGTTGCCCGCATCGGCACCGCTGGTGGTGAGGCCCGTCACTGTCACCGTCTTGCCATGGGCGGCATTGGCATCGGCGAAGTTCGACGCGCCGTAGCCGAAGTTCACCGTATCGCCTGCCAGCACGTCCGCGCTGCTCAGCGAGGTCACCGTCGCACCGGTGGTGGTGTCATAGACCTTGTTGGCCGCCGTGGCCGTTACCGCAACGGTCTTCGGCGTGATGTCGAACAGATCGACACCGCCCGCCAGCAGGTAGTTGCTTGCCAGGCCACCGTTGCCGCCATTGGACAGCGCAAGCGTGCCCAGGTCGACGACCGTTTTACCGGTGCCGACATTCTTGTCGCCCACATGACCTGTTCCGTTCAGATCCAGCGTCTCGCCATTGAGGCCGTCAAGCACGCCGTTGTTGCCGAACTGGCTGGCATCCGCGTTCAGCGAGCCGTCGTACACGCGCGTGCCGTGGAGATCGAGCACGTACGGCGTGATGCTCGCAAAGGTCGTGGTGGTGGTGCTGTTGAGCGTGTAGTTGCCCGCGTCTCCGCCGCTGGCCGTCAGGCCGGTCACCGTCACCGTCTTGCCGCTGGCGGCATTGGCGTCGGAGAAGTTCGACGTGCCGAAGCCAAAGCTCACGTCGTCGTTGCCAATCAGCCCGCTGCTGCTCAGCGAGGTCACGCTGGCGCCGGCCGTGGTGTCGTAAACCTTGTTGGCCGCTGCGGCGGTGACGTCGATGCCTTTCGGCGTGATGGTGAGCGAGTCGTTGCCACCCATCAGGGTGTAGTTCTGCGCCAGGCCACCATTGCCGCCATCCTGCAGCGCAAGCGTGCCCAGGCCGGTGAGCAGCTTGTTCTGGCCCACGTTCTTGTCGTTGACCTGTCCGCCGCCCACGAGGTTGATGGTCTGGCCGGCAATGCCGGTCAGTACGCCATTGGCGCCGAACGCTCCCGCATCGGCGCCGGTGGTGCCGTCATAGACGCGAGTGCCCGACAGATCCAGCACCACAGGCGTGATGGCGGCGTGGGTCAGCGCGGTCGAATTGATGGTGTAGTTGTTGGCGTCGGTGCCGCTCTTGGCAATGCCGATGACCGTGACGTCCTTGCCGCCGGCCGCATTGGCGTCGCTGAAATCGGCAGCGGCAGCCGTGAACGAGATCGCATCGCTGCCGAGTACACCGTTGCTGGTCAACGACGTGACAAAGGCGCCCGTGGTCGTGTCGTACACCTTGTCGGCCACCGTGGCAGCCACGGTGATGGCCAGCGGCGTGATGTTGGCGGTGGTCGTGGTGTTGGCGGTATAGGTGTAGTTGCCCGCGTCGGCGCCGTTGAGCGAACTGCTCAGCGACACGACCTTGCCATTGTTGACGTTCTTGTCGCTAAACGTGCCGCTGGTGTCGAAGCCGACGGTATCCCCAGCCAACACCCCGCTCAAGCTGCCGTGGGTGACGGCCGCGGCGGTGGCGTCGTAGACCTTGTTGTCAGCCGTGATGCTGCCGGTGATCGCCAGCGGAGTGATGTCCAGCGTGGACGAACCGATCTGGTAGTTGCTTCCCAGCGATCCGTTGACGCCATCGAGCGCCATATCGCCCGCGCCATTGAATACCTTGCCGTTGGCTACCTTCTTGTCGGCCACGCTCGAGTCGCCGACGAGGAGCAGCTGCTCTCCGTTGACGCCATTGAGGAGACCGCTGCTGCCAAACAGTGTCGAAGCGACGTCGATGTTGCCGTCGTAGACGCGGCTGGCATGCAGATCGATGGTGTACGGCGTGATGTTGGCCGTGGTCGTGGTGCTGTTGTTCTGCAGGTCGTAATTGCCGGCATCGGTGCCGTTGATGGCGATGCCGCCCACGTTGATGGTCTTGCCAGTGCCCACGTTCTTGTCGGTGAACGCGATGGAGGTGCTGGAAATGATGAGGTTGTCACCGGCAATGGCATTGCTGGTGTAGGTCAGGCCCGGATCGTTGGTCGTGCCGTCGTACACCTTGGTGGCGCCTGCCGCGCCCACGGACAGCGCCCGTTTGCCGATATCGGCCAGCGCGCTGCCGTTGGTGAAGATGTAGTTGCCGGCATCGCCGCCGCTGATGCCCATGTTGCCGGTCACGGTCTTGTTGGTGCCGACATTCTTGTTGTCGAACGTGCCGGCGGTCGCATTGGTCAGCGTCACGTCGTCGCCGGCGATCAGGCCGCGATTGCCGTTGGCCGCCTCCAGCAAGGCATTGGCGAGCACGGCATTCGTGTTGCCGTCGTAGGTCTTGCCGTTGGCCACAAAACTCGCGGTAAGACTGCGCTGGGTGATGTCGTAGACGTCGAAACCGCCGTCCAGCGTGTAGTTGCTCGACAAGCCGCCATTGCTGCCATTGCCCAGCGACATACCTAGGCCGTTATGCCAGCTGATCGTGGTCGCATCCTTGAGGCCGAGCTGGAAACTGCCGCTGAGCTGCAACGTTTCGCCGTTGACGCCATTGACCACGCCGCCATTGAAGGTGCTCGCATCGGCGGTGGTGGTGCCGTCATAAACGCGCGTGCCGTTCAGATTGACCACATACGGGGTGATGGCAGCCGTGGTGGTGAGCGTGGTGTTGTCGACCACGTAATTGCCCGCGTCGGCACCGGTCTTGTTCACACCGGTAACGGTGACGGTCTTGTTGCTGGCCACGTTCTTATCGTCGAACGTAGCCGAACCGAAACCGAAGTTGACCGTATCGCCGCCGATCACGCCCGCGCTCTGCACGGTGGCGCCCGCGTCGGCTGTCGTGGCGTCGTACACTTTGTCCTTGCCGGTGGCGCTGACCGTGATATGCAGCGCGCTGATCGTCGCCGACGAAGTGCCATTGGTGAAGACGTAGTTGCCCGCGTCATTGCCGCCGATGGACATGTCGCCGGTGACGGTCTTGCCGGTGCCGACATTCTTGTCGCTGAAGTGCCCCGACGTGGTGTTGTTCAAGCTGACGTCGTCGCCCGCAATGAGGCCGCGGTTGCCGTTGGCCGTTTCCAGCGTGGCACCGCTCAGCACGTCGTTGACGGTCGCGTCGTAGGTCTTGTCACTGGCCAGGAAGGACGCCGTGATCTGGCGCGGGGTGATGGTCACCCAATCGATGCCGCCCGCCAGCGTGTAATTGCTGCCCAGGCCACCGTTGCCGCCATTGGTCAGCGCGAGCGAACCCAGGCTGGTGAACGACCACTGCTCGCCGACATTCTTCGTCGCCAGCGAACCGCTGCCGGCGACGCCCAGCGTTTCGCCGTTCACACCCTGCAGCACGCCAAACAGCGAACCGTCCGCGACCAGGGTCCCGTCATAGACACGGGTGCCGGTGAGGTTGATCACCTTCGGCTGGATGATGCCGTTGTTGCCCGCGCCGGTGGTCGGCAGCACATAGTTGGTGAGATTGGTGCCGCTGTTGGCGAGGAAGTCCGAGGTCACCAGCGTCGACACCACGCCCAGGCCTGTGCCGACGTTCTTGGTGACGTAGTTGGCCGTGGCCGACTGCGGAATGCTGGCGCCATCGCTGCCCACGAAGCCCACGAGGTCATAGTCGGCCGCGGTCAGCGTGGCCGAGTCGGTGCCGTCGTAGACCTTGGTCGGGCTGCCGATGATTGTCGCGATCAACTGCTTGGGATTGATGTCGGCGGCAAGCCCCTGCGGCTGCGTCAGCTGATAGTTGCCGGAGCTGGCGCCATTGAGCGCGAAGCCGCTCACGCCAACACCGAGGTTGTTGCCGGCGTTGGCCGTCACGAACTGGCCGCCCGCTGCGCTGCCGTCGAAACCCACGGTGTCGCCCGCGAACACGCCGTGCAACGCCGCGTTGCCCGCGATGTTCAGCGACGCGCTGGTGTTGCCGTCATAGGTCTTGTCGTTGGCGGTCACGCCGCTCAGCGTGAGCACGGCCCTGGTGATGTTGGCCACCAGGCCGTTGACCGGCTGCAGAAGGTAGTTCGCCGACTCGCTGCCGGTGATCTGGAAGCCCGTCGCATTCACCGTCAGGCCGTTGCCCACGTTGGCCTGGGTGAAGTTGGCCGCGACCTGGGAAAGATTCAGCGCCACCTTGCTTGCATCGCCGGCGTCGGTATCGACCAGGCCTGCCAGGCCGATGTTGGCCATGTTCAAGCTATCGGCGGTGGTGGTGTCGTACGAGCGATTGGTGGCGAAGATGCCGGTGATGAACAACGGCGCCTGATTGATCGTGCCCGCACCCACCGCACTGCTGGCGATGCTGTAGTTGCTCAGGCTGGTGCCGCTGTTCACCAGGTAGTTGCCGGGGGTCAGTGCCGCCGAGACCGTCCGCGCACCGGCGTCGGGTGCGTCGTAGCCGGAGGTGGCGCTCGGATTGATCGATCCGCCCTCGCCCGTCGCCCAGCCAGTGATCTGAAAATTGCTGCTGTTGAGCGCAACGTCGGTGCTGCCGTTGTAAACCTTGGTCGGGTTGCCGACGATCGACACCAGCAGTTGCCTGGGTGTGATGTTGCCCACGCCCAGCACCGGATTGACGATCTGATAGTTGCTCAGCTCCTGCTGCGTGGTGCCGTTGGTGCCGGTCAGGTCGGTGATCGCCAACTGTGCGGACAGCGGGATGTTGGTGCCCACGTCCTTCTGACCGAAGCTGGCGTGGATGCCATCGTTCACCACCGCGCTGTCGTTGTTGACGAAGCCGCTCAAGGTGAAGTTTGCACTGTTGAGAATGATGGCGGTGGTGCCGTCGTACACCTTGCTGGCATCGACGATGCCGGCGTTGAGCACGAACGCGCCGGTCAACGGCGCGGGCGTGATGCTGCCCGAGCCGGTCCAGATGCTGGGCAGGATGTAGTTGGACAGCAGCGTGCCGCTGCCCGCCGCGAAATCGGCCGCCGGCAATACGCCGGCCGTGACACCGCGTGCCCCGGCATTGGGATTGTCGTAGGTGCCAGCGACGGTGCCGCTGAAGTTGGCGGTAATGCTCTGGCCCGGTATGAAACCGGTGAGCTGGAGGTTGGATGCGCCCAGCGCGGCAACCGGCGTACCGTCGTAGACCTTGCTCGGGTTGTTGACGATCAAGCCACTGAGCTGCAGCGGATCGATCTTGCCCAGATTGCTGCCGACCACGGTCGGCGCAAACGTGTAGTTGGACATCGAGGTGCCGGTGTCGGGCGTGAAGTCCGACGGCTGCAACCTCGCGGTCACCGTGATCCCACTGCCTGCATTGGCGGTGGCATAGCTGGCCGAACTCTGCGACACCACGGCATTCTGGTTGCCGATAAAGCCGCTGATGCTGAAGTTGCCCGAACCCAGGGTGACGGCGTTGGTGCCGTCATAGGTCTTCTCGGGCGTACCGATCATGCCGATGGTCAGCAGCGCCGGGTTGATGTTGCCCAGCAGCGTGGGCTGGATCAGCGTGTAGTTGCCCGCAGCACCGCCTGCCAGCGCAAAACCGCTCGACGTCACGGTCAGGTTGGTGCCGGCGTCGGTCTGGCCGAACGCAGCGTTGGCGCCGGCACTGTTGAGCGTGACGTTGTCGCTGCCCACGACGCCGTCGAGCACGGCATTGCCGGTGTTGAGCGTGGCCGAGGTGGTGTTGTCGTAGGTCTTGTTGTTGGCGATGACCTGATCGATGGTCAAGGCCTTGGGCGTGATATTGGCCGTGAGGTTGGTCGGCGCAATCAGCTGGTAGTTGCTCGCCTTGCCACCCGACAGCGCGAAGCCGCTCAGGGTCACACCGAGGCCATTGCCCACGCCGGTTTGCTGGAACGCGCCAACCACGCCGCTGGTATCGAGCGTCACCTGGCCCGCATCCGGCGCAATGACGCCAAACAGTTTGGCGCCGCCCGTCACGATGGAGTCGGCGTTGGTGCCGTCGTATACCTTGTTGTTGGCCAGCAGCCCGCTCACCAGCAGCGGTGCCTGGGTGATCAGGCCCATGCCGGTGGCGGTCGTCGGCAACAGGTAGTTGGACAGATTGGTACCGCTGTTGGCGGTGAAGTTGGTGACGGAGAAGCTGGCGTTCACCGCCTGCGTGCCCGCGTCGGAACCGCCGTACGCGATCGAACTCGGCTGCTTGACCGTGGCGCCCTGCGTACCGACGAAGCCATCGATCTCGTAATTGGACGAAGAAAGCGTCGCGGTGGTGGTGCCGTCGTAGACCTTGGTCGGATTGCCGACGATCTGCGCCGTGAGCTGCTTCGGTGTGATCTGACCGATCTTGGCGCTCACCGGCGAACCGATGAGCGTATAGCCGAACACCTGCACGCCGTTGTTGGCGAGCATGAAGTTGGCCATGCTGGCCGGCGACGTCACGTTGATGCCGGACGCCGCATCGCTGGAGGCATAGGTGCCGGTGGCCGAGACGATGGCATCGCCGCCCAGCAGGCCGCTGCTGGCGAAGTTGCTGCCATTGAGCAGCGCGGTCGTGCCGCCGTCATAGACCTTGCTGGTGCTGCCGGTGAGGCTGTTGATCTGCAGCGTCGGCGCGATGCTGTAGACCAGCGCGTTGCCGGCACTGGCCAGCGTGGCACCCAAGGTCGCGTTGTATTGGATGAAATTGGCGGTCAGTCCATTGAGCGTATTGAGCGAGGGATCGACGCTGTAGAGCGTCCAACGACTGCCCAGCGCGCCCGCGCCGGCGTTCGCGCTGTTGACGAACTTGCCCGCTTGCACGGTGGCCCCGGTGCCCGCCGACAGACCGCCGGTGCTGCCGATGGTCAACGTACCGCTGGCGGCATTCATCACGATGCCGCCCGTGCCGCTCACGGCGGCGTTGACGTTGATGTTGCGGAACGCATCGAGCTCCAGCGTGGCCGCCGCATTGTTCCAGTTGATGGCCGCGTTGACGTTGATGTCGCCATTGCCTGCCGACTGGTCGGAGCCGGAGGTCGTTTCGGTGACGCTGGTGCCGCCGTTGAGCGACATCGAAATGGCGTTGGCGGCGGCACTGTCGATGGTCAGGTCGGCGGGATCCACCAACCAGGTGCCGGCCTTGCCCTGCGGTGCCACTGCGGTGATGTTGGCGTCGCCCGCCAGCTGGAAATGCGCGGCCGAGGTTTCGATCTTGCCGCCGTCGCCACCTTGCGGCGCGCTCGCATCGATGGTGCCGCCTACCTGCACGGTGCCCGCTTCCATGCCGCCAAGCAGGGTGATGGTGCCGTCGTGGTCTTGCACGCTGTGCGCTTGCACGGTGCCGGTGTTGTTCACCACGCTCGCCACCAGCGACGCGCGCGCACCGGCGGTCATCAGCACGTTGCCGCCGTCGGCGACGATCAGCTGACGATTTTCCACCAGGCTCTGCACGGTGTTTTCGTCCACCACCAGGTGCATGAGGTGGTTGTCTTTGAAGGTCAGGGTGACCGCGGTGCCACCGGCCAGCGCCACCGTGCCCAGCTGCGCGCGGATCACGCCCTGGTTGGAGACGTCGTTGCCGATCAGGGCGACATAGCCACCCGGCGCCGCGGTGATGCTGCCCTGGTTGACCACCTTGCCACGACCGTTGCCGGCGAAACGCACGGTGCCGGAACCTGCCGTGCTGTCATCGAGGTCGAGCGTGGAGGTGACGATGCCGCCCACATTGACCTGTGCGTTCTGGCCGAACAGCACCCCGTTGGGATTGATCAGCCAGACCTGTCCATTCGCGTTGAGGTGACCGTCGATCTCGCTGGCGGTGTTGCCCAGGATGCGGTTCACCGCGATCGAACTCGCGCCGGGCTGGACGAAGTTCACCGTCTGCCCGCTGCCGATGTCGAAGTTCTGCCAGTTGAGCGACAGCATCTGGCTGTTCTGCTGGATGGTGGTGACGTTGCCGGACTGCTGGATCTGGCCCGAGCCGGAAATCACCTGTCCGCCGCCCGGCGCATTGGCTGCCTGGGCGAGTCCGGTCGTGCCTAGCGCGACCGAGAGCAGGGACAACATCAGGACACGAGGTCCGATCGCATGGCGGCGGGCGCCACCCTCGCTGTTGTTGGCCAGTTCCGATGCCGGAACCCAGGCTTTGAGCGTGCGGTTCCAACACAGACGATAGATATGGTTCATAGCGAAGTGCGTCCTGTTCTTCTGAAAGAGAGATCCGGACACACAGGGTCGCCACCCGGCCAAAAAGGCCAGGGAACAAAAACACGGGAGAACCACGCACACGGTCCACAAGGTGCGCGCATACACCGCCTCATCCGCGGATTTGCGGAAGGCGTCGATGCACTCACGTTGGTTCTTTCAACAATGGCCGGTTACTTCAGCCATTGCCCCCTGGTTCTGATAGGTCTGACGCCCCTGTTGTCCGATCCTCGCCGGTCCACGCCCTGCGATCGCAATGGCACTGACCGGCGGGCAAAGCTCCACGTTTGCCTGCTGTCGGCTGACTTACTTTGTCGGCCAGTTCTCATAGTAATTAAGACTTGCGTCACAAAAAAAGTGCCGAAGCCGCGGCGTATTGCCCCACCCCTCTTGCACGCCATGCCTGTTCAGGTTAGCGCGGAAGCCTTGGCCTACCGAGGATTTCGCATGCTCGCGCACGCCGATTCGAAAGTTGTTGCCGGATTGCCGCAACAACTTTTCGATCAGGCGAGATGGGGCGCAACGGCGAGATACGGCTCACGCGAGCCCAGGTCGAAGGGACGCTTTGATCAGCTTTTTGGCGAACCCTTGGAGGCCTGATCTTCCTGCCCGCCGTCCTGCGCCGCATGCATGCGACGCACGCGCACCGTGCTGCCGCCCTCGTAGGTCACCACATAGGTGGAACCTTCGTGGGTCTGGTTGATCACGGGCTCGGGGTCGGTCAGGACGGCCTGTTTCAGGACATCCTGGTGATAGGCCGCCAGTTCGCCAGTGGGTATCAGCATCAGCGGAGGGCTGATCTGCTGGAAGGTCGTGAAGTGGCTGCCGCATTTCGTGGTGGTGGCGTCGGACTTGAACCAGCCCTGGCCGCAGCTCTGCCCCGACACTTCCGGCAACCGCTTCAGCCAGAGGAAGTACTTGTTCTCATGCGTGATCCACACACGGTTGCGGCGCGTATCGTCGCCGCCGATATGGTCCGAGTTCCAGTAGCGGACGATCGAGGCTTCGTGGCAATCCGCCGAGGCGCACTCCTGCAGTACCAGGTATTCGTTGTCCTGCAGGTGCACCGGCTCGATGCTGAGGATGTCGTCTTTCACCAGCGCCTGCGCGGGATACACCACCGACGGCATGCGTGGATCGACCCTGAAATCGCCGGAGATCAGATAACCGGCGTGGATCGATGAATACGGGGCCGTGACCTTGACGGCCGGCAGATCGGTCTGCGCCGCGGCAGCGAACGTCGCCAACAGCAAACCACTCGCGATCAGTTGTTTCATAGGGCCTCCCAGCCATGCATGAAACGGGTCTTGCATCTTCATCCCAGGCGAAACGAACTAGGCGGCACCGGCCAACATGCCCTTCGCCAGCTGGCGCACGTAGTCGAGGAAACGCAGCTGCACGCAGTTCAGTGGACTGTCCGGCCGGTAGACCGCATACAGGACAACGTCCATCTGCAGTTTCAGTGCACGCTTCTGCACCGGTTCCTTGGTGCACTGCGCGGTGAACGGATCGACCAGCGCCACGCCGCCGCCCCGCGCGACCAGCGAGCACGCCAGCTGGTAGGTCTGCACCCAGACGCTGGTGCGCGGTGCCGGCTTGACCATCGACAGGTGGGTTTGCAGCATGGCGCCCAGCGCGTCCTGCACGGTGATGCCGATCATCGGCTGGTCGGCCAGCGCACTGAGCGACAGCGGCCGTTCCAGCTCGCGTTTCGGCCACCATCCGGGCGGTGCCACGGCCATGATCGCGGCGCGGCACAGTGGCTCCTGCAACAGACCGTGGTGGCTGACGTCCTGCAGGGTCAGGCCGATATCGGCTTCGCGCAGCATCAGCGATTCGCACATCACCGCCGAGTGCTGGGTGAACAACTCGACCACGGTTTCGGGATAGGCCTTGCCCAATCGAACGATCGCGTCGGGCACCAGGGCCTGTGCCAGCGTGGGCGTGCAGGTGACGCGCAGCGGCTGACTTTCCGGGCGCGTGATGCTGCCGGCCAGGCGCCGCAGGTCGTACAGATCGCGCATCAGCTTGTCGATCTGGTGGCGCATCAGCAGCGCCTGCTGGGTCGGTTGCAAGCGGCCCCGCACGCGGCTGAACAACGGGAAGCCCAGGTGGCTTTCGGCCTGCTGCAGGGCCTTGCTCGCGGCGGGCTGCGAGATGTTCAACAGGTTGGCCGCTCCCGTGAGACTGCCCGTGCTCAGGACCGCATGGAACAGCTCGATGTAACGGAGACGCATGTTCCGTTCCCCTCCCACCTCATCTTGGCGATAGCTCGCGTCGCGCGTGCCGAGCGAGGCGCTTGTGCACAGACCGCCCAACCACGCCAGGGCACCGTACGCGGATCGTACGGCGTCCACAACCGCCGGTTATGCCATATGCCCATCTTTTCATTGGCGACGCGCCGCGGGCCGTGACTATGCTCGGGGCCATGCGGCAGGCCGTGCCGGACGCCTTTGCACGCTATCGTGCCTGCGCAGCGGCAAGCACTTCACGCCCGATTCCAGCGCGCAGCAGACCATCAGCAAACAAGGAGCGATTGCCGATGTCCGAGCAAGGCGAAGAAACCGCAGGCGCCAGGGCAAATCCGCCGTATCTGCTGTACCTGGGCAGCGCCACCGACGAGCTCTCCATCAAGACGGCGCGCGGGTTGGCGCACTGGCGGCCGGCGCAGTGCCTTGGCCAGCATCGCCGCCCCGATTGCACGGTGAGCTTGGGTTTGCCCGACCTTGCGATCGCGCAAGGCCGGGCCAGCGGCGCGCACAGCATGGTCATCGGCGCGGCCAATGCCGGCGGCGTGATGGATGCGCAGACCATCGCCGATGCCATCGCCGCGCTCGATGCCGGCCTGCATGTCGTGTCGGGCCTGCATCAGCGCTTGCGCGACCAACCCGAGATCGTTGCCGCGGCACGGCGAAATGGACTCACGCTGTTCGATGCACGGGCACCCCAGCCAGGCATCGCCGTGGGCACCGGCAAGCCGCGTCTGGGACGGCGCCTGCTTACCGTCGGCACGGATTGCTCGGTGGGCAAGATGTACACGGCGCTTGCACTGGAACAATCGTTGCGACGGCGCGGCCGTCCGGCGGATTTTCGCGCGACGGGGCAGACCGGCATCCTGATCGCCGGCTCGGGCATACCGATCGATGCGGTGGTCGCGGATTTCGTTTCCGGCGCGGCGGAAGCGATCTCACCCGCGCGCGACGATGACGGGTGGGATCTGATCGAGGGACAGGGTTCGCTGTTCCATCCGTCCTTCGCCGGCGTGTCGCTCGGCTTGCTGCACGGCTCGCAACCGGACGCGCTGGTGCTGTGCCACGAACCGCCGCGGCGCCACATGCGCGGACTGCCCGATTATCCGATGCCCGATCTGGTGGCCTGCATGGAGGCCAATCTGGCCGCGGCACGCCTGACCAACCCGACCGTCAAACCGGTCGGCATTGCGCTCAACACGTCGCGCATGCAGGCACACGAGGCGGCGGCCACCTGCGAGCGGATCGGCGCATGGTTTGGACTGCCGTGCCAGGACCCGGTGAGCATGGGCGTCGAATCCATCACGGACCATCTCCTCGCCTGCTTCCCTGCGTGAGCCTATAGACTCGCCATGGCGGCCGACCAGGGTACTTGCGCGTGCTGACACTCGATTCGATCCAGACACTGGCCTGCGGCGGCCTGCTGCTGCTCGTCGGCTACGCCATTCGAAAACGCGTGCCGCTGCTCATGCGCTTCAGCATTCCCGCGCCGGTGATCGGCGGGCTGCTGGTGGCGTTGGCGATGCTGGTGTGCAGGCACTGGGGCATCACGCCGTTGCAGTTCGACACGAGCTTCGAGCAACCGCTGATGATCGCGTTCTTCACCGTGATCGGTTTCAACGCCAGCGCCAGTCTGCTCAAGGTCGGCGGCCGACAGATTCTGATGTTTCTTGGACTGGCCAGCGGTCTGGCGGTTGTGCAGAACCTGCTCGGTATCGGCATGGCGAGGGCGTTTGGTTTACCGCCGCTGTTTGGCGTGGTCACCGGATCGGCCACCCTGGCGGGCGGTCCCGCCACCGGTCTGGCGTTCGCGCCGCTATTCGCCAAGGCCGGCGTGCACGGGGCGCGCAGCGTGGCGCTGGCCAATGCAATGGCCGGCATCGTCTGCGGTTCCATCCTCGGCTCGCCGCTGGCGGCGCTGCTGATCGAGCGCCTCGGCCTCTATCCGGCCGCGGCGACACGAATCGATGCGGGCGAGCCGGCGGCCGCGGCAGCAACGGCGCCGGAGCGCCGCTTCATCGAGCCGGCGCATGCGGGACTCAAGAGCCTCGTCTTCATCCTGATCGCGATGGGTATCGGTGCGTGGATCAGCCAGGGCCTGGGCATGCTCGGACTGACCTTGCCGAGCTATATCGGCGCCATGCTGGCGGGCGCGGTCCTGCGCAACATCGACGATCACTTCCATTGGTTCGGATTGTCGGTCTGCAGCATGGAGCTGATCGGCAACGCGAGCCTCTCGCTGTTCCTGGTGGTGGTGCTGATGGACCTGCACCTGTGGGACCTGGCCGGCCTGGCGCTGCCCCTGCTGGTCAACCTGGTGTTGCAGTCCGTGCTGGTGGTGGCCTTGTGTTGCTGGCCGCTGCTGCAGTTGATGGGCCGCGACTACGATGCCGCCGTGATGGCCAGCGGCTTCACCGGCTTCATGCTGGGAACCACCGCCAACGCGATGGCCTGCATGAGCGCGCTGACCGAACGCTTCGGCCCCGCACCGCGCGCTTTCCTCGTTGCTCCCGTGGTCGGCGCGTTCCTGATCGACTTCACCAATGCGGTGATCATCACGGTGTTCGTCAACGTGTGGACGTGAT
>Ga0105238_10003276_pt1 | contig 16157 bp, 13 predicted proteins | sample KBSC34metaG_FD_81526 | JGI IMG/M metagenome (GOLD analysis project Ga0105238, IMG submission 81526) | Corn rhizosphere microbial communities from Kellogg Biological Station, Michigan, USA - KBS C3-4 metaG | ecosystem: Host-associated > Plants > Roots > Rhizosphere > Soil | place: Michigan, USA... | reverse complement strand
TGTCGAACACCGGTTCACCCCAGCCGGCCGGCACGCCGCGCGCCACGCCCTCGACGATGCCGCCGACGGTGTTGCCCTCGCGCCGCATCTTCTCGATCAGCCGGATCATTTTCTCCGCGGCCTTCGCGTCGGGGCAGCGGACGATGTTGGCTTCCACATCCTTCAGCTTCACCCTGTCCGGGTTGACGTCCGCGATCAGCTTCTGGACTTGTTTGACGTAGGACAAAATCTCCACGCCAAACTTCTCCGCCAAAATTTTCTTCGCGATCGCGCCCGCCGCCACGCGACCGACCGTCTCGCGCGCGCTCGCGCGTCCCCCGCCCTGCCAGGCCCGGATGCCGTACTTGGCGAAATAAGTGAAATCCGCATGCGAGGGACGGAACTTGTCCTTCATCTCGTTGTACGCCTCGGAACGCTGGTCCTCGTTTTTGACCCAGAGACAGATCGGTGTGCCCAGCGTTTTGCCGGTCGAGGAGATGCCCGAAAGTATCTGCACCGTGTCGGACTCCTTGCGCGGCGTTACGATTTTGGACTGGCCCGGACGACGGCGGTCGAGGTCTGGCTGGATGTCCGCCTCGCTCAATTTCAAACGCGGCGGACAGCCATCCACGACCACACCCACACCACCCCCGTGCGATTCGCCCCACGTCGTGATGCGGAACAATTGTCCAAAGCTGCTTGCCATGCGCCAATAGTGCAAAAAATTCACCATCCGGTCAAATGCGGCCTCATACCCGGCAACACGTAGGGCGTCGTCGTTCCTGCCAGTCCGGCTCGGACTGCGCGCCGTTCCCAGCCGCCCCGCGTCCGGCCCCTGACCCGATTTGTGTTCATCCATGTCCATTCGTGGTTAAAAAACTGGTGCTTTAATTTGGTTTAATTTGGTTTAATTTTTTCGTTTTCATTGGCCTTTTCGCAGATTTCAGTTTCAGGTTTTTTTTAGCCTTCAGCCTTTAGCCTTGCCCATTGGCCCATGGTGGCCGTCCGCAAGGACTTTTTTAAAATTCTAGGGTCCTACAAAGCCCTACAGCCCGCCTTCGCCTCTTTCGCGCGACCCTTGCTCCCTATACACGTAGGAAATCGCCTCGACCAATATGGAAACGCCTCGGAACCGCCCTTTTCTGGAGCGCGAGCCAGGTAGGGCGCCGCGCCTGCCAACAGATGCCTTCAGGTTTAACAGTATCGTCAACCAACCCGCCATCCGCACCCCATCCAGCATCCAGCATCCATGTCAGGCCGAGGTTCGGTCATCCCGTATCCACCAATCCACCAATCCAACCATCCACCCGCCCCCTCGTCACCCGTCACGAGTCACCCGTCACCTTTTCAATATGTCAAAGAACCCTTCCGCTTCACGCTTCAAAATTCCGCGCTCCGCATTTGAATCTCCCCGCCTCCACATTTTTAATTTTTAATTCTACATTTTTAATTGTCGTAGCCGCCATTGAAGCACATATCTTGAAAAAATTAATTCCTCCAGAAGGTGAAACCCGCAGATTTTTTAAAAAACTTCAAAACCCACAAACCCATTGAAAACAAATAATAAAACAACGATTTTGCCCAAAATTTCTGAAATTTCGATTTCCTTAATTAAGAAATAGCCCGCCCCCAACCTGAAACCTGGACCCTTGGCAACCCTCCATCCTCGTTTGCCTCTCCGTTCCCTTCGTTCGCTCCTGTAAAAAAACTGCCCCATTTTGTGCGTTCCGTATCTTTCGTGGTTAAAAATTGGTGGCCGGCTGCAAAGTCCACACATCAACGTTCATCTGCGTCATCAGCGGTTAAAATCCTGTTTTCCGCCTTGTTGCTTGGTTCCTTTGTTGTTCATCCGTGTTCATCCGTGTTCATGCTTGAAACTTGAAACCTGAAACTTGAAACTTCCCCGCACATGAACCGCATCGTTGCGAAATTCGCCCAGCTCAAGTCCGCCGGAAAAAAAGGCCTCGTCGTCTATATCGTCGCCGGCGACCCCAATTTGCAGGCGACCCATGAACTTGCCCTGGCCTTTGACCGCGCGGGCGTGGATGTGCTGGAACTCGGCGTGCCATTCAGCGATCCGCTCGCCGATGGCCTCGTCAACCAGCTGGCCGCGCAGCGCGGCCTCGAATCCGGCACTACGCCCCCGAAGCTCTTGGCGACCATCACCGCCATCCGCCAGCAATCGCAGGTGCCCATCGTCCTCTACATCTACTTCAACCTCATCCACCGGGTCGGGCTGGAAAAATTTATTGCCGATTGCGCGAAGGCCGGCGTGGACGGCCTGCTGGTTTTGGATCTGCCGCCGGAAGAATCGGACAACTACGAGGCCTTGATGAGAAAAGCCGGCCTCTGCCACATCTATCTCGTCGCGCCGACCACGCCCGAAGACCGCATGGAACTCATCGTCAAGCGCGGCAGCGGCTTTATCTATTACATTTCCCGCGAAGGTGTCACTGGCATGCAGTCAAAAGTCGCCAGCAACCTTTCCACCCAGGTCGCCAAGATTCGCGCACACACAAATCTGCCCATCGCCATCGGCTTCGGCATCTCCAATCCTGACCAGGCCAGGGCCGTGGCGAAGGAAGGCGATGCCTGCGTCGTCGGCAGCGCCATCGTGAACCAGATTGCCGAACACGGCAAATCTCCCGACCTCGTCGCCAAAGTCAGCACCTTCGTGAAGTCCCTGGGCGACGCCGTAAAAACGATCTGAGACACAATGCATAAACAGTCGTACGTTTATGCCTTTTACTTTATTGAGGCTCGCGCAATCCGGTGACGGAGCGCGGGCTTTAGCCCGCTTCAATGCTCAAAGCTGCGGAGCGCGTAAAACACCCAGACCGCCGGTATTTTGGACGGTGAAGCGGCGTGAACGCCGCGCCCCGCCCGCGACCACTACAGTATTTTTTAAACCGCTCTAACCATTTTTCACTTCCCCATGTTCCCCTTGGTTTCTTCGTTCCTTTGTTGTTAAAACTCCTGGTCAGACCTTCATCAAGGCGTGATACTCCGCCACCGGCTCATCCAGGCAGACCGTGGATAAATACTCTCCCGCCTCGGCAAAATAGGCCCGTGCCGCATCTTTTTTACCCAAGGCGGCACTGCTCACCGCAAGGTATCCTTTGCAGCCCAGGATGGAGGGCTCGAAGATGTAATATTTGTTCGCCGGCTGTTTCTCATAACCCGCCAGCGCTTCGCGCATGTGCCTGTCCATGGCGGCATAATCTTTTTCCCGGTAGGCGATCACACCGCGCAATTTCGGCAGAAAGGACCGGGCCAGTTCGGAAAGCTGCAAGCCCTCCGCCTGCGCCAGCAGTTGCTTCGCCTCATCTGGACGGTTGAACCGCTCCACCAGAAAGCCCCCCATGTCGATCAATACGATGGACTTGTCCGTCGCCTCGTCCAGTGCCACGCGGTACATCTCCAGCGCCTTGTCATACTGCTTGGCCGTCGAGTAGATGGTGGCGAGATGGACATGAAAAAGCCAGGCCGGCATCTTCGCCGTTTCCGCCGCGTCCTCAAATATTTTTACCGCCTCATCCAGCCGCCCCAACCCGGCCAATGCCAGCGCCCGGTAACGCGCTATCTCCGCCGCGCCGATGCCGATCTTGGTCGCACTCTGCGCATTTTGCAGCTTGTCGATACATTGCAAAACTTCATCCCACCGCCGCCAGTTCCGGGCCGAGTGCAATCGCTTGAAGGCATTTGAGGTCTGGCTGAACCAGATATGCAGCGCGGGAAACAGGAACACCATGAGCACCAGCAAAACGCCAAAAATCAGCATCGCCGTGATACTGTGACGATAGATCCCCCACGCCAGACCGGCGCCAAAGATCAGGATGCTGTAGGCGGATTCCCGCAATGATTTCAGCCAGTTGCTCCCCATCCCCGGCGCCTTGCCCTTCATGAAAGCCAGGTCTTCCTTCGGCGTCAGGTTCGGGCGATAATCCGGATCGGACGCGGCCTCGGATTGCGACTTCACGAAATCGTGGATTTCCGTGGTGTGCTGGCGCAGGTCGGTCCAGCCGCGTTCCTCCAGTATCTTTCGTGCCGCCTCGGGCGTGTCGGCGGTGATGCGATCCGCTTCTTCCCGCCCCATAGCCGTCTTGCCGGTCCAAAGGAATGTTGGCATAGCCCCAGACCAATACCGGCCGGCCTTTTCCCCGTCCAGTCAAAAACACCCGGAAGCATGCGAGCGGGATTGATTTCATGCCCGCAATCAAAGACATTTACGGCCAATCCGTTCAAGTGAGTCCGTGGTTGCTTAATTATGAAAACGAAAACCGATATCAAAGACCGTTTCGTCATCATCATGGCCGGGGGACGCGGCGAGCGTTTCTGGCCGCTGAGCCGCGAGAAAACTCCCAAGCAACTGCTGGCCATCCTCGGCAAAAAATCGTTTCTGCAGGAGGCCGTCGAGCGTGTATTGCCGCTCGTGCCGGCCAAGAATATTTTCATCATCACCAACGGGGTGCAGGCACCGGAAGTCCGGAAGCAATTGCCAAAGCTCCCGAAGGCGAACATCGTCGCCGAACCGGTGGGCCGCGATACCTGCGCCGCCGTCACGCTGGGCGCCGCGCTCGTCGGCGCGCGTTCCACCACCGGTGTCATGGCCGTCCTCCCCGCCGACCACGTCATCCCCGACGTCAAAAAATTTCAGCAGGTCCTGGGCGATGCCTTCGATGTGGCCGCCCAAGGCCAGGCGATCGTCACCATCGGCATCAAGCCGGCTGAACCGGCGACCGGCTACGGCTACATCCACACCGGCACGGAATTGCCCACGCCGCCCGGCGCCAAAAAAACCAAAACCACCTTTTACAAGGCCGAACGCTTCGTCGAGAAGCCGAATTTCGAGACCGCCCTGGAATATGTCAACAGCGGCCAGTACCGCTGGAATGCGGGCATGTTCGTCTGGAGTTTCATCACCGTCACGAACGGCTTGGAGAAACATCAGCCGGAGATGTTCGCCGCCTGCCAGCGCTGGTTCAAGGTCGCCACCAACCCCGCCAAGCTTGCCAAGGTGCTGGCCAAAGAATATCCCGATATCAAAAAGATCTCCGTCGATTATGCGCTCATGGAAAAGGCGCAGAACGTCATCGTGGCCGACGGCGCGTTTGAATGGGACGACCTTGGCGCGTGGCCGGCGCTCGCGCGGCACGTCAAACAGGACGCCGAAGGCAATGCCGCCGTGGCGGATTTCATCCACGTAGATGCCGCGCGCAACATCATCTACGACGCCCGCACCAAAAACCGCACCCCCATCGCCGTGGTCGGCCTGCGCGACTCCATCCTGGTGCAAACGGACGATGCCGTGTTGCTGGCGCACAAAAGCCAGGCGCAGAAGATCAAGGAACTGGTCCGGCGCCTGTCCGAGGACGCCAGGCTGAAGAAACTGGTCTGATTACCCGCCATGTACCGCAGCCTGAATGCCAGCCTGATCGTTGACACCTGCCGTTCGACGCAGGCGCGCATCTCGGAAAGGTTCACCGATTCGGGCTTGAGCAAGATCGCCGGTGAAATTCTCACGGTCAGCGAACAGGCGGCCGGCTTGTCAGCGTGGTTGGCCAGGCCGCATCTGCCGCTGCGCACTCTCGCCGGCATCGGCATCGTCACCATCTTCGCCATCATCATCAGCGTGGCGATGCACATCAAGGTGCAGATGACGGTCGGCAGCATCGGCGAATTTTTGCAGGGGCTCGATGCCGGCATCAACGAAGTCGTGTTCATCGGGGTGGCCGCCTTCTTTTTTGTGACCCTCGAGACCCGGCTGAAACGGGCGCGCGCCCTGAAAGCGCTCCGCGAACTTCGTTCCCTGGCGCATATCATCGATATGCACCAGCTCACCAAGGACCCGGAACACATCGCCGGGACGACGACCGACACGACCGCCCTCCAAAAGAAACGCCCGCAAAACCCCGTGGAACTGATCCGCTATCTGGACCATTGCAGCGACCTGCTCGCGCTCATCAGCAAGATTGCCGCCCTCTACGTGCAGGATTTTGACGACCCGGTCACGCTTGTCGCCGTGAACGAGATCGAAAACCTCACCAACGGCCTCTCCCGGAAAATCTGGCAGAAAATCATGATCCTCGACCGCATCCTCACGCCGGGCAACGCCGCGCCCGCACCGCAAACGAAATGAATGTCATGAAAATCTGTTTCGCCATCATTTTTGCCGTGGCGCTTGCCGCACACTGTGCGGAGTCAAAATACATGCCGCTGGACCTGCAAGGCCAGACGTTCACCCATGACCCGTCCACCATCCTCAAGGACGGCACCAACTATTACATGTTCGGCACCGGTCCGGGCATCCGCGCCAAGTCATCGCCAGACCTCATCCACTGGGACAACGGCAATTCCGTCTTCGCCACGCTGCCGGCCTGGACCAGAAATTTTGTCCCCGCGTTCAACGGCTTTGTCTGGGCGCCGGACGTGGTGCGGCTGAACGGAAAATTTCTCATGTATTACTCCTGCTCGACCATGGGCAAGCAGGTTTCCGTGATCGGCCTCGTCACCAGCCCGACGCTGGATCCGAAGGCGACGAATTACCTTTGGAAAGATTGCGGTCCGGTGATTTTTTCCACGAACGGGATGGCCTTCAATACCATCGATCCGAGCGCATTCCTTGACCGGGATGGCAAGTTGTGGCTGGCGTTCGGCTCCTTCTGGCAGGGCATTTATCTGACCGAACTCGACCCGCGGACCGGCCTCCGCCGCAATACAAATACGCCGCCGCAGCAACTCGCCTGGAACCATTCCATCGAGGCTTCATGCCTGACGCGGCATGACAAATTTTACTATCTCTTTGTGAACTGGGGGCAGTGTTGCCTGGGCACCAACAGCACCTATGAAGTCCGCGTTGGCCGCGCGGAAAAAGTCACCGGCCCGTACCGGGACCGCGATGGCAACGACCTCGCTACCGGCGGCGGCTCGCCCTTCCTGCAAAGCAGCGGCCGCTTCATCGGCCCCGGACATATCGGCATTGTGGATGACGGCAGTACAAACAACGTGACCTGGTTCAGCTACCATTACTACGATGCTGACATGCGCGGCCGCTCACGTTTGGCCATCGGAAAGATTGACTGGTCGAGCGGCTGGCCGGTGCCGGCAAACTAGAGCGTTTTAAAAAATAGTGCAGCCGTTTGGAGCGAGGATTTTTGGGTTTTGGCGAGGCTTCGGCGAAGGCGCAGGTTCCAACGAACCCTGTAACTGAGCCGAAACGAAGCCAAAACCCAAAAAGACCGCCCTCTCTATCCCCCAACAGCCAAACGGCTACAATATTTTTTAAAACGCTCTAGACGGAGTGTGGCCGTCCCCGGCCACAGCAATTTTCAAATTTGCAAGCCGCTTGGATTTCTTGAAGGCCATCAACCACCCGGATATTGCTGTGCCCGGAACGGGCACACTCCGGAAAAATCAGCCCAAAACCGCCCCCGCCTTCAGCGGAAAACCCATAAGAAATTCCCCGGCCGCAAGCCGTTTGCCGCCCTCCCGTTGCAGTTCCAAAACACGCACCGCACCCCGCCCACAGGCGACAATGATTCCGCTCTTGTCAGCAGCGAGAATCTCCCCTGCGCTTCCACTTCTTTCCATCACTTCAATCTTCCAGATTTTGAGCAGATGCGGTTTCGGTTCCGCTTTTAAAAACGTGAATGCCCCCGGCCAGGGCGTGAACGCGCGCAGACGGTTCCAGATGGTTTCCGCCGGCAGACTCCAGTCGATCTGTCCGTCCTCCTTTTTGATCTTCGCAGCGTAGGTCGAGCCTTCCGTCGGTTGGGCCTGTGGCTGGATATTCCCGGCGACATAAACCGGAATGGTCTCAACCAACAATTCCGCACCAAGCTGCGCCAGGCGGTCGTGCAAGACCCGTGAATCATCCGCCGGCGTGATCGGTGTGCGGCGCATGGAGAGCACCGGCCCGGTATCAAGCCCCGCATCCATCTTCATGATGGTCACTCCGGTCTCGGCATCGCCATTGGCGATCGCCCACTGGATGGGCGCGGCACCGCGATATTTCGGCAGCAAGGAGGTATGCACATTCAGGCAGCCGTGTGGTGGCAGATCCAGGATGCTCTGCGGTAAAATCTGGCCGTAGGCGACGACGACCATCAAATCCGGTTTCAGCGCGCGCAGTTCGGAAATGAAATTCTCCTCCCGCGCCTTCTGCGGTTGCAGGACCGGCAGGTTCAATTTCTGCGCGAGAACCTTGACGGGCGACGGCTGAAGCTGAAGCTCACGCCCTTTGGGTTTGTCCGGCTGGGTGACGACCGCGATGACTTGAAACTGCGGATGGCGGCAGAGCTTTTCCAGGCTGGCGCAGGAGAGTTCCGCCGTGCCCATGAAAATGATGCGCAGCGCCGTCATGGACGCGTTATTTTTTGGAAACGTGACGCAGGATGTCCACCAGCACCTTGCCGGGCGACTGGTCGGCATTGATGTTGTGCACCAGGCTGCGCCCGTAAAACTTCAGCACCGGCTTGGTCTCGTTCTCGTAAACGTGCAGGCGGTCACGGATGACATTGAGATTCGCATCGTCGAGGCGGTTTTCCTTCACGGCGCGGCGCTGGATGCGGGCGACCAGTTTTTCCTCGTCGGACGAACGCATGTAAAACACCGCGGTGACGTTGAGGGTGTTCTTGAGGATTTTGGCCTGGGCCACGTTGCGCGGAATACCGTCGAGCACCAGCGTGTCGGTTTCCGGATGAAACCGCCCGATCTTGGTGTTGTTCTCGATGAAGTGCCGCCACAACTCGATGGTCGGCTCGTCCGGCACCAGTTGGCCGCGGCCCGAATACTCGATGAACAGCCGCCCCAACGGGCTGTCGGCGCGCAGGTTGCGGAACACATCACCGCACGCGCAATGGTAGAAATTCGGGATGGAACCAAGGATTTTTCCCTGGGTGCCCTTGCCGACACCGGGGGCGCCGAAAAGAAGGATGCTGCGGTATTTCAATGCGTCTTGGGGTTGAGTTTGATTTCCTGAATATCTGTCATCGGCACCGTGACCTGGCCTCGGGGCGTCTCGAAAATGATTTCCGCCACACCGACCTGCGCAATGCGTTCGACGGTCAGTTGCTCTTTCATCGTCCGGACTTCCATCGCAAATTTTTTCGCCTGCTCGCCGTCCGCCGCGCCGATGAACGCCCCGAACCGGGTCTCGATAAAACGCTTGTTAAATGTGAACTTGCCCCGCGCATACACCTGCGCCTCCGGCTTCTTTTCCCTCGTTTCCGCACCCTCCTGGTTCTTCCACGAGGCGTCGCCGATCTCGATCTGCTGCTGGGCCATTTTCTGCGCGGACCCCGGAGCCGGCGGGAGATCCGCCGGGGCAATTTCCTCGGGCGGCGGTTCAACGTGCATGGGCATGATCAGAAAAATGACCGGTCCGATGATCGGCAGCACCGCAGCCAGCCCCATCACCTGCCCGATGGCACGCGCCTTCACGATTGAAATCTCATAGGCCGCCAACAGGTTCGCCCCATAAACCAGCAACAGGATGAAAATCCCCAGCCCCGACTTGAACAGCCCGCCAAAAATGGACGGATTGGCCGGGCGGTCCATGCGCACGACGGCGTTGACCTGGATTTCCGGCTTGGGCGGACGTTCAGCCTCCGTCGGCAGGATAAACGGCTCGACCAGGGCCTTGAGCTTGGGATTGGCCGAAAGCTGTTTCAGGGCATCCTGCGAAAAGCGCGCCCACGGGACGTTTGTGTAAACTTCCTCGGGGGTATGGATCATCAGGCCATTGTCATCGAACTTCACGATATCGCCACCAACCGCTCCGCCGTCAGCCAACGTATAAGTATCGGCCGCCGCGGCCAGCGTGACGACGCCAAGCCACAGGCTTAAAAGGAAAATGATTTTACGCACGGGGGTTTTCTAGCAGAGCGGGCAAAGCGGCGAAAGCAAATTCGATTTGGAAAAAAGCGGGTTTTGCTTGCGCGGTGAAAAGCCCGGCACCGCAACAACCGCTGGAAAAAGTGGTGCCCCGGCACGGACTCGAACCGTGGACCAATTGATTAAGAGTCAACTGCTCTACCAACTGAGCTACCGAGGCAAACCGGCCGGCAACGGTTCAAAACCGGTGCCGAAACGGACGGAGAATGTAACAAACTTTTTCCCGGCTGCAAGCGCGGATTTTGCTGGCCGCTATTTGCATTTGCTGATGCCGCGTTCGCTCGCGCGCACGAACTGGACGAGGTGCTTCACCTCGGGCAGTTGCGGCAGGTCATTCTCGATTTTCGCCAGCGCATTCGTTCCGCCAAGGTCGCCGCGGAAAAGAATTTTATAGGCCTTCTTCAACACGTTCTGCGTCTCCTCGGAGACGCCGTTGCGTTCCAGCCCGACCTTGTTGATGGTGCGCGAACCGGCGGGGCTGCCGTCGCAGATCATGTAGGGCGGGATGTCCTGCACCACCTTGGAGCAGCCGCCGATCATCGACATGGTGCCGACCCGGCAATACTGGTGCACCGCCGCCAGCCCGCCGATGACGGCGCAATCCTCGACAATGACATGGCCGCCCAGCGTGGCGACATTGATCATCGTGATGCGGTCACCCAGCTGGACATTGTGCGCAATATGGCCGTAAGCAAGGATATGGTTGTGCGAACCGATGCGCGTGTAGCCGCCCTCACCGCCCGGTCCGTGGATGGAAACATATTCGCGGAAAATATTATGGCTGCCGATGACCGTGCGATTGATGCCGCTCTTGACCTTGGTGTCCTGGGCGCCAAGACCGATGCTGCAAAAGGGATAAATATCGTTCTCCCGCCCCAGGGTGGTATGCCCGTCAATCACAATATGGGAATGCAGTTTGCACTTTTCACCAAGTTCCACATATTCACCGATGACGCAATAAGGCCCGACCTCGCAACCCGGACCGATCTTTGCCCTGGGATGGATGACGGCCGTGGGGTGGATGAGGAGTTTCTTGGTGGACACAAATTTGAAAATATAAGTTCGTTTACGCGCCGCCTCAGGCATCGCGCAGCATGAATGTGACTTCGGCTTCGCTGACGACATCGCCGGCGACCTTGCAGACACCCTTGGCTTTGCAGATTTTTCCGCGCGCCTTCATCATCTCCACCTCGATGATCAACGTGTCACCCGGCAGCACGGGCTTGCGCCACTTCACGTTCTCGGCGGACATGAAATAGGCGATCTGCTTCCCCGCCGGGGCGCTCTGCATCATCAGCAGGCCGCCGACCTGGGCCATGGCTTCGAGCTGTAAAACTCCCGGCATGATCGGATGCCCCGGGAAGTGTCCCTGAAAAAACGGCTCGTTGATGGTGACGTTTTTCAACGCGATGATCTTCTTGTCATCCATCTGCAAAACGCGGTCCACCAGCAGGAACGGGTAGCGATGCGGCAGGAACTTCATCACCTCGTTGATGTCCATCGCGCCGGCGGCAACGGGCAACGGTTCCGGCGCGGGTTTCGCGGGCGGTGCCGTGAAGGCCTGCGCCGCGCGCAACGGACGGCTCAATTGCTCCAGAATCTTTTTCGCCAGTTCGCAGTTCGCCGCATGGCCGGGCCGCACCGCCACGATGTGCGCCTTGATCGGTTTGCCGAGCAACGCCAGGTCGCCGATGATATCGATGATCTTGTGCCGGACGAATTCCTCCGGATACCGCAGCGGTTCGGTCGTCAGCACCGCGTCATCCCGGATGACGATCGCGCTCTCCAGGCTGCCGCCCTTGATGAGACCGTTCTTGAACAGGTATTCCAGTTCCTCGAAAAAAACAAACGTCCGCGCATGGCTCAATTCCTTCTCCCATGTCTTCGGCGTGATGTCGGTGGAAAAAAATTGGGTGAAGCGGTTCTTCTTGTCCGTGCTCGTGCAGGTGATCTTGAAATTTTCGTCCGGGAAAACCGTCATCAGCGTGTCGTCTGTCCGCAGCTCGATCGGCTCCGTCAGCGTGATGTATTCCTTTTTCTCCGGCAGTTCCTTGATGCCCGCCGCCTTGATGATCTGCGTGAAATCCCGCGAACTGCCATCCGCGATCGGCGGCTCGTTGGCGTCCAGTTCCACGACCGCATTGTCCACGCCCAGGCCGACCAGCGCGGCGAGCACATGCTCCACGGTATGGACCTTCACGTTGCCCTTGGCCAGCGTGGTCGAGCGGTTGGTGAACGTCACATTCTCCACCTTCGCCTCGATCTCCGGCTTGCCATCGAGGTCCGTCCGGCGGAAGACAAAACCGCTGTTCGCCGGCGCGGGCAGGATGGTCATGTTCACCCGGTTGCCGTTGTGCAGGCCGATGCCGGAAAAACTCGCGGCGCGATTGAGAGTCTGCTGATTGAGCACGCCAAGATTAGACAAAAGCGTAGCGCACTTGGCAAGGTCACAGTGCGCCCGGCAGCTTCAATTTCTGCAGGCTCACCCCTTCGCGCAGCGAAATCGTGGCCTCCACCTTCGGCACGTACATCTGCGTTTCCGCCGGCAGATGCGTCGCGATGCGCTCATAGCTTTTCGTTTTGTAGCGCGACAACGCCTTCTGCACCCTGCCCTCGCCGCAATTATACGCCGCCACCGCCAGCCGCCAGTCGCCGAATTGCCCGTACAGCCGGCGCAACTGCTTCGCCGCCGCGCGTGCGGCCGGCTCCGGCTGCTTGCGCTCATCAAAAGGCCATAGGCTCAGGCCGTATTGCTTGGCCGTCGCCGGCATGAGTTGAAACATGCCTAGTGCGCCGGCCGGGCTTTCTGCGCTCGCATCGAAACCTGATTCCACCTCGGCCAGCCAGACCAGTTCCTCCGGCACACGTTCGCTGGCAAAGATGGGCTTCAGTTGCGGCACCAGTTCCTTGGCCGCCTTCGGCCAGGGACGCGGCGCGACTTTCTTCACCCAGATTTCCTGTTCCACCTTGAAGGTCGGATTGGATGGCACGGCGTTCGTCTCCGGCCTGGGCACGGGCGCGAGCGCCTGCATCTCTTGCGCCGCCTCGAAATAATCCAGCCGCGACTTCAGCCACGCCGCGTAGGGCTGCGTTTCCTCATGCGCCTCCAGCAACGGCAGCACCGTCGCCGCGGCCTCTTTCAATTGCGCGAGGTCGAGCACGTAATCGCCGTTGAGATATTCCTGATAATGCTTGAGAAAATCCTGCACCTGCGCGCGGTCCACCTGCTGCAAGGCGCGCAGGACATCGTCATCCAGATTGTCCTTGGCGAACTGCTGCGCGGCATCGAGCAGGCCGTTCACGTCGATGGTCGCGTCATTTGTCTGTGCCGGGGCCAGGCAACAGGCAAATAGCAAAATCAAAACAGCCGTAAAAACTTTCACGAGCGAACGATAGTCCATTCCCCCGCCAGTTCAAACCCAGGAAATATTAAAAACAGAGAACGCTGGACAGGCATAAACGCCCGCCATACAGTCCTCATATGAAAATAACATCCCTGTTATTTGCCGTTTGCATCCCCATCCTTGTCTTCACCGGTTGCAAGCAAAAGCCGGCGGACGCACCACCTCCGGGCAATTTCAAGCTGGTCGTTGATGACATCCTCAAAGATGACAATTACCGGCTGGCCACCCTGAAAGTTTTCTCCGAACAACCCGGCTGGCTACGCCTTGGCTTGGGTGACGTACATCGCAACGGTTCTTACGGCGAACTGCTGGTATCAACCAAAGACAAATTGCGGGAGTCCCAGGGCATTTTCATCGTCAGTCGCGTGGCTGATTCCCGCAGTTCAAGCGCGCAGGTCCAAACCAGCCTGCAAGTGAAGGCAACAGGCGGCGATGGCGACGTGCTGGTGCAGGGCAGTTTTCAGGCTGGCGGCACCACGATCTACACGATCCCCAAAGGCACCCGGCTGGAAAACTTTGCCACCATGACCGCCTCGAACGGCATTTATCCTCTGGATGTGCCGCTGGAAATCGGCCGGATCAATGGCCAGCCGGTGACACTTCAAGTTGGCGATCCGAAGAAATAAACGGCAAACAGCGATAGAGCATTTGAAGAAATGTTGTAGCCGTTTGGAGCGAGGATTTTTGGGTTTTGGCGAGGCTTTGGCGAAGGAGCAGGTTTAAACGAACCCTGTGACTGAGCCGAAACGAAGCCAAAACCCAAAAAGACCGCCCTTGTTTCTCCCCTGGCCAAACGGCTACAGCATTTCTGAAAATGCTCGAAAACAAAAACGGCGGCTGGAAAACCAGCCGCCGTTTTGAATTTTTCCCGAAGGAGATTAGATACCCTTCGCGGTGATATACTTCACCAAGTCAACGACGCGGTTGCTGTAACCCCATTCGTTGTCGTACCAGCTCACAATCTTGAAGAAGCGCTTTTCGCCCTTCAAATTGTTCTGCAAGGTCGCGAGGCTGTCATAGATGGAGCTGCGATCGTCATGGATGAAGTCGGTCGAAACCAGCTCTTCGTCGGTCACACCGAGGATGCCCTTGAGATAGGTCTTCGAGGCATTCTTCAACGCCGCATCGATCTCCTCAATGCTCGTGTCCTTGTTCGTGCGGACCGTGAGGTCAACGACCGAGACGTCTGCCGTCGGGATGCGGAAGGACATGCCCGTGAGCTTGCCCTTGGTGATCGGCAACACTTCGCCGACGGCCTTGGCCGCGCCGGTGGTGCTCGGAATGATGTTGATGCTCGCCGCGCGACCGCCGCGCCAGTCCTTCTTGGACGGGCCGTCCACGGTCTTCTGCGTCGCCGTCATCGCGTGGATCGTCGTCATCAAACCGGTCTCGATGCCGAAACCGTCCTTGATGAGCACGTGCACGAGCGGCGCGAGGCAGTTCGTGGTGCAGGACGCGTTGGAAATGATGTTGTGCTTGGCCGCGTCATATTCGCCTTCATTGACGCCCATGACGATCGTTTTGACCTCACCTTTGCCGGGGGCCGAGATGATGACCTTCTTGGCACCGGCGGTGATGTGGGCCTTCGCCTTTTCGCTGTCGGTGAAGAGGCCGGTGGATTCGATCACGATGTCCACGCCGAGCGCCTTCCACGGCAGGGTGGCCAGGTCTTTCACCGCGCCGACGCACTTGACCTTGTGGCCGTTGACCACGATCACATCGGGTTCTTCGAGCGCCGGATTGCTCTTTTCCGTGGTGACCGTGTGCTTGAACTTGCCATGGATGGAGTCGTACTTCATCTGGTAGGCGAAGTAATCGGCGTCCGTGGAAACGTCCACGACCGCGACGACGTCGATTGATTTGCCCAGCAAACCCTGATCACAGAGAGCCTGGAAGACCATCCGGCCGATGCGGCCGAATCCGTTGATTGCTACTTTTACTGCCATAATTTTATTTGATAAATGTAACCAAAATTGAACCAACATTCTAACCGCGAATGGTCAACCGTCAATTCAGAATTCAGCAGCAGCTTGGCAAACACCGCCCATTTCTTGCGCAAACCGCCCTGTAGCGGCGGTCTGCGACCACCGGTGAACCAAGGCCCCATGAAGGCCCGTGGCGGCCCGCCACCTGCACCAATTGCTCGTAAATCGTCAATCGCGAATCGTAAATTCAAAAAAGTGGTTTGATTTGGTTTGATTTACCTTGATTCGTTGCGGCCGGAGCGCGGACAGCTTGTCCGCGCGACCACATTCCCACCCCCAAGCGCCGGACGTTTTTCCATTTCGGGCAAGGTACATAAAGTCAATGGCCTGCCGCGCCGTAGCCTTGGCGAAGGCGGGAGCGCCGGTCTCCGACCCGGCGTGTACCCCCTTCGCGAAAATTCGCGCAATTCGCGTCAAAGTCTTTTCCCCATCCGTGTTTATCTGTGTCCATCTGTGGTTCAAATTGGGTTCAAATTGGGTTCAAATTGGCTTTGAAATGGCTTTATTTGGCTTTAAATGGGTTCGTTTTTTATCGTCAAAATTGCCATTTCACATCGGTAAAATCAGGCGATTCTTGCATTTTAAAATTGGCTTTGTTTCGTAATTTTGATGTTTCGTCGCCCGAACCACCCGGCGGACGGAGCGCCGGGCACCGCCCCGGCAAGTTGATGCTTTGCATTTCTGGCCGTTGGAGCTTGGACGCTTGGAGCTTCTCCCCGCTGGCCCGTGGCGGCTCGCCACTTAATTCTAGGGCTTTACAAAGCTTTACGAAGCTTAACCGCCGCCTTGGTGGTGGGCAGGGTCGCGTCCTGTCGCGCCGTAGCCGTGCAAAGGCGGATGCGACCCTGCTTGCCTGCGCCGCAGGCACTTTGTGGCATGGCCATCCCGCGCCCCC
>Ga0105238_10003275_pt1 | contig 16159 bp, 10 predicted proteins | sample KBSC34metaG_FD_81526 | JGI IMG/M metagenome (GOLD analysis project Ga0105238, IMG submission 81526) | Corn rhizosphere microbial communities from Kellogg Biological Station, Michigan, USA - KBS C3-4 metaG | ecosystem: Host-associated > Plants > Roots > Rhizosphere > Soil | place: Michigan, USA... | reverse complement strand
TCATGTCCGCGAGTGCCGTGGCCGCTGAAGTAGAAGACCACTTCACTTTTCCCTGGAATTATGGCGTCATAAAGGCTTCGGAGAGCGATATTGATGTGGCGCTGCGTGGGACGCAACTGCGGGCTCGTGCCAGGATCGTCGGTCATGAGCACCACTTTATCGAACCCCAACCGGTTCTTAAGCAAGCGCGCGAAATCTCTTGCATCCGTGTTACAGACGTGAAGGGGCGCGCATGTATCGTAGTCGGTAACGCCGATCACCAGGGCGTATTTCGTATATTGCGGCGTGGCGGCAACTGGCACCTTATGGATACTCTTGCTCGTATCTATCGCGGATACGGGCAATTGAGCCGCCGTAAATAGACACAGGATACAAAATAAGAACGGCATGAAGCTGTGTCTGCGATTTCCAGTCATCGACAAATCCCCTTGTGACCGTAACGAAACAACTAGTGCGGAATTGGAGCCCCAAACTTTTGCAGATGATTTGGGCCGTTAGGAATGACCTGTGGAGCTACAATCTTAGGTGGAGCGTGGTTCGCGATATTGTGCGCCCCGAACCGGTTGTACAGAATAATGGCGATAGCAAGGAGCGCCACGGCCGACATTGCGGCAACAGCAAACCTCGTATTCCAGGTCAATCTCGAAATGCGGAAACTCAGCCGCGGCGCGCTCTCGATTTCTTGGGGAGATCTCTCCCGAACGCGGCGAATCAGCTCGGGTGTAGAGAGGCCTGACGCCGGCGACTCCGTATTCTCACTCTGTCTTGCGGTTTTCCGCACAAGCTTCGACAATTCGACGATCCGAAGAGCGCAACTATCACACAGATTCGTGTGATCCGAAACCGGTTGTCGGCGTTCTTTAGTGAGGCTGTCTTTCAGGAAATCAAGCAGGGTTTCGTCGGAGGGACATTGTCCAATGTCCTTTGGACTGCTTTCGGCGAGGGCAGAGGCGACTGTTTCGAAGAAGGCAATCTGGCGGGAACATGGCAAGCAGCCGGCGATGTGCTTCTCGATCGTCACGCGCGCATCCGTTTCAAGCAATCCCTCATGATACCGCTCCAATTCTTCTACCGATGGATGATCGTCGCTTGGCTTGCTATTCTGAGCGGAAGGGTGGTTGCTCATAATTCCGCCCCCTCGTCATCTGGCGTGTTGGAATTAGACGGCGGCAATGTATCCAATTTGTCCTGAATCGCGTGATATTTTTCAACAATTTTATTGCCCAGATCCTTAAAGCCGGTCCCCCACTCATCCAGCATGATCTTCACTCGAGTCTCGTCGATCCAGGTATCTTCATCGCGCAGGCTTACTATCTGGCGGGCTAGCCGCTCGCGTATTGCTCGTAGAAGGCTCGTGACACGTTCGGATGTAAGATCGCGATATCCAAGTGACGTCAGCATTGCTGAAATTTCTTTAACGGTAAACGGCCGCCACTCATTTTCACCTGGGATCGGGCTTACATGCAGGGTAAGGCAATCGTGGCGCAAGGCAAGGAGCAATTTGTTCGTCGCCGTCTCATTTCGAATGAACATGCGTAACAGCGACTCTAAGGCGTTCCGGTCGACCAGTTCTGCGAAGTCAACAGTGTCAGCTGATATATCGATCGCATTTTCATCCTCGTCGCCGTTGCCCAGTCCCGTGTTCAGGGAAATCGCGGTATTTCCAACGGTTCTTGGAGCTACAAGGTATGTCCAGTAGTTCTCGTTCGATTGCTTCCGCAGAATCTCCGCGATTCGCTCTCTGGCCGTTTCGGCCTCTGCGAGCGAGAGTTTTGCCGAAGCTGCAGCCGCGTCGAGCGAATCGCCAAAGACTAACCGTTTAAACAACGCCTGGTGTTTTTTGGGAAGATGCTGCAGACACTTGGGAATATTGACCCGGCCCTTTGTCTCACGCAGATAATCCGATTTCATGGAATAGAAATTGGGCCTGGGTGTGCTGCCGGGGATCTTCGTGTTCAGAAACGGAAACAGCCATGTGTCAAGGTTACATTCTCCAAGATAGTCAGCAAAGGTCTTGAGGATGTAATGGTATACGAAGAGATAGGCGTCCATAGCCGTATCGCACATCAGATCGTATCTTACATATTTGCGGTTTTTGCCGTATCCCGGACAGTTTGGCTGGCACCAGTCCCCACATAGCCGCACTGCAATGTAGAGAATGCGCGAATCGAATCGTCTCCGAAATTCGTTCCAGGCCGCCTCATCGTTCTGTTTAAGCCGATCCGCGAGTCTCTTATCATCTGCAGGCGAACTACTCACAGCCTCGATTTCCCTTCGGCGCAAGTGAATCGGACTTTAGCAAGCATGGGTTATTTTACCTAATCGCCCATGAATACGGAGTTAGAAATGCTGCAGTGCTTACATGTTCGGTACTGTTTTATCAACATTCCCCCAAAGCGCGCAAAAAAGTAAATTTGTAACGAGCACAAATTCCCCACAATGCTGCCGTCTCATCTCGTCAACGACACGGCATGATGCCGTGATGAAAGGAACTTTGCATGAGATCGGCTCTTGTTTTCGTTCGACGGCTCTTGATCTGCGCCTGCTTGTCTTGCGTCATGCTGCGCGTCTGTTCAGCACAGGGAATTCCCTTAACAGCCTTTCATGTGTTTGATGACGGAAGTGTCACAAGTGACGGAGAGAATCCTTCTTCCAATCTTATTGAAGGAAGCGACGGTAGCTTCTATGGGACAACGCAAAGTGGCGGTTCGGCGAGTGGTGGCACAGTGTTCAAATTGACCCCATCTGGCGTCTTGACTATCCTGTACTCCTTTAGCAACGCGGGAGGAGGGGGAGTAGTCCCTGGAGGTGGACTGATCGAAGCTTCTGACGGTAACTTCTACGGAACTACAACGTACGGTGGTTCGGCGGGTAATGGCACCGTATTCAAATTGACCCCATCCGGCGTTGAGACCACCCTGCACTCCTTTGGCAGTGTTACAGGTGATGGGCAGAATCCTTCCACCAGTCTCATTGAGGGAACCGATGGAAACTTCTATGGAACGACGCCATTCGGCGGATCGATAGGTGGTGGCACAGCGTTCAGGATGACCCCATCTGGCGTCTTGACTATCCTGCACTCCTTTAGAGATGTCCCCGAAGGCGGACTGATCGAAGCTTCTGACGGCAACTTTTATGGAACTACTCACAACAGCAGTGGCACAGTATTCAGGATGACCCCATCCGGCACCGTGACTACCCTGCACTCCTTTGGCTCCACTGCAAACGACGGAACTTACCCTGTTGCCGGTCTCATTCAGGGAACCGACGGCAATTTCTACGGAACGACACGTTATGGTGGTTCGACGACATCCAGCGATCCGAATGGAGCCGGCTATGGAACCGTCTTCCGCATGACACTGTCGGGCACAGTAACCATCCTGCATTCGTTTAAAGATGGCACTGCTGTCAATGACGGGGCTAACCCTTATACCGGTCTTATTGAGGGTTCCGATGGCAACTTTTACGGCACTGCCCAGAATGGCGGATCTAATAATGGAGGCGCAGTGTTCGCGATGACGCCGGCAGGCGCCGTGACTACCCTACATTCGTTTTACGATGGCAGCACAGTGAATGACGGCTATGCGCCCCTTGCAGGATTGACTCTGGGCTCGGATGGCAATTTCTACGGGACTACAATTTACGGTGGCTTGACGACGGGCGGAAATGGATTTGGTATTGGTTATGGAACCGTCTTCCGGCTATCCATCGTCCAGTCTTCGCCTCTGATGTCCTTCACCGTCTCACCGGCGACTGTTGTGGGTGGCGGCAAGGTAACCGTGACGGTAAAGCTGACATCGCCCGCACCAACCGGTGGCGAGACGGTCACGATCCAGAGTAATAACGCAGCCGTGCCATCCAGCCAGGTGATGATTGCGGCCGGAGCAACATCCGGATCAGCCTCCATTCTGACCGGCGGCGTGGACGCATCGACGGCGGTGACGCTTACGGCGGCAGCCGGCGGCGTTTCTAAGACGGCAGCGGTTACCGTAACACCCGCAGCGCTGAATGCGCTCACCGTCAGCCCAAATCCCACCTATGGTGGCAACAATACGGTCGCAGCGGTCTTGCTGAACGGCCTGGCCGGCCCCAGCGGCATTAAGGCAGCGCTATCCAGCTCGGATGGGACAACCATTCCTGCGGGGACGATCGTGAATATCCCGGCAGGAGCATCCAAAGCGGCCTATACATTCATTCCTGCCGTAGTCACCACGCCCACGACGATGACGATCACTGCTACGGCCGGGGCGGTCAACAAGACCGTCGTTATGACGGTGAACCCGGCGATGCTTACCACCCTGATTGTCCCGACGACAGTGAATGGCGGCGCGATCGCCACAATCAAAGCGACGCTCAGCTCACCGGCTCCGGCAGGCGGTCTCACAGTAACGATAGCCAGTAGTTCCCCGGCGATATCAGTAGGCTCCGGAACGATTGCGATTGCAGCCGGAGCAACGAGCGGCACACTGACCGCGACCACGATACCTGTAGACAGCGACACACCGGTAACGGTAACAGCAACACTTGGCTCAGTAACAAAAACGGCGTCTCTTACCGTAAAGGCAGCATCGCTGTCGTCTTTGTCTGTCGGCCCGAACCCGGCCTATGGCGGTAACAAGACTACGGCGTCCGTCATATTGACAGGCAAGGCCGGCCCCAACGGCCTAACGGTGTCGTTATCAAGCTCGGATGGGACAACCATTCCTGCAGGGACGACCTTAAACATCCCGGCAGGCGCAATCAACGCGGCCTACATTTTCACGCCGGCAGTAGTCACTGCATCCACAACGACGACTATCACGGCCACACTAGGAGCGGTCAGCAAGTCAGCGGTCTTGACGGTAAACCCTGCGATATTAACTACCCTGAGCGCTTCGAGTGTTTACAGCGGGCAGTCAGATCCAATCAAGGCAACGCTCAGCTCACCGGCTCCGGCAGGTGGTCTCACAGTGACAGTGACAAGCAACTCACCGGCGATCTCGGTAGGATCCGGCACGATTACAATCGCCGCCGGCGCGACGAGCGGCACACTGACGGCGACTACGAGACCTGTAGACAGTGACACGCCGGTAACGCTCTCGGCGAGCCTCGGCGGGGTCACGAAAACAGCATCAGTAGTTGTAAAGGCGGCCACGCTCTTGTCTATGTCCATCTCGCCGAACCCCTCTTATGGAGGAAATAAGACCACGGCTGCCATCGCTTTGAACGGCCAGGCAGGCCCCAGCGGCCTTACGGTGGCCCTGTCTAGCTCCGACGCTACCACCATTCCACCCGGCACAAGCGTTACCATTCCGGCAGGCGCCGGCAGCACGAGCTACAGCTTCACACCGGCCGTAGTCACTGCACCAAAAACAGTAACGATCACAGCGACACAAGGAGCGATCAGCAAGCCAGTCGTTCTAACCATAAACCCTGCAGTTTTAACGACTCTGGGCGCTGCGAGCGTCTACGGCGGGCAGGCTGCGGCAATCAAAGCGACACTGAGTTCACCGGCTCCGGCGGGTGGTCTCACAGTGACAATAACAAGCAACTCACCGGCGCTCTCAGTAGGCTCCGGAACGATTGCGATTGCAGCCGGAACGACGATAGGCACACTGACAGCAACCACGGCTCCCGTTAGCAGCGACACGCCGGTGTCGCTCTCGGCGAGCCTTGGATCAGTGACCAAGACGGCATCGGTGGTTGTAAAGGCGCCCGTATTGTCGTCGCTAATCGCTTCGCCAACATCGGTTCAGAACGGGAAAGCAGTGACATTCAAGGTAATACTTGGCTCCGCAGCTCCTACCGGTGGTCTGGCGGTCTCGTTGTCCGGCGGTTCAACCATACTCCCCATTCCCGCCTCGATTACGGTTCCGGCGGGCTCCAGCAACGCAATCGCAACCGTGACAGCAGCCGGAGCAACATCAAGCACGCAGGTAAGTGTGACGGCAGCCCTCGGCTCGGTAACCAAGACAGTGACAGTCACCGTCTCTCCCTAAGCCGTTACTTGTCGTGATGTTGGGCAGATGGCCGCCTGCTATCTGCCCAACCTGATAAAGATCCGCCCCAGCCCCTCTCCTCACTCAGCTATCCTATCTACCATCTACATGCCTCTCACGGAAGGGAATGGAGCGCGGAATGGAGAACGGAATGTCGCCATACGCTGACACGAACAAGCGTGAGTTTGTCAGCAGCGCTTTATACCGAGGGAGATATCAAATGACCGAACAGGGAATAACTCGGCGTGAGTTTGTTAAGAAGGCGTTTGTCGTCACGGCGCTGTCCAGCGGGTTTGCCGCGGCGGTGATGCCGGTGGGCGCGGCGACGATTCATACGGACAGCAACGGATTGATCGCGGGAGAAGTTCAAATACCGACAAAGGACGGCAAGATCCCGGCGTATCGGGCAATGCCAAGCACGGGCGGCCCGTTCCCGATTGTGCTGGTGGTGCACGAAATATTCGGCGTCCACGAGCATATCCAGGATGTCTGCCGGCGATTTGCCAAGCACGGCTATCTCGCCATTGCGCCTGCGCTCTATGCGCGTGAAGGCGACGTTTCCACGATTGCGGACATCGGCGATGTCATGAAAAAAGTCGTCTCCAAGGTTCCCGACGGACAGGTCATGACAGACCTCGATTCCACCGCGGAATGGGCATCGCAATCGGCCGAAGGCGACGCCAACCGGCTGGGCATCACAGGCTTCTGCTGGGGCGGGCGCATCGTTTGGCTCTACTCCGCTCACAACCCAAATGTAAAAGCCGGCGTAGCATGGTATGGACAGCTCGTCGGGGACACCTCGGAGCTAAAGCCAAAAAATGCCGTCGACATCGCCCCCACCCTCAAGACTCCTGTCCTTGGACTCTATGGCGGCCAGGATACCGGGATTACGGCAGACGCCAGAAGCAAGATGATCGACGCCCTCAAGACAGGGCATAGTCAGTCGGAGATAATCGTCTATCCCGATGCCCCCCACGGCTTCCATGCCGACTATCGTCCGAGCTACCATGAGGCCGACGCCAAAGACGGCGACAAGCGGATGTATGCCTGGTTTAAGAAGTACGGAGTGTGATGACCATCGCAATCGACTTTGACAACACGTTTACTCTGGATCCGGATCTGTTTCGAGACACGGCGCAGAGCTTCCTGCGCCGTGGGCATCGCGTGATCATTGTAACTGGCCGCTCCGACGATGCTCCCTGGAATACGGAAGTCCGTCAGGCAGTACGAGATCTGTGCCCGATTGTCTTTGCAGGCCTGAGTTGGAAACGCCAGGCCGCAATTGCGGAAGGCTATATCGTCGATGTATGGATCGATGATATGCCTGAGTATATCGGTCCGCAGGATCCGGAGCTTGCCCAGCATAAAGGCGCCCCCTATATCGCAAGGCATTGAAAGGAGAATATCATGGCTATCTTGATCAATGCTTACTGTACTTTGCGCGAACCGCCCCCGCTTGAGTTTCCGCATCAACTTCTCGGAGCCCGAGATCGAACGGATCCCGGGCTCGCTCCACATCTGCAGGGCTTCATCGGCTACATGGTGAATCTTGCCGGCGGGCAAATGACCCAAACGGCCTATCACATCATGCGGCACATCGAACGAGTGCAGCGACAGTTCAGTTTCAACGCCGTAGAGCGTGACCTGGATGCTGTCTCACGTTGGGCAAGGGCGGCAAACGCCATATTATATCTGCCCAGCGGTGTCATTTGTGACCCATCCGGGCAGCAATTACTCCCCGAGACCGGTAACAATAGTAAAGCGCAAGTCCCGTATCCGGGAGAGGCCCAGGAGAGAAAGGCGCGCGTGATGGCGCAGGTATCAGCTCTGGGTATTGACGCGCCACCAACCTTGCCACCCGTAATCAGTGAACCGGAAGTCGACCTGCGGCCTGGAAGTGTGGTGGCAAAACGATGCTTGGCGCTATTTGTCGCCGCCGTACGCGCAGAATCACTGGCAGCAAAACAGGCAATTCCGATTGATGAACTGCTATCGCAATTTCACCTTGCCGTACCGGCCTTTACTCCCAAAGAGCGAACTTTTATAGATACGCCATCTCCTTCTGAACAAGATGTTATCTCGTTTGCCTGGCGCTATGAGGCGCTTTATCTCCTGGAATGGGTTCTGGGGCTGGCGGCCGAATTACCATTCCCAACTGAGATATGCGACGTTCCCCTCACGGCACGCCTGGCGATCGACAACAACGTTCAGCAATTCGTTGATTCCGCGCGATTGAGACCGGCAGGAGAAATCCTTGACGCTCTCGACCTGCACTATCGCCTTCATTGGGCCGTAAGACAGGCACGGGTGGATCGTAGAGAAGCGCCCGCAAATCTCAATCCAGGTGTTATTCAGGAGCGGCATTATGCTCTGAACTGGCTGGTACGATTTGAGGATGCAGAGTGGGACGACGTGGACACCCCAACGTAAACAGTTAGACATACCGAAAGCAAAAGCCGGAGTAACATTTCGAATGACAAAATCGAGGCGCATAGTTCCATGCGCGCTTCTCCCTGCAATGATCGCGATTACTCTCGTATTACCCTCTTTTGGCGCACAGAATACTGCCGCAAAGAGGCCTAAAACTACAAGCAAAACGGCTTCGATTACAGCCGGTGGCGTCAAGGTCGCGTTCGGTCCGCGTGGATTTACATCGGTAAAAGTTGACGGCGATGAGTTCCTGGCAGATGGACAGCCCCAGGTAAAATCTGTCCGGTTTACAGGTCTTGACGGAACTGCCCGAGAACGTGAAATCGGACGCTATATGACATTCCTCGGTTTCGGAGGACGCCTCGTCACGCACAGTTACAAATGGGGTTCCGTCGGCTATATCTACAAACCGACAGCGAACGGCGTCGATATCGACGCCACAATCACGAACACATCGCCTGATGTCCTGAGCGGCATCATGGTGCAGTTTCTGTCTCTGCGGCCAACCGGCAAAACAACATTCCGTGACGGTGTTCGCGCCGGTTCGGGCGTAGATTCGCCAACGGCCGTGCAGTTCGACGACGGCAAGCATACATTAGCGATTGTCAATGAGGACCTGTCCCGGCCCCTGTACGCAGGCTTCCCGGCCGGCGATGATAAGAAGCCTGCCACGACGCTTCCTCTGCTCGCAGCAACATACCACGCAGACATATTCCCTCACCCATGGCTTGGCGCGCCGCACATCGACCGGCCGATCTATCCAGGCGAATCGGACCATCTGCATATCTCACTGCGCGCCGCTCGCACTCCGGCCGGGGGCAAACAGCTCGACCTTTGCCGGGATGTCGAGAACAAGTATGCTGCGGCATTCCCACAGCGGCTGGTCTGGAAGGATCGCCGGCCGATCGGTTACCTGAACCTGTGCACGACCGCGCCACACCCCGACAACGGCCGCAATCCGCGCGGCTGGTTCAACAACGACCCTGCGGTGGATGTTACGACGGATGATGGACGGAAAGAACTCGGCCGCCGTCTTCTGGCGCTTGCCGATTCCAGCATTCCGCACCTGAAGGCGACAAACGCTCAGGGGGTGATCATCTGGGATTCGGAAGGCCAGGAGTATCCGCACGCCATGAGCTACATCGGCGATCCCAGACATTTGCCACCGGAGATGGAGCCGATAGCCGATCAGTTCTTCCAGAAATTCCGCGATGCTGGTCTGCGAGTAGGTGTGTGCTTGAGGCCGCAGAAGCCGATGAAGACCGTATATGGAGATGTTGCAGAGCAGGTGCAGGTTGTGGATGACGTCTACAATCTGAACGACAAGATCGCCTATGCAAAGAAACGCTGGGGCTGCACCCTATTCTATGTCGACTCCAATGTGCATTTCGATCCGGCCGGCAGGCCCGACGACGAAAAGGCGTACGAACTTTTGCCCGCCTCCCTCTTCGAGCAGGCAGCCAAGGCAAATCCCGATGTGCTCCTGATCCCCGAACAGCAGACGACCCGCTATTACGCATACGGCGCGCCATATGACGAACTGCGCCAGGGAACGGCGGCTACGCCGGAAAGCGTCCGCCGCGTCTACCCTGGCTCGTTCACCGTTATCAGTGTCGCCACCGACACATCAGGCGGTCCACTCGATACCCGCCGCACAGAGCTTGTCGATGCCGTTCGCCACGGAGATATCCTCCTCTTCCGCGCATGGTACGAGACACCGGAAATGAAGCCCGTCCAGGAGATCTATCGCGCAGCAGGCCGGTAATCTCCGTTCCCTGATAATTCTCAAAACTTTTGCAACAAGTTGTCGATTCAGGAGGGCATCGTTCGACTAAAGGATGTGCGGACCTCAGAGCGGTCCGGCAAACAGTAATCGACCTGCGTGCGCATCGATGTCGCGCAGGTAACAGCCAGGCTAAATACAGATCAAAGGGAAACATCATGCAAAAGATCACTCCGTTCCTGTGGTTCGACGACAACGCTGAAGAGGCGATGAACTTCTACCTTTCCATTTTTAAGGACTCGAAGGTGGGAAGCGTATCCCGCTATGGAGAGGCTGGCCCTGGCCCTGCAGGAGCGTTCATGGTAGGGACGTTTCAAATCGAAGGCCAGGATTTCATGGTGTTAAACGGCGGAGCTCACTACAAGATGACACCAGCCATCTCGTTCATGGTGCACTGCCAGAGTCAGGAAGAAATCGACAATCTGTGGGACCAGCTGCTCGAAGGCGGAGAGGCAATGGCATGCGGGTGGCTCACCGACAAGTTCGGAGTAACCTGGCAGATCACCCCCACGATTTTAGGCGAGCTTTTGCAGGACGAAGATCCGGAAAAGGCAGGCCGGGTCATGCAAGCCATGATGCAGATGATCAAGCTTGACATCCCCACGCTGCAGAAAGCTTACGACGGAGAGTAGGCGCGTATCGCCCTACAAGCAAGTACGAAGAACGGCCTACTGATACGGGGATTTTGCGTCTCATTCCAAGGCTCAAAATCCCCAATTGTATTTCAGCCGCGTTCTCTCTCAACAAGCCCTTCCGCTTCGATATGGAATCATGCTCACCGAACACCAGACCGCCTCTATCTGTCATTCGTTAGCCCTCGGCTCCCCCATCGCGCCTTTAACCAGAGTGACCGGCGGTTTGCTGCATTCGATGTTCTGTCTTCAGACAGACATCGGCCGATTTGCGGTTAAGGTTCTCGACCGGCAGATCATGGAAATCCCCAACATACACGCCAGTTTCCGGCTGAGCGAAATCATCGCGACTGAAGTGGCCGCAGCAGGAATACCGGCTGTCAGCGCCATGAGTGGGAAAGAAGGAATAGTCAGCGATATTGGCCCCAATACCGTTCTGGTCTATCCATGGATCGACGGCACAGTTCTTCCAATAGCCTCTGCGGGACCTACGGTTGCCCATCAGATTGGTGTTATCCTTGGCCGTATCCACATACTCAACCTCGATATCTCGCGATTCGGCGCATCCGAACGAACGGTAACAGATCCAATAGAATGGCGGGGGGCTTCAGACGACGGCCTCGCTAAGGAAGCGCCATGGGCCGATGAGATCGCGGATTTGCTTCCTCGTATTGTCGATTGGGAGAATGCCGGCTTGCAGGCATATCGATCGCTTGGCGAGCGACGCGTTGTCAGTCATGGCGACCTGGACCAGAAGAATGTCATCTGGTCAGAGACAGACACGCCCTGGCTGATAGACTGGGAGTCGGCAGGCCCCGTGGTTCCTGCAGTTGAAGTTATTGCGGCTGCGCTGGACTGGAGCGGGCAAACCGCAGACGAACCTGACTGCGAAACGTTCATGGCGCTGCTTGCAGGCTATCGAAGCATCACCGATCTAGCGGCACAAAATTGCCGTATGGCGCTGCATGTGCGACTTGCGGATTGGCTTGGATGGCTGAAGGCTAACATGACGCGTTCAACTGATGACGATCGTTCGACAGAAGAGCAAGAGTTGGGCACGAGGGAAGTGATCAAAACTGCCGCAACACTGCGCAATCTTGCGTCAAATACTGAAGTGTGGGCTGCGTGGTGCGAATAAGAGGGATATAGCGCCACAGTAACTTTCGTTCGGCCAGTACGGTTCACCTTGGCCGAATTCGCCAGATTAGTATTGATGCACCCTCAGATTTCGAGCGCGACCAGCACACAATACGTCGCGATTAATTTCATCTCAAACCTCGATCATAGTACGGTATATTACGATTAGGAAGCCTAGGACCCTATTCCAACATTGAATGCATCTTGCGCATGTTCAATGTCCGCCTATACCTCATGAGCTTATCAGCAATTTAAAGTCATCTAGAATCAATACCTGTTAACTATTTGTTTCAATTGTGGATGTTTGCTTATCTGCTTGAGAGGGCATAGTAAGACGTATATACTACATATAATAATGTAGATTACCAAAATATAAACCCTGAGCTGCATAGGAAAACCCTCAGTTACTGGACGAAAGGTCCATTCTAACGACTGGCCCAAGTCCCTTACCACACCGCTGCGACCAGCCTCATGTTGATCGCAACAAGCGCCTCATGACTTTGCGTGATTTACCGCATTCCAGCCCTCACGCCCCTTAGCAAATCGCTCATGCCTCGCCTCACCGCAGGTGTTTGCTTCCAAAGTAAAAGAGCGATAAATGTATCACTTTAAGACTGTAATGATAGCGATTACCATCGCGTCATTCTCAATATCGCCAGGGAAAGCTGCGACGCCAACCTTGGGCGCTGCAGAGACCTTCGCCGCCCTTGGCGGCTCCACCGTAACCAACGGCGGACCGTCGATCATCACCGGCGACATCGGTGTCAGCCCGGGAACTGCAATAACGGGATTCCCACCCGGAATTGTCGTTGCTCCCTATGCCATACATGCCGGTGATGGTCTCGCGGCTCAGGCTGAGGCGAATGCAGCCACTGCCTATGGTATTCTTGCGGGCGTCGCATCCAACACGAACTTAACCGGACAGGATTTGGGAGGCATGACCCTCGCTCCGGGCGTCTACACCTTTAACTCATCGGCCCAGTTAACCGGCGCACTCACATTGGCGGGAGACGGCAATCCCAATTCGGTATATATATTTAAGATCGGCAGCACGCTGACGACGGCAAGCAATGCTCAGGTCAACCTGATCTCCGGCGCAAATGCCGATAACGTTTTCTGGCAAGTCGGCAGTTCCGCAACACTGGGCACGAGCACCGCATTTGAGGGCAATATCCTTGCATATCAAAGCATCAGTCTGACTAACGGCGCTACGCTGGAAGGAAGAGCGCTTGCGCTGAACGGCGCGGTATCAATGGACGCGGATTCAATTACCGTCCCAAAAGATGTACAGAATTCCACTCTCTATTCCTGGGGCTGGAACCCGTATGGACAGCTCGGAACCGGAACGACAAGGAGCAGCGCGGTTCCACTAAAGACAATTGGTTTGACAGGGGTGACTTTTGCTGCAGGCGGTGAGGGAAACAGCCTGGCGCTTCGTTCGGATGGAACGGTATGGTCATGGGGCTGGAACTACTATGGCCAGCTTGGCAACGGAAATACAACGAGTAGTACTGTCCCCGTACAGGTACAGGGCATTGCCGGAGTCACTTCGATCGCCGCAGGCAGCTATCATGGTCTGGCTATCCTTGCCGATCACAGCGTGTGGTCCTGGGGTTATAACAATGCCGGTCAGCTCGGCAACGGAACAAAAACGAACAGCAATGTTCCGGTCCAGGTAATGGGCCTCACCGGCGTGACTGCAGTTGCCGGCGGCGGCTCACACAGCTTGGCACTGCTGTCTGACGGCACTGTTTGGGCATGGGGTAATAACAACAACGGACAACTTGGTGACGGCACAAAAACGAACAGGAACGTTCCTGTTCAGGTAGCGGGCCTTACCGGCGTAACCACTATTGCCGGCGGTAGCGACTATAGCGTAGCGTCCCGTTCTGACGGCTCTGTTTGGGCATGGGGCGGAAATAGCTACGGTCAATTGGGCGACAGAACAAAAACTGCCAGCAGCATTCCTGTACGAGCCTATGAACTTTCAGGAATAGTCGAGGTTGCGGCGGGACAGCGGGACACTCTGGCGCTTCAGTCGAACGGAGATGTTTGGGCATGGGGCTGGAACTATTACGGACAGCTTGGCAACGGCACTCTGACAGACAGCAGCTTTCCCGTTAAGACAGAAGGCATTGCAGGAGCAACATCGATTGCTTCGGGCTGGTACCAGAGCCTTGCAGTTGTTTCGAAAAACAGTATCTGGGCATGGGGCAACAATGCCTCAGGACAGCTTGGCAACGGGTCTGCCAAGAACAGTAGCGTTCCGGTGCAAGTTACGGGACTCACCACAGCCATTGCGATTATCGGCGGCGGCTACCACAGTATGGCTCTTGGCTCCATTTCGGCCTACACCGTAACGCTGTCATCGCCATCGAACCTGTCAACCGCCGGACAAGCAGTAAGAATTACTGCGACTGTAGCCGGCGATGCTCCCACCGGCACAATACAGTTCATGATGGAGGGCATTAACGTTGGAACACCGGTAGCGCTGACGAACGGTGTGGCGACATTCTCATCGACGCGATTGAGTGTGGGCACACATAGTTTCACCGCATCTTACAGCGGAGACACGAATAACGCTCCGAGCAACACTGTCAGTCCGTATGTCCATCAAGTCAATGCGGCAAATTAGAGCAGTGAATAACTAATCACAATAGTGAACAGCCGGTCGGCAGAAAGTGCCGGCCGGCCGGTCATTGTCTCGTGTGCAGCCTCCGATTTTAATTCTCACCCATCCACCACCTCACAATTTCGAGCGCGACCGGCACACGATACGTCGCGATTCATTTCATCTCAAACCTCAATCATAGTACGGTATAGTACGATTAGGACATCGCCCCTATTCCAACATTGAATGTGTCTTGAGCATGTTCAATGTCCGCCCATACCTCATGAGCTTATCAGCAATTTAAAGTCATCTAGAATCAATACCTGTTAACTATTTGTTTCAATTGTGGATGTTTGCTTATCTGTTTGAATGGGCATAGTAAGATGTATACGCTCTACATAACAATGTAGATTACCCAAGATCTGAACTCTGAGCTGCATAGGTAAACCCTCAGCGACTGGACAAAAGGCCCGTTCTAACAACTGACCCACGTCCATTACCACACCGCCGCGACCAGCCTCATGTTGATCGCAACAAGCGCCTCATGACTTTGCGTGATTTACCGCACTCCAGCCCTCACGCCCCTTTAAGCAAATCGCTCATGCCTCGCATCACCGCAGGTATTTGCTTCCGAATTAAGAAGAGCGATAAATGCATCACTTCAGAATAGCAATGATAGCTACTGCTATTACAATCCTATCAATCTCGCCAGGCAAAGCTGCGCCGCCGACTTTAGGCGCCGCAGAAAGCTTTGCTGCTCTGGGAGGCTCTACTGTAACCAACGGCGGCCCATCAATCATCACGGGAAATATTGGTGTCAGTCCGGGAACTGCAATAACGGGATTCCCACCTGGTATCGTAGTGGCTCCTTATGCCATACATGCCGGTGACGGACTTGCGGCTCAGGCTGAGGCGAATGCAGCCACCGCCTATGGTGTCCTCAAAGGCACCGCTTCCAACACAAATTTAACTGGACAGAATATGGGAGGTATGACACTCTCTCCGGGTGTCTATACCTTTAATTCCTCGGCCCAGCTAACCGGCGCACTCACATTGGCGGGAGACGGAAATCCTAATTCGGTATACATATTCAAGATCGGCAGCACGCTGACGACGGCAAGCAATGCTCAGGTTAACCTGATCTCCGGCGCAAATGCCGATAATGTTTTCTGGCAAGTCGGCAGTTCGGCAACACTGGGCACGAGCACTGCGTTTGCAGGCAATATCCTTGCATATCAAAGCATAAGCCTGACTAATGGGACCACACTGGGCGGAAGAGCGCTTGCGCTAAACGGCGCCGTAACAATGAGCGCCAATTCCATTGTCATTCCAAGTGACGCGACAAATTCGCCAATCTATTCCTGGGGCTGGAACCCGTACGGGCAGCTCGGAACCGGAACGACAAAGAGCAGTACAGTTCCACTAAAAACGATTGGATTAATAGGCGTAACCCTTGCTGCAGGCGGCGAAGGAAACAGCCTCGCCCTTCGTTCGGATGGAACGGTGTGGTCATGGGGCTGGAACTACTATGGCCAGCTAGGCAATGGAACCACAACGAGCAGCAGCATTCCGGTACAGGTAACAGGTA
>Ga0105238_10003271_pt1 | contig 16165 bp, 13 predicted proteins | sample KBSC34metaG_FD_81526 | JGI IMG/M metagenome (GOLD analysis project Ga0105238, IMG submission 81526) | Corn rhizosphere microbial communities from Kellogg Biological Station, Michigan, USA - KBS C3-4 metaG | ecosystem: Host-associated > Plants > Roots > Rhizosphere > Soil | place: Michigan, USA... | reverse complement strand
GTCGATGTGAATCTGAGCTCCCATGCGCTGCAGCTCCGAAGCGTGCATGAAACGGTTCTCAAACACCGTCTCGATAATCTCGGATCGTCCCTGTGCCTGCGTCATCAACACCATGTACTGCGCCTGCATGTCAGTAGCAAAACCCGGGTACGGCTCGGTGGTTACGTTCATCGCCTTCAGTCCGTCCGGACACGAGACTTCGAGCGTAGTCGGATTCAGTTCCTTGATAACGACACCAACGTTCCTCAGTTGTGGGATGACGCTCTCGAGATGTTCCGGACAGCAATCTTTTATCTCTAACTGTCCCTGTGTGAGCGCCGCGGCGACGATGAAGGTTCCGGTTTCAATTCGATCGGGAATGATCGTGTGTTCGGCGCCGCCGAGCGAAGTGACCCCTTCGATCTGTATCGTCTCTGATCCGGCGCCGTTCACTCGCGCTCCCATCTTGTTCAGCAGGTCGGCCAGATCAACTATCTCCGGCTCGCGGGCGGCGTTGTGAAGGGTTGTTGTGCCGCGCGCAAGAGTTGCCGCCATCATCAGGTTTTCAGTTCCAGTGACGGTGACTTTGCCGAAGTGAATTTCCGCAGCGTGTAAACGTCCGTCTTTCGGCGCACGCGCTACGACATTTCCCGCTTCGAGTCTTACTTCCGCACCAAACCTCTCAAATCCCGCCAGGTGCAGGTCGATGGGCCGCGTTCCGATCGCGCAACCGCCGGGGAGTGAAACTTTTGCTTTGCCGAAACGAGTCAGGAGCGGTCCAAGTGCGAGAACCGAAGCGCGCATCGTCTTCACGAGTTCGTATGGCGCTTCGAAAAGTTCGACGTGGGCGGCGCTGATCTTGTGAGTGCGGAGTTCGGGTGTCAGGACAGTTGCGCCGATGTCTTCGAGCAGCCGGCGCTGCGTGATGATATCGCGCACATACGGAATGTTGTGGAGGGTAACGGTGTCGGGAGTGAGCAACGCCGCCGCCATGCAAGGCAACGCTGAGTTTTTGGCACCGCTAATCGAAACTCTGCCGTGAAGTGGCCGGCCACCCGAGATACGAAATTTGTCCACGATGCGGGACAGAGTAAATGAAAATCATGTCAGAACGCTACTTCAGAAAACAACTTAGCCACAGATTACACGGATAAAATCCGGATTTCGGATCCGTATAATCTGTGGCTCGCACCGCCCTCTTGCTCGCACACCTATTCGTTGGCGGTGGCGCGTTTGAGATGAACACCGCCGTTTGTCGTCATTGCTTTGACCATTGCTCCGCCGGAGCCGAGATTTAAGGCAAGCTGTTTATTGATTCGACCCTGCACAGTTACCGGAAAATCAACACTCACACTTCCGTTGACTGTTCCCGTCTGCAGGTTAGCCGAGTAATTCTCGGGCACGGACAGAATTACGCCGCCGTTGGTCGTGCTGACGTCCAGACTATCGCCATCCCAACGATCGCCAGTCAGTTCAATCACGAGGCCGCCATTCGTTGTCGAACCACGCACCGTTCCGCCCACACGTTTAAGAACCACGCCACCATTCAATGCCGTGAAGTCGATACGGCCATTGACGTCGGCGATGGCAATGCCACCGTTATGAGTCTCGAGTGAAAGATCGGCACGGCGCGGCACGAATACTTCATAGCTGACGTTCCAGTTAAAGTCTTTGCGGTTTTCGGGACCACTCGCAAAAATCTTCGCTCCGCTGGTTTCGATGCGGACCTGCTGCGATAGCGCCTGCGCTTCTCCTGCAGTCGGCGCGCCAGTCTGAATGCGCGCACGAACCAGAACCTGATTCTGATCCCAGCCTTTTACGGAAACGCCTCCATTTTGCCGGCCGTCAATCGCAATCGCACCGCCACTCAACGCGAGGGTTTGCTCTCGAATCTCGCAATTGCCGACCAGCCTGTCGTTGTACCAATTGTCCTCACGACAAGTCAGTGATTTATCTTTATCTTTGATTTTCTCTTTTTGAGACACGACTGCGACGCCGGTGAAAGTCAGCAGCGCGGCAATAAGAACACTTCGGCTTACAAACCTGTACATAACTCGGTCTCCTTACAATGTCTGGGGTTGTCTAAGTTTTCTTCGCTTCTATGCGGCTCTGAAGCGTAAACACCGCACGGGTGGGTGTTGTGACACGTTTTTGCTCAAGACTTTTGCAGGACCACGATGCGAGGAATCCCCTGGAGATCGGGGCGAATTTCCCGCAACGACCACGCGCTGTCGTTAATAAGCCTTTCGACCGCTTCGCCCTGATCGAATCCAATCTCCATCAGCATGTGCCCGTTCGGCTTGATGAAGCCCGGTCCTTCGTCGATTAGCCGGCGAATGACGCTCAGACCGTCTCCACCTGGAGACAAGGCTACATGCGGTTCATGATCCCTGACTTCGCGTTGCAGCCCTTGCAGCGCCTTCTCGGCGACGTACGGAGGATTAGAAACAATGACGTCAAACTCGTATTCACGTGAATCAAGCGAGTCGAAACAATCGGACTGGACGAACAGCGCTCGATCGGCGACTGAAAGCTTCTGTGCGTTCAGTTTCGCGATCTCGAGCGCAGCCGCCGACTTGTCGATCGCCACCGCACGAGCGTTCACGAGTTCACACAGTAGCGTTAGGGCAATACATCCCGATCCCGTTCCAACATCGCAAATAAACGGCGCTGCACCAGCTATCTGCAACGCCGCCTCAACGAGCAATTCCGTTTCAGGCCGCGGAATCAAAACATCAGTCGTCACTCGAAACTCACGACCATAAAAGTCCTGCACGCCAGTGATGTACTGCAACGGCTCGCCCGCAGCACGACGCTCGACGAATTCGCGATATCGTCCCACTAAATCTTCGTCGGTTTCATCCTTAGCATGACTGATCAGAAACGTCCGATCCTTCCCGAGAATGAACGAAAGCAACGACCCCGCCTCACGCCGCGCCTCCGGAACGCCGCCATGTTCCAACTCCGCCGCCGCTTCTCTCAGAACCTCAGCTATTGTCCACGTCATTTTCGGGAACCAATCTTAGTCTCCAGGTGAATACTAACCGACAGCTTCAACAATATCTTTTTTTGTGCCTTATGTGCCTTTTTGTGGCTGGCTCTTTCTGCTCCTGTTTTGTGGCTGGAACAAACTCGTGATTCAATCTTTTTACTAAGCATAAGAACGAGTCTCGTTCCTCCCGTGACGCAGGACCCCCGCGGCTTACCGCTTCGGGGGTTCTGTCGTAAAAGGGCGAGGTTTAACAACGTTAGCGCGAGGGCACCGTGGGTACACTTTCGAAGAGCTGTCTGTTATTCGTTTTGAATGCGTTGGACGCTCAGCTTACGTTGCTATGGATCCGCTTAAACGTCGCTTCCGAAGGCAATACGTTGATGGCTCGGGTCATCGAACGCAGCGAGTGGACCTTTCTCGGGGGGAAGCTCGCCATCGGCGGCTTCGCTGCTTACATTCTCTACCGTTGTGCTCATCTGCCACTCGCGAGGCATGGTCTCACTGTCGTGCTCGGAGTCTACGTAGTTCTGATGTTGATCCACGCGGCGACCGGTTGTGTGGCCCTCGGATGGCAGGGACCAATCATCCTTCTTGGCTACATCGAAAACCTACCGAACGCTTTTCTTTCACTGTTCGTTTAGTCGAAACGAAACTCGCTTCGACCGTCCTGCGTTGGTACAATCACCCGCAACGGCATCCGCTTTGCGAGCATCCTATGTCCGCGATCCTGGCACTTAGCCGGGATCCATTACTTAAGAGAGGGAAGAAGCTTTATGTATCGACTTTCCGCCCGTCAAATTCTTTTGATTGCCCTTATTACAGGATTATTTGCGGCAGGAGCAGTTGTAATTCTCGACCGCATTTCAAATCGTTTTCAACCTTCGCACGCGGCGTTCACCGAGACTGCACCCGCTGGAATTAGCGACCCAGCGACTTCAACCGACGAACAAAATAATATCGAGGTTTATCGCACTCTCAGTCCGGGCGTGGTATTTATCCACTCGACTTCATACGCACGCGACTTCTTCGGCTTTGTCGAGCCGCAGGAAGGCTCCGGTTCGGGATCGATACTGGATCAGCAGGGTAACATTCTGACGAATTATCACGTCATCGAAGGCGCACAGAAACTTTCGGTCAGCATGGGCGGTAAGAAAGACTATCCGGCAGTGGTTGTCGGCGGCGATCCGGACACTGACCTGGCCGTGATTCGTTTGACCGAGAAACCGGCCGGCGCACTTACAGTCGTGCCGCTGGGTGATTCAGACAAACTCGTCGTGGGTCAAAAGGTGCTCGCGATTGGTAATCCGTTCGGTCTTGATCGAACGCTCACAACGGGCGTCATCAGCGGCTTGCAGCGACCGCTTCGCGCGCGCAACAACAGGCTGATTGAGGGCGCAATTCAAACAGATGCGTCGATCAATCCAGGCAATTCCGGTGGACCATTGCTTGATTCGCATGGTCGCATGATTGGAATCAATTCTCAGATTCTGTCGCCGTCAGGCAGTTCTGCTGGTGTCGGTTTTGCAGTGCCGGTGAGTATTGCAAAACGAGTTGTGCCGCAGTTGCTGCAGAACGGCCGTGTACGTCGTCCGAAGCTTGGAATCAGCACACGTGATATCTCATCGCTGCGGAATCAAATCGATCTACCGGTTGAAGACGGTGTTCTGATTTACCAGGTAGCGCGTGGCGGCGGCGCGGCCCAGGCCGGTTTGCGCGGTGTTCAGCAAACGGAGATGGGCGACGTTGAGCTGGGTGATATCATCGTTGGCATCGATAACGACAAGGTGGGAAATTCAGACGATCTGTTCCGAGTGCTCGATAAACATCAGATTGGCGACACGGTTCAGGTTCAAATCTGGCGAGACGGCAAGCGCATGTCTGTGCCGGTGCGACTGATGGAGTCACCTGAATCGCGGCGCTGACGTTTATGTAACTCAGGCCTATGCACCAGACGACCCACTTTTTCAATTTGGGTTATGGCTGGCTCTGTAAACACTGCAGCGCAGAGGCCGCAGAGCGTAAACATCATGGGCATCATCATCAGGGGCACCAAACTCCTCAGGGCCCCGCGCTAGCTCGATGGGTTGACGAACAACACTGGCGGGGGCTCGTATGCCCCCGCTGTGGCATTTCTGAGCAAATGCGCAAATAAGCCACAGATAACGCAGATTTAAATCCGGATTTTTATCCGCGTTCATCAGCGTCCAAATTCGGCTTCGTAGTCTCTGAGGCTGCGCGTGATCACGTCTCTAGCTTCAATCCGATCGTAAACATCCACAATCTCAACTTTCTTCTCTTTGTCGCTGGGCAGTTGTTTGTAACTCAGGAAATAGTGTTTTAGCCGATCGATCAATCCCGCCGGCACGTCGCGGATTTCCTCGATACGTCCATACGCCAGATCCGATTCCAACACTGCGATGATCTTGTCGTCGGCCTGATTGCCGTCGATCATGCGCAGGCCGCCGATGGGTCGCGCATGCAGGAAGAAGCCGCCGTTTCCAAACGTCTTTTCAGACAATACACAGATGTCCATCGGGTCGTGGTCGCCTTCGATACCGCTGCGACCAGTTCTCAACCCGCACAATTCACCTACTTCGCGCCCGCAGTATGTTTGTGGAATGAAGCCGTAGAGCGTCGGCGACATCGATGAAAACCGCTGGGGTCGATCGACTCGCAGGTGACCTGACCATTTATCGAGCTCATACTTCACTGCGTCGGTGGGGACAATCTCGATGTAAGCGTTGACGAGTTCGGGCGTTCTCGGCCCCGGCGTCACGCCGTGCCATGGATGTGCCTGGAATAGTTGTTTGTCCATTGGCCGATGATAAAATGCGCGGAGTCCGAAACGAAAGCACTTTATGGCAGCCACTGCTGAAATCGTCACCAAGCCCGTAGCAAGCGCAATCTCGTTGCGTTGGATCATTAGCGGGCGCGACGACGCGATCTGGTTTATCGGTTCAGTCGTGTCCAGCTATGCCTTGCTCATTCTCTACGTCAGCGGGCTCGTTCCGCTCGTTCCAATGGTGGCGGCGTGGGCGATACTGATTGACGCTCCACACGTCTTTGGCACCTTCTCGCGCACTTATTTCGACCGCACTGAAAGAAAGAATCGCGCCCGTTTGTTATGGGGGTCGCTATTGTTCTTCGCGATTGGACCAGTGCTCGTGCTTGCCGGGGCCGGATTCGTGTTTTTCTTCGTGGCGGCGCTTTGGGCCTACTATCACCTTGTAAAACATCAGTATGGTTTCATGGTGCTCTACAAAAAGAAGAACGGCGACCTGGCACGAATCGACAACGCTCTCGATCGCTTGTTCCTGCTCTTCGCTTTCAACTATCCGTTTGTGGAGTTTATTGCAAGGGATCCGGAAGCGATGGCACGCGTGCCGGCGGTGCTGCATCCGAGTGTGAATGGTTTTTCGAAACTGTTACTCGCGGGAACGATCCTGACTTTTGTCGTTTGGGTTGGGCGTCAGGTGCAGCGTACAATCACCGGCGAGCCATTGAACGTCCCGAAGTATCTCCTGCTGGCGGCGGCGATTCCGATGCACTGGATCGTCTTGCTCACTCCGATGCCGCACAAGCCGATCGCGATAGTTGCGATACTGACGATCTATCACAACTTTCAGTATCACCGGCTGATCTGGTTTCACAATCAGAAATACGCGAATGCCGGGGAGAAGTATGGCGCCGCAGAGCTGATCAGTCGGCGGGTGCTTTTCTACATCGCGTTCGGAATTCTATTTGGGATTATCTATCAGGGCCCGCGGCAGTTTCTCGGTTACTACGGGTTACAGAACTCGACGTTCGCTATTCAACTGGGGATTTCATTCCTCTGGGGCTACGCCTTCATTCATTACTACCTGGATTCGAAGATCTGGAGAGTAAGGAGAGATCCTTCGGTCGGTAAGGCGCTCAATATGTAAATAGGTCGTATAGGACTTATAGGACCTATTCTTAATCTTCTCCGTGCTCATCGCCATTGAAGTGCAACACGGTTGATTCGTCATCGATGATGGTTTCCAGGTGAACGGGCCGCCCCCACAGTGCGTGCACGTGCTCGAGGGCTTTGCGGGCGTAACGCATGTCGAGCTCCGTGCCTTCGTAGCGGTGTTTCATGAAGAGCTCGCGATTGCCGTTGTAGTCGCCATCTTCGACCTGCAAATACGGAAAACCGAAATTCGTCATGTTTGAAACCAGCTGATCGCGCACCTTCTCCCAGCGCTTCTCAGTAATCGTCCACTCCTCTTCTTCGACGAGCTCGAACACAAACAGATCCAGCTCTTCACACAATTCCTCGGTCAGGTAATTGCGCAGGAACGAAACGTCGTTGTCGAGTTCACGCACCTCGAAGATCTTCTCGCGCCCTTCGTTACCGGCGCGGCCGAACTTCTCACGTTCTTCCTTCGACGGCTCATTCCAACGGCGCTCGATATCTTCATAGATCTTGTAACCCAGGTAGTAGGGATTTAACTGTCCCTTTTGCGGCGAGACCACGCCCGAATGAAGATTGGCAAACTCGATATGGTCGTTGTCGCTGAGGTCCAACTCACGCATGATTCGAGCGTGCCAGATGCTGGCCCAGCCTTCGTTCATGATCTTTGTCTGCATCTGCGGCACGAAGTACTCCATCTCTTCATGGACCATCGCAATCACGTCGCGCTGCCAGCTCGCGAGTGAAGGTGAGTTCTTCATGATGTAGTACAACAGATCTTTTTCAGGCAGTTGTTCGCGCGGCTTTTCCTCTTCGGCCGGTGGACGCCGTGCCTCGCGCTCAGCTTTATCCAGCAGCCAGAGATCGTCGTATCGACCCTCCTTTGGTCCTTGTTCGAGGCGTCGCTTTTCCTCGGCAACCGGAACCTCGCGCTTGATGAAGAAATACGGATCGATGTGCTCTTCAATCGCCAGCACCGCGTCGAGAAAGCGCTCCACCGTTTTGCGGCCGTGCTTGAACTCGTAGTCCATGATTCTCTGCGAATGCGTCGAAACGCTTTCGACCATGCGGCGATTCGTTTTCGAGAAGTAGGTGTTGTTCTTGAAGAAGTCGACGTGCCCGAGCACGTGAGCAATCACCATCTTGTTTTGAATCGGACTATTCGTTTCCAGCAGGAAGCCATAAGATGGATTGGTGTTGATAACGACTTCGTAGATCTTCGAAAGGCCGAAGTCGTACATCGTTTTCATGCGATGGTAGGTCTTGCCGAAGGTCCAGTGTGAATAGCGGCCGGGAAGTGCATACGAACCGACTTCGTACATGACGGTCGCAGGCACAATCTCGAAGTTGGTGGGATAGGGATCGAGACCAAATCGTCGAGCAACGTCCCAAATCTGCTCAACCGCCGTCTCAAGTTCTTTGATCTCCTTGTCTTCCATCAACATCCACAGATTACGCAGATAATTCTTTTTTGCCGAAGAACTGTTTCAGCGCCGGATACACGTCTTCCTTGTCGTCGATCCGCACGCCGACAAAGCGATCCTTGTTCTGCAGGCGATCGCTGAAGATCGACAACAAGGCGCCGGACGATCGCCTGTAACTCGACGAACCTTCTTCGCCAATCTCGCCATAGCCAAACAAATTGCACGTTGCGATCAATTCGTCGGCGAGTCGCACGGCTTCTTCGTTATCGGAGTAGTAATTATCGCCATCTGAAAAGTGAAACGGATAGATGTTCCAATCCGAAGGGCGATAGCGTTGTTTGATGACGTCGAGCGCCAGTTGATACGCAGATGAAACAACCGTGCCGCCCGACTCTCCCTGCGTGAAGAACTGTTCCTCACTCACCTCTTTCGCCTCCGTGTGATGCGAGATAAAAACAATGTCGACGTTGTCGTACTTGGTTCGCAGGAAGCGCACCATCCAGAAATAAAAACTGCGCGCGATGTATTTCTTAAACTCTCCCATCGAGCCGGAAACGTCGATCATCGCAATCACAACCGCGTTCGACTCGTAGCGCATCACCTCTTCCCAGGTCTTGAAGCGCAAGTCTTCTTTCTTGATGTCGCCAAACCGCGCGTTGCCTTCGCGTGCATTGCGACGAATGTTTTCGAGAATCATCCGGCGCTTGTCGAGATTTGCGATCACACCCGTGCGCCGTATCTCGTTGAACTGAGTCTTACGCGACTGCACTGCTTTCTTTGCTTTTTCCTGGAGATAAGGAAGTTGCAGATCTTCGAAGATCAGAGCCGCAAGTTCGTCGATATTGACGTCGGCTTCGTAGTAGTCAACACCGGCGTCCTGTCCGCCTTGTCCGGAACCGTGGCCGGTGCCCGGACGCGACTCGCGTCCAATCACGTCGCCAACGCGAGTCTTTCCGTCGCCCTGGCCCACGTGTTTGCCCTTCTGGTAGTTGAAACGAAACTTGTATTCGTCGAGTGCCCTGATTGGAACTTTGACGGTACGTTTGCCGTCGGAGAGGATGATGGCTTCGTTGGAGACGATCGAGCCGAGGTTTTTGCGAATCGCTTCCTTTACACGATCCTTGTGGCGTTCCTGATCGATGATTCCCTTGCGCTGCAGCGACCAATCATTTCTTTGGATTGACATAACACACCATCCACAGATTACGCCGATTTCGCTTTACAGAAATCGATCACCACATTCGTGAACTCCTCCGGATATTCTTCGTGCGGCAGGTGACCGCAATTGAAATATACGATCAATCTGGATCCGGGAATTTCCGCGTGCAATCGTTCGCCATCGGCAAGCGGAATCTCTCGATCGTTTTCGCCCCAGAGGAGCAATGTGGGCTTGCTGATTAGATGCGCGTCTCTCGAGATGCGTTCAGCATCCCAGCCACGCACCGTGCGAATGATCGCGCGATGCGTTCCCGCCGCACGCAAGGGCAGATGCCGCGCATCAACCCTTCTTTCGTCCAACACCCACTCGTGCTGATCGTAAACCGGCTTCATGCGCCGTCGCAGCAAGCGACGTGAACCGATCAGAAGCGGTGAAACAACATCACCGAATACGGGCGAACCAAACAAGCGCATCAGCTTGAACGCAAGCGGCCGGTTGTTGTTGACTGCTCCAACCAGGATCAACTTCTCGACTCGATCCGCATAATCGAGTCCACATGTCGCCGCGACTGCGCCGCCGTAAGAACTACCCACAATTATCGCTCGCGGTATTTTGAGAGCGTCGAGCAGTCCTATTACGAGCTTCGCCTGGCCCTCGATCGTGTACTCGCCATTGCGTGGCTTAGCTGAGTAGCCGTGGCCCAACATGTCGGGCGCAATAACACGGTATCCCGCGTTCACTAGCGCCAGGAACACTTTGCTCCAGACCAGCGTCGACGACGAAAACCCGTGAATCAATACCATCGCGGGCGCGTTACGATCGCCCGCCTCCTGGTAATGAACGCGAACGCCGTCGATATCGATAAAGCACGAGTGCTCCGAATGAAAAACGACGTCGCGACACTTCTGCCAGTCGGCATCACGTGGTCGAAGCAAAAGCTTGCCGGCGATGGCGAGCGTTGCAGCCCCTGCGATCCAGTATCGTTTCTTCATCGTAATTTAGCCGCAGAACCAATATAGGTCCTATAGGACTTATAGGACCTATATTGATTTCTGCGGCTAAAATCCTACCGAGATAAGAGCGTGCCGACGTAGGTCAACAACTCATTCGCACAAACCGGACAGTAGCTATGCTCTTTGACCAACCGATCAACAACTTCATTGATCCTTCGCAACTGATCCGGATCGGGCGTCTTCGCCGACGTCGTAATCTTCACAACGTCCTTCAAGTCAGCGAAGATCTTCTTCTCGATCGCTTCCTTCAGACGCTCGTGTGAGTTGTACTCGAACGGCTTGCCCTTGCGAGCGTAGGAGGAAATGCGGATCAGGATCTCCTGCCGGAAAGTATTCTTTGCGTTTTCCGAGATTCCGATCTGCTCCTCGATCGAGCGCATCAACTGTTCATCAGGCTCCATCTCTTCTTCAGTGATCGGATCCTTGATGCGCTCCTTGTTACAGAAAGCTTCGACGTTGTCGAGATAGTTGTTGCACATCGTGCGCGCCATCTCTTCAAACGAGTAGACAAATGCTCGTTGCACTTCGATCTTCGCGAGCTCGTCGTACTCCTTGCGCGCTTGGGAAATGTGATTCAAGTATCTCTCACGCTGCTCGCTGCTGATTCCTGTGTGTTGTTCGAACCCGTCTTTGATGGCCCGCAACGCATCGATCGGATTGATACAAGTGACGCCATCACGCACGAGCGCGCTCGAGAGACGATTGATGATGTAGCGCGGCGAGATTCCGTCCATGCCTTCGCGAACGGTCTCTTCCTTCAGCTCGCGCACGTCCTTCGACTTGTAACCCTCGACGTCCTCACCGTCGTAAAGCTTCATCTTCTTCACGATGTCGACGTTCTGACGCTTCGGCTCCTCGAGACGAGTCATTACGGCAAACATAGCCGCGACTTTCAGAGTGTGTGGCGCGAGATGGACGTTGCGCAGCGCTTCAGACTGATGCAGCAGCTTGTCGTAAATACGCTCTTCCTGCGATACGCGCAGGTTGTAAGGAACTTTTACGAGGATGATGCGGTCCTGCAATGCTTCCGATTTGCGATTGCCGGCGAACGCGATGTATTCGTTCTCGTTTGTGTGCGAGAGGATGACTTCGTCCGCATAGATCATCGCAAAGCGCCCGGTCTTGATGCTCTGTTCCTGCGAGAGCGTCAGAAGGCTGTAGAGAAACTTTTCATCAACCTTCAGCATCTCGACGAATTCCATCAGGCCGCGGTTGGCAATATTTAGCTCGCCGTCAAAACGATAAGCACGCGGGTCTGACTCAACGCCGACTTCGCCGATCGTCGAGAGGTCGATCGAACCCGTTAGCTCTGTAATGTCCTGCGACTTCGGATCGCTCGGCGAGAACGTGCCGATACCGACGCGTTCCTTTTCAGAGAAGCCCACGCGATGAACTTTCACGTCCTCGTGACGTCCACCATAAGTGTGTTCGAGCGCATAGCGACACTGGGGACAAAGATCGCCTTCGATATAAATGCCGTAGTGCTTCTCGACCTCGGAGCGCAACTGATGCGGTATGAGATGCAGTGGCTCCTCGTGCATCGGGCAGTCTTTGATGGCGTAAACGGCGCCGGCCTCGTTCCTGGTCCAATCCTCCAGCCCGCGCTTGAGCATGTTGACGATTGTCGACTTACCTCCACCCACCGGCCCCATCAGCAAAAGAATGCGCTTGCGCACTTCGAGACGCTGTGCGGCCGATTTGAAGTACTCGACAATTCTGGCGATGGGCTCTTCAATGCCGAACAGTTCGTGGGCAAAGAAATTGTAGGAGAGAATTTCGTGCTGAGTGCCTTCGTTCAGCCGCTCGACTCCTGCGGCATGAACCATGTCGTTGATGCGAGCGTGTGAAAGCTGAGCAATGCGCGGGTTCTGAGCAACTAACTCGAAGTAGTCTCTGAATGTTCCTTCCCAACGCAGCGCCTCGTGTTCACGGCGCAGATCTTCCAAACGTTCGCTGATATTGAATTGTTTTCTGCCATCCTGCTCTTGCATAGCCTTTGAAACCTCTTCGGCTTTCGCGCATTGGACAGCGTGTGGGGAGAGGCCACGCTATTTATACACCGCTACGTCGTCGGGGAACTGCGGCTTGTTGTTATTGTGCTTCGTGATACGCCTCACGCGCGCGTAAGCGTGAGTTACGTCCTCGAGGCATCCCTTCTCAATGATCGACGAGTTCAACAAGAAGTCCGGTGGGAACTGGAAGCGACCTGCACGCGCGCTTCCTTGCGCGCAAGTATAGCACGGGGATCCTAGACCTGAGTCAATGCTATTTTTGCAGCCACGCGTTTTTATTCGGCAAGCACGACACGTGGATGCAGGCTGTTTGTGTTGGCGTCGTAACGACCAACGGCGACCAATTCATTATCGCCGTCGCACATCCTTACGTTCTCTCCGTCACTCCAACTGGATTCGGCCACCTTCACCTCTCTTCCGTGATGGACCCGACTTACGTCTTCGGGCGTTAGATGCACGAAAGGCAGTTGCGAGAGCGCTGCTCCCGGCGGCACGAGGACTGCTCCGATCGACTCTTCGCCAAAATGGATCTTCAACTCGTCGAGGGTGATGGCCTGATCGATTGAAAAGTCGCCGACGCGCGTACGTCTGAGCTCAGCCAAATGAGCGCCAACGTACAGACGTTTGCCGAAATCTTCCGCAAGTGTTCGCACATACGTGCCGGAGGAACACGAAACACGTGTGTGGAAATCGAAGGTGCCGTCGAGGTTGTCCTTGATGAGTTGACCTCCAGGCCTGATGGCGGCGAACTCATATATGCAGACTCGTATCGGTTTACGCTCAACGCTTTCGCCGCGACGTGCCAATTCGTAGAGCTTCTTACCCTCAACTTTCTTGGCTGAATACATCGGCGGTACCTGGTCTATGTTGCCGCGAAGACTCTGGAGTGCTTCTTCGATCTCAGTCTCATTCCAGGCATCCGGCTTTGCTGTTGGTCCAGGAATCGGAGTGCCTGTAAGGTCGCCCGTGTCGGTTGAGTATCCGAGACGAATAATTGCTTCGTATTCTTTATCAACCCCACTCAGGAACTGCGCGAGCCGTGTGGCTCTTCCGAGGAGAACGACGAGAACGCCGGTGGCAAACGGATCGAGAGTGCCCGTGTGTCCAACACGACGCTCGCGCAGAATGCGTCGAGCGCGTGCGACCACGTCGTGTGAAGTCAGCCCCGCAGGCTTATCAATTATCAACACGCCATCCATGTCCGGCATTTTAGATCAGCGACCTGTTCGCGTTAATCTGTGTTTCAGAATCGTGACTGATTTGCGACGTAAAACATTTGAGCGCGCCATAAAGCTTCTCGCGGCGAAGCCTCGATCAGTCGCCGAACTGCGCGAGCGGTTGTTGCGCGCGAAAAACACCGATGAAGCAACGGTGGAGACGGTTATCTCGCGGCTGAGTGAGTATGGCTATCTCAACGACGAACGATTTGCCTTCAGCTACGCGTCGTACAAAGTGAAGCAAAGACCGATTGGCCGGAGGCGGCTGGAACGCGACCTGAAGTTCAAAAAGGTTGACTCGGGGGTTGCGAATGAAGCGCTGGAAATGGTGTATGCCGAGACGTCCGAAGAGGAGTTGATCGACAAGGCACTTGCGAAGCGCCTACGCATCCGTGGCAAGCCGAAGAATCGTAACGAGGTTAAGAGTCTGTTCGATCATTTGTTGCGACAGGGTTTCGACTTCGAGCTGGTTAGTGACAAAGTACGCTCATTAACCACGGATGACACTGATGAGGTAAACTCAAACTGATATGACTGGTAACGAAATTCGCGAAGCTTTTTTGAGGTATTTTGAGGAGCACGGACACGCTCGTGTGCGTTCGTCGCCGCTCCTGCCCGCCAACGATCCGACGTTGTTGTTTACCAACGCCGGTATGAATCAATTTAAGGACACGTTTCTCGGTCAGGAGAAGCGCGATTACGTGCGCGCTACGTCGTCGCAGAAGTGTATCCGCGCGGGTGGCAAGCACAACGATCTTGACGAAGTGGGAAAGACCGCCCGGCATCACACGTTTTTCGAGATGCTTGGGAATTTTTCGTTTGGCGATTACTTCAAAGAAGGCGCGATCAAGTTTTGCTGGGAACTGTTGGTCGATGTTCTGAAACTGGATCCGAAGAGATTGTGGTTTACGGTTTACGAAGGCGACGAGGAAGTTCCCGCCGACGAAGATGCCGAGAGGTTCTGGCACCAGGTGGGTGCGCCACGTGAACGCATTCTGCGTTTTGGTCGCAAAGATAATTTCTGGCAGATGGGTGAGACTGGTCCGTGTGGTCCATGTAGCGAGGTTCATTACTACATGGGCGACAGCCCGGACGATCCGGAGAATTCTGCTGCAAACGTCAATGGTCCAGGCGATACGATCATGGAGATCTGGAACCTGGTCTTCATGCAGTTCGATCGTAGTGAACTTGAGCCGGGCAAGTACAAGCTCGATCCGTTGCCGGCGCCGTCGGTCGATACGGGTGCGGGGCTCGAACGTCTCGCGGTCGTGTTGCAGGGTGTGAAGTCAAACTACGACACGGACCTGATCAAGCCGATCATCAACTTTACGGCGAAGCTTGCTGATCGCAACTACGAACCGGAAACGCAGGAAGGATTCGCGATGCGGGTGATTGCAGATCACGCGCGCGCCACCGCGTTTGCCATTGCCGATGGAGTTTTACCTGGCAACGAAGGGCGCAATTACGTCCTGCGAAAGATCATGCGACGGGCGATCTATCAGGGACATCACACGCTGGGGTTCGAGGGTGCATTCTTCAAGGACGTGACGAATTTCGTCGTCGACTTCATGAAAGATGCGTATCCGGAACTGGAGATGCATCGGGAGTTCATCGAGAAGATGGTCCGGCTCGAGGAAGAGCGTTTCCGGTCGACGTTGACCGTGGGATTGAACAAGCTTGACGAGGTGTTCACGGCTTCGAAGGGAGCGATGCCGGAGTACAAAACACTGGCACGACTCTACGACACGTTCGGAACACCGCGCGATCTGATTCGCGTTGGCCTCGAGGAACGTGGCTTCGCAATCGACGAAGATGAGTTCAACCATTCGTTCGACACGGCGCTGCAGGAGCTTCAGCAGACCGCGGCCACCGAGAAAGGTGAGGGAAAGACCAAAGCCAATCCGGTCTACGCGAATGTGGCAGCTCGTGTTGCGAGATCGATATTCAAAGGTTATGAAACGACCCGCGTTGATGATGCACAGGTCGTCGCGATTATCAAAGGCGATGAAGTTGAATCATTGAATGAAGGTGAAGAAGGCGAGATCGTGCTCGACCGAACGCCGTTCTACTCCGAGAGCGGCGGACAGGTAGGAGACGTTGGCGTGATGGTAGGGGCAACGAACGAGCTCGCGACTGTTCTCGACACTTATTCTCCTGCACAAGGTTTGGTGGTGCAGAAGATCAAAGTCGAGAAGGGGGGCTTGAAGGTTGGCGATACGGTCTCGGCACAAGTTGACGTCCAGAAGCGAGATGCGACGCGGCGGAATCACACGGCGACTCACTTGATGCATGCCGCACTACGTGAAGTTTTGGGAACACACGTGAAGCAGGCGGGTTCGGTTGTCGCGCCTTCGTACCTGCGTTTCGACTTCACGCACTACCAGCCACTCACAGCCGCCGAAAAAGAAGAAATTGAGCGTCTCGTCAACTATCACATC
>Ga0105238_10003270_pt1 | contig 16167 bp, 14 predicted proteins | sample KBSC34metaG_FD_81526 | JGI IMG/M metagenome (GOLD analysis project Ga0105238, IMG submission 81526) | Corn rhizosphere microbial communities from Kellogg Biological Station, Michigan, USA - KBS C3-4 metaG | ecosystem: Host-associated > Plants > Roots > Rhizosphere > Soil | place: Michigan, USA... | reverse complement strand
TCCATCTCGGCGCGCAGGTCCACGCGCAGCCCGGGCGCGGAGATTCCATCGACGATGCCCAGCGATCCGTCAGGCTCCACCGGCACGTTCATGAAGAAGTTGATGTTGGAGACGATGTCGCGCTTGCCCCTTCCTTCCAGCAGGTTCGCCTCGAGGAAGTTCTCGACGCAGGCGTGCTCGGCCTTGGTGTGATGGCCGTAGCGCAACGTGTTGGATTCACACGAGCAGGCGCCCCCGATCGTGTCGTGATATTCGACGGTGGAGGCGACGATGGTCATCATCGGGCGACCCTCGTTCGAACGCAGCACCGTGCCCTTGCGAAGGAACAGATTTCCCTGCGCAGCGACGGTATCCTGCGCGCTGTAGCGCTCCGCATCATCCTCGGCGGCGTAAAGGAGAAAATCGACTGCCTGGTTCCCTTCCAGATCGACGATCCGCAGGGTCTGGCCCGCCGCAACGTGGTGCAGCCACGGCGCACGCGCGGGTACGATCGCATCATGGACGACGGTGCCGGGCAGTTCGGAAAAGTGGATATCAGCGCTCATTCGGCTCTTTTCCTTTTCAGCGACGAAAATAGTCTTCGACATTCTCGAAGGCGCGCAGGCCTTCCGGCGTCGCGGTGCGGACGGGATCGTCCGCAGGGGTGACCGGCCCCCTCCAGGCGGTCGCGCGAAGCGGCGTCACCGTCCAGTTCGTGCGCGGATCGAGGACGTGCGGGCAGTTGGCGATCACCACGATCACGTCCATCTCCGCGCGCAGGGTCAGGCTCCGGAGGGGCGCGAACGGGCCGATCTGCGGGGTGATCGCACCGTCGGCCTCGATTCTGGCGCCCTTGAATAGGTTGACGCATGGATGAACGTCGCGCCGCTGAAGACCCTGCTTGGCGACACCAAGCAGGAAGCGATCGCGGCCGCTGGGAGTCGGCCCGCTATTGGCCCCGTTGCCGTATTTCGCGGCGTTGCAAGCAGCATTGGATGTACCGCAGAAGGTGTCGTGAGTACCGGCGCCGTCTTCGAGCATGCTCATCAGGACGCGGCCCATGTCCGACAGCAGCAGCTTGCCAGCCCCGAGATAGGCGTTCCACTGCACCTTGACGGTATCCGCGACGTTCAGCCGCTCAATCGGCATTTCGGCGTTGAAGATGAGGAGCGAAGCGCACGCGTCGCCCTTGAGATCTATCAGCCGCAAGCGTGCGCCGCGCGCCAGCCGCCGCGTGGCATAGCCACCGGCGGCGATCGTCTCTTCCCACAACAGGTCGTCCGCCGACACGCCGTCGGGCAGGTCATCGGCGACCGGCGGCAGTACCGGCATGGCTTCGGCCACCGTGCCGGCCATGCCGCGGGCATGGTCGCGCGCCGCCGTGGGATTTGCGAGCCTTGCGGTCATGCTGTTGCTCCTGCGACCTTTTCGCTCGCCTCCTGCTCATGGAGCGGCGGCAAAAGCGCGGTCGTTGTGACGAGCTGGAGTTGGTGCACGCCGCGCACCCGGCGAAGCGCGTCGCACATCGCCTTGAGCCTGGATGCGGGTCCCTGCACGAGCAGGACCTCGAGCGATTGATCATCCTCCAGGAAGACGTGCTGCGAGGAGATGACTTCCTTGAGATAGTCCGCCTGCGTCTGCGCGAGCTGATGCCGCACGCGACTGCGGTCCCCGCGGTAGACCATCGTGATCGTGCCAGCGAGCGTCTCGTCCGGGCGCGTGAACGCCTCGTGCTCGGCGAGGGCATGCCGGATCAATTCGGCGATGAGCTGAGACCGCGACGGCAGGCCCCGCTCTTCCACCATCATGTCGAGCTGCCGGAAAAGGTCCCCAGGAAGGCTCATACTGAGCCTTGCCAGGCTTGCGGGTTCGCTAGCCATGTCCAATCCCCTCCTTATCGGCTTGTTGGCATTCGAGCGCGGTGATCGTCGCTTCTCCGGTCGCACCGCCCGCCTCCTTGCGCAGAGGCAAATCGTAGATCGCCGTCGCGCCGAAGCGGTGCGGAGCGTGCGGGTCGTGACGACGCTTGTCCAAAGCGAGCACCCGTGTTCCAAGCATGAAAGCTTCGCGGATATCGTGGGTCACCATGATGATCGTCAGCGAATAGTCGCGCCAGAGCCGCGTGATCAGCACATGCATGTCGGCGCGGATGCCGGGATCGAGCGCACCGAACGGCTCGTCGAGCAGCAGGATGCGCGGGCGCTTGATCAGCGCCTGGGCGATCGCCAGCCGCTGGAGCATGCCGCCCGAGAGCTGGGCCGGATAGAGGTGAAGGCTATCGCCGAGGCCCACAGCGTTCAGCATCTCGGTCGCCTCAGCGATGGCCGCGCGGCGCGCCGTGCCGAACAGGCGCGCCGACAGCGGCGCCCCTGCGCATTCGAGCCCGAAGACCGTGTTTCGCAAGGCCGACAAATGGGGGAACACCGAATAGCGCTGGAAGACGACGCCCCTATCCGGGCCACATTCGGGCGTGAGCGGCATTCCGTCGAGGAGGATGGATCCCCGGGTCGCGGTTTCCTGTCCAAGGACGAGGCGCAACAGGCTGCTCTTGCCTGCACCCGAAGGCCCGACGATCGAGACGAACGATCCCGCCTCGACGTCGAGCGTCATCCGCTCGAGGACGATCTTGTCGCCATACTCGATCCAAACGTCGCGAAGCGAGAGAAGCGCGCTCAATGGCCCATTCCATGTGCCCAGGGGAACAGCCGCCGATCGAGGAAGGTCAGCGCCAGGTCCATCACCACCGCCAGCGCCGCGATCCAGGCCACATAAGGAATGATGACATCCATCGCGAGATAGCGTCGGACGAGGAAAATCCGGTAGCCGAGGCCGACATCGGAGGCGATCGCCTCGGCCGAGACCAGAAAGACCCAGGCGGGGCCCAGCGCCAGGCGCATCGCGTGAAGCAGACGCGGCATGGCCTGGGGCAGCGCGACCCTGATCATGATCTGCCAGCTGCTCGCGCCCAGCGTCTGTGCCTTTATTATCTGCTCGCGTGGCAAGCCGGCGACATGAGCGGCGATGTCGCGCACCATGACCGGCGTGATGCCGATGACGATCAGCGCGACCTTCGCCGTTTCGCCGAGACCCAGGGCGATGAACAGAATGGGCAGCAAGGCAATGGGGGGAATGACGGCGATGCTCGTGACCAGGGGCCCGAACGTCGCGCGCATCGGCGGCAGCACGCCGAGCACGAGCCCGACCGCAAGCGCCGCGAGGGTCGCTATCCCGAGGCCCAGGCCGAGCCGCTGGAGGCTTGCCAGGGTGTCCGCCCAGAAGACCAACTGTCCGGTCAGCTGGTCGGGCTGAAAAAGCAGGGCCGCCATGGCCTCGGCCATGCCGCCCGGCAGCGGCAGGATCTTGTCCAGAGGATTGGCGGCGTGGCGCTGCGCCGCCAGGATCACATAAAGCAGGACCAGCAGCAGGATCGGCAATGCCCCTAGGAGCAACCGATTGCCTCGGCGAACATGTCGGTTCACCCAACGCATGTCGTCACATCCCTGTCCAGGAGCCCAGCCGGCGTTTCACAGCGCTCCGTTGACGGCCATCTTCATGAAGCTGTCGTCGAAGCGCAGCGTCACGTGCTGCGGATCGCCGAGCGTCTTGCCGCCAGGGAAGCCCATGCCCACCGCATCGGCCGAGGCGGCGCCCTTGAACAACCCGTGCGAGAAGCTGAAGTCGCGCACCTGCGTCATCGTCTTGACCAGCGCCGGCGCGGTCGTCGCGGCTACGGCCGCCTTGGGATCCGAATAGAGATAGGTCGTCGTCAACTGGCCGTCGAAAGCCGCGGGCGTCGCGCCCGACAGCTTTGCCATGGTGGCACGCGCTTCCTTCCCTTTGGCGTCCTGGCGCTGCATCAGAGCCAGTGTTTCATACCAGATTCCGGCCAGTGCCTTGCCGAGGTTGGGATTGGCCTTGATGGTGGCGGTGTCGACCACCAGCAGGTCCAGGATCTCGCCGGGAATCTGTGCCGAGCTGAATACCTCCTTGGCGCCCGCCATCCCCTTCATCACCGAAAGCTGTGGGTTCCAGGCGACGGCCGCCGTCACGTCCGGGCTGCCGAAAGCGCCGACGATGTCCGCATCGGAGGTATTCACCGTCTTGATATCGGTGGGCTTCATGCCCGCCTTTTCGAGCGCGCGCGCAAGCAGATAGTGCGAAACCGACAGTTCGACGAGATTCACCTGCCTGCCCTTGATCGCCGCGAACTGATCGGTGCCCTTAAGCAGGATGCCGTCGTTGCCGTTCGAATAGTCGCCGACGATGATGGCGCTGGTATCCTTACCGCCCGCGGCAGGGATTGTCAGGGCATCCATGTTGGTGACGGTCACGCCGTCGAACTTGCCGGCGGCGTATTGGTTGACCGATTCCACATAGTCGTTGACCTGGACGATGTTGATCTTGATGCCGTATTTGTTGGCCCATTTCTTCACGATGCCGGCCTGCTGGGCATAGGGCCAGGGCATCCAGCCGGCGTAGATCGACCAGCCGATATTGAATTCGGTTTTGGGGTTCGAAGCGGCATCCGGCGCCTTCGAACAGGATGCGACCAGAAGCGCTCCAGCCACCAGCGCGATCGTGCCGGCCTCGCGCAACGTCCTGATCATGATTCGATCCCCTTTCGCAGTGCAATATTGCGAAGCCTACGCCCGCTGTCCAGCCAAAAATATTACGAAATCACATATGGGTAATACCAGGGATCCGGAGAAAAAGCGGATGCCGACCGCCTGGTCCGAATGCCGCGCTGCGCCTGTGCGACAAGTTTTCTGACGCCTAGCGGCCCGCAATACGAGGTGCGACGCCCTTGCGGTCCCACCGCGCCCGCCCGCGGCGGCATATCATTCCCGATTCGCGAATCGGTAACAAATCTGGCCTCGCCGCGACTGACCGGTGGAAGCTTTACTCGCCGGAGCGGAGGATTCGAGTGGAATGCCTAATGCACGAGAAAACCGTGATATTGTGCAGCGCACCCAAATTTCTCATCATACCCGGCGATGCAAAAGTATTACACTTGACGCGTTAGGTAATATCCATATCGTATGAGTCGTCGTTCTTTGAAGCGGCTGAACGGAAGGACGGGTTTGCCGGGCGACCGCCGGCTCAAACGGAGGGTTCGTGGATCGGAAGCTGGCCTGCAATGTTGCTCACTTGGATGCCATGCATTTGGTCGCCGGCGATGTCTGGCAGGCCGGCCTTTTTCCATCCGTCGCGCGACCATCGAACTATTCCAAGGATCATCGGCTCGGCTCCACTTCGGCGCGACATTCCCGTCGCGAACGAAGCCGGAGACCACGCAATATAGGGAGTAAACAGCTGCAATCCAGCTGACCAGGCGCCGGCATAGCCAGAGCGCCGATGGAGGGGGTGTCACTTAAGGCTCAACGCAAAGGGGAGCGGAGTGACTATGAAACTGTTTCGCAACACGCTGCTTGGCGCGACCATGTTGATGGGCGTCGGGGCCACTCCGGCATTCGCGCAAAAGGCGCCGGCGGACACCGAAGAGGGCAACGATATCGTCGTAACGGCCACGCGCCGCGCGGTCTCGATCCAGGACGTGCCGATCAACATCAGCGCGGTCGGCGCAGAGCAGATCGATCGGCAGCATATCAGCGATATTCGCGATATCGCCGATTTCACCCCCGGCCTGACTATCTCGGATACCGGCCCCGGTTCGGTAGGCACCATCGTGATGCGCGGCCTTAGCGCGGACGATACGAGCGCGACCGGTGACACCTACAACAACGCCATGGGCATCTATTTGGGCGAGGTTCCGCTCTTCTACGACTTCAAGATGCTGGATATCTCGCGGGTCGAAACGCTGCTCGGGCCGCAGGGCACATTATATGGCCTCGGCACATTGGCCGGCGCGATCCGCAATATCCCCAATCGCCCGAAAACCGACAGGATTGCAGGCGAAGTGCATGGCAGCTTCTATGGCAAGAGCCATGGCAGCAAGCCCGGCTATCAAATTGACGGGGTGATCAATATCCCGATCATCAGTGATCATATCGCGTTCCGCTCCGCCACCGGCTATTATTACGATCCCGGCTTCATCGATTATCCGCTGCTGATCCAGAAACCGGGCGTGTCGCTGCCGCAGCCAAACGGCCCGGATACCATCACGCCGACCGGCTACAGCGCCAATCTGAGGAAGGAGAAGGATCTGAATTTCGAAAGAACCTTCACGACTCGCAATCAGCTGTTGTTCCAAACCACCGAAGATCTGAAGGTCATCTTCACCTACGCATATCAGCAGACCAAGACGGATGGCGATCAGACCAACAGTGCGGGCGTGTTCGGCACTGGAAAATATGAAAACGCGGATCGCTATACATCGCCCGTGGAGCGCCATGCGAATCTCGGCAGCATGGAAATCAATGCGAATATCGCGGGCATCGCGGACCTGGTCGCGACGACAGCCTACACGGCGGTTCGGACGCATAATATTCAAGGTGATAACACCGATCTTCTACTTGACCTCGACTATGACTATGAGGCATTTCCGGCTTTTACGAGCTGGAACACGAGCATCGAGAGCCGCAAGCAGTTCAATCAGGAAGTTCGTCTGGTGTCGCGCCACGGCGGCCCATTCAAATGGGTTATCGGTAGTTTCTATAACCGGCAGAAACTCCGCCGAGACTATCAGGAGCATGTGCCGGCCATGATCTCGACCTTCGGGCTCTACGGCAACGTGATCGCGGATAATCCCGAGGAAATCGAATATGCGAATTACACCCGATCGAAGGTCACCGAGAAGGCTGTCTTTGGCGAGGGCACGTTCAATGTGACCGAGCAATGGCAGGTCACCGCCGGTGCACGCTATTTCAAATATACGTCGCAAATCGCCGGTGCCGCGACCTTGCCCCTGTTGAATATCTTTGATCCCGGATCATACCCGCTGGATGCCCACGACATCCCTGCAACCGGCGGCAAGGCGGGCAAAGGCGGCTGGGTCTGGAAGTTCAACAGTTCCTACAGCTTCGCGCCAGGCAACATGGTCTATGCCACGTACAGCAAGGGATATCGTATCGGCGGTCCCAACAGCGTCGCGCCCTGCCCCGATCCGCTGCCCAACGATCCCGATGGCGACCATGTCAACAATACGCAGTTGATTTGCGCGCTGCCGAACGAGCAGCAATATGGCCCCGATTCGACCAAGAATATCGAGATCGGCTTCCGTACGCAGCTGTTCGATCGCAAGCTGACGTTCAATTTTGACGTCTATAAGATCAAATGGGACGGCATTCAGGTCGGATCCGCGACGTTGAACGGCATCACCGGCATCACGGTCAACGGCGGCAAGGCGAAGTCGCAAGGTTTTGAAGCATCCGTTCAGGTGAGGCCGGTCGAAGGCCTGGCCATCGATGGCACCTATTCCTATGTCGATGCAAAGCTGACCGAAAATGTCCCCAAGATCATCGCGGTCAATGACCCGCCGGCTACCTATCCCAGTGCCCCGATCCAGCTGGACGCGCTCAACGGGGATCGTTTACCCGGATCGGCAAAGAATTCCGGTTCTCTTGGCGTCACCTACATCAAGCCAGTCATGGATGGGCGGCTGATCGCGAACTGGACCGCCACCTATCGCGGCAATGTGGTTACGCGGCTCGGCTGGGAAAGAGCCTATGGCGACAAGCTGCCAGGCTATGTGCTCCACCGCGCCAATCTGACCTATGAGACCAACAGATATTCGGTCAGCCTGTTCGCCACCAACATCTTTGACAAATATGCCGTTGGGTCGGTCTCCCAGGATCACTCACGCGAAGGTCTGAACGATGGCGTACGCCTGCGCTATTATAAGCGCAGCGTCATCAATCCGCGAACCGTCGGTATCGAAGCGCGGTTCAAGTTCTGATTGCATCGCAGGCCTGCCGCGAGGCAGGCCTGACGGTCCCAGACAAGCAACGGCACAAGTTCGGTCTGTTAGGGGGGTATTCATGGCCGGGGCATCAACCTACAATGCCGCCTTGTCGGGTAACGCCCTGTCGGCGACTGGCAGGGCTTATCCGAACGGAAATCCCGATCTGCCCCTGAATCCTCCGGCTGTGCGACACACGGACAGCGCCACACCGCTGCACCGCGCCCGGCCTGTGATCCACGACTATGCGTGCGATGGACCGGCGCCAGGCAACCTTGCGTTCCGTTGGACCTATGGTTCGAACATCGCTGCCAAGAACCGCGATCCGCGCGTCCAGATCGTGCAATATAACGAAGATAGCTTCGTCCTTCGCCAGAACGTTTGCGTCCATTGGGAGGCGCCGTTCACCTACTTGCTGTTCGGCAACAACGGCGCGCTCCTGATCGACACCGGCGCGACCGCGAAAGCCGACCTATATCCCCTGCGTACAACCGTGGATGCGATCATCGCGCGCTGGGCGCAGGCGCGCGGTCGCAAAAAGGTGCCGCTTACCATCGCGTTGACATCTGGCGAGGACATCGCGCAGAATCAGGGCCTTGTGCAATTCGCCGGTCGGCCGGACACCGTCATCATTCCCAAGCCGCTCGAGGCGATGAAAAGCTTCTACGGCCTGAGGGACAATTGGCCGACAGGCACCGGCACGATCGACCTAGGCGATCGCGCGATCGAGGTCGTGCCCACGCCCGGAACGCACAAGGACGGTGTGAGCTTCTACGATCCCTATTGCGATCTGCTGTTCACGGGCGATTTCCTCTTTCCCGGGAGGATTAACATCGGCAACGATCATGATTTCGTCAGGTCGCTGGAGCGGATCACGGCCTTCGCTTTAAGCCGACCGGTCAAGTGGATTCTGGGCGGCCATATCGAGATGATGTTCGCGCCCGGCCGCTATTATCCCCGCTTTGCCACCTACAAACCCTATGAGCGCATCCTCCAAATGGAGCCCGCGTTGATTGACGAGGTGCTTCGCTGCGCGCGCGAAATCCAGGGCAAGGACATGATGCTGATCCGGGGCGACTTCGTGCTCTACAACGGTGTCAGTCCCGATCAGCGCACGTCTGACTTTCCCGCCGACCTTCCCAATCTCAACCCGCCGCGCCCGTTCTGACCGCCGCCGCCGAGGGAGTTGCCATGGATCGCCGCACTTTTCTCTCCTATCCAGCCGCGGCCGCGATGACAGCTACCGCCTACGGTGCACTCGCCGGAGTTGCCGACAATGCGGCTGCCGCCACAAGGCACGCGCCGGTCGACTTCAAGAGCGATGTTCCCGCCAAAGGATCGTTTCCGGCGAGGTGGATCAGCGGATCGCCATCCTGCATGGACAATATGGACCCTCCGGTGCACGTTCACTGGTACGATCCGCACACGGCAATCCTGCGGCAAAACAAATGCTATAGTTACGAAGCACCCTTCGCACCGCTCTATTTTGGCAATGACCGCGTTCTTCTGCTGGACGAAGGTTTCGTGCAGCTCCGCAATGACTGGGATCTACGGGGGGTCGTGGACAAATGCATAGAGCAATGGTGCGCCCGCAATGGCCGTGATCCGGCGAGCCTGGAGTTGCTCGTCGCGTTCAGCCACCTCCACGCCGATCACTATGCTGCCACCAACCAGTTCGCCGATCGTCCCAGGACCCGTTATATGGGCCTTACTCACGAAGAGATGCTCGGCTTCTGGGGCATGAAGAATTTCCCCGAGGAGCGGGTAACTCTCGATCTCGGGGGGCGTGACATTCTGATATGGGGATCCCCTGGGCATGTCGTTTCCGAGTTCGCCTATTACGACAGCTATACGCAGATCCTCTTTACCGGCGACATGTTCTACCGGGGTCGCTGTTACATCAGCTTCTGGGACATGTGGTTCGCTAGCATGAAGAGATTGATCGATTTTTGCGACACCCATACGGTCGCCCATGTCATGGGCTGCCATGTCGAGATGAGCAAGGATGGCGAGGATTATGCTTATGGCATGACGTACCAGCCGGACGAAGCGCCGGTGCACATGACCGTACAACAGCTGAGAGACACATATGCGTTCGCGAAGACGATAACGAAACCCGGCATCTATTTCACCGGGACCGTCTTTCTCTGCAATCAGACGCGCGGGACCACGACGATCGACAAGAACCCCTATCGATATGACTGAAGGCGCTGTGGATCTTGCCGGCTTCATGCGCGTGCGCAAAGGTTCGACAACCGTAGGAATAACATGAAACAGAAACCCTTTAAGCTGAGCCCGCCCGCGTGCAGACGCGGCATCGCGCGATTGTGCCTGGCCATGGCGCTCGCTGGCTGCGCGTCGATGGGCTCAGACGCGACCGCCGGGAAGACCGACGTTTCGATGCTCTTCCAGGAGAAATGGATCGACGGTACGCTGCCCGAAGAGCCCGTGACCCAGGTTCAGGCACTCGACGCCGATACCTTCGTCATCCGCCAATCGGTCAAGACCAACTTCGAAGCGCCGTTCCTCTATCTGCTGTTCGGACGCGACAAGGCGCTGCTGGTCGATACCGGAGCGGAGAACGGCGTGATCCGGCCAACGATCGATCGGCTCATATCGGACTGGAGCGCCCGGCATAAGCGGAGCACGATCCCGCTGGTCGTCGCGCATAGCCACAGCCATGGCGACCACGTCGCCGGCGACGCCGCCTTCCGCGACCGTCCCGATACCACGGTCGTCGGGCTGAAGCCGGCGGATGTGGCCGGCTTCTTTGGCATTGCCAATTGGCCGGGCGAGATCGCCCAGTTCGACCTCGGCGGCCGTGCGCTCAGCATCATCCCCACGCCCGGACACCAAGCCGCGGCGATCATGATCTATGATCCCAAACTCCGGATATTGCTGTCGGGAGACACGCTCTATCCGGGCCGCCTCTATGTTCCGGTCAACTTCCTCGCAGACGACCGGGCCAGCGTCGATCGCGTGGCAGCCTTCGCAGCGAAGCATCCCATCCGCGCGGCGCTGGGCGCGCATATCGAGATGACGCGTACTCCCGGCCGCGACTATCCGCACGAAGCGCCGACGCATCCCGACGAGCATCCGCTCGAACTGCCCGTGCAGACCATCCGCGAGCTGCAGACTGGCTTGAAGGCGCGGCTTGACGTCCCTGACCAGCCGCAGATCCACGACCACTTCATCATCGTCCCTGTGCCTGCCCGCGCCGAATGATCATAAATCTTGCATCGGGTTGCTCCCGATCGACATTCTAAAGGCAGCTTATTTCGGCCAGCTGGGCTGGAACTGTCCCCCGTCAGCGCCAATGGCACAGATTTGAGGTTGTGATGTAAGGAGGATTTGGGTCTCGTCGTAGTGACGAAGGAACGAAGATGAGACCCAAATCCTCCTATTCAAAGTCGCCGGCGAAGGCCCCGGCGGAGCAGGTGGTGAAGGACATCCGGCGCGCGACTAGAATATGTTCTGGAGCGCAACGAGTTGGAAGAGCATCGCACCATAGTCGATGCCTGCTTAAACCGCGACGCCGACCGCGCCGTGGAAGTGCTGCGACATCACTATGGCCGAACCTTTGATGCCATCGCAAACCCGGGTTTGACATCATGAGAGGGCATAATCGCGAGGGCGTGCAGCCCTGAAACGCCGTAATTGCGTCCGATTAGGCACTGCGTGGCGTGACGCTTCGCGCCATTGCTTTGCTGTCGTTGACTCCGCTGGCGGTTCTGGTTTCGCTGGATGTGGGTTCGGGCTGCTCCGCATCACCTGGGCACCTGGAGATGGCCGGCATAGAACGGATGAGCCGTACCGCGAGCTAACGCCGATGCAAATGCATGGACAAATTCGGAGTCAATGCGTCCATGACATGGCATTCGCGTCGATCAGGCCTGCTCTATCGCACCCTGTTCCCAAGGAGGGCGGGGTTGAAAGCATGCCCGCAACGACGCGGAGAACAGAGAAACCGAAGCAGGAACCAGCCTGACAGCGGGCTGCAAAGCGTAGATTCCGACGTCGGCCGATCCTTCATATTGGGGCAGGACCCGTACCAGACGCCCCCGAGCCAGGTCCGGGCCGACATCCCAAAGGGAACGCAACGCAATGCCCGTGCCGGCGAGGGCTAGTTCTCGCACGACCTCGCTGGAGTTAGTTCCGACGACGCTATCGCCAGCGAACCGCACCGATCGCCCAGAACGGCTCAAGCGCCACGGCAACTGGCCATGCGTGGCAAGCAAGCTGTGGCGCCGGAGCTCATTGAGTGACGTCGGTGCTGGATGCCGAGCCAGATAGGTGGGCGCCGCGCAGAGGACTCGACTGCTGGTTGCGAGCCGGTCCGCATTTACCCCCTGCCCCGGATCGGCGGTGATACGGATCGCCAAGTCGATGCGCTCGCTCAATAGGTCCCGGTAATCGTCCGACAGGTCCAGTTCGACTTCGACTTTGGGGTAACTGCCGAGAAAAGCCGCGAGAAGCGGCGCGATATAGAGCCGCCCGAAGGACGTCGGCGCCGTAATGCGCAACGGCCCCGCGGGCTCGCGGACGCGGCCAGCTAACCGCGCCTCCGCCTCCTCCGCTGCCGTGAGGATCGCGACGATATCGCGATGGAAGCCGGCGCCATTCTCTGTGAGCTCAAGCCGGCGCGTGGTGCGTCGGATCAATTGTGTGCCCAGCCGCGCCTCCAAACGCGCCAACCTCTTTGACACCATAGCCGGAGACAGGCGCAGCGATCGGCCCGCCGCGGACAGGCTTCCTTTGTCAACGATCCTTGCGAACAGGGCATAGTCCGGATCCACAATCTTTTCCTTACACGAAAAAGTGATTTGCCTTTTGTTCGTCTACAAGCGGCGATCCGGCTCGTCTATAAAGAGGGAACCGGAGTTGTATGACGCCGCGCCCAGCTCGCCCGGCCAATCTTCTCCGAGCACGCGACATTATTCTTGATTGGGCACGCCGTTTCAGCCCGAGTCTCGTTCGCATCTCGACAAGGACCTATCATGACCAGGATCACACTCGACCAGGCCAACGCCATCATCGCAGCGGCATTCGCCAAAGGCGCCGAGCTCAAGCTCAAGCCCCTGAGTGTCGCGGTGCTCGACGCCGGCGGCCATCCGATTGCGTTTCAGCGTCAGGATGGCGCCTCCACAATGCGCTTCGAGATCGCGTTGGGCAAAGCCGGCGGGGCGCTCAGTCTGGGGGTCAACTCGCGTCAAATCGGCGACATGTCGGTCGAGCGCCCGAGCTTCGTCGCATCACTGCATGCGATCGCCCCACGCGGCATCGTCCCCGCCGCGGGCGGCGTGATTGTCGTCGACACGGGTGGCGAGCCGATCGGTGCCGTGGGAATTACCGGCGACCTGTCCGACAATGACGAGGCGTGCGCGCTCGCAGGCATCGCTGCTGCCGGCCTCACGGCGCGCAACTGAGGCCGGTCATGAGCAAAATGCTTCTCAAAGCCGGCCTTCAGATCGCCGACGAACTGGTGACATTCCTCGAGACCGAGGCCTTGGCGGGCCTCGACATCCGGGCTGATGTCTTCTGGGCCGGGCTTGCTGATCTGTGCGCGCGGTTCGAGCCCGAGAATGCCAGGCTGCTCGAGCGGCGGGACGCGCTGCAGGAACAGATCGATGCCTGGCATATCGAGCGTGTCGGCGCTCGCTTCGATCCGGCCGCCTACCGGGATTTCCTCGAGCGGATCGGCTACCTCGTCGACGAGCCTGCGGCATTCGAGATCGATCCCGCCAATGTGGATGCCGAGATCGCGACCCGAGCCGGTCCGCAGCTGGTCGTGCCGGTTCTCAATGCCCGCTTCCTGCTCAATGCCGCCAATGCGCGCTGGGGCAGCCTCTATGATGCGCTGTACGGGACCGACGCGCTGGATGGTCCGGTCCCCGTCGGCGGCTATGACGCCACGCGTGGCGCACGGGCGATTGCCTGGGGTCGCGATTTCCTCGACCAGGCCGTTCCGCTCGCACATGGCAGCTGGGCCGATATCGGTGCCGAGATCCCGCCGCTGGCAAATTCTGCCCAGTTGGTGGGACGACGAGGCGACAATCTGCTGTTCCGCAACAACGGCCTGCACATCGAGCTGGTGATCGACCCCAGCCACGCGATCGGCAGCACCGACCCGGCCGGGATCGCGGACATCGTGCTGGAAGCTGCCCTCACGACCATCGTCGACCTGGAGGATTCGGTCGCCGTCGTCGATGCGCAGGACAAGGTCGCGGCCTATCGCAACTGGCTTGGCCTGATGCGGGGCGACCTGGAAGCGAACTTCGCCAAAGGGGGCCGCACTCTAACCCGCAAGCTGGAGGCAGACCGGATCTACCGCGATGCCGAGGGCCGCGAGCTGATACTCCCGGGCCGTTCGCTGCTGATGGTGCGCAATGTCGGACACCTCATGACCACGCCCGTGGTACGGCTGACGGATGGGCGCGACGCGCCGGAAGGCATATTGGACGCGGTCGTCACCAGCCTGATCGCGTGTCACGATCTTCGTCGCAGCGGACGGTTCATGAACAGTCACGCGGGATCGATCTACATCGTCAAGCCCAAGATGCATGGGCCCGATGAGGCGGCATTCACCAATCGACTTTTCGACGCGGTCGAGGATCTGCTGGGTCTTGCCCGCCACACGATCAAGGTCGGCGTCATGGACGAAGAGCGGCGGACCTCCGCCAATCTCGCCGCCACGATCTTCGAGGTGCGGCATCGGCTGATGTTCATCAACACCGGCTTCCTCGATCGGACGGGCGATGAGATCCATACGTCGATGCAGGCCGGCGCGATGCTGCGCAAGGGAGACATGAAGTCGAGCGAATGGATCGCCGCCTACGAGGATCGCAACGTTCAGATCGGGCTTGCCTGTGGCCTTTCGGGACGCGCGCAGATCGGCAAGGGCATGTGGGCCGCACCCGACCGGATGGCCGACATGCTCGACCAGAAAATCGGCCATCCCAAAAGCGGCGCCACGACCGCATGGGTGCCGTCACCGACCGCGGCCACGCTTCACGCCACGCACTACCATAGGATCGACGTGTTCGAGCGGCATCAGCAGCGTCGCGACGAACAGGTCGCATCGCTCGATCGACTGCTCTCCATCCCTCTGGCCGAGGGCCGAAACTGGTCGCCCGAAGAGGTCCGGGACGAACTGGAGAACAATGCCCAGGGTATATTGGGCTATGTCGTGCGCTGGATCGATCAGGGCATTGGTTGTTCCAAGGTGCCCGACATCCACGATGTGGGACTGATGGAGGACCGCGCCACCTTGCGCATCTCCTCCCAGCATATGGCCAATTGGATCCTGCACGGCGTCGCGTCTCCGGAAGACGCCGACGGCGCGCTCGCGCGCATGGCGGCAAAGGTTGATGCGCAGAATGCCGACGATCCGCTGTATCGGCCAATGGCAGGCCATTCGGCCGACAGCCTTGCCTATCAGGCGGCGCGCGCGCTGGTGTTCGAGGGAAGGGGGCAGCCTAATGGCTATACCGAACCGCTTCTGCATAAGTTTCGGCAGCGGGTAAAAACGACGGCCTGATTCCATTGCAATCGACATTTGGGCGAGCCGCGTCGGCAATTTTGCGTGAATTTCCGAACGATCGGTTCGACGAACCGCTCGCCCAAAGACCGGTCCAGTGATTTTGAGGTCAACCTGCGGCTCGCCGATCCGTCGACCATCCTCAGGAGTTCGTCGCGTTCCTTGAATGATCCGACGCTATGCCCAACCAAGGCCTAGCCGGTATCGGTGAGGCCAACGCTGCGCGTCCTTCGATCGAACGGTCGTGTTTTCAGGTGGCTTCAAGGCGGGCCGCGACTTTGCTCATGTGGGAGGTGAAAAGGTTTGGTAGCTTGGCACCGTCGGCGAAGATTCCCGTGTCCGCCATCAGACCACTCCCTCCACAGGATGTCAGCGGCCCACCATTGTCCCTAATAAGAAATAATCCTTTTCCGAATGATCTATTTATCTCCCTTTTTAGATCATTCACAGGCTGATGATCAGAAACAGGAGGCCAGATGAAGACGCGAGCGGCGGTGGCGTTTGAGGCGAAGAAGCCGTTGGAGATTGTCGAGGTGGACCTGGAGGGTCCTAAGGCGGGCGAGGTGCTGGTCGAGATCATGGCGACGGGCATCTGCCACACGGACGCCTACACGCTCGACGGGTTGGACAGCGAGGGCATCTTCCCGAGCATTCTCGGCCATGAAGGCGCCGGCATCGTGCGCGAGGTCGGGGCGGGCGTCACCAGTGTCAGACCGGGCGACCATGTCATCCCGCTCTACACGCCCGAATGCCGGCAATGTAAGTCGTGCCTTTCGGGCAAGACCAACCTGTG
>Ga0105238_10003267_pt1 | contig 16175 bp, 10 predicted proteins | sample KBSC34metaG_FD_81526 | JGI IMG/M metagenome (GOLD analysis project Ga0105238, IMG submission 81526) | Corn rhizosphere microbial communities from Kellogg Biological Station, Michigan, USA - KBS C3-4 metaG | ecosystem: Host-associated > Plants > Roots > Rhizosphere > Soil | place: Michigan, USA... | reverse complement strand
CCGCCTTCAGTGTCAAATTGCGATGAGGGTTGAGCCAGATATAGCCCAGCATGGCATCTACGCACGCGATTGCGGGGTCGGATTCTACACCGCGACACTCGATGATTTGCGCTTTGGTGAGAAGCGCCGAGAACGGCGAACGGTGCATGCGTGACCGTGCCTGAGTGATCATCTTACGGGTACGATCGAGCGGGGATGCTTGTTTCTGCTTCTGTCGCTGACGGCTTGCCATAGTTCTCTCTTCGACGCCGCTTACTTGCCGGAGATCCTCTGCGCCAGCCGCGGCAGATCGCGAACAACCTCGATCAAATACCAGGACGGCAAATTGCGCGCATCGCTTCCTGTCTCCTCGGCAATAAGTACAGTCGCCATCTCTACACTAATCTCACATAGCTCCACAAGCACACGCTTCGACTGAATCACCATTTGCCGGTGCTGCGGCTTGATATCTTCGCGCGCAGGCGGAAGGGTTTTGGCCAGCTGCGCCCGGATCGATTGCACGATGAAGTAGAGGACGTCGCGATCCTCTGCCGCACGCGGCAGCGGCTGCTCGCCACTCAGGATATGCTCGATCCGCAGTTTGCCGTTCAGCTGCTTCACAAATGCGCCGAAGCTGCGCGCATGGTTTGGACTGAGAAGACCGGCTGCCAGGATATCGATCTCCTCTGCAGTGATCTGCGAACCATATCCCTGCAGCGCATCGCTGAGGATATGCCAGGAACGAGGTGTCGAGAACGTTTCCTCCGTTTTAGGCGGGCTGACCGCCAGGTGATCGGGACGCGTCTCCACATAACGGATCACCCACTCATGAAGACCCGCTGCGTAAGCCCAATCGAGCCATTCGCGGACACTTGCCCGCAGTTCGACATGGAGCATCCGGTTCATCAAAGCCGACGACATCGGCTTCACGATCGCCTGGTCCTGCGTCCGGTTTCCAGCACCCACCACGACCGAACCGGCCGGTAACTTGTACTCTCCCAGCCTACGGTCGTTGATAAGACTGTAAAACGCCTTCTGAACCTCAAACGAACAGGCATTGAGCTCGTCGACAAACAACAGATACGGATCATCGCGGGCAATCATGCGCGGCGGACAGAAGATCGACTTGCCTTCCTCAATGCGGGGAACACCGATAAGATCCTCAGGCGCAAGCTGCGAACCTAGCAGCGAAACGCAATCGATACCCACATCGTGCGCGAACTGTTCGATCAATGCCGACTTACCGATACCGGGAGGCCCCCAGATAAAGACTGGCCGCACAGTGGCGACATTGAGCAAAAGCTTTGAGAGCTGTTTCGGAGTGACTGTTTCCATATTGCATCCAACTGAGTCGTTATCGCCTGAATCGGCCGATTTACTCAGTGTGCCGGCGATAAAAGTGGCCAGAAAATCACGTAAGACAAGCAGACATAAACACCCGCGAATATGCAGTCAAATGTGTCGCAACTTATCTTAACTGGTATAATGTTGATATGGACGCAAACTCAGTGAAGCAGCACAAACGGCGCGAATTGGTCGCCAGAGTCACCGCTATGTATCTATCTGGATGCTTCAACGAAGCTTTCAATGCTTGCACTACCCGATTTGCAACAACGCAATCTCTGTTTTTCTGGCTCCATCTGACCGCCCTGATTCTAAGCCTTTGCGTTTTAGCCACGCTACTGTACTGTTTTAGACGGCCCGGCAGCTACTTCAATCCGTAAGGCGGCTCCGAAACAACGCCATTTGAAGCTTCTTGCTCCTGCATGGTCCTATCCTTAGTGTTTGCCGCCTATCTACTGCAGGCCAACGAGGAAGACAATGCTATTTCGTGGAACCGTGCTGCCCGTCATCTGTGCCCTATTCTGCCTATCTCCTATTGCGGTTTCAGCCGTAGCAGCTGACCATAACCCCATCACCGTCGCTGGCAAAGAAATGCTGCCTGGGCTGCAGCTGACCTTGATAGCTGCCAAACAGTCCTTTGCCGTCGGCGAGCGCATCCCTATTACGATGCGGTATGTCTATACGGGAACGAAGCCCCTTTCGGTTGAACTCATCAACTATGACCGTTCGGGACGCATCATGGACTTCAGTTTTAAGGGGACCGGCGACGATGGCGTTGCGGTTCCCGATCCAACTCCCTGGTACGGCGGCATTTGCGGCGGCATTCGATCGGCGAAGGCGCTAAAGCCCGGTGAGCCGTACGAACAGGAAGTGGACCTGAACGAATGGCTCCGCTTCGACAAACCGGGAACATATACTATTGCGACCAGTTCGTCACTGATCCGCTCCATTCAGGGCGGCGATCTTTATTCCGGCCCCGTTATACCGCTTACAGGTACGCCTCTCAAAATCACGATCACCCCTCGCGATCCGCAGAGCGAAGCAACCAGAATTGCCAAAGATAAGCTCGACCTTGCCGGAAACCAGGACGATAAGCGTATCGCCGCGATCCGCGATCTGCGCTTTATGATATCGCCGGGCGCCACCGATATCCTTGTCGGCTGCCTTGAAGACACTCAAAGCAACATCGTCTACAATGCAGAATGGGGCCTGCGCAGCTTTCCGGACATGGCTCCGGTGAAGGCATCGGTCCTTCGAGCCATGGAGGCAAAACACTATGAGATATCCCCGGCTAATCGCTGGAATTACGTCGACTTGCTCTCGGAAGCCGACATGAAAGCGGCCGGCAATACGGGGAAGCTGGGAGATTGGACGGTCAAGACTCGATACGCAAAACCATGGCAAGATTTGCTGAATTCCAAAATGATGACCCAGCTCGGCTCGTTCTCTCCAGCAAAAGCGACACAGGTCACAATCGAAGGAATTGCTCAGGCGGGATGGCCAAGAGAAGATGCGAAGAACTGGCAGAGGATATTTCAAGGGATAGAAGCCGTCACTCCGGATCTACAGGAGTATGCGGCCTCAGAAATCATGCTCTGCCTGTATGGATGGCGAAACGAGGCCGCCATCAAAGCGATCGGTCAGCAGGCTCCAGCCCTCCGGCGCATTGCGGCAAATACGAAGATGAACGCAAAGCTCAGATCGGCTGCGATCTGCGCGCTGCATGCGACGGGCGACGATTCTCAAAAGACTATCGTTTTCGACGATCTTATCGCACCCCATTCACTCCTGAGCTATGAAGCGCACCTGACGATCGGCTCATATCGCGCCGGCGATGTTGCAATGCGTCTGCTGGCGCTCTTGAAATCCCCAGACCAGGAAATCGTCAACTCGGCCGCCGGCCGTCTTCGCGACAACGGGCAGGCTGCCCGAACAGCAAGTCTCGTTGACGCGTATTCGCAAATGGGTAAGAGCACTGCCGAAGCGCGCGGAGCGCTACTGCAGGCTATTGCTTTCAAGGATCCATCGCAGGCGCTTCCGCTCATTCGAAAGGAATTGCTTCTTCCCGGTCGTGGCGCATTCGGTTCGGAAGATCCTGCAATACAAACCGCATGCAGAATTGATACGCCTGAGTATGCCAGTTTCGTCGACGGGCATTTGCGATCGAGCGATGCCGACGTACGAGCATCCTGGGCATATCAGGTTGTGGAAACATGGCGCGCCGCTGTCGCTCCCATGCGTACGGATGAGCAGTTTCGCCAGACAATCCATACGTCGAAGCACACGGCGCTGGTCCACATCCCTCTCCTTCTGACACTGATCCACGATGATCCCGATCAGAAGGTGCGCATCTCCGCAAGCAGTACTCTCGCGGAGATATCCCAGATACCAAAGTCAGGGGTATATGGCGCGACGGAGGAGCAATTGACATCTTATCAACCGCTCTGGCAGGCATGGTGGAATACACATAAGGCCGAGCTTCTGACTACAGCAAATGCCCAGTTATAGTGATGGCCCAGAATAATCACTGATAGATCGCTTCAAAATAAGAAAACAAGAACGCCGGACATGCATGGAGCACGTCCGGCGCTCTTATATCTCCCCGGCATTCACAAGGAATTCCGGATCAAGCGATTACTGTGGAGTGAGTCTCCATTGCTGCGGAGTTGCGCCGTTGGACGGCCACAGCTGCAGCTGTGTGCCGGCCGTAATGCTGCCCGATGGATCGTCAAGGCAGAGGCCGGTCGCAACATTTGTGAGAGTATATGCGCCGTTCGAGGTGGGTGTCAGATTCCATTGCTGGGCTGTTGCCCCATTGGCAGGCCAGATTTGCTGCAGTGTCCCCTGCCCCAGAGCGTTGGGATCGTCCAGGTTTAAGCCGCCGGCCTGGTTTGTCAGCGTATATGATCCGTTGGCCTGCTTGGTCAGCTTCCAATTCTGCGCTGTAGCGCCGTTCGCCGGAAAAAGCTGCACCTTCGTGCCCGCAACATTGGTTCCGTTAGGGTCGTCCAGGTTCAGCCCGGCGGCAACATTCGTCAGCGTGTAATATGCTCCGGATACGATGGCAGGCGGAACGATCGGGGTAAAGCTCCACTCCTGCTGGCAGCCACCGCCTCCCCAACTCCACAGAATGACATGTGTGCCGGGTGCGCCAGAGCAGCCGTTGCCGTCGAGGACATCCTTCGTGCCGTCCGCCTTGGGCTGGTTTGTGCCGATGCTGAAGAAACCATCCGGCTGTTTGTTGATATTCCACTGCTGGCAGATGCCGTTGCTGTAGTCCCAGAGTTCAAGTTGAGTGCCGTTGTTCGGTGAGCAGCCGGTGGCATCCAGAGAACGGCCGATGCTGCCGTCGGCGTTGATGTTGCGGATAGAATAGTAGCCGCTGCCCTTGTTGGAGATAGCCCACTGCTGGCAATAGCCTCCCCAGGCGTTATAGAGCTGGATCATCGTTCCATTGGCATTGCTGCAGTTGATGCAATCGAGAACAGTGCCTGTAGTTTTTGCGGCGATCTCATAGACGCCGTTCGGGATGCCCATCGAACCGGCATTGGGGTCGCCGGACGGCAGCGGAATTTGCTGGCCAGGGCCGATCGCCGCGCCGAAGACGGGATTGTTGCTGGCATCGAAGCTCATTGGCTGCGCAAGAATGGAACGCTGTGAATCGGGCGCGCCCTGATACGGGTAGTCCGAGTACGTGAAATAGGTCTGGGTTCCGTCGGGAGAAGAGAATGGACTGGCGACGCCGGCATCGTAAACGCCTGCACTGGGGTTCTGGGTAAAGAGCGGCCCCGGCAACTTGGAGAACGATGCGGCGCTTGTGACGCTCCCGCCGTTGTATCGCAGCGATCCGACTGCATAATTGCTCGCATTGTAGCCGCCCGATGTGTAGATGATGTTCAGCTGCCCATTGTGCCAGACAGGATTGGGCGCTTCGATGACGCCGCTCTCCCAGGGCTGATTCATAACCGCCAGAGTAGTCTGGCCGCCGCTGACTGTATAAGGGTTGGACATGGGCTGGATCACGATACTGCCATATGTCGAACCAAGCAGATAGAGCGCGCCTCCCGGCATCTGCAGAACGGACGCGTCATATGTGTTGGTGGTCAGTTGAGCCTTGAAGTGGTAAGTGCCCAGCGCATTGCCGCTGTCGCTCTCCAAAACCTCGATACTGTTCGGATACTGAGTGTAATAGATGTACCAAAGATTGTTGAACTTGTAGAGTTCGGGGGACTCGAAGAACCCGCCCGCATTCCACACATTCACCGGCGGCGCGCCTCCAAGAGTGGCAAGGGAGTTCGATGCCTTGATGGTGACCGTGTTGGACAGATTGGTATCGAGTAGATAGTAACTGCCGCTCTGATACGTAATGTACGGATCAGCTGCCCCGGTGACCAGCGGGTTGCTGTAGGTCTGCGCCCGGGTTTGTGTGGGAGCCGCAACAACTAGAGACAGCACTAACAAGGGTGGCGCAACGGCGCATAAGAGCCTGTGGCTCAGCTTCGAATTCATAACGGTCCTTCTCCTGCGGTGGATTTCTGAAACGAATTATCTGTATTGCAAATATAGCAATAAATCTTACATAGCATTATGGCAAACGCACTCTGCCATGAGACAGGGATTGCCTGCTGAGGCTTTATAGATTGCAAATGAATCTTTTAGACATATCGCATCGTCTGACCTCCCAACGGTTGCCTGGCGTTTTGCGAGTTCACAAAACGTTTTATGTTTACATCAACTCACTTTATGTAATTTCAGTATAAACGATTTGAATTAGTATGTCAATAAGTAAACACAAATGTAAATTTAACAAACCCGAATGTAAAAAGATGTAGGCGGAGGCGTACCAGATGCAGTATGCAAGGATCAAATCTCAAGGGCGGCAAATTTTTCGAGGCGCTTGCAGTCGAGAAACATTGTTACACCGGCGATGCCACCTCTTCCCATGACAATCACGTGAAGGGAATGCGGCCTCCATTCAGCGCCTTCCGCACGGCCGCGAGAATAGACAGCGAACGCCGAAGCGCCATTTGCGGCCGTTGGGACGAGACGAAACCCACCATAGGCTCTGGATTTCCAGGCGTCAGCGAGGAAGCTGCAAATATCTTCCCTTCCCAGATACCACTCACTCCACGGAGGCATGCTCAGCACGGTATCTTCACGGAGCAGGGAAGCAAGATGTACAATGTCCATTGCCTCCCAGGCGCGCAGATAACCATCGAGCAACGCGCTTTGCCGTTCATCGAGAGCAGGCTTTGGCTCAGAACGCCTATGCTGGGAGAGCGTTGCCCGGGCGCGCTGCAGGGCGCTATTGACTGAGGCCGCCGAGCTTTCGAGTATGGAGGCGGTGTCTGCTGCCGTCCACCCAAGCACGTCGCACAGCAAAAGGGCAGCTCGCTGGCGCGGCGGAAGCCTTTGTATCGCGGCGACGAAAGCCAGAGTCACGGATTCCCGCAACTCGTACAGGGCGTGCGGCCCCGGCGCGCTATCCGGGATCCCCTCAAGAAGCAAGTCGGGATAAGGTTCCAGCCACGCGATTTCAGTCGAAGGCTTGCCCTGTGGCATGCCGTGGGAAGGTGGTCCCGTATCCTCCGGCAGCGATCGATATGCGCGCCTGCGCCGGGAAAGGTTATTCAGACAGGTGTTCGTGGCAATCTTATACAGCCAATTGCGTACAAGCCCGCTTCCCGCATACGTGTCAAAACCACGCCAGGCGCGCAGATAGGTTTCCTGGACGCAATCCTCGGCGTCTTGAAACGACCCAAGCATCCGGTAGCAATGCACAAGGAGTTCGCTTCGATGCCGTTCGGCCAGCTTTTGGAATGCGTCCTGAGTGGTCATCGTTTAATAAGGCTTCACGCCTTCTCCTGAGACAACAAAGACGCTTCCCTTTATACCGTCAGGGTCAGCGGCGATCGATACCAGCGCATTCGCCATGTCCTGCGGTGTCTGCGCGGAGGCGCTCTCCTTAATGAACTCAGCGATGGGTATTCCCAGCCGTTCCGCGTATGCGGACACCGCCGTTCGCCCAAGTTCCGTATCCGGCATGATGCGGCTTGGAACGAGGGTTATAAAGCGCAGGCCAAGGTTGTGGCGGTCGGATTCGCTCTGGCAATACTCTGCCATGAACATCTGCATCCGCTTCGAACCGGCGTATCCGCCCGAGATTGCGGAGCCGCCGATTGCCGCGCCGCTGGAGATCAGCACAATTACTGTGCCGGGAGCAAGCGGCAGTTGCAGAGCCACCTGACAGAACAGAAACGATGATCGGACATCGTTATTCCAATTTTGAGAGAACTCGTCCCAGGTCTGCTCATGAATGGGACGCAGCGGAGGGCGCGCTCCCCCGCAGAGCACCAGCACATCAGGCCGGAGAGCCGCAAAGACCTTGCCGGGCGCATCATCCAATGTCGCGTCTGCAGACAGAGTTTTCAGGACCGGTATATGGCTTTCAAGTTCAGCAAGCGGTTCCGGCCGCCGCGCGACCGCCAGCACATGTGCGCCTTCGTCACTGGCGGTCTGAGCAATGACTCGCCCTACCCCGCCTGAGCCGCCGATTATGACGACATTCTTATCTTTAAGCTGCATTGAAGATTGTCCTTTCACACGAAGTGTGTTCGAAAGTTTAGGACAATCTCACTTTGGCAAATTCATCGGTCCGGCAGAGATCAAGCAAAATTGAGTTTCAGAAGGGAATGAGCCTTATGCGCCGCTCTCCCACTCAGGCGCGGAAATAGCATCGGCAGAACCCCAGTGGCGGACGGTGGACGTTTCGCCGAGCTTGCGCAGAACGCGGCGCGCTGCAAGGCCAATCGCGGACGTAAAGGTGGGATAGGCATATTCGAGGCGAGCAAGGTCATCGATCGGGACATGCGACTGCATTGCCGTGGCTGCGACCTGCACGATCTCCACGGCCTGCTGCCCCACAACATGCGCGCCCACGATACGGCGCGACTGGCGGTCGACAATAAGCTTGCAGAAGCCTGTGGGGCGGCCATCAATTATGGCCCGGTCCAGGTGGCTGAACGGAACGCTGGCCGAGATGACATGGCTTTCCGCCTGAGCCTGAGGCTCCGTCAAGCCGACGCTGCCGTACTCCGGGTTGGTAAATCCGCCGTGTGGCACAACTTGATGGGAATACGCCCGCGTCTCCTCCATCAGTGCGTTTTCCACAGCCGCAAGCCCTTCCTCGCCTGCCGACTGTACAAGCATCATTCGTCCAGTAATGTCGCCTGCCGCGTAGATATGCGGCGCAGTTGTGCGCAAAGTGCCGTCCACGACAACATAGCCACGGGCCGTTTCCACTCCGGCGGCGTCCAGGTTAATGCCCTCGATATTTCCCGGCCAGCCTACAGCAGCAATAACGGCATCGAACTCGTCCTCCACTGTTGCGCCGTCCACAGTGTACTGGGCAATCCGTGCGCCGGCCGGTGTAGATTTGATGCCTGTCATGGATGCTCCGAGGACAACTTCAATCCCACGAGCTTTAAAGGACTGCAGAAGCTCCGCGGAGACATCAGGATCTTCGCCGGGCACAATTCGAGGCGCCGTATCCATCAAAGTTACTCGTGAACCGAATGCAGCAAAGACCGAGGCGAGCTGGCAGCCTGTGGCAGCGCCGCCGATGACCAGCAGACGTTCAGGAAGGCACTCCATATGCCAGACATCGCTATGTGTGAGCGCCAACTCGCCGCCGGGGATCGACAATCTTCGAGCATGACCGCCGATGCAGAGCAAGATCTTATTGCCGCGCAGCGTCCATCCCCCACCAAAGGTTATCGTATGCGGATCCACAAATGATGCTGCGCCGGCATGCTCATGAACGGCAGCGCCCACTTCAATAAGATGCTCTCGGATGGCCTTCTTTGCGTGGATGCGCGAAACCATTGCCCGCGCCTTTTCCATAATCTTCGCGACATCTGCGACCGGCGCTTCGCCTTTGAGGCCATAGTCGGCAAACTCCGCAGAGTTCCGGATGAGGCGAGCCGTGTGCGCCAGAAACCTGGTCGGAACGCAGCCGTCATTGGTGCAAGCGCCGCCAAGCGGCCCCTTGTCCACAATGGCCACGGTCGCTCCCAATTCACGCGCCCGTAAAGCGGCCGTGACGCCGGCGGGGCCGCCGCCAAGAATAAGCAGATCGTAGGTCTCTTCGATCATTAATGGCTCTCTTTCAGTTCTAAAGGCAAAACTATATGGCTGCCACGAGCAAAATCAATTGGGCTACATATTACCATGGTACGAGCGACAGTAACACGAGAACACATGGAGCAGTTGCGAATCGAAAGGCTGCAAGCATGCAAATCGTGGCGGTCAGTGGGTCTCAAGCGAATACATCGTGCTATCGATCACAGGCACTAATTGTCATTTTTTGACGAAAATTATGATTTTTTGGGTATAATTGCAACGAAATATCAATAATTGTTAGAAGTGCTATCACGTCATACGCGCATAGCAAAACAGCGTTCAGAGCGCAGAATCGACTCGACATGACCGACATCGTTAAGACAGAATCTACCCCGGACACCGAAGTCCGCGCCTTCGCAAATCAGGAAGCCGCCCTTCTAGTTCGCGGCATTAGCCCACGCACCCTCGCCGACGCCGACAAGACCTTGACCGACGAGCAGGTCGTGCTTCTCACCCGCATGCGGGACAATGGATCAAAGGTCTGCGTGGCATCTCTGCCAGTAGCCGGAACCGACGAGCCGGACTCATTGAACGCATTCCTGAGCGCGCGCCTCTCGCCCGGCCGTGATGTTACACGCCCCAGTGATGTCAGCAAGCTGCCGCGAGTTTCCAAGACAGCTGCCGTACGCAGCTTCGCAGGCGGTCAGATCGCGTTTTTCGCAGCCAGCACAGACAGCAAAAGCAACTTCTACAGCGTAACCGAGCTTGGTCTCAAGCAGCTGTCGGATTTTGAAACCGCAAGGCGAAATTCAGCGCGCAAGATCGTGCTTAGAGCCGCAGGCACAACTACAGCCGCGTAACGCTTCACTCACGAACTTAACAGCCCCGGCGTTCCATGTGAACGCCGGGGCTGTTTTTGATTCCTTTAGCATCATTTATAAAGGAATTTTAGCAGACAAGCAAGAAATATTTCCGGATTTACGCGAATAGCGCGAGTAACGGGACTATGAAAAACATAAAGCTTATTGTGATAATTGCCGCAGCCAGCCTATGCGGGATAACCTCATCTATCCCAGCCATGGCCAAACGCGCGCCGCAAGCCCCGGCCGCGCAGTGGCGCGATCCGCGTGTGGATGTCGGTATCGTCAGAATAGCAACCGGGCTATTTGCGGCTCCCAATGCAAGCTCTGCAAAGATAAATGGGCTTGTCCCACATGAATGGACAGTCCTTGTGTCACGGCAGCCAATCGCGGGCTGGTATCCTGTGATCCAGTTCACAACGGGACGGCAGGGTTGGGTTCGGGGTGACCGGTTGATTATTCGCTACACAAATAATCCCGCCCAAGGCGTTGATTTACAGACCGCCGTAACCGGCACGCAAGACCCGCCGACAATAAATGTAACCAATGATTCCTCCAAGTACCTCTTTCTACATCTGCAGGACATGGCAGAAACTGCAATCGAGCCGCACGGCAAACGGACGATAACTCTTACGCCGGGATTCAGCAAATACAACGCTGCCTTTCCGGGGCTGGTCCCACTATTTGGTGAAAAAGTATTCGTCAACGGATCGGCGTACACCTGGAGATTCTATGTGGAAACCGGAGCGTCGACCAGGGCAACACACGTGCCGGTCAATCCTGCCCTCAAGGCAGAAACACGGCAGCTACAGCAGGACATAAATACCGGCACGATCGACCTGAATGTCTCCAAACAGCTCATTGAAGCTAGGGAGGCGGCATTCAACAGTCAGTTGGCAAAGCTCAAGGCCGACGAGGACGCACTGTCCACCAAAAGAGCGACGCTGGATCATTCCGACCAGGCAGCCGTTGATGCATTCAATGAAATTGTAGACGCAACGAATGCCGAAAAGGAAAGCGCACGTGATGCACAGGCAAAATATGATGCTGCCATCGCAGACTACAATGCCAAATTACACACTCTTAATAAAAAGCAAGAACGGCTTGAAGAAATTGTCAAAAGCGTAAACTCAAGGGAATAGCATCACGATATGGGGCAAGCCGCGCCACCGAGATTTCATCGTAGCGCGGCGCATTTTACGCACGCTCCTTCTTCATGACTTTTCGTCAATCAGCGCCGCAATTTCCGGTTGCCTTGATGCCAGTCTTGGGATACTCATGCCAATTCGATTGCGAGCTGCCACATCGGCTCCCCGCTCAATCAATAGACGCGTCATTTCCGCATCACCGCGCATGATTGCTTTCATTAGCGGCGTGATCCCCATCGGATTGGAAGTCTTCCTGTTGACGTCAGCACCACGATCCAGGATCACTCGCGCAACACCCACATGGCCGGCTTCGACTGCAAATTCCAGCGCAGTGCGTCCGCTGGCGTCGGTCGCGTCAATGCCCTCGACACCGGTTAGCACTACGCGCGCCGTTTCCACATCTCCATTCCTGGCAGCCCGCATTAAAGGTGTCCAGGAGGGATTATCTGCCTGCATTTTCGTGTCTGCATCCATGAGGCGCCGGATTAAATTTGAGTCTTCGTCATTCACATCCTGAGGCCGACCTGGAATATCAGTCTCCATATGCCGGTGATTTTCCATAAACTCTTGCATGGATTTTTCCAGACGTGTCTGCCCCATCGCAGTGGCCCCGGATGCTCGCAGCAGATCTTCTATCTCAGAATGCTTGTAATCAATCGCAAGGCGCAAGGGGGTCTTGCCGTCACCGTCGATGAGTTCCATGGCTGCGCCACGAGCCGTCAGCTTACGAGCAGCGTCTGTCCATCCCATAAACGCCGCGAGATGCAGTGGAGTTTGCCCTTTATTGTTTCTCGCATCGATGTCCGCGCCCCACGTAAGCAGCAGATCAAGAACCTCATCATTTGCCTTGAATGCCCAGTTATGAATTGGGGTCAAACCACGTTTGTCAGCCAGCCGTACATCTGCGCCCCGCTCACACAACAGCCTCAGCATGATCATATCCTGGTTAGTGACCGCGCTGGAGATCGGCGTGCAACCGTCGTCGTGTGCGGTGTTTACATCTGCCCCACTATCCATCAATAAAACTGCAATATTGTGCCGCTTCTTGGAGACCGCCAGTGCGAACGCGGTGCGTCCGAATGTGTCACGCAGTTCGAGATCCGCCCCGCGATCCATCAGATAGGAGGAGAGATCTATTCGTCCGAGAACCGCCGCCGCCATAAGCGCTGTCATGCCGGCAGCGTTCTGTGTGTCGATGTTACGGCCCCAGGCGAGCCGCTTCGATACATCTTCCATATCCCCGAGCAGAGCGGCTTCCACGATTCCCACATTCGCCCCTGACTGCGCCAAAATGGAGGCAAACTCGGTATGCCCGCCTATTGCTGCGGTAACGAGGGCGGTCTGCCCCCATTTGTTGACCACATCCACCTCCGCGCCGGCTCCAAGCAGCAAGTCCGCGATATCGACGTGTCCCTTGGAAGCGGCGGCCATGAGCGAGGTGCGCTCCCATTTATTTTTAGCGTTCGGATCGGCCCCGCGTTCCAGGAGCAGACGGACTGCGGCAAGCTCTCCTGCTTCAGACGCTGCGATAATTGCGGTGTTTCCAAGCCTATCCGTGGCGGCGATGCTCCCACCGGCGTCCAAAATAGAGCGCATGCCGTCGATGTCACCGGCCTTAGCCGCGTCATGCAGATCGCTTCCCTCGACGCGCTTGAGCATGGCAAGGATCTCAGGGCGATCTCCAGCCAGGATAGTGGCGGATATGCCGCCCACAACGCCATTGGGCGCTGCTCCCCGTTTGACGAGCAGCCGTACCATCTTTGCGTCACCCATGGACGTTGCAAATCCAAGGGGTGTAAAGCGCCCCTCCGGGTCCCCGTTGACGCTGGCTCCCGCATCAAGCAGCACCTCAGCAGTGTCCAGGAAGCCTTTCATGGCGGCCATGACAAGCGCAGAATGGCCCTGCTTATCGCTAGCGTTGACGCCCGCGCCATGGCTCAGAAGCAGCCGAACCATTTCCGTATTCCCGACGCTCGATGCCCAACGCAACGGGCTGAAACCGCCATTGTTCTCAGCGTGGACATCAGATCCGGCTGTCAGCAGCAAAGCAGCGATCTCGCAATTCCCCTGCATGACGGCATCCATGAGCGGAGATTGTCCCCGCGGCCCCGGCATGTTGACATCCATACCGCAGTCGATGAGCAGCCTGACACCCCCCACCCTTTCCCCTTTGATCGCCGAACGGAGCGCTGAGCCGCCCATATTCGAGCGAAGATGGGGATCCGCGCCGCGTTCTATTAAGAGCTGCACTATGTCCAGGTGGGTGGATTTGGCAGCCAGCATCAACGGGGTAATCCCATCAGCGTTGCGCACGTTCGGGTCTGAGCTGGAATCAAGCAATGTCCGAACGAGGTCAAGATCACCATTCTTTGCTGCGTCAAGCAGGTCATTCTGTTTGTTGTCGTTGTCCATATCGCGCCTCCATAACTGTCAAACGAAAGGCGTCCACCGTTTATTAAGATCCAGTTACCATAAAGATTCTCCGGATAATATCGTTTCTCGCCGAATTACTCAAGAGAACCTTGCTCATTCTCAATGCAGGTGGCCGCGATACGAAACGACGGAATAGTAATCCTCTGCTCCTTGCACCGGCACGAAATGTACTCCAAGCCTCTCTTGATCCTTGATGCTCTTTGGCATGAGTGGCGATGGTGAGTGATACGAAGAATCAATTGCAGCTATGGAAGTATCCTCTTCAGGATCGAAACAGTTGTAAATGAGGGCATTGTGGGTCAGTCCATCCAGATACACACTGCCAACATAGTGGTCGCCTTGATAAAAACCGAGTTCATAGATCGGCGCCTGTTTATATCCTGCCTTCTGCCATTTCATTCGGATTCCAGGCATCTCGGAAACGTCCTCAATGCCGGTGTTTCCAAACGATTGCAGCTCTACCGAACCCCCATAACGCTTTTTCCAGCGAGCGATCCAAGGTTGACGCGCCGCGGCCATACCGGCATCCCGGTATGTTCTCAGAAATGTATGCCACGAGTACTGCGGCCTTGAAGCAACAAGAGGGTTAAACCATGTGGCCGCATCAATCAGAGCAGGTTGGTTTCGAGTGAGGTCACAACACAGACTGGCCGGCAGAAGATTGATGTCACCTGTCATTGCTTGCTTGACGCGAAAAATATGTGAAAGCTTCGTAAAGCCGGGAAGCCTCTTGCTGAGAGATAGCGCATACACTCTGTTGTCGTCAATTTTCCACTTAAAATCCTGCCGACGCTTCTGTGCAATTTGGATGTTTTCGCGTGTTATCGGGATCACGTAACCGCCAATATCCGCCTGCCGCGCAAACAGACCGCGCTCCAGCAGCACATGCGCTATCGCATCGGTGACAGCATCAGGATTTTCTCCCGGTTCTATCAGTTCTTGACGGCGTTTATCGTCGCGCAGGCGCGCGCATAGTTCTGCATCCGTGTCGCTAGCGCAACGCTGGCGGATAGTGGCAAGCAGATCGTCACTGTATCGAGATACAATATTGTCCAGTGCTTTGGGATTGGAAAAGTGGTAGATACGGGCCGTATTCGCAATGATTTCGTGATCAACACGCTCCCAATCCGGCTTGTCACCATCCATATGCCGCTCAATCTCGATAGCGCCTTTCAGGAAGTTGATTGCAGTACAAACCTTACGGGACTTGCCGGTGCGATCATCGACGACTGTCACCAATATGTAGTAAGGACTTGTCGATAGGTCGTGAACAGTCCAGGCGAAGGGATCTTCATACGTGTAAGCGCGATGTGCCCTACCCGATTGGGCTGAAACGGATGAAGCGCGGATTGGGGCCGAACGGGAGGACTGACATACGAAAGCAGCGGCAAGTATAGATACGGTATAGGGAACGACAGGAATATGGCGCATAACAGACTTTCTGATATTTCGTCTTTGTATAGCCTTCAATAAAGATATTCAGCCGGTAGAGCACTCAATAGAATCGTTTTAGTTACTTCCATTTTTGGCAGGAAACTCATGATCGCGCGAATAACTGGCTCTCAGTCGGAAACCGAGGAGGGTTGTAACATGGACATCTCTTGTTTGGATAATAGACTGACGGACGAGGAACGCAAAACGTTCGAAGAAACGGGAGTGCTGGTCGTTGAGGACGCGCTCTCGCCGGAGCAAGTGGCATCTTTAACAGAAAAATCAGATGCAATTTACGAAAAGCGTATTGCCGAAGGGCACAGTTCCACGCAGGCGCTGTTTTACCCGAACTTCATTCCGGACGATCCGCAATTCGCTGATCTGGTGGACTATCCCAAAATCCTGCCTAAAGTTTGGGGACTGCTTGGGTGGAACATCTATCTGTATCACGCTCATATGATCGTAACGCCGCCGTCCGGGAAACCGCAGGACGACAAGACGTTCGGCTGGCATCAGGACAGCGGCCGGGTCAATCAGGAGATGGAAAGCAGTCCCAGGCCGCGCCTTTCACTCAAGGTCGCATATTTCTTGTCGGATACGAGCGTGCCGGGACGAGGTAATTTCTGGGTTGTGCCGGGCAGCCATCTTCACGACAATATCACAATGCCTCCGGATGGAATGGGTCAGCCGGAAGGGGCGAGGCCGGTCCTGGCAAAACCGGGCACGGCGGTGTTTTTCGATCGGCGAATCTGGCACGCCGGCAGCCCGAACTGGTCGGACACCACCCGCAAGGTGCTGTTCTATGGATATGGCTACCGCTGGCTGAGGACAAAGGACGACATGACGGTTCAGTCACTAT
>Ga0105238_10003266_pt1 | contig 16179 bp, 17 predicted proteins | sample KBSC34metaG_FD_81526 | JGI IMG/M metagenome (GOLD analysis project Ga0105238, IMG submission 81526) | Corn rhizosphere microbial communities from Kellogg Biological Station, Michigan, USA - KBS C3-4 metaG | ecosystem: Host-associated > Plants > Roots > Rhizosphere > Soil | place: Michigan, USA... | reverse complement strand
TATTTGCTGTTCTGCATGGGCCACGCCGACGCCTGGCCGGCCGGCGACCTCGCCCTGCAGGAAGCCGTCCGCGTTGCGCTTGGCCTCAAGACGCGCCCGACGGTCAAGGAGATGGCCGTGATCGCCGACGCGTGGCGGCCGCACCGTGGCGCCGCCGCGCACCTGTTCTGGGCCTACTATCGCGTCACCAAGCGGCCGGGTTTCGACGCGCTACCGCCCGATGCGGCCCCAAAGCCCGCCGCAAATGGTGCTAAGACCGCCAGAGCCGCCAGCACCAAGCCGCGTTCACGCGCTCCCGCGAAGAAGGCGGCCGCGGCGAAGGCGAGCGTCAAACGTCGCAAGGACGAAACCAGACATGACCGCAGAACTTGATGGCCCGCGCATCGCCGCGCTCTCGGGGACGGCAAAGCAACTGGTCGTGTTCATCCACGGCTATGGCGCCGACGGCAACGACCTGATCGAGCTCGGGCGCGTGTGGCAGCCCGTGCTGCCCGATGCCGCCTTCGTCTCGCCTGACGCACCCGAACCGTGCGCGGAAGCGCCGATCGGCCGCCAGTGGTTTGGGCTGACGCGCCGCGATCCGAACGAGCGCTGGACCGGCGTGCAGCGTGCCGCGCCGGTGCTGAACCGCTTCATCGATGCCGAACTCGTGCGCACGGGCGTGGCGCCGTCAGCGCTGGCCCTGGTCGGCTTCAGCCAGGGCACCATGATGGCGCTGCATGTCGGGCTGCGGCGCGCCGTACCGCCGGCCGCGATCGTCGGTTATTCCGGATTGCTCGCCGCTCCGAACCAGACCGATGTCGCGGCGATGGCCGGCGAGATCACGAGCCGCCCGCCGGTGCTGCTGATCCACGGCGACAGCGATCCGCTGATCCCGCCGCAGGCGTTGCCGATGTCGGCGACGGCGCTGCGCACGCTCGGGGTGACCGTCGGGACCCACATGTCGGCCGGCGTCGGTCATGGCATCGGCGAGGACGGCCTGCAACTCGGCGTCGAGTTCCTGCTGGAGGCCTTTGCGCACTAAGACGAAAATAATTTGCTGAAGCCGAACCCTTTTTCGAATCTGCCGCCTCGTCGTTGAAGACACCATTCCTGAAGAGACGGCCAGTTCGGGAAACCAGCCATGACGGCACCACCATTCGACGGCGAGCTCGTTGCCGCGGCCCAGCGCGGCGAACCCGGGGCAATCGAGCAACTGCTCGTGACTACAAAGCCGGACCTGCAGCGCTTCGCGCGCCGCCTATGCGCGGGTCCGGAAGACGCCGAGGACGCCGTGCAGAACGCGCTGTGGATCATGCGGCGCCGCGTCGGCACGTTGCGTGCGGTTTCGGCGCTGGCAGCCTGGATGTTCCGCGTCGTGGCGCGGGAATGCCGGCGCATGATGCGGCGCGCGGTGCGCGGGGCGTCGCTCGACGATGTCGCGGAGGTCGCGGCGCGCTCGGTCCCGCTCGAATTGCGTCGCGATCTCGCCGCCGCCATCGACGCTTTGCCGCTGGACTATCGAACCGTGCTGATCATGCGCGACATCGAGGAGCGCACGGCGCCCGAGACCGCGGACGCGCTCGGCATCTCAACCGAGGCCGTCAAAAGCCGTCTCCATCGCGCACGCGACAAGGTCCGCGAACGCTTGCTGGCCGGAGGCTACTTCGATCCGCGTGGTGACCTGTCATGATCGCCCGCCTGTTCGATCCGTGTCGCTGGCTGCTGCTCGGCAGCTCCGTGACTTCGCACCTCACACGCGGCATCATCGCCTTCGGCGCACTCGCACTTGCCATCGCGCCGCCGTGGCAAGCCGCCTGGCCTGTCTTCGTGCTGGTGCCGCTCGCCATCCTGATGCTGCGCGGCTGCCCGATGTGCTGGCTCATGGGCACGGCCTGCGCGTTTCAGGCTACCAGACCGTCTCCCCGCGGCGAAGGATAGACCTCATGCCTGCGAGCTACGCCGACCGCACCGACCACGCCCTGATCCTGCGCTGAAGGCTGCAGCACCGCGCGAAATCGGCGCGTTCCTCGCCTTCGATCACGCGGCCTTCCGTTCCGACGGCGCCATTCCGATCAAGTTTCGTGAGCTGATCGCACTTGCGGTCGCGCTGACCACGCAGTGCGAGTACTGCATCGACGTGCATTCCGGACGCGCCACCAAGGCTGGCGCGAGCGCGGCGGAACTCGCGGAGGCCGCCGCGATCGCGGCCGCGGTGCGCGCCGGCGGCGCACTTGCACACGGGCTGCTTGCATTGAAGCTCGCGCGCCAGCCCATATCTCGAGCGATGTGGCCCTGAGCGCGTTGGCGGCCTGAGAAGGGCTCTTCACAAGCGTGTCACGGTCCCTGTACACTATGCTCCTGAGCTGTTTCACAGATTCGGGCTTGAGGGGGCCAGGAGCCTTACTTGAACGCACACGTGTCACAGAGCGGCTGGCCGGCTTTGGTCTTGAACGCGGACTTCCGGCCGCTGAGTTATTATCCGCTGTCGCTGTGGTCCTGGCAGGACGCGATCAAGGCGGTGTTTCTCGATCGCGTAAACATCGTCGCAAATTATGACCGCGCCGTGCGCAGCCCGTCGTTCGAGATGCTGCTGCCGAGCGTGGTGTCGCTCAAATCCTTCGTCAAGCCGACCACGCATCCGGCGTTCACCCGGTTCAACGTCTTCCTGCGCGACAAATTCGCCTGCCAGTACTGCGGCGACGGCGCCGACCTGACATTCGATCACATCGTGCCGCGTTCGCGCGGCGGTCTCACGACGTGGGAGAACGTCGTCGCCGCGTGCTCGCCGTGCAACCTGCGCAAGGCCAACATGACGCCGCAGGAAGCGCACATGTTTCCGGCCCAGCATCCCTACCAGCCCTCGGTGCACCAGCTGCATCGCAATGGCAGGCTGTTTCCGCCGAACTACCTGCACGAAAGCTGGATGGACTATCTCTATTGGGATACCGAGCTGGATCCGTAAGGGATCGGCGCGGCGCGCCAATCGGCCGGCCGCTTGAGGCCCGAAAGCGACAATATTCCCGCGCCGCTATGCTCTTTGCTGCTGTGAAACCAGCACTTGTGCCCCTATCGACTCCGGACCGGATTGATTAAATTCCCGGGCCTGTCCTGAAGTGCAGGGAGACAACCCATGCCATCTATGACCGACTGGAAGGTGCCGTCGGCGGTTCAGCCGCGTGCCGAGGATTACAGCTTCGACCTCGAGCGCACCCTGACCGCAATGGTGGGCCTGCACACCATCGTTCCGCCTGATGCCTATTCGGCCGAGACACTCGGCACCGAGCGCACCGGCAATGGCGTCGTGATCGACAACGGGCTCGTGCTGACCGTCAATTACCTGATGACCGAAGCGGAAACGATCTGGCTGCATCTTGGCGACGGCCGCGTCGTGCAGGGCACCCCGCTCGCCGTCGACACCGACAGCGGCTTCGGTCTTGTCCAGGCGCTCGGCACCCTCGACGTCGAGCCGATCAAGCTCGGCTCGTCGGCCGCGGCCCAGGTCGGAGATCGCGTGGTGGTCGGCGGCGTCGGCGGCCGCACCCGCTCGGTCGCCGGCAACATTGCCGGCAAGCAGGAATTTGCCGGTTACTGGGAGTACGCGCTGGACGAGGCGATCTTCACCTATCCGTCGCACCCGAACTGGGGCGGCGCCGGCCTGATCGGGGCCGACGGCAAGTTGATCGGCATCGGCTCGCTGCAGATCGAACGTGTCCGCGAAGGCCGCACCGAGCATCTCAACATGATCGTGCCGATCGACCTGTTCAAGCCGATCGCAGGCGACCTCAGGAAGTTCGGCCGCCTCAACAAGCCGGCCCGGCCATGGCTCGGCGTCAGTTCAATGGAAGTCGACGACAAGATCGTCGTGTACCGCGTCTCGGCACGCGGACCCGCCGCGCGCGCCGAACTCAAGCCCAACGACGTGATTCTCGCCGTCAATGGCGAACGTCTCAAGAGCCAGATCGACTTCTACCGCAAGCTCTGGGCGCTGGGTCCTGCCGGTGTCGACGTGACGCTGACGCTGTATCGCGACGGCGACACCTTCGACGTGACCATTACGTCGATCGACCGCAGCCGGTTGCAGAAGCGGCCGCGCCTGCATTGATCGCGGCACGTGTGAGGCGGGTTCGACCGGATGGCGCAACGACAGGAATCCGCGGCGCCGAAACTCGATCCCGCCGCGCGGCGCATTGCGCTGATCGTCGCCGGCGCCTTCTTCATGCAGAACCTCGACGGCGCGATCATCAACACGTCGCTGCCGCAGATCGCGAATTCGTTTGGGGTGCAGCCGGTCGACACCAATGTCGGCATCACCGCCTACATCCTGTCGCTCGCCGCGTTCATCCCGCTCGGCGGCTGGAGCGCTGATCGCTTCGGCTCAAAGCCGGTGTTTGCGACCGCCATCGTCATCTTCACGATCGCGTCGCTGGCCTGCGGCCTCTCCACCAGCCTGTGGCCGTTTACCGCGGCCCGCGCCGTGCAAGGGATCGGCGCCGCGCTGATGGCGCCGGTCGGGCGCACGCTGGTGCTGCGCAACACCGACAAATCAACGCTGATCGAAGCGACCGCGTTGACGGTGTGGCCGGCGCTGATCGCGCCGGTCATCGGCCCGTTCTTCGGCGGCCTGATCACGACCTACATTTCGTGGCGCTGGAATTTCCTGATCAACCTGCCGCTCGGCGCCATCGGGCTCGCCTGCGTCGTCATCTTCATCGCGGACCAGCGCGACACCGAACCGACGCGCCTCGACAGCCTCGGCTTCATTCTGTCGGCCGCGGCGTTGATGAGCCTGCTCTACGGCCTCGAGCGGATGGCGCACGGCAGCCAGAGCTGGACATTCGCTGCGGTCGCCATTGTTGTCGGCGCGATCCTCGGCGTGCTGAGCATCCGCCATCTCAGGACGACCAGGGATCCACTGGTCGATCTGTCATCGTTTCAGTGGCCAAGCTTCGCGGTCGCGACCCTCGACGGCTCGATCTTTCGCATCGCGATCCAGGCCACGCCGTTCCTGCTGCTGTTGATGCTGCAGCTCGGCTTTGGCCTCAACCCGTGGCAGGCCGGTTTCTTCGTGCTGGTCTACTTCAGCGGCAACCTCGTGATGAAATCGGCCACGACGAGAATCCTGCGCTCATACGGGTTCCGCAACGTCGTCGTCGCCAACGGTCTCATCGTGTTCTGCACCATCTTCGCCTGCGGCTTCCTCACACCTGGCACGCCATGGATCGTCACGGCACTGGTGCTGTTTGCCGCGGGCCTCACCCGCTCGATGCAGTTCACGACCTTCAGCACGCTGGTGTTCGCCGATGTCACGGCGGCCCAGCGCTCCTCGGCCTCGACCCTGTTCAACATGTCGCAGCAGGTTTCGATCGGGCTTGGTGTCGCCGCGGCCGCCATCGTGCTCGAGACGTCACGCACCTCTCACGGCGAAGCGGCGGTGTCGCTAACCGACTTTCATCTCGCCTTCTTCATCTTCGCCTTCGTGGTGCTGGGCGCCACGCTGCTGGCGACACGGCTGCCGCGCGACGCCGGCGCCGAACTCAGCGGCCACCGGCTGGCCGGCGGTAGCGCGCCGGCAGGCGGCGCCTGACAAGCATGAGGCCGCGACCCGCCCTTTCGGGCGAGCCGCGGCCTCCCTGAGGTGAGACCCTCAAGTCGCTCGCAGAATTACTTCTTCATCGTCGAGCTTGAGCTGCTCGGCGCGGTCGTAGTGGTCGTCGTGGTGGTCGTGGTCGACTCCGAGTACTTGAACTCCGGCATCGACTTCAGCTGGTCCTTGGTCGCCGACATCACCGCGTGATCCGGATACCATTCGTCAGCCGTGGTTCGAGCCGACGCACTTGACGAGCCGACCGTCGAAGCCGGAGCCGTCGCGGGGCTGGTCGTGGTCGAGCTGGTCGTGGTCGTGCCGCTCGGCGTCGACGGCGCCGGAGCCGAGGTCGATGCCGTCGTTGCCGGCACCGGCTGATCGGTGAACTTCAGCTGATCGAAATTGACGGCGATGTCATGCTGGCCGACGCCCAGGAAGCCGCCGACGCCGACGATCACCTTATCGATCTTGCCTTCCTTGTTCATGATCAGCTCGTCGATGCTGCCGAGCTTTTCGTTGCTTTCATTGTACACATTGACGCCGATCATTTTGGACGTGCGCCATTCGCCCTTCGATGACTGCGCGAGCGCGGTGCCCGCCATCAGCCCGGAAATAACAAGACCCAACACTGCATGTTTCGCCAACATGGCTATCCTCCTTGTGAATGTGTGCCGTGCGAGTTCAATCGGGAGAAGCGGTCGAGGTTCCGCGGGAACCGTGCGAGAGCGCTGCAGCAGCGTCGCAGTATCAGCATGGACGCGGGAACCACCTCAGATTCACGATCGGAGGGACAGGAACGATTCGCGGGCGACTCGCTTTTCCATCTGACAGCGCGACACGACACGATGGAGGACGAGCGATGAACTCAACCGCGATCAAGGAACATATGGACGTGATCGCCTCCGATGGTCAGAAGGTCGGGCAGGTCGACCACATGGAAGGCAGCGACAAGATCAAGCTCGCAAAGCACGATGCGCCCGACGGCAAGCATCATCTGATTCCGCTGAACTGGGTCGCCAGGATCGATCAGCACGTTCACCTCAACAAGGTCGCCAAGGACGTAAAGGCTCAGTGGAGCGAGGCAGCCTGAGGCTGCGTTAGCCGATATCCCGAAGCGTCGTTCCTGGGTGTCCCTCCCGATTGCCCGGAACGGCAGCAACGACGCCGTTCAGGTTTCCCCCGGCCTGAACGGCGTCGTTTGATTTTCGGCTCGGGTATCCCCCGGCCAAACGCCATTTTGTGAGCCATCGGCCTCGCGCGCGTAGGCCGTTGCGGCACAAATTCCTGTGCTACTCTCCAGCCAGCCACCAAACGACGGCAGCGCTGGAGAGACCCATGACTTCAAGAGACACGACTTACAAGGATCCCGACATCGCGAACTTCCGCGAGATCTGGAAGCAACGCCAGGCGACACGCGGACAGATGACGGTCGCCGAGCAGCGCGAGTCGTTCGATCTGCAGATGAGCGCCATTCCGCTGGCGCCGAATTGCGCGACCGAGTCGCTGAATTTCGACGGCGTGCCGGCCGAGAAGATCACGCCGGCCAACGCCACCGCGGGCAAGGCGCTGCTCTATCTCCACGGCGGCGGCCACATGTTCGGCAGCATCAAGAGCCATCGCTCGTTCGTATCGCGGCTGGCAATGGCGGGCCATGTCACCGCTTTCCACATCGACTATCGGCTCGCGCCGGAAAATCCCTATCCGGCCGCGCTCGAGGATGCCTTGAAGGCGTATCGCCGGATTTTGGCGATGGGCTTTTCCGCTGATAACCTGATCGTCGGCGGTGAGTCCGCGGGCGGTAACCTTGCGGCGGCGCTGCTGCTCAAGGTACGCGAGGAGAAGCTGCCGCAACCCGCCGGCCTCTATCTGCTGAGCCCGTGGCTCGACATGACCAGTACCGCGGAATCCTACCAGAAGGTCGGCAGCCGCGACCCGATGATCACCAAGGACGGCATCGACCTCGTGGCCAAGGCTTATCTCGGCGGCCAGGCTGACAACTCTTTCACCTCGCCCGTGCGCGCCGATCCATCGGGTTTGCCGCCGATGCTGATCCAGGTCGGCAGCGAAGAAGTGCTGCTCTCGGACTCCATCACCTTCGCCAACAACGCGGCGATGGCCGGCATCGAGGTGAAGCTCCACGTCGCCCCCGAAATGCCGCACGCGTTTCCGCTGTTCCACTTCATGCTGCGTGCCGGCCTTGCCGCGATCGACGAGGCCGGCGACTGGATGCGTCAGCGGTTCGGTGAGAAGCTCAGCGCGGCGGCCTAGCGCATGTCCCGAAAAAGTGGGGGCCGGTTTTTCGATCAGGACGTGCGCAAATAAAGCACCCCTGCGAAAAGCCGGCCGCGCCATGCACCGGGCGAGGCTTCCGCACCTTGGCCGCGCGGCATAAAGTTTTGTGACGAGCGCGGCCGCGGATTGACGCGGCCGCAGATTCGGTCGACCAAGGATCGAAACAGTCGCGGATACAGCAGTGACCAACGAAACGCCGATCTCGGCAGATATCTTCAAGCAGAGCTTGCGGCTACTGGCCGGCGGCGTCTGCATTTGCACCACCGCGATGAACGGCGAACGCCTCGGGCTCACCATGACGGCGGTGTGCTCGCTGACGCTGGAGCCGCCGACGCTCGTCGTTTGCGTCAATCGCGACGCCGGCGCTCACGACATGATGCGCGCCACCAAGCGAATCTGCATCAACTTCCTCGCCTCCGAGCACGTCGAACTAGCCGAACTGTTTTCATCGACGAGCTTCAAGGGTTCGGGCCGCTTTGATCCGGCGAAATGGACCGACATGAAGAGTGGTATGCCGGCGCTCAACGCCGGCCTCGCTGCGCTCGATTGCTCGATCATTGAGGAAAGCACGGTCGGTGCGCACTCGGTGTTCGTGTGCGAGGTCAAGGCGGCGCGGCTCAATCCGGAAAAAGAGCCGCTGGTGCACTTCAACCGCGAATTCTGCGAGCTGCTTCCCATTGCATAAGCCGATCGCGCCTTCCTCCTTCAAGGCGGCGATCCGCCGGGACTGGCGTGGCACGGCGGAGGCACTGGCGATCGGCGCCGCCGGCGGGCTGCTATTCGGCTGGCTCGGATTGCCGGCTGGCTTTCTCTCCGGCGCGATGCTTGCGGTCGCGCTCGCTTCACTCGCGGGCCGGCCGCTCAAAGTACCGTCGCCGGTAATGCACCTGACCAGCGCCGTCATCGGCATCACGCTGGGCTCGGTCGCGACACCTGCCATGATGCACGGGCTTGGCGCCTATCCTGTCAGCCTCGCGGTGCTTGGCGCCAGCACCGCCGCCGTCGTGTTTGCATCGGCCTTTTACCTGCGCGCCGTGCACCGCTGGGACACCCTGTCCTCGATTCTGGCGGCGACACCCGGCGGGTTGTCGCAAATGGTCGCGCTCGCCGTCGAAACCAAATCCGATGCAGTCGGCGTGTCGATCGCGCAAACCCTGCGCGTCGTGCTGCTGGTCGCATTCCTGCCCGTGGTTCTGGCCTTCGCCGGATATTCGCTTGGCGCCAGCGGCCTGCCGCGCGTGCCAATGGCCTCGTTGGCCTCGCTGCCGATCCTGGCCGCCGGCTCGCTGCTCATGGGCTACGCCTTCTTTCGCCTGCGCTTTCCGGGCGGCTGGCTGTTCGGCGCAATGTTCGGCTCCGGCCTGCTGCACGGCTTCAGCATCGTCGACGGCGGCTTGCCGACGTGGATCGTGAGCATCGCAACGATCGGCGTCGGCACCATGGCGGGCACGCGTTTCGCCGGCCTGACGATGCAGACGCTGCTGCGCTATCTCGCAGCCGGCGCCGGCTCGCTTGCGGTCGCAGTCGTAGTCATGACCGTGTTCCTGCTGCTCGACATCTGGGTCGCCGGCATCCGCGTGCAGGACGGCGCAATGTCGTTCGCACCCGGTGCGATGGACGTGATGATGACGGTCGCGCTGACCATGCACCTCGATCCGGTGTTCGTCGGCGCGCACCACCTGTTCCGCTTCCTCGCGGTGTCCGTGGTGATGCCGTTCGTCATCCGCGCGGTGGCGCCGAAGGTAGCCGATCGGCCGAAGGCCGACGATCTGCCGGAGAGCGAGATTTAATTTTTACGCGTGGCGCCCCACAGGGCGATCGCTGTCATCAACAGCGAAATCAGCACGTTGTAGCCGGCGAGCGACAGGCCGAGAAAACGCCACTGCACCTCGTCGCAGCGCACGACCTTCACCTTGTTCAGCTGCTCCAGCAGATTGCCGGCCTTGCCGAAATCGACCATCGGCCCGGTGCACGCCGTCGGCCCCTTCCACCAGCCCCACTCGACGCCGGAATGATAGGCCGCAAGCCCGGCATTGGCGAGCGTCACCAGTCCCAGCACGACGAGCCCAAGCGCAACCCAGCGCCGGTCGAGTCCGCGCCACGCCGCGATCGCCAGCAGCGCGCCGGCCGGGATCACAAAGTAATAGGCATAGCGCTGCTCGAGGCACAGCTCGCACGGCACGATGTTGAAGCCGTACTGGAAGATCCACGCGCCGATCAGCGTTGCCGCGGCGATCACGGTGACGGCGGCGACCGCCAGTGTCGCGGCCGGCCTCTGCGCCTGCACGGCGGATTTCATCAGCACGTTTACGCTCCGGGCTTTCCACTTTGTCATGGCCGGGCTTGTCCCGGCCATCTCGATCAGGCAGGCACTGCCCATCTAAGCGAGATCACCGGGACAGGCCCGGTGATGACGAGAAAATTGGGCTCACGCCACGCCTACCCCGCGGTAAAAACCATGTCGAGGCGTCAGCCGGTCACACCGACTTGATCGGCCCGCCGGCCTGCTTCCAGGCGCCGATGCCGCCATGCAGGTGCCGCGCGGTCTCGATGCCGCACTCGCGGGCGACCCGCACCGCAATCGCCGAGCGTTCACCGAACGCGCAGTAGAACACCGGCTGGCGATTGCGAACGAGTTCGCGCACCACGCCGCCTCTGGCGATCTGCTCGTTCAAGGTCCGGTACGGCACGCAGACCGAGCCTGGGATTTCGCCGTTGCGCTGCCGCTCGCGCGGCTCGCGCAGGTCGATGAACGCGATGTCGCTCTGCTCGACCAGCTTGACGCCCTCCTCGGCCGTGACGGCCCAGCCGCGCTCCCTGATCGCATCCTGCGACAGCCCGACATGCATGTTGGCGGGCACCGCGACGTCCATCATCTTCGGGTTCGGCAGGTTCAAGCCGTTCATCAGCTGGACGTAGGCGTCCATCGACTTGACCTGGAGGCGCGGATTGCAGCGCTTCTCCTCGCCGATGGTCGAGACCGTGTCACCCTTGTAATCGTGCGCTGGAAACACCAGCGTCTCGTCTGGCAGCTTGAGCAGCTTGTTGAAGATCGAATCGTATTGCTGGCGCGGATCGCCGTTCTGGAAATCGGTCCGGCCGGTGCCGCGAATCAGAAGTGTGTCGCCGGTGAACACGCGATCGCCCATCACGAAGCTGTACGAATCGTCGGTGTGACCGGGCGTGTAGATGACGTCGAGATCGACACCGTCGATCTCGAGCGTGTCGCCGTCTGTCAGCCGCATCGACACCACGTCGGCCTTGGTCTGCTCGCCCATCACGGTAACGCAGTTGGTGCGGTCGCGCAGCGCGCCGAGGCCCGTGATGTGGTCGGCATGAAGGTGTGTATCGACCGCCTTGACGAGGCGCAGGTCGAGATCGTTGAGCAACTGGATATAACGGTCGACCTTCTCCAGCACGGGATCGATGATCAGCGCCTCGGCGCCGCGGCGGCGCGCGATGACGTAGCTGTAGGTACCGGACACGGGTTCGAACAACTGCCGGAAGATCATGGCACCTCGCAATGTCAGATGCGGCCGACCGACCCATCCGCGCGCAGCATAATAATCCTCCATCGCCACCGATGACAGGGATTTTCATCTCCAAATTTGCGTGAATACAGGAATATCCTGTCGGACACGTCGTCGCGGGCAAGTCTCCTGGTGGAGGCGTCCGACTGTCATACCTGCCCGACCGATTGGCGTTTCGGCAGACCCGGCTAAGCTTGCCGCGAAGCGCAAACAAGCAGCGGGAGGACACCGTGTCGAACACTGTCGAGATCAAGCCGGGCCATATCTATGGCGAATGGCAGCAGCCGGTGAACAAATGGCAGGGCCTGCCCAATTCGATCCACACCGACGCGGTCGCCGAAAAGGTCGGCATGCGCGGCGGCACCATTCCGGGCTCGGTGCATCTCGGCCACTTCCGCCCGATCCTCGACAAGCTGTACGGCGACCGCTGGCTCAAGACTTGCGCGGTCAGCATGTACTACACCTTCGCGACCGTGGACCGCGAGGACGTGCGCGCCGTGGTGAAGACGCCACCCGCTGGCGCAACCGACGCGCTGATGGATGCGTGGGTCGAAAACAAGGACGGCAAGGTCGTGGCCAAGGGTTCGCTTGCGGTCGGCAAGCCGCAAGGTACGCCGTATGTGAGTTCGCTGCCGCTCGAACAGGCGAAGCCCGGCTCGAACCGCATTCTCTCGCGCATGCACGTCGGCGCCGAGACACCCGTCGACGACAATTTTATCATGGCCGAAGGCGACAACGGCATCGTGCGCGATCCCAGCGAGATGTTCCGCGCACTGCGGATCGTGTTCCCCGACCTGCTCAACCAGCCGGTCGTCGGCTTCTTCGGCGCCTCCGAAGTCGTGCTGCACGACGGCCCGATCCGCGCGGGCGTGCCCTACCGCAAGACCGGCAAGGTGATTTGCGTCGGCGACAGCAACAAGACCGAGTTCGCCTGGTTCGAATCGGCCCTGCACGACAAATCAGGCAAGCTCGTTGCCTCGATGCGCCACCTGAACCGCTGGATGAAGGTGTCGTCGCCATTGTGGAAGGCGGCGTAAGCCTCTCTGGTCGTCCCCGCGAAAGCGGGGACCCATAACCCCTGTGCTTATTGGTTTACTCGCCCGCCGAACAATAGATACGATCTGAGCGCATCCCGTTGCCAACTCCCGCTGCGGAGTATGGGTCCCCGCTTTCGCGGGGACGACCGAAAAGGATCGCTCATGAACCGCATCGACATCCCCGCGATCAACAGCGCCACCAGCGTCGGCGTCACGCCGGGCTACATGTCCGGCTTCGGTAACAGCTTTGAGACCGAGGCGCTGCCCGGCGCGCTGCCGATCGGCCGCAACTCGCCGCAGCGCTGCGCCTACGGCCTCTATGCCGAGCAAATCTCCGGCTCGCCGTTCACCGCGCCGCGTGACGCCAACGAGCGCTCGTGGCTCTATCGCATCCGCCCGTCAGTCAGGCACTCCGGCCGCTTCGCGAAACGCGACACCGGCCTGTGGCGCACCGCGCCCTGTCACGAGCACGAGATCGCGCTCGGCCAGTTGCGCTGGGATCCCCAGCCGATCCCGAATGATCCTCTCACCTTCGTCACCGGCGTACGCACCATCACGACAGCCGGCGACGCCGGCACCCAGACCGGCATGGCCGCGCATGTCTACGTCATCACGCGCAGCATGGTCGACCAGACCTTCTACAATGCCGACGGCGAGTTGCTGTTCGTGCTGCAGCAGGGCGCGCTGCGCTTCGTCACCGAGTTTGGCGTCATCACGGCCGAGCCCGCCGAGATCGTCGTCATCCCGCGCGGCGTGAAATTCCGGGTCGAACTGCCGTCAGGCCCGGCGCGCGGCTATCTCTGCGAAAATTACGGCGGCGCATTCCGCCTGCCCGAGCGCGGTCCGATCGGCGCCAATTGTCTCGCCAACGCGCGCGACTTTCTCACACCGGTCGCAGCCTACGAAGAGAAGGACTCGCCGACCGAGTTGGTCGTGAAGTGGGGCGGCGCACTGTGGACGACGACGCTCGGCCACTCACCGCTCGACGTCGTCGCCTGGCACGGCAACTACGCGCCATACAAATACGACCTGCGCCGCTTCGCCGCCGTCGGCTCGATCAGCTTCGATCACCCCGACCCGTCGATTTTTTCCGTCCTGAGCGCGCCGTCGGAAACGCCTGGCACGGCCAACATCGATCTCGTGATTTTCCCGGAGCGCTGGGCTGTCGCCGAAAACACCTTTCGCCCGCCGTGGTACCACATGAACGTGATGTCGGAATTCATGGGGCTGATCTACGGCGCCTATGAAGCGCGCACCACCGGCTTCACGCCCGGCGGCATCAGCCTGCACAATTGCATGCTGCCGCACGGCCCCGACCACGAAGCCTTCGCCGCCGCCAGCAATGCCGAACTCAAGCCGGTCAAGCTTGCGGGCACGCTGGCCTTCATGTTCGAGACGCGCTTTCCGCAGAAGGTCACGGCTTACGCTGCCACCGCGCCAACACTGCAGCCGGATTACGCCGACTGCTGGAAGGGCCTGACGAAGCGGTTTGATCCGACGAAGCCGTGAGGCTTGAGGCCAACACCATACATGCCGTCATGCCCCGGTTAAACCGGGCGATGGCACGTGGACAAGTTGTGCCATTTCACAAACTCCCCACATTGACCCGCCGCTCGCCGTGGCTATAGTCCGCCCGCTTCGCGCCGTTGCCAATCTGGCAACAGCTCAAAGCGCCCCTGTGGCGGAACTGGTAGACGCGCTCGACTCAAAATCGAGTTCCGCAAGGAGTGCTGGTTCGATTCCGGCCAGGGGCACCACGCTTCGCCTTCGGCTACGCGTGGCGCAGCCACGCAGAGGAAAAGCGAAGCGTGCCCGGCGTAGCCACTTGGCGAAGTCGGGCAAAGGCAGATCAAACTCTGATCATTCCACGCTGACTACTCAACTCCTGCCGCGGATCGCGCGCCACAGGAAGATGATGATGCAGGCGCCGATGAAGCCGGCGATCAGGTAGCCGATCCAGCCGCCGAGCGCGATGCCGAACACGCCAAGCAGCCAGTTGGCGAGCGCCGCGCCGACGATGCCGAGGATGATGTTCACAAAAATTCCGGTACCGGATTTCATGAACATCTCGGCGAACCAGCCCGCCAGTCCGCCGATGATGATAGCGGCAATCCAGCCAACACCTGCATCAGACATCGTTTCTCTCCCCGAGCATGACGATTGCGAACGTCAATGACACCGGGCGATCATCCCGCGTTTTCCTGCAATGGGCAACGCAGAAACGAACCGTTCGAACGGCAACTCGACACCTGCACCCACGCCCGGTCGAGCGGGCACAGGTCTCGCTTCCAATACACGGGACGTCACAGCCTCCTTCGTCACCGGACGACTCAAGATGTCGCCCGTCGTCGCCACGCTGCGACCGAATCGCCACGACTGCGAATTGTGTCGACATTGCGCGCGGCAGCGCGCATGGTGATTGCGACCGAAACGCCATCGCAAGGCGGCCGGCCCTCCAATCCAACTTTCCATTGGACCTGTCGATCGGACCCCAACCGGACGTCCGTTGCCTTCGCTCCGAAGCACGTCGGACGAAAAGGAACCATCATGCAATTTCCAGCCGCACTGCAGGGCGAATCGCTCAAACGTCTGTCGCAGGGAGCCTTTCTCGGCTTTGTCGCAACCGCCATCATCGGCTTCAACTGGGGTGGCTGGACGCTGGGCAGCACCGCGAAACTCATGGCTGTCAAAAGCGCGTTGACCGCGGTCGTCGGCGTGCTGGCACCGATGTGCGTGGAGAAGTTTCAGCACGCCGCGGATGCGACGATGCAACTGGCCGAGCTGAAAAAGGCCGGCTCGTGGCAGCAGGGCAATTTCGTCGAGAAAGGCGGCTGGGCGGTTCTAACCGGAACGCGGACGACCGATTCGGCGGTGGCCGAGACCTGCGCGAATTTGCTCAGCGCACCGAAGTAGTCGCGCGCGCCGCCTCCGACGGGCAAGAGAACCTTACGCGACAACCGCATCCTTCATCGCCAGCACCTTGTCCAGTGCCGCGACAGCCCGGTCGGCCGCATCATCGCAGCGCGCAGCATCCGCGCCGGCGCCCGACAGCTCGACCCGGTTGCGCCCGTTCTGCTTGGCGGCGTACAGCGCCTCGTCGGCGACGCGCAGCAGCTCGGTGAGGTTGGCGCCGGCCTGCGGGAAGCCGGCAATGCCGGCCGAGATCGTCACCCGCGGCAGCTGGCCGTCGGCATAACGGATCGTCATCGCCTCGATTTTTGCGCGCAGCTCTTCGGCGCGCACCGCGGCATTCTCGACACCGGTGTTCGGCAGCAGCACGACGAACTCCTCGCCGCCGAACCGGCACGGCACGGCGTTGCCGGTGAATTGCGCGCGCATGATCTCGCCGACATGCCGCAGCACGGTGTCGCCGGCGTCATGGCCGTGATTGTCGTTGAAGGTCTTGAAGTGGTCGACGTCGATGGTCACCACGCTCAGCGGCTGTTTGGTGCGCTCGGAGTGCAGCAGTTCGCGCCGCGCGGTCTCCAGCAAATAGCGGCGGTTGTTCAAGCCGGTCAGCACGTCACGCACCGACTGGTCGCGCAGACCTTCGCGCAGCTTCATGTTGGCGATCGCGATCGACAGGTGCTCGGCGCAGGCCAGGCCCAGCCGCGCCCTGTCGCCGAACCGCGCCCGCGCCTCGTCCGAGGTCTCCGACGCGTCGGCAGTGTATTCGAGATGCAAGAGGCCGACGGTGTCGCCATGCGCCACGATCGGGATGCAGCAGTAATTGTCATTCACATGGTTGCAGTCG
>Ga0105238_10003265_pt1 | contig 16179 bp, 14 predicted proteins | sample KBSC34metaG_FD_81526 | JGI IMG/M metagenome (GOLD analysis project Ga0105238, IMG submission 81526) | Corn rhizosphere microbial communities from Kellogg Biological Station, Michigan, USA - KBS C3-4 metaG | ecosystem: Host-associated > Plants > Roots > Rhizosphere > Soil | place: Michigan, USA... | reverse complement strand
GGACTGCTCCAGCGTGGTGATAAGGATCAAAAGCACTGGTACTACTGGCTCGCAGGTTGGGCCATTCTGAATACAGTTGTTTCGTTCTACTACTATTTCCGGTTCATCAAGGTGATGTATCTCGGCGACCGCCTGGCCGACAACAAACCCCTGGCACTCTCACCCGCGCTTCAAGTCGCACTCGTAGTATCGGTGGTTGGGATTCTATTCATCGGAGTCTATCCGCAGCCGTTCATTCAGCTAGCCCGTTCGTTAATACCCGTGGGCTGATGGTTGTCTTCTACTTCCTCGCCGCACTCTCCATCTGGTTTGGTATTCAGTCGTTATTGAATGGCATTCGGTACGCGGCTTACGTGCGGCGTGAGACGAGCCGCGCTTTGCCGGAGTTTCAACCGTTTGTTTCGGTGATTGCACCGGGCAGGGGACTGGAACCCGGCCTTCGTGAGAATCTTCAAACGCTGGTAGAGCAGGATTATCCGCGCTATGAGGTTCTGTTTGTTTTTGACGCGGCAGACGACCCGGCGATTCAGTTTGGCGATGAGTTGGGCCACGGAGCTTCGCGGATTGCCAGAACGATCATTGCTGGACCAGCGACTGACAGTGGGCAGAAGGTTCACAATCTTCGAGTTGCTGCTGCACAGGTAGACCCGAACAGCGAGGTGCTGGTTTTTGTTGACACAGATGCTCGACCGGCGAGCGATTGGCTCAAATGTCTTGTCGCACCGCTTGCAGATGAAACCCTCGGTGCTTCGACTGGCTATCGCTGGTTTGTTCCGGGCAAAGGTGGAATTGCGTCGCGTCTTCGCGGTGTTTGGAATGCGTCGGTCGCATCTGCGCTTGGTAGTGACACTGCAAAGAACTTTTGCTGGGGTGGCTCGACGGCAATTCGGCGCACGACATTTGAGAAACTAAATGTTAGTGAACGTTGGCGCGGAACAGTCTCTGACGACTTCACCATCACGCGTGTTCTGAAGGAAGCGAAACTTCCGATCCACTTCACGCCAAACTGTCTCGTCGCCTCCGTCGGCGACTGCGACTTCCGAGAGCTCTTCGAGTTCACTACCCGTCAAATAAAGATCACGCGCGTCTACGCGTCACATCTTTGGCTTCCACTCCTGCTCGGTTCCGCCCTCTTCGCAATCGTGTTCATCGGCGGCATCATCCTGTTAATCCTGTCCCGCTCACCTGTTTTGCTACTCGCCCTCTTACTAATCTTCACGCTCGGCGCCACCAAATCATTCATCCGCTGGCGCGCTATAACAATCCCTCTCAACCGGTATCGCTCTTCTCTAAACCGCGACGTGTTCGCCCACATCTTCCTCTGGCCCTTTGCGTCTTTGCTCTACCTCTACAACGCCATCATCGCCGGCTTTTCCCAGCGCATCACGTGGCGCGGCATTACCTATGAATTGAAATCACCCACTGAAGCTGTCATTATCTCTCGCGAATCGTAATGCCCAACAAAGCCGCCCAATTCGTGCAGTTGTTACGTTCGACGAAGCGTGAAAAACGTCTCGGCACGGTGATCTTGTTCGTTACCTCGCGCTGTAACGCATTCTGCCAAACCTGCTTCTATCACGAAGAGTTGAACCAGCCGGGCGACCTTACCTTTGCTCAAATCGAAAAGGTCTCGCAAACGATGCCGCCGATAACGGATCTATGGCTTTCCGGCGGTGAGCCGACTCTCCGGCGCGATCTTTCAGACGTCATCGATTTGTTTGTTTCGAACAACGGCATCGATCGCATCATCATTCCTACGAACGGACTGATCAAACAGCGCGTTTACGACGTCGTCGATCGCGCCCTCGGAAACAACCCGCAGATCGATCTGTATCTCAACATCGCGCTGGATGGTTATGGCGAGACCCACGATCGCATTCGCGGCGTTCCGGGAAACTGGCAGAAGGCGCTCGACTGCATCGAATCGCTGTATCCACTGAAGGAAAAGTACACCGATCGTTTTCGACTGAACGTGAATACAGTTGTTTGCGCGGAGAACTACACCGAGATCGAGAAGCTCTCGGAGTTCATGTGGGACAACTATCGTCTCGACGGACAATACTTCAACATCATTCGCGGTGAGACCCTCGTCGGCGAACAAATCAAACAAGTACCGCCGGAAGTGTTGCCCGTCATGTACGCTCACGTTTCGAAACTCACGAAACGTTACGGCGAGCGGATGTTTGCCGCAGACGACGCCGGCAAGCGCTTCGTGAAGAACGCCGTTTACGCCGGATCGATCATCACTCACTATCGCACGCAACACGTTAACTTTCAGCAACCAACGCCCTGGCCGTTTCCCTGCACGGCAGGTGAAACAACTGCGGTGATCGACTACAACGGCGACGTGCGCGCATGTGAGTTGCGAGAAAAGTTTGCGTCACTGGCAGATTTTGATTACGACTTCGGCGCGCTCTGGTCTGCTAACGAGCGGCAGACGGAACTCCACGCCATCGACGGCGGCAAGGCGTGTTGGTGTACGCACGTATGTTTCATTCACGACTCCATGCGCCATTCGCGCCGCGCCTTGCTTTATGAGGTCCCCAAGAACTACCTGACGCGCGAAAGCTGGTGACCGAATGGACGTACTGTAGGGGCCGGCCCTCCGTGGCCGCCCGTGGTTTTGATCGTGTTCGCCGACTCCGAGGTCGCGGCTTCTTGAACCCTTATCCAAACCACGGGCGGCCACGGAGGGCCGCCCCTACAGTGCGTTCAATCTTCTTGAGCATGGCTAATAAACCCGATCAGGACGAGAACAGGAAAACCGGTTTTGCTTATGCGGCGGGCATCACGTTGTTTGCGTCGGTCGCGACTTTCTGTGCCTTGGGCTGGTTCCTCGATAAGTGGCTTGGTACAGAGCCCTGGTGTCTGATCGGTGGCATCGTCCTCGGCTCTGCAGCTGGTTTGTTTGAGTTTGTCCGTCTCAGCTCCAAGACTTACTGATCTCTCACTTGATCTTTTTCGCGTGATACTCGCGACCGTTGATTCTTAAAACCATTTCCGTTACCTGCCCGGCGGCATCTTTAACAAACACAACCTGCGTATCGTTCAAAGGATCGAAGAACTCCGTCTCAGACTCGGCTGACATTGGTATGGGATCGAACTGACCGATCGCGTTCGCGGCTAATTGCAGTTTCAGCGTCCCGTTCGTAACCAGGATCCTGGTGACCCGGCCCGGACGGTCTTCGTAATCTCCGGCGTAAGCCTCCAGCACTGTGGCGCTAACGTGGACCGTTGTGCGAACTTTCGGAAGCTCGTACTTCTCACCAAGTACGATCGCCCCCAGGTCGTTGCTCGCTCTGATGATTCGAGAATCCTGCAGGTTACTCAACATAACGATCAGCAATTTCTCTTCAGGATAACGAGTGATCATCGCCGCTGATCCGGGAACCCCGCCCGGATGAGAGATTGCCAGGCGATTGAACTGCTTGTTGACGAACCAACCGTAACCGTAGTTGCCGGTCACAGGTGTGAACATCTTGTCGAGGCTTTTCTGCGAAAGAAATTTGTTGTCATAGAGCGCTTGATCCAGACGCAAGAGATCTTCAGTTGTTGAGTAGAGGGCGCCCGCTGAGAATGGCTGTGATTGATCGATGTAAGTGGCGTTCAGCAGCGTCGCGCCATCGCGTCTGTAACCGGCCGCGCGGTTTTTGATAATCGGATCGTGGTTGTCATAACCGCTGTCCAGCATCTTTAGCGGTTTGAAGATATTCTCGCTTACAAACGTTTCGTAAGATTGTCCCGACACTTTTTCGATCACGTAGCCAAGCAAAATATAACCGTTGTTGTTGTAGTCCATTTTTTCACCCGGCTTGAAATCCGGGGGCTTGTTCTTAAAGCTGTCGATTAGCTGTGGCAACGTCATCGGCATCATGGCAGTCTTGAGGTAGACGCCTGCCGTGTCGTGTTTTGCGATGCCGGAAGTGTGGCTCAAAAGATGGCGCAGTGTGATCGACTGCCACGCTGGCGGACACTCGGGCAGATATTTGCAGACAGAGTCCTGGTCGCTTAGTTTGCCGCGCTCTTGCAAAAGCATTATTGCCATCGCGGTAAATGGTTTGGTGATTGAGCCGAGGCGGAATTTCGTGTGGGGCGTGTTCGGCACGTCGAGCTCAAAGTTGGCCATGCCGTATCCTTTGCTTACTACGACGTTGCCGTTGCGCGCGACGAGGATCGAGCCGTTGAACCATCCGGCTTTGACAAGGGCATCCATGTAGTCATCGATTTTCCGCGTGACGTCCGGATTGCTCGATGTTTGTGCGAATGATGTGAGACAAAGCGAAAGAAGCAACACTACGCCACTCTGCAATGCAAATGTCCGTTTCATAGCAGCCTCCAAGATTAAGGAATTAGTATTTTATGTCGCCGTCTGATATATCGTGAGGCGATATAGTAGTGTGATTAGACGGTACTGTCAAGAGGGCCTTTGACTCAGGAGCCTGAATCCCGCCCACGGCAGTGGGCGGATCGTTCAAGTCCTTTCTATAAACCCATCACCCCTTCCCCCGTTTTGAATCCCGCCCAACGGCAGTGGGCGGATCGTTCAAGTCCGAACTATTCAGCGAGCAGGATATAGTAAGGACCTGAAGTATCCGCCCACTGCCGTTGGGCGGGATTAAAACGTGGCTTTTTGAATAGTTTTAGAAAGGATTTGAACGATCCGCCAACTTCCGTTGGCGGGATTCAGGAGTATTTGTGCACAAAGCCCGCCTGTACCCAGCTATCGTGTACGTTCAAAACTGAGTGGGCCTGCGCGAAGCTAGGCTCGCGCAGGAAATTTGTTATTCTCTAAACATGCCAAGCGCTTAGAAGATCTTCTTAAAGGTACGGGTTAACCAGTTGCCGGATTTCTTCACGCCTTTCTCGCCCTTGTCCTTGACGTCGCCCGCCTTGTCTGCGGCCTCGTTACCGATGGCTTTCGCTCCCTTGCCGGCTGCTTTCACACCGGTAGCCGTCTTGTCTTTGGCGTCTTCAGCCTTATCACCAACTTCGTTCACGCCCTTCTTAGTGACGTCGACGGTCTTGTCCTTCACGTCTTCAGCTTTGTCACCAACTTCGTTTACGCCCTTCTTGGTAACGTCGACGGTCTTGTCTTTGGCGTCTTCAGCTTTGTCACCAACTTCGTTTAAGCCCTTCTTGGTGACGTCGACGGTCTTGTCCTTCGCGTCTTCAGCCTTGTCACCAACTTCGTTTACGCCCTTCTTGGTAACATCGACAGTTTTGTCTTTTACGTCTTCAGCCTTGTCACCAGCTTCTCCCGCGACTTCTTTCGTCTTCTGCCCAGTCTTCTTGGCGCCCTTTACGGTCTTGTCCTTTACGTCGCCAGCCTTATCAGCGGCCTTTTCCGCCGCATTCTTATCTTTATTCTCGGGTGTGGGATTTTGCTGACCGGCAGCAACAGCCGCCATTGCAATCAAACAAAGCGTACAAAACACCGCTAACAAAACTTTGCGCATGGTTAGAACCTCCTAGTGCAATAAAACCAAACAATTCTTCTACCAAATCATTTGATGCGCAAACCTAATGCCACCGGGTGAGCAAAGTGCGTCTTATGGTGAAATTTCCAGTATGGGCGTGTTACTGCTCACTACGCCAAGCAGCGTCACAGTCAACGCCAAGTTTCCTGCCGGCAACCCGTCAGGCAATCTGACAATGATGTAAGAAGCATCCAGGGCCGGCGCTCCTGACAACGGTCCAACCCTTTCGACTGTCAGCAGGATTCCATTCGCTCGCACTGAAAGTATCGACGGGTCTGGTTGCGTCAGTCCCAGGTTGGAAGTGAACAACATTACTCGTGTGTGCTGATCGGCGCTGAAGTTGTGAGTGTTAAGAATGGGGAATGGACCACGTAAATGCGTTACAGAATCGAACGCCGCAGCTTTGTTCGTTCCCTGTTCGACGATGATTGTTGGCGCTGATGTTGGTCCAGGTGAGTTAAGCAACACGGTTACTTCGCTGCTGCCCCCACTGCTCAAGGCAACATCAAGCTTTCCATCGCTATTGAAATCACCTGCTACCAGCGATTCGGAAGACGATCCTCCTGGGTAAAAGACAGGGGGCGAGAAGGTGCCGTCGCCGTTTCCCCGCAAGAAACCGAGACCGCCAGCGGCGACGGCGAGATCAAGTTTGCCGTCGCCATCAAAATCGTGGCTGATAAGATCTCGTGCAGTCGTGCCGATAGAAGTCGTGGTTCCAGGTTGAAAGGTGCCGTCTCCGCGACCCAGCATGATCGTTAGCACGTCCGGAAGTCGCGACGCTACTGCAACGTCAAGCTTACCGTCCGAATTGAAATCGGCCAACGTAGCCTTGACGACCTCATTCGGTGCCGGGTAACTCACCGGATTATCAAACGTACCGTCGCCGCGACCGATAAGAACAAGTACATTGCCGGGGAAACCAAGCAATACGAGATCTTGCTTCCCGTCACCATTCAGGTCGCCAGGCAAAACGGAAAAAACCGCCGTCGCGATTGGCCGGCCTAACACAGGCTGGAAGGTGCCATTACCGTTTCCTAACAGGATGCCCAGCGCACCGCCGCCGAGAGCGGCAATATCGATCTTTCCATCGTTGTTAAAGTCGCTCAGGCTCAAATTCCCAGGCTGAAATCCAACGGGATAATTCACTCGAGTCTTCAATGTGCCATCGCCATTGCCGATGAAGATGCTGACGTCTCCACCGAAACTATTTGCAGAAGCCACGTCCGCTTTTCCGTCACCGTCAAAATCTGCGATGACGACATCGGCAGGGTTCGAGTTTGCAGCATATGGGACCTCACTCTGGAGAGTGCCGTCCCCGTTTCCAAGCAGGACATGAATATTAGAGCCGGTAGTAGTTGCAACCGCGACATCGAGCTTGCCGTCTCCATTCAGATCGCCGGAAGCAATGCCGAGGGGATTAAAATTGCCGGTACTGAAGCCCAGACGCTTGGCACTGAAGTTGGCCGTCATGTCCGATGACAAAGCAGTGAAGCTGTGGCTCGTTGGCGGCAGCAACTTATAATTCGTGAACAGGCGGTTCGGCTGGGAGGCGGTGACGGTGAAATCGCCGTCCACTGGGAGTGCGGCAAACCTGTACCCATCAAACGACGTAACGGCCGTTAATGTGTTCGTTCCGGTTAAGTGAATAACAAAGCCGTCGATATTGAAACCATTATCGACATTGAGTACGCCACCGCTAATCGTATAAATGGCCCGAAAGCCGGAGAAATTGAACACACGATTACTCGACAGGTTGGTAACCGTGGAAGAGAGTGGGCCGAACGTAAATTTCGCCAGTGATGGAGTCACGGTATAGTGGCCTCCACCAGGCAAATTCGTGAACGCATAGGTGCCATCAGCGCCGGTCGTGATTGTGCCCGTCATCGCTCCGGACAGAGTAATGGTCACGCCGGCCAATCCATTGCCTGCGAGGTCCCGAGCGCGTCCCGAGATCGTGTAATTGTTGAGTGTTCCAGTGAAGCTAGCGACGACGTTCGAACTCAGGTTGTTGAAGGTTTGATTCAGCGGCGCGAAAGTATAATTTAACTTGGCTGGCGTTAGCGTGTACGTTTGACCGGCAGTCAGATCGTTAAATGCAAAGGAGCCGGTTGCGTCGGTTGTGATAATGACTGGCGTTCCACCGCTGAGGACAAGCGTCGTATCCGAAAGTGGAGCGTTGTTGGTATCTTTGACGGTGCCGCTGATGTTGTGTGGTCCGCTTTGATTGATGAAGACGGCAACCGAATTCGCACCTTGAGCTGAGACGATATCTGGTTTGGAATCGCCATTGAGATCAAGAACGATTGCGAAGTTACCGCCGCCTTCAAAGTTTACTGATTTTTGAAACGTCCCATCCCCGTTTCCTTTGAGGACCCTCAAGCCACTCCCATTTCCCGCTATCACCAGATCAGATTTTCCATCGCTATTGATATCTCCAGTCGACAGCTCATAAGGAAAACCTCCGCCTCCGTAGTTAACAGGGGCTGCAAAAGTGCCGTCTCCATTTCCCAATAGGATGCTGACACTGTCGACTTGAACGTTCGCAGTAGCCAGATCGAGCTTGCTGTCACCATTAAAATCGCCTTTGACTATAGAGAAAGGACTAGGCGCACTCGCGTAATCTACCTGGGGAAAGAACGTCCCGTCGCCCTTGCCCAACATGATGCTAACGGTTCCGCTAACACCGTAGCTGCTGACTGCCAAATCCATCTTGCCATCTACATTGAAGTCGCCAACTGCAACTGACGTGGCAAAACTACTCGAGCCATAACCTACGGCCGGTTGCAGGGTACCGTCGCCATTTCCTAAAAGGACTGAGGCGCCGTCTCCGTCGATAACCACGATGTCGGGCTTAGTATCGTTATTGAAATCGCTTGCGAGAATTGATTTCGGTTGTGCCAAACCCGAAAACAAATAATCGACGCGGGTCTGAAAAGTGCCGTTGCCATTTCCAAGGAGAACGCTGACGCCCTCTGTAAGGCTGAAGGAGGTTTCGGCGACGATGTCGAGCTTCCCATCGCTGTTCAGATCGGTAATGACAACTCCATAAGCTTGTTGTCCAACGTCGTAATCCGTCTTGGCCCCAAAGGTCCCATCTCCGTTACCCAGCAGGACGCTGATATTGTGAGTGGTGTTATTTGCTACCGCGAGATCTGGTTTCCCATCGCCATTGAAATCTCCGAGAGCGCCGTCAAAGGGATTAGTGCCCACCGTGTAGGACGCCGGAGGAGCAAACGATTGTGCAGACACGTGGGCCGCCTGGATAAGCCCTATCAAAACCGCGACGAGAAAGACTGTTAAGGTCTTTGTGAGAGTGATGGCAAACTTCGTTTTCATTGATAACCTCTGGACTTCCGACTGGATGAGAATTTGTTCGGTCACCGACGACTAGCTAGTGAGAGACCGGGTTTGCCGAATTTTGGAGGACCGAACTTCCTGTTTCAAGCGTTAACCTTATTCCAACATGACGGTATTTGTCTACGACGAGCGTCATATTTTGGCTTCATGACTGCTGATCAAAAGTCGGAGGTTGAGGGGGAGGAATGACGATGCGCGCTCGCCTTTGCCTCGAGATGATCGCTCCCAGGGCAAAGTAGGTCACGACGGAAATAAACACTATGTCCATGAGCACGCCCACAGCCAGTGATAGCCAAATCAGAGCATTATTGGAAATCCCCGGCAAACATCCAATAAAGTACATGGGCCACCAGAAGAGCCACAACGTAACCGTGAGTGCGGCAGCGGTTTTGAAGAGCGCCCTAACAAACAGCAGGGTTATGAATATGGCGGTAGTAATTACTACTCCTGTACCAAAGGATGCAAAAAGAAGTTTCGTACGCGCCATTCTCTGGATAAGTATAGCAGTGCAACAAGGATAAACAGGTGGTGCCCTAAATCGAGATCCTTTATCCACAGATTACACAGATTGATTTATAGAATCTGCGTAATCTGTGGATAGAACCGAAACTAAGGCTGCCAATAACCGCCCAAACTCGACAATTTGTCGAAATTCCAGTTAAAATCTCCGGCTTCGCAATGCTGGAGTACAGAGTGTTTCGCAGTATGGTCGTTGCCAGCGCCCTTGCAGTGACGATCTCAGCTTTTATTGCGCCCTGGCGTGTGACGACTGGTTTGCTGGTTGGAGGGTTGTTAGCACTCTTCAGTCATCGCTGGTTGAAAAACTCAGCAGCAGCGGCGATTCAGCTTTCAACAGCCGGCGGCACGCCGCAACTCAGACTCGCACAGTTTGTATTGCGCTATGTCGTAATCGCTGCAGTCATTTTCAGTCTATATACGCTTGACTTGATTTCGCTGCCGGCAGTTCTCGCCGGGATGTCCAGTTTTGTCGTAGCCATGATGGTCGAAGCTGTTAGAGAGTTCTACTTCGCAATCACGAAGCGAGAGGAAAATTAGTAGATGTACTGGTTTGCAGAAGAAGCTGCTGAGCACGCCGAAGAGGCGGAGCACCACGCTCCCATCGTCGTGCAACTGGTTAACAGTTGGTTCGGCGAGTACGCGCTTCGCTTTGAGAATGCCTATACCAAGCCGGTTTGGACAACGGTCCTGGGCTGGTTTGGAACCACACCGGAAGACGCGTTTGGACCTTACACGGCGGATAACGCGATTCCCTGGTACACGGTGATGTTTTTCATCGCCTGTATCCTGAGCGTGATCATCATCTGGATCATGAAGGGTAAGCTTTCTGAAAGTGAGCCGGGCCACGGACAGCAGACACTCGAAGTCAGTGTGCTTGCCGTGCGCAACATGATCGAAGACATCATTGGCCCACACGGTCTGAAATACTTCCCGGTGGTGATGACGTTCGCGGTCCTGATTCTCGTCTCAAACCTCATGGGACTCTTTCCGCTGTTTATGAGTCCGACTTCGGCGACGAGCGTGACGTTTGCGCTCGGTTTGAGTTCATTCCTTTATTACAACTACATCGGCATCGCCGAGAACGGCATCATCAGTCATTTGAAACACCTTGCTGGTCCAATCTGGTGGATCGCGCCACTGATCTTCCCGATCGAGTTGATCAGTAATCTGATTCGACCGTTTTCGCTCGGCATCCGTCTTTTTGGAAACCTGTTTGCGGACGAGAAGGTGCTGGAAACTCTTTCCGGCCTGGCGCCGCCGTACACGTGGTTTGCGCCGATCGCGCTGATGCCGCTGAGCGTCTTCGTGGCTTTGATTCAGACGTTTGTTTTCATACTGCTCTCGCAACTCTACATCAGTGAAGTGTCGCACGCGCCGCATCATCATGCGCACGGCGAACATGGCGAAGAGGAAGAAGAGTACGAGGGCGACGAGTTTATAGCTCCAGTTCTTACTTAATGGCTTTATCCAAACGCGCGGCGAGCGAGGTGAGCAAACGCGCTCACAAACGTTGTCGCGCAAATGCAAAACTCAACCGAAGCAAACCAGACAATACATAGCAAGGCAGGTCTGTCTCGCTGGAGCGCCGTTGTAAGAGGGGCGGTGGATACCGGATACAGGCGAAATTATCACGTCGCGGTTAGCGCGGGTAAGTGAGTTGCAATGCAGATCAGAGGAGGAAACATGAGCAAATTGAGAATGGTGCTGTTTGTGGTGATCGGAATTCTCGCAACCAGCATGACCGCATTTGCGCAAGCGACCGCGGAAGTCGGCGATAATGCCGCGTCAGTTAACAAGTACAGAGCGCTGGCCGCCGGCGTTGGTTTCGCGATTGCGGTTTTTGGTGGCGCGCTCGGACAGTCGCGCATTGGTGCTGCGGCGTGCGAAGGCGCGGCGCGTAACCCCGGCGCTGCTGGTCGAATCCAGACGATGATGATTCTTGGTCTGGCGCTGATCGAGTCGCTGGTGCTGTTTGCACTGCTGGTGATCTTCGCGGTCGTCAAACCGAGCGCTGCCTAAGTCGCACTTAAGATTTGTTTGAATGGGCGAGGGAGAATTCTCTCGCCCGTATTTTTTTAGACAGGATGAACATGATTTCTCAGGATTAAGGTGGTGTGATAGGCTGACATCAATGAAGACGTGCCCAAAATGTGGAGTCGAATATCCCGACGCGACGACTCTTTGTCCCGCAGACGGAGTTGCGCTTGAAAAGGATCCCGACTCACTGGTCGGCACTACTCTCGCCGGAAAATATCGCATTGATGCACGTCTGAATGAAGGCGGGATGGGCACTGTCTATCGCGGCACACACGTGTTGATGGACAAGACGTTTGCCATCAAGGTGCTGCGCCCGTCGCTTGCGGCTGACGAAAAGATCGTGGCGCGATTCTCACGCGAAGCACGCGCGGCTTCGCGTATCTCACATCCGAACGCAATTAGTGTTACTGATTTTGGCGAGGACGAGAGTGGACACGTCTTCCTCGTAATGGAATTCCTCAGTGGCAGGACGCTCAAACAAGTAATACGTGACGAAGGTCCTTTGCCACTCGCACGCGTGGTCGACATCACGCGCCAGGTCGGAGACGCACTCAACGCTGCGCACGAACAGGGAGTCGTGCATCGCGACCTCAAGAGCGACAACATCATGCTCGTCGATACGATGACGGGCGATCACGCCAAGGTGCTCGACTTCGGCATCGCCAAGATCAACGAGCCCGATGGAAATCCCGTCGACACGGGTTTGACTGCGCCGAATCTCGTAATCGGCACTCCTCAATACATGTCGCCCGAGCAGTGTTCGCAGGACGTAGAGATTGATTCGCGCTCCGACATCTATTCGCTGGGTGTGATTCTTTTCGAGATGCTGGTCGGACATGTTCCGTTCTCGGGCGAGTCGCCGACCATGGTGATGATGAAGCACTTGCAGGACCCGGTGCCTTCAGTCCTCGAGGAACGAACGGACGTGCCTGCGTCGGTGGCGCGCGTGGTTGCGCGAGCGATGGCCAAGGTGCGTGACAATCGTTATCAGACCATCCCCGAACTGATCGAAGATTTGACGATAGCGGCAGGCATGACGATCCACCGCATCGGGCCGGTGACAACGGCCAGTGCCGAGCACCCTGCACCCGTCCGAGACGATCCTGACGAGGTGACGATGGTGAGACCGCGTGAAGAGCCGCAGTATGTGCCGCCGGCAGTTGTGCGACGTGAACCGGTGAGAGTTCCTGTTTCTGGTCCGGCGCCGCCGCCCCAACCTGCGTCGAGTTTCAATCCGTTGAAGATCATCATTCCGTCGGCAGTAGCTCTGTTGGTGGTGTTTGTCGCGATCTATGCATTAACGAAGAATACGGGTGCGGGTGAAGCTAATACGAACCAGCAGACACAGACGCTCGCCGCAGATCCAAACAGCCAGCCGGTGCAGCCGTCGCAACCGCCGAGTGGAAAGGGTGAACAGGGAATTCCCGTAGGCGGGACGATTACTCCACCCGCAAATGTGAATGCGAGTCCGAATGCCAATGCGGCAGTTTCGCCCGAGGCTCTCAAGGACATCACGCCGGTTGCGAATGCCAATGCGAACGCAAACGAGAACAGCAACGCAAACGGCAACAGCAATCGCAAAGCACCCGCGCTGCCGGAGCCAACTAAAAGCGTGTTGCCGGAAACACCGCCACCTCCGGCGCCTTCGGCCACCAAGACACCCGCAGAAAAGCCATCGCCGACCGCGACTCCGATCAATCAATAGGTCGTATAAGTCCTATCGGACCTATGGTGCTGCCCCCAGAACCAACTGCGTGAACTCTGCCGCTCCTTCGATCGCGATGTCGATTTCCAAAACGTAACACGGCATTGAAAACGCGAGCGCCCGCAGCTTTACGGCGTCTTTTGCTGTCGTGACCAACGCCTTCGCATCTGTCTCTCTCGCGGCGTTGATAATCGAATCGATCTCCTCTTGCGAATACACGTGATGGTCGGCAAACGATCTCTCCACCGCGAGCTCATACCCCGCGCGCCGCAAACTCTCAAAAAACGACGCCGGATTTCCCACCGCACAAAACGCCGCTACGCGCGCCTCCGGTGCGAGCGTCTCACCACCATTCTTCAACGGCGACAAACGCTCCATCCGCATCTGTGACTCAAAGATCGGCTTACCGTCCGTCAATCGGACGAGCTCTGCTCGCAAACCCTCGACACTCTTGACCTGATCGCAGCGCGTAATCACAACACAGTCCGCCCGGCTCATTCCCTCAGTTGACTCACGAAGCCGGCCGTGCGGCAAAAGTCGCCCACCACCCCACGGATTCGTCGCGTCGATGGTCACAACGTTCAGATCCCGCGCGAGTCGCAAATGTTGAAAGCCGTCATCCAGCACAAAACAGTCCGTACCGAAGTCTTTAATCGCTTCCTGTCCTGCCGCAATTCGATCGGCGCTGCTGATCACTGCCGCGAGCCCCTTCAACTTCGTAGCCAGCAGATATGGTTCGTCACCTGCCTCACTCGGTGAAGCAAGTACGCCATAGCCATCAGAAACGATCACCTGCAGGTGCGGATCCTTGCGACCATAACCACGCGTCAGGATGCACACCTTTTTACCTTGCGCGGCAAGGAGCCTCGCGACGTATTCGACGAGGGGTGTTTTGCCGGTGCCGCCGGTGGTGATATTTCCAATGCTGATTACCGGGCGATCGAGTTTGGTAGTGTGGAAAGTTCCACGGCGATAGAGCGAGAGACGCGTTCTGGTGACGGCGCCGTACAAGAGACTCAATGGCGGAAGAACGATTGATTTCATGAGGTGTGAGCGAAGATTGGTGTAAGTAAGTTAATTGTTCTGTCAGCGGATCCCTGGTTATCTGTTACCAGTTGCTTCGCGCGACTTCCCAATTCCGCGCGCTCCGCTGCGTTGGCAAGTAGTTTGGTGAATGCATGTGCGACTTCGTCGCCCGCGTTACAATCATCGAGTGGTGGAAGCTGAACTATCGCCTTCGCTTCATGCATGAGTTCGACAATGGTCTGGAAGTTATGCGTATGTGCGCCCGTTACCACGGCTACTCCACTCGCTGCGGGCTCGAGCACGTTGTGCCCACCTTTATCGACGATACTGCCGCCGACAAAAACGATCTGCGCCAGTTCATAGGTCGCGGGCAGTTCGCCGATCGTGTCGAGAAGAATGACAGTGGAGTCCCTGTCGCGTGGATCCGGAGCGTTGGTTCTTCTAGTCCAACTCAACCCTGATTGTTGAATCAGATTAGCGACCTCTTTGAAGCGTTCCGGGTGGCGCGGCGCGATCATCAATCGAACCGCCGTGGTTTGGCCGAGTTGTTTGACGCTGTCGAGAATTATTTCCTCTTCGTTCGCGTGGGTGCTGGCGGCAAGAATTAGCGGGGCACCGGTGTCCAATCCAAAGCGCGTTCTGATTTCTTCAGTTTTGTTGGTCAAACCGCCTGCAACTTCAGCGTCAAACTTGAGATTCCCCGCCGTGAAGAGTCTTTCCTTCGGCATCCCGAGCGCTCCGAGGCGCTCAGCATCCATTTCCGACTGCATCACTGCAATGCTCAATGACGAAAGAACACGACGAAGAAAGAACGTGATCAGTTTATATCGGCGAAAAGACTGTCGCGAGATTCGTCCGTTCACGAGCGCGACCGGAATTTGTCTCGCCTTACATTCGCGCAGGAAGTTTGGCCACAGCTCAGTTTCCATGATGAGAACGGCGTCGGGGTTGATGGCCTTCAGTGCTCGTCGCGCGGTCCAGCGCCAGTCGAATGGAAAGTAGAAGACACTCTTCGCTTGCGTGCGAAAAACGTCGTGCGCGAGATTCTGTCCGGTGCGCGTGATCGTCGAGACGACGAGCGCATGATGCGGAAACTGCTGTTGCAGACGCTGTGCTAACGGTCGCGCCGCCTGCGTTTCGCCGACAGAGACACAATGCAGCCAGATAACAGGTTTATCGTTGACGGGAGGAACAGAGCCGAGACGCTGGCGCAATCCGGCGATGTATTTTCCGTGCGCTAGCGCTTGAAAAAGGAAGTGAGGAATCAGAACCAGCAGGCCGAGCGATAGCAGGAGGCTGTAAGCCAGATACATAAGCCCTCACTTCGCCCGCTCTATGTACCGTCCTTCCGTGGGATCGACGCGTATTCGGTCGCCTTCATTGATGAATGGCGGGACGGTGATTGTGACGCCATTCTCGAGAGTCGCCGGCTTATTGACGTTCGAGACTGTCGCACTCTTGAGCGTCGGTTCGGTTTGTGTAACTACCAATTCCATCGAGGGTGGCAGATCGATTCCGATCGGCGAGCCGTCATAAAACTCTGCCTGGATCTTCATGCCCGGCGTCAGCCAGGGAGCCGCGTCGCCGAGGTCTTCCTCACTCAGCGCTGTCTGTTCGTAGTTCTCAGTGTTCATGAAGTGGTGATGAGAGCCGTCTGAGTAGAGATATTCCATCTCGTGCTGTTCCATCGAAGCCTTTTCGATGGTGTCCGCGGAACGAAAACGATGTTCAAATGACGCACCGGTCCGAATATTACGCAGCTTGGTCTGGATCATCGCTCGGAGGTTGCCGGGCGTGTGGTGTCGAAATTCCAGGACTTTGCACGGCTGGCCCTCAAAAACGATAACCATACCGCGGCGAATCTGTGTTGCAGGAATAGCCATATAACTGATGTCTCCGTCTAAAAAGGTAGGATCTTAGCAAAATGCGTAGTTTAAGGGGCGCCACAAAATAAAGCCAGCCACGAAAAGGCACAAAAAGCACAAAATGAAAATTTCTCTTATGTGCTTCTTGTGCCTTTTTGTGGTTAAGATCGAGAAAGGCGGCCTCCTGAAAACT
>Ga0105238_10003264_pt1 | contig 16184 bp, 11 predicted proteins | sample KBSC34metaG_FD_81526 | JGI IMG/M metagenome (GOLD analysis project Ga0105238, IMG submission 81526) | Corn rhizosphere microbial communities from Kellogg Biological Station, Michigan, USA - KBS C3-4 metaG | ecosystem: Host-associated > Plants > Roots > Rhizosphere > Soil | place: Michigan, USA... | reverse complement strand
CTGCGCGCGAACGTCGCCGCGATGGCCGTGCAAAGGGTGTCCTGGTCGTAAGTGAATTGATGTCCAAGCACCCACAGATCGTAGAAATCCTTCATCCGGCTGTTGTCGATGTCGAGTTCCACCAGAGCGCTAAGTTTCTCGGCAATGACAGTCTCTTGAACATAGGCTCGAAGCACGGGAGCCGGAAAGTCGAGCAGGGTTGGGAACACGATCTGTTGCGGCGCCGGCGTGACGGCATCTCCAAATCCTACATCGATCTGGATGGCAATCCGGGCCTTATCCAGAAACGCAGTGATGCGAACACGAACGCCGCCATAGATATTGTCTTCACGGATGAGTTGCGCATTGATTGTTTCAAGATCGAAGGTAAGACCGTCATCAGGGACTGGTAGTCCGCAGATCTCCCGGAATAACTCGGCCATTTTCGGCGGCGATGTATCGCCTGTGCCCAGCAGATCCAGGTCCTTTGTTCGGCGGTGCGGCTCTTGCATCCAGAGCAAAAACAGCAGCGCCCCCTTGAGCGTAAAGCGCTCTGAGTGCCGGGACTTACTCAACCGATAAAGAAGCCGCTCCAGCGCATACTGTGTGACGATCCGTTGGAAGTCATCATGCTGGGCTTTCGCCAGGTTAAGCAGCCGCTGCCTCACTGATGCAGGCACATTGATTACCGGCTTTTCCGTCATATTGAGAAGGCTTCCATATAGGGACGTATGATCCGCTCCACGCGGCAGATGCGTGCGTAATGATGGATCGATACGCGATTGGTTCGCTTCTCTACCAGACACTCTTTGAGAGCTTCCAGGGCCACATCCAGGCCAATAATACTACGGTACTTGAAGCAATCTGCAACGGTCTTGGGCACACACGTCACGCGTACATCAACGCCTTCAATGCGATGCTCCTCAATGCCCGAACTAAATGATTCGCCGCGAGCATGGACAATGTGAACTGGAGGATAATCGATCTGCGGCGTGCGTGCGCCGTTCTCGACAAGCGCCCAAACCTGCCAAGGGTTTTGTGTGCCGATATTGTGGAACTGCAGTGCGGACATCAGGCAGATGACTCCATGCGGCACCCTGGCGCAAAATTGGGCCAGGGTATGGTTTTCCGTAACAGCTGCATCAGGTCGGCTGTAAAGCCCACGTCCGATACGCACGAGATGTCCTTCCTGAGCAAGCTGCATTATCTGCTTGCGTGAAATCCCGCTTTGCGCCAAATCACGGGCGCGCAGGATCCCGTCACCAAGACGATATTCTGGTTCTGTTATATAAAGCGTCATTTATTTATATTAACGATATACATTTTGTTCGTTTTATATTATTGGATATAAAACGTGTATCGTTTTATAGATTATACCACTTAACGTTTCTCATTTATTACCCCCTTAGCCTCGCCTGCTTCACGTAAGATTGTCTCGCCCTATCGGATAGCATAATCAAGTTATTGTATATCGGATACTTCAGGATCGAAAAGAGCAAGATAGACAATACGAGCGCCTTCTGCAACCGCCGTAGACTTGCCCATGTCCAGGCAGCGGCCAGGAAAGTGGCGCTGTAGATAACGAGCCACGTCATCCCATACGAGCTCGATCTCCGCAGGGTCTTCAGCATGATGCAAAGGAACAGCGGCAAGCAAACTGCCGTCCTCATTATCCGTACTTAGATGTTCGAAGTCCGTCGCACTCCCTACATGAAACAGAGTACCTGGGAACTCAAACAAAAGCGCATTCCGCGCCCTGAGAATAGCTCGAACACTGCCAGGATCGATGTTGGATTCGGAAAATCTTCGAAAGGCTTCCTTGTGACGCTCAACATCAAAGCCGAGGTCAGAGTAATCGTCCGAGTAAGCGTACATCCAATCTTCCATCAGTGATCCTCCGTTAGATATTCCGGATCGAGCACAAAGTCACCCGCAAGTGGGCCATGCCGAAGGATCTGGATCTCACGAGTCTTCATTGCCCGCCACATAGCGTTCTCTCGATGCTCCGGTTCTTCCCTGGCATGTTGTTCAAAGAGCAAGAGGGCTGCGTGAGCCCACTGAAGATCACCAGAAGTAGAACTCCAGGCTCTGCTCTGACACATCTCGGCCTCGCCAAGGAAATAGAAATCCGGCGAGATAACCCTGGCGCCCGATATGATCTCCTGAATGGTTTGCAGGTATGCGGCAGCAGGCAGGGCATGAAGCCTTAAAGCCCATTCCGGAGCAAGGTAAACGAAACCTCTCTCGATGTGGCGCGGCAGGCGATCTTCGTTATGTAAAGACTGCGGGCAAGGATAATCTTTTGCCTTTACGTTATCGATGAACTCCGCAGGCGATATTCCATCAATATCCGCATCAGTAAGCCGGGCAAGCGCAAGCGCGCACGCTGCGGCCAAGAGCAGACGACCAGGATCGCCGATGCCCCCTTCAGGCAAAAAGCTTACCTGGATATGACGAGCTTCAGCGGAACAAAATTCGCACAGGTCAATCGCAAGAGCAATAACACTGTATTTGTGGTTGGCGCGGATCAGCAGCAGCGGACGTGTATCGCCGATGTGCTTTGCAGTCAGCGGCAGCTTCTCACCGTCCGCGTATTCACAGATCGAAAGTTCGCCGGCAAAACCAGGACAGACCTCCGGTAATGCCTTTTCTGCGGCAGCTAAAAAAGTCTCTATGGAGACAGGACTTTCAATAAAGAGATTCATACCCATTGATTAGTTTCAGAGCCCCTTCACCTTAGCCACAACCTGTTCGACACTGCGTCGATTCCGTTTGTATTCCCACCCTTCCAGATCGGCTACCGCTTCCACAACAGGCCACATGGCGTCATCCCGGACATCAATTGCCAGCAGCGTTGATAGCAGATAACTGCGAGCCTGGGGATCTCCAAGCCTTGCCAGCCCCCAGGCAGCCATCGTTCTTATATCTTGCGAAGCATCAGGCCGATGAAAGATGCTGTTGAAGAACGGCCGCGCCGCTTCAACTCCGTAACCTTTCAAGGCGGTAGCAACACACAATTCCAGTTCTACGGGTGAATAATCCATCAATGCAAGAATGGTCGGCAGGTTTTCCGGAGACTGTATCTTGCCGGCAGCAAAGAGCGCCTGGCCACGGAGATACGGGTTCTCCCCCTCAAGCATGATACGATTTAGCATCGGCGCAAATCTCTCGATGCGAAGCACTCCGATTGCGATAACGGTATTGAAGCGACCAGATAGGTCCGCATTCCAGTACGCCGCCTCCAGCCACTCCCGATCGCCAGCTACGGTCTCGAACTGAGAAAATAGCCAGGGAACAGCCCAAAGCCGATTCTTAAGTTCACCGATCGCTGCATCAAGGAGATTGACCAATTCTGCACTCAGGACGCTGCGATTTTCGGAGATCACCGCGTATACCCGGTCATCCACCACATTGTTTGGCGGATCAACAGAATCCAATATAAACTCAACCTGAGAGGCAATCGAAAGATCAAGTGGCTCCGATCTTATCAGGCTGCGGTGGAAAGTCGCATATGGGTCGTCAAATCTCTGTAAGCATGTGACACTCGTAAACGGCGGCATGCTCAGCAGCAGATTTGTAACCACATTCTGTGCCGGGAGATCACTCTCCTCAAGTTGGGGCAGTGTAATTGTCGATTCCCAGATGCTTTTGATCCAGTCAGCCGATGAATGCGGTTCGATCGTATGCCAGTAACGGATACCGTGTACGGCAATGCGGCAGATTTCAGCGTTGCGGTATTGGGCGGTGCTCTCAAGCCACCACTTATCGATTTTTTCTTGAGACATGATGCGGTACACGTACAAATCGGGCTTAAGACCGATTCGATTTAACGATGCCCACATGTCACAAGGCGTTTCCGGCGGATGTAGATCGCTGCGCACATGAAGAATGCCTTCTGCCTCAAGCTCTCGCAGTCTGGCCGCGAAACCTTCATTTAAGCGATGTAAGAAATCCAAGGCATCACACTCCGGCAAACAGGTCGAATTTGAGATGTATCGTCAACGCTGAAGCGTAAGCAACGGGCTCCAGTTTGTGGAAACGAGTATATCCAGACAGCCGCTCCCTCCTCATCGGTCAAGGAGCGATTGAGCCTGCTTTCAGCTGTTTGGATTATCTGATCCCACATCGTCCTGAGCCACATATACCTGTCCGATATTATGTCCACCGTTAAAGCCTCTGTGTAGTATTTCTCATGCTGGCATTCCGCGCATATTTCTCTTGTAGCCCATCGTGTATTGATTGTCCAAGGGTGAACGTGGAACCACCTTCTCCCTAAACCTTGACGATCCAGGTAAGATGAAACCGGCCTTTTACACGATAACGGATAAAGCGGTTATAGGCTAATTCGCGGAGAACCTGAAAAACAGCCATGCATGATCCAAAACAGCTCTTTGACAATAACCGGCAGTGGGTGAAGGATATCACCACCCGCGATCCGGAGTTCTTTACCCTGCTCGCAAACCAACAGGCGCCGGCCTACCTCTGGATCGGGTGCTCGGACAGCCGTGTCCCGGCAAATGAGATCGTGGGACTGCTGCCCGGTGAGATGTTCGTTCATCGCAATGTGGCGAACGTCGTCGTGCATACGGACCTGAACTGTCTATCGGTATTGCAATACGCCGTGGATGTCCTCAAAGTCGAGCATGTGATCGTCTGCGGGCATTACAACTGCGGCGGCGTTCGAGCGGCGTTAACCAATGCGCGCTTCGGTCTCATCGACAACTGGCTGCGGCATGTTCAGGATGTACGTCAGAAGCATCTGGATCTGCTGAGCGCAATTGCCGACGAGGACGCTCAAATCAACCGACTATGCGAACTCAATGTCATTGAGCAGGCCGTCAACGTGTGCGAAACGACGATCGTTCAGGACGCCTGGAACCGCGGCCAGCCGCTTTCCATCCATGGCTGGATCTACGGCCTGGATGACGGCCTGCTGCGAGAGGTCGGCTTCCGCGCCGAAGGCATCGACTTGGTCAAAGATGCGTATCAGGCAGCGCTGTCGGGTTATCGCAAGTAGAGAAGCGATACCCTCATTGCAGCATAGGGGCAGATGCGCCGTCCAACGCGATAGCCCCGGTATCTTCCTTCAAATCAACACCCGATAACTGGCGGTGTTGGGCTTCTCGTATCAGATAGATGAGCTTCCGGGCGGCTATGTGGTACGGCAATCCTTGCGGTCGGACGTTGGAGATGCAGTTTCTCTGTGAGTCGAGTGTGCCGGGTGCCGGCTTCCAGGTGAGGTAGATCCCAAGCGAATCGGGTGAACTGAGACCGGGACGTTCGCCGATCAGTACGACGACGATCGATGCAATGAGTGCGCGTGCGATATCATCCCCTATGGCAACCCGGGCCTGGGTGACGATCGATATGGGAGCGATAGACCAGCCCTCATGATGCAAAATAGGCATGACGTCGGCAAGAAGCGCGGGCGCATGGTTCTGCACAGCAACAGATGAGAGGCCGTCGGCGACTACGAAGGCGATATCGAAACCCTGCATATATGGCGCAAGCAATGGCAGCGATTCGGGAGAGAGACTGCGGCCGAGATCCGGGCGCTGCAGATATTCAGCTCGGTCGCGAGCCATACTTTGAAGCGTTAATGTCTCAAGGCCAAGCGCTTCGATCTCCCCAGATATTGCTGCAACATCGAGCGGAGTATGGACGGCATCTCGGGCTTGCGCGTGGTCGCGCTGAAACTCAAGCTGCTGCTCTGTAGGCTGAGACACCCCGGTCAGTGGAATGCCGATGCGAGCGGGTGTCCAGGCGCGAAGCCGCTCCCAGTCCGGCGGCGACACCGCAATCCCACCGTTGACGACCGACAGACTGCCGGCAAGGACGTCGCCGGGATCGAAGCCGCCGTCATCAATCGCAGCAGCCTCTTGCCCCAATTCTTCCATCGGCGGTGCTTGGAAAGAGAGATTAAGCAAAGCTGGGGGACTGTGGCCGTTCGCAGATACAAAAGCCGCATCCGGCAAGTTCGGCAGCACGCGCAGCTGCCACTCCTCGAACTCCGGCGCGGGGCGCTTGTTCAAAATACGGCGGGCATAAAGGGCATCGTGGAACGATGTGCTCTGGTAGTTTAGCATGATATCGTCCGCGCCTGGAACGCCCATAATGAAGCTGCAGCCCGCGGCGGTGATAAGTGTCAGTAGAGCGTCCATGTCGTCCTGATCCGCTTCGGCATGGTTGGTGTAACATACATCGCAGCCCATAGGAACGCCCAGCAGCTTGCCGCAGAAGTGATCCTCAAGCCCCGCTCTTATAATCTGCTTCCCGTTATAAAGATACTCCGGGCCGATGAATCCCACCACCGTATTCACCAACAGCGGCTTGAAGTGTCGCGCAACGGCATAGGCCCGCGCCTCAACCGTCTGCTGATCGACTCCATGATGAGCATTGGCCGACAGCGCGCTGCCCTGCCCCGTCTCGAAATACATTACATCATTCCCTACTGTGCCTCGACCGAGTGCAAGCGCCATTTCCTGCGCTTCGGCCAGCATGGCAAGGTCGATGCCGAAACCGCGATTGGCGGCCTCCGTGCCGGCGATCGATTGGAACACGAGATCGACCGGCGCTCCACGCTCCACGGCAGCCATCGACGTCGTAACATGGGCCAGCACACACGATTGCACGGGGATATCGAAACGGGTTCTGAGGTCGTCGAGCATGGTGACAAGGCGAATGCAGGCGTCAACATTATCCGTTGCCGGATTAATGCCGATGACGGCATCGCCGCCGCCAAGGAGAAGGCCGTCCAGAAAGCTTGCGGCTACGCCGCGCGGATCGTCGGTCGGGTGATTGGGCTGGATGCGGGTGGAGAGTCGGCCTTCGAGGCCGATTGTCGTGCGGAACCTGGTCACAACCCGACACTTTGCGCCCACGGCGATAAGGTCTTGAAGACGCATGATCTTGCTGACGGCCGCCGCCATCTCCGGCGTAAGCCCCGGAGCCAGCGCGCCGAGACGCTCAGAAGTAGCCTCGTCAGAGAGGAGCCAATCACGCAGACCGCCCACGGTTAGATGTGCCACGCGCGCGAAAGCCGCGGCATCATGCGTGTCCATGGTAAGTCGGGTAACTTCGTCGGTCTCGTATGGGATAATAGCTTCGTCAAGAAAGGCGCGAAGAGGGAGATCGGCAAGGGCCATCTGAGCGGCGACACGCTCCTGCGCGCTTCCCGCCGCAACACCGGCAAGCATATCGCCTGACCGCAGCGGAGACGCTTTCGCAAGCAGCTCTCTCAGGTCGTCAAAACTGAAGATCGTACCACTTACCGTATGACGGTATACCACATGATCACACCTTTCCCAGCACGGCAAGCAGGCTTTTGGACATCTTCGCGGCAACAGTATAGGCCGGATCGAAGACGTTGCCGATTTCGTACTCGATACATTGTCCCATCAATATGTGCGATCCCATGACATCCAGTTCGTAGTCGGCCTGAAGCCACCGGGCCAGCTCGCTGGTCGCGTGTTGCAGAGCCTGATCGAGCGGTCTCGCATTGCCAAGGGCCACGATGTGCGTGTCGTTCTCCATACGCGGCCAACCGATCTTTTTGCCTTTGAGCAGCGTCACCGTGAACTGAACATCCATCGATATCTCGATACCGGTTCCAACCACTTCCCCGCATCCCTGCGCGGCGTGTCCGTCTCCGATAAAGAAGAGAGCGCCGGGCACGGCCACCGGAAAGAAGGCGTTTACGCCTTCCACAAAGCCCTTATAGTCCATATTGCCGCCGTGCGTGGATGAGGTTGCCGTGGAGATGGCCTGATCGCCTGGCGGAGCGACACCAAAACATCCGATCATAGGGCGAATAGGAATTGCGAAACGGCCAAGACTTGTTGCAGGCTCGACGAGAGTGGCTGTACCGGCATCCACATCGACATCCCAGTCTCCATCGCGCTCACCCCAATCCGGCAGCGGGGAAAGGGCGAGGTTGTCCTCCGGATCGATCACGTTAGGCGCAAGCTGCGTGCCTGTCCAACCGTAACGCCGATTCGGCGTAATGCGATCGAGACGCACCCGAAGGGTATCGCCCGGCTCCGCGCCCGCAATGTAAAAAGGCCCCGTCATAGGATTGACGCCCACATGCCGCTTCGCAAGGAGAGCGTCGCGTCCACCGGCATCCAGTGTCGTCGTGATGACCGTATCGCCGCTTGTGATCGTCATCACCGGATCGTATGTGCCAAGGGCGCTGTAGTAGCGGACAGGTTCAAACGTGTGGATGCTCATACCGTCCCCTCCCATAATCCCTATGATTGTTCACGCGCGGCCGTCCAGCGGTCCGGCCTGAGTTCCCGAAGCAGCACATAGATCTGCCGGCAGCCGGCGCAGCAGAAGAAGTGCCGGCCTTCCGTCTCCCGAAGGCTCACAGGAGAGCGCACCGGCAGCGCACAATGGGCGCAGTACACCGTATGTTTTTCTCGATTGTGGTCCGTCATGCTAACTCTCCTTCCGCGTCAGACAGTTGTTGCGGGATCGTCGACATGCTGCACACAGCAAGCGGTCTCCGTGGGAGGCACATCGAGCGCAGGATTGCGATCGAAGAACCCTACGGGCTTAAGCGTGAAACCGATGTAACCAACCGGCATTACCGGCCAGTCTTCCGGCCTCGGGATGTGATTGTGGCCCATCGAGTACCACACGACAAGGTCGCTGTCCTCAATAGAGCGATCATATTGCGTATAGGCCGGCAGCCCGGTATCCGTTTCACTCTGGTTGGGATACTTGCCGGTCGCGTATAGTTCATCGGGATCGTACGGTGTCGCCCAGAGGTGTTTGCTCATAAACCTGGCTCGCTTTGTGATGTACGCCGTAGGATGCTGAAACGCCGAGGTATTCTCTCCCGGCATCAGCTTGTAGGAGACGGGCTGGCCAAGTCCGTTCTTCATATGAGGGTTGGCGATTTTCCAGTAGCGCCCCCGCAGAGGGTCGATCAACTGCTGGGCCTCAGACTCGGTCTTCAACAGCGTGGATACCGCATAGTAGCCATTGCCGGCCGGGTTATCGGGCCCTTCCGGCTCCATCTCGCAATGCACTTCGTAGAGGGAATTCAGGGGACCGTCCACGGACATATCGAGACGGACATTGAAAAAGTGCTCATGATTCGGCGCATAGAGACCGGGAGCGACAAGTGTTCCGTATTTCCGTGTTTCGCCGGGCGGCAGCGCACCTGTGTGCATTATGCCGGTGAGCTTGATCTCGTACTGGATCGTGCCGTCCATGTAGAAATACCAGTAGAAGCCATACTCATAATTGCCGACCGTGGAGATGAAAGATACGACGAGGCGGCGTGAGCGGCGCACCTCGGTCTGGTTCGAACGCCAATCGACATGCTTCCACAGAATGCCGTAATCCTCCTCATGGAGGCAGACGGCATTAGGCAACGTCAGGACATCTCCGCGGCTGCCGACCATGTGAGCATCAAAGTAGCGAATCAGCCCCAGGCAGTCGCAGCCCAGTTCCAACGCATTCGCCAGCATGCCGATACCGTATTCACCGCAATCGAATGCATTCTTGTGATAATGCTTTTCGTCGGGGTCGCCGTATGGAACTACCATATCGCAGAGCGCGGCACGGTAGAGGATCGGCCGGATGCGCCCGCCGTCTTTGTAGCCGAGGGTGTAGAGAACAAGCCCTTCACGCGGCGTAAAGCCGATGCGAAAAGACCACTTCTGCCACTCCACTAGATGATCCTGGATCCTGAAGCCGGCTCCCTCCGGCTGAGTAACTTCAATCGGACGCAAATCACTGCGGAATTCACCGGTCGGGCTGAACTCGTGGATATAATCGCGCGAGTAGTTGCCGGGATCCGGTGGAATTGGTACGATGCCGTAATCCAGCACCTCAATAACCGACATCGCATTAAGGTCGACCATCACCGCAAGCCCCTCAACAGGATGCGCGTAGCCGTTATCCCCTATCTCAGACCGCACCCAGGCGAGCGCTCTCAAAAGGCGGGCATTGCCATATTTTTCACTCTCCGGGCCATACCAACCGGCAGACCATGGGTCCACCATTACCAGGCTCATGTCCGTAATGCCGCGCTTTTCCATGGCAGCCTGGAACAATGGATCAGCCTTCACAGTGTCTTCGCATTCGAAGAACTCATCGAGGACGATCGCCGGATGTGCGCCGGGAATGAGCTTCCATCCTATCACTGCTCCTTCGGTAAGGGAAACGATGCCTTCATAGAGGCTGCCACCGGCGTTGTCGAGGATCTGGACGAGCGCCTCACGAGGCGCAGCAACACCAGGCTCCCATGACAGAACCAGATCTTTGGGAGGCTCGCTCAGTATGACCTGAATCACACGTATGGTTGGGGAGAGCTTATCGGAGATGCGTAGAATATCGACTGCCGCGCGGATCTCAGATCCGGACAACGGCTCAAGGGGATGGCCGGTATAACTCGCAGCAAGTGTATGGGTCGCTTCGACGATTGCCGTTGACATGCCTGTCTCCTTCAGGGTAGAGCAAGCGCGCACAGCGAAGGGCTACGCAAAGACCGGTCGCAGAATGGCGACAGCCAGGATTGAGAAGGCAACAGCGCCGTTAGAGCAGAATGCAGCAGCTCAGTTCCGCACACCACTGCGAAAGAGAGCGCATAACGGAAGAGTCTGGATTCTACCAATCGTTAACGGCGGTGTCAAGTCTAGCAGTGTTCAAGGATCAGTTTTGATGCGGGCATGGACAAGGACCCCGTCACCTGTGCCGGGGTCCTTGAGAGGAGTTCTGTTTAGCGAAGGAGCAGTCCTGAAGGCCTGCTCCTTCATCTGTTTGAATTTTACGATACGCCGATGGAAGCGCTTGTAACCGTCAAGGATGGTTTCGCGGTATCCGTCGCTTTAATTGTCTGATTGCCCTTCGTCTTCAGCTTGAAACTGAATTGGCGAGTTCCGTTAGTCAAGGTTGAGTCAGCCGGCAGCACAGCCTTGGCATCCGTGCTGGTGAAGTGCAGCGTTCCCCCATAAGATGGCGCGAGGTTGCCATAGGCATCCACAGCCTTCACAGAGCCGTAGAAGGCCGAGCCGGCAGTGGACGTCGAAGGCGTGGTCAATATCAGGCGAGCAGCCGTTCCTGCCGTAACCGCGATCGCCGAACTCGTGCCGGTAATGCTGGTAGCTGTCGTGTCCGTCACACTGATTCGCTGTGTTCCCGCCGTTTTCAGTTTGAAGGTAAAGGGGCGCGAACCGCCCGTGATCGTGAAATCCCCAGGCAGCACAGCTTGAGGATCCGAGCTGCTGAAATGAATGGTTCCAGTATAGGACGTTGCCGTGTTGCCGTAGCTGTCGATTGCCGAGACCACAGCATTGAACGCGCTTCCAGCCGTCGCAGTAGCAGGAACGTCGATCTTGAAGTGCGCGGGCGCATTCGCCAACACATTGACCACAAACTGAGTGGCGGGTCCCCAGCCATTTGCGGTATCCACCGCTGTTAAGGTCTGGCGGCCCGAAGTTTTCAGGGTCACCCGCACATCGGCAGCGCCATTCTTAAACACCGTATCCGGAGGCAGCACGGCCTTGGGATCGCTGCTTATGAAGTGGGCCGTTCCTGTGTAGTTCGGAATGGGCTTGTTGGCGCTATCGAGGGCAGTGATATGCGCCATGAAATAGACACCGGCCGTTATAGGAGACGGAGCCGTCATTACATACTTGGTGGCCGGCAGGAAAACGCTGGTGCTGCCGGTTCCCGTTACGGAACTATCGGACTGGGCAGTAAGAGTGATCGTGCGATTGCCGATTGTATTGAAAGTGACATCGAACGTCGCCTGCCCTGATGTAAAGGTGACCTGCGTGGGCACTGTAGCCGCCGGATCGCTGGTTGTGATGTTGGCCGTTCCGTTATAGTCGCCCACCACGTTGCCGAGAAATTCTTTGGCCGATGCAGTAACAGTCACCGAATGGTGAAGGGGAGAATTCGGCGGAACGCTGACTGAGTAGCTTGTCGCCGGATCCGAGACGAAGATATCGCTCTGGCCCGTTATCGCGCTGTTTCCACTGTCCACAACCGTAAACGTATGGCTGCCGGGCGTCATAAAAGTGACGGTCGGGGTTGCCACTCCATTTACAAACGTGACGTCGGCCGGGAGGATGGCATTCGGATCACCGCTTGTCAGGTGCGCCGTGCCGTTATAGAAAGGCGTATCCTGCCCTATTTCGTCCTCCGCCTGCAGATACATTTGAATCGGCTTGCCGACACTCGGGCCCGATGAACCCTGAGTGTATACAGAGAAACTCGCCGCTCCACCGACGACACTCGAACCAAATCTCAGGCTAATTCCGTAATTGATCGAGTTCAAATGGACGCTCTGGCCGCCGAGTGTATTGAACGCAAAGTCGTAGTCGCCCTCGTAATTTATGTAGAACGGAGTATACGCGGACGGATCGCTGCAGTCCACAAACATATCTAGGGGATAGTCTGTGCCCGTGACTTCATTATCGTACGCGTCATAAACCCGGACAGAAACCGTAAAAAGCTGACCGGGAGACACCCTCGACGGCGCGCCTGAAATGGTGGCTCTCACCGGATAGGAAGAGCTCACGGTGGTAATGCCGCTTGTTCCCGTGATCGATGGATTTGCGGTATCTGTGGCCGTGAACGTTTGATCGCCCGCAGTATACAGAGAGATATCTTTCTCCAATATTCCTGCCGTGAGCGTGAAGTCTGTTGGCATTGGACCAGTGGAGTTTGCGCCGAGATAAACCTTCGCCTTGGCGTCCGTACTGGTCAAATGTACCGTGCCGCTATAAGTGGTATCGACATTTCCGTCGGCGTCCAATGCAGTTACGAATAGGGGAACACTTACCTCGGGCCAGGTCAACCAATAATCGGATGTAAAGCCGGGAACCTGATAATCGAGCTTGAAGTGCGTCGCCGGTCCGGCGAACGCGCTTGGGGATGACATGACAAGAAGCATCAGACACGATAGCAGCGCCATCGCGCCGGCAGCAGAACTTCGCAACCAGAATATGGCAGAACTTCGCAGCCACAACATAGGGGAATGCGATCTACAAGCAGTATCCATTTTGGCCTCCACAGACGAACATTAGTAATCGGTCAGCAAACTGGCATAAAATTTGCAGACCGATATCCTATAAGAAAGACGGGGCGATATCGATGCCCCAGCTGCCCTTCCACAAATCGCAGTGAGAACGATATCCCACAGCGACAATCGAAATCGGCTTCAAACTATAAGACGAATCAACATACTTGTTTAGGAATAGTTCAATACAAGTATGCTCACTTGCTTCTACAGATTAAGACGTTCTTAGATTACCATAGTTCTATAATTTTATATAGCAATAGTTTTATTTCTTCCGAAACTAAAATCATTAAGAAACTCACGCCTTCCACACACGCAAAACGGCCCTGCCACCAACCTATGGTGGCAGGGCCGTTGGGCTTGTAAGTGATATCCGATCTTTGGGCTTCCGTATATTCGATCTTATGACACGCTAATTGGGGTTGTCGTGATTGTTAGCGACGGTTTCACAGTATCCGTCGCTTTAATCGTCTGATTGCCCTTCGTTTTCAACTTGAAACTGAATTGGCGAGTGCCGTTAATCAAGGTCGAATCAGCCGGCAGAACTGCTTTGGGATCCGCGCTTGTGAAGTGCACGGTTCCGGCATACGAGGCCGCCATATTCCCAAAGGCATCCAGCGCCTTGACTGTGCCATAGAAGGCAGCACTGTTGGTGGTTGCCAGCGGAACGGCAATCATAAGACGGAAAGCGGAGGCGGCCCCAACAGCAATGGGCGAGCTCGTACCTGCTATGGCGGTCGCCGTAATGTCCATCACGCTGATGCGCTGTGGTCCGGCGGTCTTGAGTTTAATCGCGAACTGACGCATGCCGCCTGTAATAGCCACATCCGCAGGCAGAACAGCTTGAGGATCCGTGCTCGTAAAGTGGGCAATGCCTGAATAGCTGCCAACCGTATTGCCGTAGACATCAACCGCAGAGACAAGGACATTGAAGGCCAGACCGGCTGTTGTCGATGCCGGAGCAGTGACTTTGAAATGGATGGCCACATTTGGCTGTACTGATACGACAGTAATTGTGGCGGGTCCATTCGGATCCTGATTGTCGAACCCTGAGAGCTTCTGGCGACCGGCCGTCTTAAAGATCACATTCACATCCGCCGCGCCGTTTACAAGCGTCGCACTGGCCGGCAAAACGGCGCGCGGATCTGTGGATGAGAAGTGAATAACTCCTCCGTATCCAATCATAGGTTTGTTGAAGACATCTTCCGCGACAATGTGCGCGCGAACGGTCTTTCCCGCCACAACCGGCTGCGGCAATGTCATTACCAATTTCGATGAGGCCACGATTACAGGGACTGCGATGCTGGTAGCCGTCAGTCCAGAATTGGCATTGTCAGTAACAGTGAAGGTCTGGTTGCCGATCGTATGAGCAGTAACCTTCCCATTCCAATATCCTCCCGCAGGAAAAATAGCTCCAGGCACGGTGGCAAGCGGATCACTGCTCGTTATCGCATCCTGGCCTGTATATCCTACGGCAAGAACATCATTGGCATCGAATGCAGTAACTCCAATATTGTACGGCCGGTCAACGACCATATAGGCAGGAACATCGATGCCGAGCCGGGTTACCGGACCGGCAACATTAAAGAAGGAACTGCCGTCATACAGCCCGGAAACATCGTCGCGGGCAAGCAATCGGTATGTTCCAGGCGTATCGAGAGTAAAGGTAGTATCACAAACGCCGTTAACGATGGGCGCGTCAGGAAGAAAAGTATTTCCTGTGCTTTCCGCATAAAAATGGAAAGTGCCATTATAGCCAACCGCTACTCCACCGAAATTGTAGGTAGTAACTTTCACCGCGAAAGGCTGCCCGGCGGCTACAACATCAGGAATTGAAAACGACATACTGGTCGGATCGGCACTGTCTACCTCAATCACTTCATCGTCCCTGATCGATGGACTCGATGCCAAATAGGCAGACAAACGCGCATTGTGTGGATAGGAAAAATAGGTGGTGTAATCACCGGAACTGCCCACGAGGGGAAAATTCGGATCGGGATCGTCACTGGAAAGTGTAAGCGTATCACTCGACGGATTGCCCCATCCATCGAATTGGGCAATGGTAAACGTAAACACCTCCCCGACATATACAAGGTTCGGGACAGTGAGTTTGACCGTCGCAACAGATCCGGCAATCACATTCACACTGTTGCTTGTCCCCTTAATGCCGGAGTTGCTTGAGTCGACAGCAGTAAAGGTCTGGCTGCCGGTCTTCACCAATTGAGTGGAGAATGTCCCGGCTCCGGCGGTGAGCACAACATCACTTAACGATCCATGCGGATCAGTACATGTAATGTCCACTTGATCGCTGAAATTTGTATCGACGTTCCCCGCGGCATCCAGAGCCATAATGGTCAGACTTGGGCCGCCCCCGGCAACCACAGTATCAGGCGAAGCGGCAATGGATAAGTGTGTAGCCGATCCGGCTGCATTTCCGGCCTCAGCCGTGAAGGCAAGCGCTCCCGCGCAGAAGATCGATATAGTGAGAAAGTTCAGCAGCTGCCGCACTGAAATCAGACGGCAGCTAATAGGATTTGGCTTTGAACCTATGCTGACGCAAATGAATGCGCCACCAAATCCCCAACAGGTATTGCCTTTCATAATCGTACTCCTCTCCGAGATATTACGTATGGCATCCTTATGGGTAAGTCATTTGCGTTTTATTCTGATCGTTATATATACAACTGATGCAATATAAGCAATGCTAATCCAACAAGTATGCTTCCTCGCTATTATGGTTCATCCTAATTCAATTTGCGAATCATCTGTACGGTGACTGTGACGATAAACAGTTTCTAATATTTCTCACATAAGGATAGACACAAAACGGCCCCGCCACCATGAATTGGTGACGGGGCCGTTTGCCAAACTAAAGCTTATTTTTCTGCGAGCGCCGCCTCGATGGCGTCGGTCACATCCTGCTCTTCGGGCTTGTGGCCGGCCTGGAAACGGTTGATCACTTCCCCCTTGCGGGAAACGAGGAACTTGGCGAAATTCCACTCGATGTCGCCGCCGAACTTGGGATCGGTGGTCTTATCGGTAAGGAATGTGTACAGCGGCGCCTGATCGGGCTGCTTCACCGAGATCTTGCTGAACAAATCAAAGGAAACGTTGTACTTGCCGGTGCAGAACTCATGGATCTGCGTGTTGGACCCCGGTTCCTGCT
>Ga0105238_10003263_pt1 | contig 16186 bp, 16 predicted proteins | sample KBSC34metaG_FD_81526 | JGI IMG/M metagenome (GOLD analysis project Ga0105238, IMG submission 81526) | Corn rhizosphere microbial communities from Kellogg Biological Station, Michigan, USA - KBS C3-4 metaG | ecosystem: Host-associated > Plants > Roots > Rhizosphere > Soil | place: Michigan, USA... | reverse complement strand
GTCGCGCGGAGCGGGTGCGCCGCAGGAGCGGCGGCGCACAAGAAAACTCAGATGAGCGCCTTCGTATGCCAGACGGTCTTGGTCTCGGTGAACGCCAGGATGCGATCCAGAGACCGCGCGGGCACGCCCGGCTCAGGCTCGACGACGCGCTTGAGCGTGTCGGCTGCCGCGATCTGGAGGTCGACCCACTCGAGACCGCCCGCTCCGGTCAGGTCCAGCGCATTCACGTCGGCGTGCGAGGCGAGCCAGGGCGCGATCTCGGCCGGCGATCCGGTCAGGATGTTGACCACTCCCCCGGGCACGTCACTGGTCGCCAGCACCTCGGCCAGGCTGATCGCGCTGAGCGGATGCTGCTGATCGGCGACCACCACCACGGTGTTGCCCGACACCAGGGCAGGGGCGAGCACGCTCACGAGTCCGAGCAGTGAGGCGGTGCCCTGCGGCGCCACGATCGCGACCACGCCGGTCGGCTCGGGCACCGAGAGGTTGAAGTACGGGCCGGCCACCGGGTTGCCCGACCCGGCGACCTGGATGTACTTGTCGGCCCATCCGGCGTACCAGACCCAGGTGTCGATTGCGTCGTCGACCTGCTTGGCCGCTGCCGCCGCCGAGATCCCCTCGGATGCCCTCAGCTCATCCACGAACTGGGCGTGACGGCCCTCGAGCAGCTCGGCGATCCGGTAGAGCACCTGGCCGCGGTTGTAGGCCGTCGCGCCCGCCCAGCCGGACTGGGCGGCGCGGGCGGCGACCACGGCATCCCGGGCGTCCTTGCGGCTGGCCTGGGCCGCGTTCGCGAGGAACGCGCCCTTGGCAGTGGCGATCTCGTAGGTGCGCCCGCTCTCGCTGCGCGGGAAGGCCCCGCCGATGTAGAGCTTGTAGGTCTTCGGGACCGCGAGCCGGCTCACTTGCCCGCTCCCTTCAGGTAGGCGGCCAGGCCCTGGCGGCCGCCCTCGCGGCCGTAGCCCGACTCCTTGTAGCCGCCGAAGGGCGACGCGGGATCGAAGCGGTTGAAGGTGTTCGCCCAGATCACGCCCGCTCGCAGCTTGTCGGCCACGGCGAGGATCTTGCTGCCCTTGTCGCTCCAGATGCCCGCCGACAGGCCGTACGGCGTGTTGTTCGCCTTGGCGATCGCCTCGGCGGGCGTGCGGAAGGTCAGCACCGAGAGCACCGGCCCGAAGATCTCTTCGCGGGCGATGCGCGACGAGGTCGAGACGTTGTCGAAGATCGTCGGCGCGAACCAGAAGCCGTTCTCGGGGATCACGCACGGCGCGGTCCAGCGCTCGGCACCCTCGGCCTCGCCGATGTCGCTGAGCTCGCGGATGCGCTCCAGCTGCTCGCGCGAGTTGATCGCCCCGATATCGGTGTTCTTGTCGAGCGGGTCGCCCAGCCGCAGGGTCGCGAGCCGGGACTTCAGCCGGTCGACGACCTCGTCGTGCACGCTCTCCTGCACGAGCAGGCGCGATCCGGCGCAGCACACGTGCCCCTGGTTGAAGAAGATGCCGTTGACGATGCCCTCGATCGCCTGGTCGATGGGGGCGTCGTCGAAGACGATGTTCGCCGCCTTGCCGCCCAACTCGAGGGTGACCTTCTTGCCGGTGCCTGCAACGGCCTTCGCGATCTCGCGGCCCACGGCGGTCGAGCCGGTGAAGGCGACCTTGTTGACATCCGGATGCCGCACCAGCGCCGCGCCCGTCTCGCCTGCCCCGGTCACGATGTTCACGACACCGTTGGGCAGCTCGGCCTGCTGCACGATCTCGGCGAACAGGAGCGCGGTCAGCGAGGTCGTCTCGGCCGGCTTCAGCACCACGGTGTTGCCGGCGGCGAGCGCCGGCGCGATCTTCCACGCGAGCATCAGCAACGGGAAGTTCCAGGGGATGACCTGGGCCGCGACGCCGAGAGCGCGCGGGTTGGCGCCGAGCCCGGCGTGATCCAGCTTGTCGGCCCAGCCCGCGTAGTAGAAGAACCAGGCGGCCACCAGGGGCACGTCGACGTCGCGGCTCTCTTTGATCGGCTTGCCGTTGTCGAGGCTCTCGGCCACCGCGAGCTCTCGGGCGCGCTCCTGCACGAGGCGCGCGATGCGGAACAGGTACTTGCCCCGGTCGGCTCCGCTCAGCTTCGACCAGGTGCGCTCGTAGGCGCGCCGGGCGGCCGCGACCGCGGTGTCGACATCCTTCGGGCTCGCCGTCGCGATCTCGGCGACATGCTTCTCGGTCGCCGGCGAGATCGACGCGAACGGCTTTCCGTGCCCCGCGACCCATGCGCCGTCGATGAACAGCCCGTAGCTCTTCTTCAGGTGCAGGATGCTGGTCGACTCGGGCGCGGGTGCGTACTCGAGGAAGCTGCCCGACGCGGGGACGATGTCGTTCATGGTGCGGGGTCCTAGTCGATCGTGACGTAGTCGGGGCCGCTGTAGCGACCGGTGGTGAGCTTCTGGCGCTGCAGCAGCACGTCGTTGAGCAGGCTGGACGCCCCGAAGCGGAACAGGTGCGGCTGCAGCCACTGCTCCCCCACGGTCTCAGCGACGGTGACGAGGTACTTGATCGCGTCTTTGCTGGTGCGGATGCCGCCGGCCGGCTTCACGCCCACCCGCTCGCCGGTCAGGCGGTACCAGTCGCGCACCACCTCGAGCATGAGCAGCGTGACGGGCAGCGTCGCGGCGGGTGCCACCTTGCCGGTGGAGGTCTTGATGAAGTCGCCGCCCGCGAGGATCGACAGCCAGGATGCCCGGCGCACGTTGTCGTAGGTGTTCAGCTCGCCGGTCTCGAGGATCACCTTGAGGCTCGCGTAGCTGCCGTCGTCGCGCCGACAGGCCTCTTTGACTGCCACGATCTGCTCGAACACCTCGCCGTAGCGGCCGGCCAGGAAGGCGCCACGATCGATCACCATGTCGATCTCGTCGGCCCCGTTGGCCACGGCATCCGCCGTGTCGGCGAGCTTGACGCGCAGGCTCGCGCGTCCGCTGGGGAACGCCGTGGCGACGGCCGCCACCGAGACGAGACCGCTGCGGCCGTCGGGGCCCACCGGGTCGCCGTGCGCCGCGCCGAGGGCGGCCACAGCATCCGGAACCATGTCGCCGTAGACGCACACCGCCGCGACGCGCGGCGCGCTCAGGTCGGAGGGGTCGGGATTGAGTGCCTTCGCAACGAGCGAGCGCACCTTGCCCGGCGTGTCGGCGCCCTCGAGCGTCGTCAGGTCGATGAGCTCGATGATCTTGTCGAGGGCCCAGGCCTTCGAGGTGGTCTTGATGGACCGGGTGGCCAGGCCCGCGGCACGCTGCTCGAGTCCGACGGCATCGACGCCGCTCAGGCCCTCGAGGTGCAGGCGCAGGCTGCGTTCGGTGAGGTCGCCGCCGAGCATGCGCACCGCTCGTTCGGCCGGCGCGAGAGACGAGGTCGGCGAATCCATCAGACGAGTCTAGTTCGCGCGTCGCGCGCGGGCCGAGTCGCTCGACGGCTCGCGCCAATCCGTCGGATGCCCGCGCAGCAGGTTCTCGAGCTGGTCGAGCCGGGTCTGCCAGGTCCGCTCGATCGCGTGGCTGAACCGCGGATCGGGCGCACTCACATCGACCGTGACCCGGGTCGACGATCCGCGCGTGCCCCCGGCGACCCCCTCGGTGCCGACTCGCACGTCGGCGAAGTCGGCCAGTCGCAGCACCGGATCCAACCACCCCTCGAGCAGCACAGGGTCGACGAGCGCGTCGTCGACGATGACGCGCGGCAGATCGATGACCCGCTCGATCCGCACCGTCGCATCCATGCCGCCAGCCTACGGTCCACCCCTGGCGCGGCTCGATAGCCTTGCCGTCATGACCTCCCCGACCGTCGCCCTCGCCGTCGACCTCGGCGGCACCAAGGTCGAAGCCGCACTCGTGGACTCCCAGGGCGCGATCCTGCCCGGCACGCGCTTCCGACAGCCGACCGGGCCGGCTCGGTCATCGGATGAGCTCGCCGCATCCGTCGATGCCGCCGTCTCGCAGGCGCTCGGCTCGTTGCCCGCAGACGCCGAACTGATCGGGGTGGGCATCGGATCGGCGGGCCCGATCGTCGTCACCGACGGCGCCGTGTCTCCGCTGAACCTGGCGGCCTGGCGGCGGTACCCGCTGCGCGAGCAGGTTCGGGCGCTCGTGCACCCGGCGGCGCCCGATGTGCCGGTCACGCTCCGCATGGACGGGCTCTGCATCACACTGGCCGAGCACTGGATCGGGGCCGCGCAGGGCGTCGACAACGTGATGGGAATGGTCGTGTCGACCGGAGTGGGCGGCGGCCTGATCCTGGGAGGGCAGACGGTCGCCGGTCCGAGCGGCAACGCGGGCCACATCGGCCATATCGAGGTCGCCGGCTTCGACGATCCATGCCCCTGCGGCGGTCACGGCTGCCTCGAGGCGATCGCCTCCGGCCCGCACACGGTCGCGTGGGCACGCACCCAGGGATTCGCCGGGAGCACAGGCGAAGAGCTCGGGGCCGCATACGCGGCCGGCGACGAGGTCGCGATCAGGGCGGTCCGCCGCTCGGGCACCGCGATCGGCCGTGCCATCGCCTCGGCCACCGCCCTGCTCGATCTCGAACTCGTCGCCATCGGCGGAGGGTTCTCGCACGTGACGCCGGACATCTTCGGCATGATCGCCGAGCCGATCGCCGAGCGCCGCGAGTTCGACTACATCCGCGACGTGCGGGTCGTGCCGTCCGCCCTCTCGGGCGACGGGCCGCTGGTCGGCGCTGCGGCCCTCATCCACCGGGCGGAGCTGGTGCCCGCCGTCTGAGTCCGAGCCGCCGGTTCTCAGGAGGGCTGTGGCTCGGCCGCCAGAATCGTGCGGATGCTGGCGTCGTCCTCACGCAGCCGCTCGACGAGCGCCCCGACCGAGGTGAACTTGTTCATCGGGCGCAGGTAGTCGACGAACTGCAGCTCGATCGGCTTGCCGTAGAGGTCGAGCTTCTGATCGAACAGGTGCGTCTCGACCTGGTGCTGCGGGATGCCCTCGAAGGTCGGATTGTTGCCGATCGAGGTGGCCGAGGCGTAGCCGACGCCGTCGATCACGGCCCAGGTCGCATACACCCCGTCTTTCGGGAGGTATCCGTCGATCTCCGGATCGAGGTTTGCGGTCGGGTAGCCGAGCTCCCGGCCGCGCTGCACGCCGTGCACCACCGTCGAGTGGATGCTGGGCAATCGCCCGAGCAGCGACGCGGCCTCGCGCACACGCCCCTCGGCGAGAAGCTCCCGCACCCAGGTGGCCGATGCGCGTCGCGGGCCGGAACCGCCTGCGACCTCCACGTCGTCCAGGATCACCACGTCGAATCCGTTGGCGATGCCGGCCTGCCGCAGCAGCGCGACGTCGCCGGCGCCGCGCGCGCCGAAGCGGAAGTCCGCCCCGCAGAGCACGACCTGCGCGTGCAGGGCACCCGTCAGCACGCTCTCGATGAACTGCTCGGCCGACTCGTCGGCCAGAGCCCGGTCGAACCGGAGCATGAGGGTGGCATCCACCCCGGCCGACTCGAGAAGGCGGCGCTTCTGCTCGTTGCCGACGAGGGGGTCCGGGCACTTCTCCGGGGCGATCACCTGCAGCGGGTTGCGGTCGAAGGTGACGACGGTCGCGGCGAGCCCGCGCTCATCCGCCAGCTCGCGCAACTGACGCAGCACGCTGCGATGACCGATGTGCAGACCGTCGAACTTGCCGATGGTGACCGCCGATGGCCCGAATCCGGCCGGCACCTCGCCGAGCCCGTCGAAGAACTGCACGGTCAGGCCTTCGCCTGCCCGGTCGCGCCGCGAGCGCTGCCGCGAGCGCTGCCGCTGCGCAGATACAACAGGCCGAGCACGGGAAGCACCAGCGGCACGAGCAGATATCCCGCGCCGAAGGCGCTCCACACGGTCGAGTCGCGGCCGAAGGGATCGAGCGAATGCAGCCCGAGCAGCGCGGGGGCCACCAGGCTCAGGGTCCCGACCACCAGCACCCCGACCAGTTCGATGCTGATCGTGACCAGAGCGAGCGTGCGCAGCCGGGCGCCGAGTGCGATCGTCGCGACGATGTAGATCACGCCGGCCAGTGCCGACAGCAGGAACGCGACGGGAGCCTCGCCGAAGCGGTCGATGATCTGGAACACCGACCGTCCGGTCGCGGCGAGCGCCAGGATGGCGTAGACGGCGACGAGCACACGGCCGACCCCAGCTCCGGGGCGCCGCGCGGGAGCCGCGCCGGAGGCGGCCTCGGGGGTTTCGGTGTTCTGCGCGCCGGACATCGTACCCAGACTATCCGCCCCCGCGAGCCCTGCGCTGGGCATACTGCGCCCGGGCTACGGGGTCCAGATCTGCTGCATCCTGACCACCATGACGGCGATCGCGAAGGCCGCAACGCCGAGCACGACCGTGCTCCATCGGGTGCGCTCGATCAGCCCCCAGAACACCGCGAGCGGCGGGATCAGCAGGGCGCTGATCAGGTACACGTAGAACAGCGGAACGCTGCCGTGCGGCTGATTGCCCAGCGCCGGCGAGATCAGCGCGATCACCAGCTGCGCGAGCAGCAGTACCTCGACGACCACGAGCGCGCCGAGCGTCAGATCGTTGGGGCGGCGGCGCGCGAGCCCGAGCACCGTGCACAGCAGTCCCGCCACGCACGTCACGATGACCTGCGCAACGGTGAATCCCGCGATCATCGCGCTCCCTCGCTCACTCCAGAACCTCTGACGTGGGAAAGTTCACCAGAACCCGAGCCGTTCCGTCACGCACCGAGACCAGACTGACCAGACGACCGGATGCCGCGAGCGCGGCCACCACGCTGGCGTCGGCGGTCTCGACCCTCGCCCGCTTGCCCTGCGTGAGGTCGGCGGCCTGCGCGTCCGAGAGCCGGACCGAGGGGAAGAGCTCGCCCGCGACCTCTGCCGGCTTGCGCAGGGACGCAGGCGTGATCTCGTCGACCGGCACCGCATCCGTCACCGAGAAGGGGCCGACGGCGGTGCGGCGCAACGCGGTCAGATGCCCGCCCAGCGCGCGCCCGTCTGCCGCGAGCGAAGCACCGAGATCCCGCGCCAGGGCACGGATGTAGGTGCCCGACGAGCAGTCGACCACGACGTCGAGGTCGAGAAAGGGCGGGTCGCGCCGTTCGGCGACGATCTCGAACCGCGACACCGTGACCGCGCGCGCGGCCAGCGCGACCTCGTCGCCGGAGCGTGCGCGTTCGTACGAGCGCCTGCCGTCCACCTTGATGGCGCTGTATGTCGACGGCACCTGGGAGATCTCGCCGGTAAGCGCCGCAATTGCGGCCTCGAGCTGTGCACGGGTGACGCCCGTGGCATCCAACGGCTCCGAGAGCTCACCCTCGGCGTCGTCAGTGGTCGAGCTCTGACCGAGACGGATCGTCGCGGTGTATTGCTTGCCCAGGCCCACCAGGTAGGTCAGCAGTCGGGTCGAGCTGTCGACACCGAGGACGAGCAGTCCGGTCGCCATCGGGTCGAGCGTGCCCGCGTGACCGACCTTGCGCGTGCCGAGCGCGCGCCGCGCTCGCGAGACCACGTCGTGACTCGTGATGCCGCCCGGCTTGTCGGCGAAGAGGATGCCCGAGGTCACGCCGACGTACCCAGCGACGACGATCCCCGGCCCGGCGTGCGCCGAGTCGACACGTCGAGGAGGACGTCCAGTTTGTTCGGCATCGCGGTTTCGAGCAGGTCGATCGCGCAGGGGTCGCCATTGGCGTACTCATCGGCCATGCGCAGACCGACCATGGTGTTCATCATCATGCCGTGAGCCAAGAAGATGTCGGCATCTTCGGGCGAGAACCCGGCCTCGAACCGGAGGAATTTGTAGACGTCGAGGAAGCATGCCCGCGCTGCCTTTCCGATCACCGGGTCCGACCCGAGGATGAAGGCGTGCATCATGCTCAGCAGCAACCCGCGGTCGGTCAGCAGGTCGGCGTACGCCATGCCGATGCGGTGCCCGACGTCCACCCCGCTCTCCCCCGCTGCGATGCCCTCGGCGAGGGCGGCATGGAACGCGACGAGCAGTTTGTCGACCGCGCGATGCAGCACCTCGAGGAAGAGCGCCTCTTTCGTGCCGAACATCCGCACCACGTACGGCTGGCTGACCCCGGCGGCCTTGGCCACGGCGTCAGTCGTCGTTCCGACGTAGCCGCGCTCGCCGAAGACCGCGGTCGCCGCCTCCAGGATGAGCTCGCGCCGGTCTTCGGCGCGCATCCGGGTCACGGGTTCTGCACCCTTTTCGGGCAATGTCGTGGTCACGCTTGACATGGTATCAACTGATTACTAATCTCCACATGTAATCATTCGATAACTTCTTAGGGAGCCCCCTGATGACTGTCACCGCCCCCAGCACGCGACGGGTCCCCTTCGCGCTCGTGCTCCTCGCCACCGGCATCCCGATGTTCATGGCCACGCTCGACAACCTCGTCATGACGACGGCGCTCCCTGTGCTGCATGCCGACCTGCACGCGTCGGTCGAAGAGCTCCAGTGGTTCGTCAACGCCTACACGCTCGTGTTCGCCAGCCTCATCCTCTTCGCGGTCGCGCTGGGTGACCGCTTCGGGCGCCGCACGGTGTTCGTGGCCGGCATCGCCATCTTCACGATCGCCTCGGCGGCGGCGGCCTTCGCGACCGACCCGACGCAGCTCATCGTCGCCCGCGCCATCCAGGGGCTCGGCGGCGCCGGCATCATGCCGCTCTCGCTCTCGCTGCTCGCCGGTTCGGTCGAGCCCAAGCGGCGTCCGCTCGCGATCGGCATCTGGGGCGGGATCGCCGGCCTGGGCGTCGCGGCCGGCCCGCTGATCGGTGGCGCGGTGATCAACGGCTGGAACTGGCAGGGCATCTTCTGGATCAATGTGCCGGTCGGCCTGATCGCCATCCCGATCATCCTGGCTGTGCTGCCCAACGCCTTCGGCGCCAAGGTGCGGGCCGACGTGGTGGGAGTGCTGCTCGCGGGGCTCGGGGTGCTCGGGTTGGTCTTCGGCATCGTGCGCGGCAACCCGGCGGGCTGGGACAGCTTCGAGGTCGTCGGCTCGCTCATCGCCGGCGGCGTGCTGCTCGCCGTGTTCCTGGTGTGGGAGTGGCGTCACAGCGCGCCCCTGCTGCCGCTGCGGTTGTTCCGCGACCGCAGCTTCTCGATCGCGAACCTGGTCGGATTCGGCTTCAGCTTCGGGATGTTCGGGGCGGTGTTCATCCTGATCCAGTTCCTGCAGATCGTGCAGGGCCACAGCGCGCTGGAGGCGGCCGTGCAGACCACGCCGTGGACCATGGCGCCGATGGTCGTCGCGCCCCTGGCCGGCATCTTCGCCGGGCGGATCGGCACGCGCACGCTGATCGTCGCGGGGCTGCTGTTCCAGTCGGCCGGCCTGTTCTGGCTCGCGCTGACGATGACCGCCACCGTGCCATACAGCACGATGCTGCCGGCCTTCATCTCGGCGGGCATCGGCATGGGCCTGGTCTTCGCACCCTCGTCAACCGCCGTGCTGGCCAACATGAAGCCCGAGGACAGCGCCAAGGCGAGCGGGACCAACTCCACCGTCCGTGAGATCGGGGTGGCCCTCGGCATCGCCGTGCTCACCGCGGTCTTCACGGGCAACGGAGGCCAGCTCACCCCGACCGGGTACGTGGATGCCGCGATCTCCGCGGTCTTCGTCGGCGCCGCCGTCGTGCTCGCCACGGCCGTCGTCGCCCTCTTCCTGCCGGCCGGCAAGACGCCGCGCCCGGCCGCACCTGTCGACCGCACCTCCGAGAGCGACGAGCTGCTCGCCGCAGAGGCGGAGCCGGTCGGCGTGTGACGCCGAGCCGATCTAGGCTCGCTGCATGCGCGTCGCCGTGATCGGAGCAGGGGCGGTCGGGGGAACCCTGGCCGCCCTTCTCGATCGCGCGGGCCACGATGTCGAGGTGACGGCTCGTGGAGACAATCTCGCGGCGATCAAGCAGCACGGCCTGAGACTCGACGGGGGCTGGGGCGAGCACACCGCGCACGTCGAGGCGCACGAGACGCTGGCATGGATTGGCGCTCCCGAACCCGACTTCGCGATCCTGGCGACCAAGGCGCAGGATGCCGCGGCCGCCCTGCGCGCCAACCGCGAGGTCCTGGGGTCCGTCCCCGTCCTGGTCGCCCAGAACGGTCTCGGCGGATTGGAGGTCGCTCGCTCGGTGCTGCCGGAGTCCCCGTTGCTCGGCGGTCTGGCGCTCTTCGCCGCCTCGTACCTCGAGCCGGGACGCGTGACTGTGACGGCGGCGCTGCCCCTCATCGTCGGCGCGGCCCTGGGCACTCCGGACGAGGTGTTCGAACGGGTCGTCGGCGTGCTCGAAGAGGCTATTCCGGTCGAGGTGACGCACGACATCGTCGGCGCACAGTGGACCAAGCTGCTCATCAACCACATCAACGCCCTGCCCGCGATCACCGGCCTGAGCGTGCAGGAGGTGATCGCCGATCCCAGGCTGCGCAGGATCATGACGGCGAGCATGCGCGAGACCGTGCGGGTGGCGCGCAGGCTGGGCGTGCGCTTCGCGAAGGTGCAGGGGGTAAACGGGCGCGTCCTCGGCGCGATCGGCTCGGCGCCGCTGGCATTCGGAGCGTGGTTTCCGAGGACCCTGGGATCGCGCATGGGCACCGTGCCGAATCCGGGTTCAACGCTCCAGAGCATCCGGCGCGGTCAGCTCACCGAGATCGACTTCCTCAACGGAGCGGTGGTCGCTGCCGCGAAGCAGGGCGGCGTCGACGCGCCGATCAACGCGCAACTCGTCGACCTCGTGCACGAGGTCGAGCGGAGTGGATCGTTCGTGAGCCCGCGCGAGGTCATCGAGCGGGTGAAGCTCGACAGCTAGCAGCTGTCGGCGATGTGCCGTCTGGCGCCGACAGCTAGCAGCTGTCGGCGAACACCCGTCGGGGGTGGTCGTAGTCGGTGTTGTCGATGATCGCGGATGCCGCCGTGCGCGGCGATGCCTCGCGCCGGTACAGCTCCTGGGCGCCGAGATAGCGCTGACCGCGCGGCTCGTCGAACTCGGGGTGGGATCCGTCGCGCTCGATCATCCGCTGTCGCCGCACATCGTCAGGGGCGTCGAGCCACACCGAGAAGTTCCAGGTGCCGGCGAGTTCGGGGCGAAGAAGGAAAAGCCCGTCGACGATCAGGATGGCGTCCGCTGGACCGGTCGTCCATTCGGCGTCGAAGGGGACGTCGCGCTTCAGATCGAAGAACCTGAGCTGGAATCCGGTCGAGCCGGCCATGCGGAACGGGCCGAGCAGTGCGCGGCGGAACGCCGAGTAGTTGAACGAGTCCTCGTAGAAGCCCTCGGCCGAGTCCCGACCCTTCGCCCAGCGGAGCGCGCGTGGCTGGTGGAAGTCGTCCATCGAGGCGCGGAACACCTCGTGCCCCAACGAGCGCAACTCGGTGGCGAGGTCGTCGGCGAAGACCGTCTTGCCCGCGCCGTCGGCCCCATCGATCGCGACTACCACGCGGCCGTGCGAATAGTGCTGCAACAGCTCTTCGGCGAGTGCGTGCAGCACATCACGGCGCTCGGGTGCCCACCTGGCCATGAGCCTCAGCCTACTGTTGAGGAGTGTCGATGAGCCGGGAGATCGCGGGCGGCGGGCTCGTCGATCCCCGGCTCGGAGAGCGGCTCGGCGAGCAGGTCGCCGACTGGTACGCGGCCGGACACCGCGAGCTGCCGTGGCGGCATCCCGACTACCCGGCCTGGGGCATCCTGATCAGCGAGTTCATGCTGCAGCAGACCCCGGTCGCCCGGGTGATCCCCCGGCTCGCCGAGTGGCTCGCGCGCTGGCCGAGCCCGGCCGATCTGGCCGCAGTCCCGCCCGGGGAGGCGGTACGCGCGTGGGACAGGCTGGGATACCCGCGGCGCGCGCTCAACCTGCACGCGGCCGCCACCGCGATCGCCGAGCGTCACGGCAACCGCGTGCCGTCCGATGTCGACGAGTTGCTCGCGCTGCCGGGGGTCGGGCCGTACACGGCCCGCGCGGTCGCGGCCTTCGCCTACGGGGTGCGGACGCCGGTCGTCGACACGAACGTACGACGGGTGCTCGCGCGAGCGGTCGGCGGGCAGGCTGAGCCGGGGCCGGCGCAGACCCGGCGCGACCTCGCGGCGATGGACGCCATCCTTCCCGCCGACCCCGAACGCGCTCGGCTGGTCAACGCCGGTGCCATGGAGCTCGGCCAGACCGTCTGCACGGCACGCACGCCGTGGTGCGATGCCTGTCCGCTCGCGGAGCTCTGCGCCTGGCGCACGGCCGGCTACCCCGACTACGACGGCGCACGAGCACCGCGCCAGAAGAAGTACGAGGGATCGGATCGCCAGGTGCGCGGTCTGATCCTGCGCGAGTTGCGCGCGGCCCATATCCCCGTTTCGGGCGAGACCCTGTCTGCGCTCTGGCCGGATGCCAGCCAACTCGACCGCGCGCTGACCGGCCTGCTGCGCGACGGCCTGATGACCGGCGACCCGACCGACGGCTACCTGCTGCCCCTGTCCTGAATTCCGACGAGGCAGTCGTAGGCTCATCCGGTGCCCACGACGTCGTTGCGCCCCAGCGCCAGGATCATCGGTCCGGATGCCGCGAACGACGAACTCGCGAAGATCCTCGCCGCTCTTCCCGGCCAGCTGCACATCGAGCGCGACTTCCCCCCTGCTGCGCAGGCCGACGCGGACGCCGCCGCGAAGGCGTCGCTCGCGCCCGGCTTCCTGGACGGATTGCCCGACCGCACCGACATCGAATTCGTCACCATCGACCCGGTGGGCTCGAACGACCTCGACCAGGCGCTCCAGCTGGTGCGCGAGGGAGCCGGGTACCGGTTCTGGTACGCGATCGCCGACGTTCCGGCATTCGTGACTCCGGGCGGCGCGCTCGATGTCGAGGCGCACAAGCGTGGGCAGACGATCTACGCGGCGGACGGCCGCATCCCTCTGCACCCGACGGTGCTCAGCGAGGGGGCGGCCTCGTTGCTCGAGGGGCAGCTTCGCGGCGCCTTCGTCTGGGAGTTCGCCCTCGACGCGAACGCCAACGTCACGAGCTCGACGGTCGCGCGCGGCCAGGTGCGCAGCCGTCGGCGCCTCGACTACGAGGGCGTTCAGGCGCAACTCGACGCGGGCACCGCCGACGAGACGCTGAAGCTGCTCAAGGAGGTCGGGCTGGCCCGGCTGGTGCTCGAGCGCGCGCGCGGTGGCGCGAGCCTGAACATCCCCGAGGTGCTGATCGACAAGGTCGACGGCCGCTATGTCGCCAGCCGGCGCACCCAGCTGCCGGTCGAGAACTGGAACGCCGAGTTGTCGCTGCTGACCGGCATGGAAGCCGCGACCATCATGCTCAAGGGGAATGTCGGCATCCTGCGCACCATGCCGGATGCCGATCCGGAGTCGATCGACCGGTTCCGTCACCAGACCAACGCACTCGGGCATCCCTGGTCGGCATCCCAGCCGTACGGCGACTACCTGGCGACGCTCGACGGCAGCAACCCGAAGCACCTGGCGATCCTGCACGCCGCCGCGTCGCTGTTCCGCGGGGCGGGCTACACACCCTTCGACGGCGCCCCGCCGGCCAACACCATGCAGTCGGCGGTCGGAGCGCCCTACGCGCACGTCACGGCTCCCCTGCGTCGCCTGGTCGACCGCTTCGGCCTGGTGATCTGCGCGGCCCTTGCGGCGGGAACCGTGGTGCCCGACTGGGCACGATCCGCCCTGCCCGAACTGCCCGTCGAGATGGCGCGCAGCAACAACATCGCGGGCCAGCTCGACCACCGGTCGTTGGATGCCGTCGAGGCCGCCGTGCTCGCGCCGCGGGTCGGCGAGATCTTCGACGGCGTCGTGATCTCGCAGAACAAGAGCGGAAGCGTGGTGCAGCTGCTCGATCCGGCGGTCACCGCGGAGTGCTCCGGGCACACCCCTAACGGGACGTCGCTCAAGGTCAAGTTGGTGCGGGCGGATGTCGCGACATCCACTGTCCTCTTCGACCCGGCAGGATCGCACGCATGACGACCGCCGATCCGGCTGCCGCGTCGGCACCCACCCCGAGCCTGTGGCGGCACGGCGGCTTCTTGCGGCTCTGGGCCGGAGAGACCGCCAGCCAGTTCGGCGAGCAGTTCGGCAACCTCGCGATCCCGGTGATCGCGGTCTCGGTGCTCGGCGCGACCTCGTTCGAGGTCGGGCTGCTGAACGCCGCAGAGACGCTCGCCTTCCTTGTCATCGGCCTCCCGGCCGGCGCCTGGATCGATCGCTGGATCAAGCGGAAGGTCATGCTGCGCGCCGACCTGATCCGCGCGGTGCTGCTGGCCGCGATCCCGATCCTGTGGTTCACCCACCTGCTCGCGTTCTGGCAGCTGCTGGTCGTCGCCACCGCTGTCGGGGTGTGCTCGGTGTTCTTCGACGTGAGCTACCAGAGCTTCATCCCGAATCTGGTGCGCAACGACCAGATCGGCGACGCCAACTCGAAGCTGGAGACCAGCGCCCAGGTGGCCAGGATCGCGGGGCCCGCCGCGGCAGGCGGGTTGCTGGCCCTGCTGGCCGCGCCCCTGCTGCTCGCCGTGACAGCCGTGACCTATCTGCTGTCGTTCTTCGCGCTGACCAGCATCCGGGACAACGAGGTGGCCAAGCCTGTCGAAGACCGCCGGCCGTTGGTCGTCGAGATCAAAGAGGGACTCAGCTGGGTGTTCCACCAGCCCCTGCTCGTGCGCATCGTGCTCTGCACGGCGATCAGCAACCTGTTCGGCGCGCTGATCTTCGCGATGATGCCGATCCTCGTGCTGCGCGAACTCGGGCTCAGTCCCGCGTTCTTCGGGCTGATCGGCTCGGCGGGCGCGGTGGGCGGCCTGCTGGGGGCCAGCCTGTCCGGCCGCATCCAGAAGTGGGTCGGCGAGGGCCACGCCATCCCCCTGTCGCAGATCGTGTTCGGGCTCGCGGTCTTCCTCATGCCGCTTGCGGCATTGTTGCCCGGGATCGCCGTGCCGCTGCTCATCGCTGGCGAGTTCTTCTTCAGCGCCTCGGTGCTGGTCTACAACATCGCGCAGGTCAGCTTCCGCCAGCGGATCTGCCCGCCCGCGCTGCTCGGCCGCATGAACGCGTCCATCCGCTTCATCGTCTGGGGTGTCATGCCGATCGGCGGGCTGGTCGCCGGCCTGCTGTCGACCGGGATCGGCGTCCTGCCGACGATCATCGTCGGGTGCGCGGGGAGCCTGCTGGGCGGCATCCCGGTGATCTTCTCGAAGCTGTGGCGGATGCGCACCCTGCCGACCGGGATGGTCGCGGGGCCCGAGGAGGCCGACACCCCGCCGGCGTCCGCGTTCGAACCGGGAGCCGAGCCCGAGGGCTCCAGCCCGACGGAACCGCTGAGCTGACCTCCTGCGAAGATCGGGCGTCTGAGCGACACTAGGTGCCATGCCCGAGCTGCCCGAGGTGCAGGCCCTGACGACCGACCTGTCGCGGCGCCTGAGCGGGCGCGTGCTCGACCGGCTCGACATCCTGGCATTCCCGGCCCTCAAGACATACGACCCGCCGCTCTCGGTGCTGCTCGGCGCCACGATCACCGAGGTGACGCGGCGCGGCAAGTTCCTCGATCTGCACATCACGACGATCGACGACCAGCGGCTGCACCTGCTGATCCATCTGGCGCGCGCCGGCTGGTTGCGCTGGCGCAACGTGGCGCCCGCGCCGATGCTGCGGGGCCCGGGCAAAGGGCCGTTGGCCGCGCGCCTCGTGCTCGACGACGGCTCGGGGCTCGACATCACCGAGGCCGGCACCAAGAAGAGCCTGTCGATCTCGCTGGTCCGGCGCGCGGACGAGGTACCGGGCGTCGCGCGACTCGGACCGGAGCCGCTCGACCCGGGCTTCACCGAGGAGGTGCTCGCCGGCATCCTGAAGCGCCAGGGGCGGGCTCAGCTCAAGGGCGTGCTGCGCAACCAGTCGATCATCGCCGGGATCGGCAACGCATACTCCGACGAGATCCTGCACGCGGCCAAGATGTCGCCGTTCAAGTCCGCCGACATGAGTCAGGATGACGTGGCCCGCCTCTACACGGCACTCCAGTCGACCCTGCGCGCGGCGGTCGAGCGCGCCGACGGCGTCTCGGCCAGCGAGCTCAAGGGCGAGAAGAAGAGCAACCTCCAGGTGCACGGCCGCACCGGCCTGCCCTGCCCGGTCTGCGGCGACACGGTTCGTCAGGTGATCTACGCCGACTCGACCTTCCAGTACTGCCCGACCTGCCAGACCGGCGG
>Ga0105238_10003258_pt1 | contig 16202 bp, 12 predicted proteins | sample KBSC34metaG_FD_81526 | JGI IMG/M metagenome (GOLD analysis project Ga0105238, IMG submission 81526) | Corn rhizosphere microbial communities from Kellogg Biological Station, Michigan, USA - KBS C3-4 metaG | ecosystem: Host-associated > Plants > Roots > Rhizosphere > Soil | place: Michigan, USA... | reverse complement strand
TGTCTCCGGTCGCGAAGTGCGCGTAGGCCGTGGTCGAAGTCTGCCACGTGCGATCGAGAAAGGTCGTCGACGAGATTCCGATCGTCACGCGCGGCCCGACGTTCAGCGCGCCCGCGAGCAGCGGAAAGCGCGCGGTCGTCGTGTTGTCCGACGTGCCGTTCGCCTGCACGTGCCGGAATTCCGGGTCGTACTGGAAATAGAAGCCCGGCCGTCCCCACGTCGCGAGCGCGGCGGGATTCATTGGCGAGAGCGGATCGTTCTCCCCGATCGAGCCACCCAGCGCCTCCGCGTGCGTCGAGAGTCCGCCGGCGGGATAGCCGAAGCCCTGAGTGCTGAGCGTGCCCTGGGCGGCGGCAGAGGTCACGAAGGTCGCGCAGAGAACGAGCGTTCGAAGCGTTCGCATTACGGGAGTCCGAATCCGCTGCGCGGGATATAGGTCAGATGCAGTCGCGGGCGGAGCGAATCCACCGGCGCACCGTTCGTGTACAGGAGGAAGCGCCGAGCGTCGCGTCCTTCGCCGGACGACTGCAGCACGATTGCCCGCTGCATGCGTGTCGGTCCCTCGGCGCGCCAGAGGGTGACGAGATTCGCCGTTTTCGATACCAGCACGAGCGTGTCGACACGCGTCTCGTTCGGATTCATGCGCACCGAGAGCAGCGGCACCGTGGTGGGATCCGCGAGCAGGATCGCCGCCTTCGAGACGTCGGTCACGATCGGCGAGGCGACCACCACGCGCGGTGTCAGCGAGATCGAGTCCGTGCGGACGAACGTCGGATCGCCCTCCTGATGCAACAGCAGCGTCGCGCGAACGATCGTCGTGGACGAATCGATCAGCGCGCTCGGCAGTGTGAATCGCAGGTAGAGGCGAGTGGACGGCAATCCGCCCACCGGCGTCACGCCGGACGGCGGAGGCGGGGACCCGTCGAGCACGAGCTGGTAGTTCGCGAGGTACTTGAACTCCGGACCGCCGGAAGACTTGGAGGCCGAGAAGTTCACGAACGTCAGCGAATCCGTTGCCGGAGCCGCCGCACGCCCTTCGTATTGCAGACTCGGGCCGGTCTGCGCGCCCGTGATGGAGCTCGTCGTCGTGATCGGCGTGATGCCCACCTGCGCATTGCCGGTCGCGTCGTGTCCGTAGCTGAACAGGCGCACGCCGAGCCGGATGCGCGTGCCGGTGGTCACGTGCTGGCGAACGAACGTGGTGTCCAGCGGAACCACGTGCAGCGACGCCACGGAGTCCTTCTTGACGTTCAGGGTGCCGATTGCGGGCCGGCTCAGGAACAGCTGATGGATGGTCGCGGTATCCAGGTCCGGCACGTTCGCGTCGACATCGATCACCTCGAACCGCAGCGAGTCGCGAATCATCGAGGTGTCCGGCGTGGACGTGAACTGGAGCGACGCCGAGGTCACGCTCACGACCGGGACGAACGGCGCCGTGGTATCGGCGCGCGGGAAGTTCCGCTGCAGCGAATCGAAGCGGAGCACGGCACCGGAGACGATGCTGTTCCCCTGCGCATCCTTGTAGCGCGCGACGAGAAGGTTGGTCTCCGTGCCGAGCGGCGGCATCCCGGTCACGAGAACCGTGGAATCGAACACCTGATCGGCGACGAGCACCGTGTCGTGCACCTCGAGCTGCTGCCCGGGGCAGAGCGTCGGGCAGGCCGCTCCCCCGGCGAGGTCCTCCTGGCACGCGCCCAGCGCAAGCAGAGCAAGGCCGAAGAGCGGGAGCAGTCGGTGTCGTGCGCGAAACACAATCATGAGGACGGAAAAGAATTCGAAGTGAAAGGCGCCGGCAGCAGCTGGTCGAGCGACCAGTGCGACTCCGCACCATCTGTCGTGCAGCTGGTGATCTCGAGCGACGGCGCGAACTCCGCGAGCACCTGCCGGCAGATTCCGCAGGGCGCCGCCGGCATGGACCCCTCGGTGGCGATCACGAGCGATGTGAAGCGGCGTTCCCCCTCCGCAATCGCTGACAGCACGGCAGCCCGCTCCGCACAGATCGTCGCACCGAAGGACGCGTTCTCCACGTTGCAGCCCGTGAACGTTCGACCGCCGGCGGTCGAGAGCGCGGCTCCCACGCGAAAATGCGAATAGGGAGCGTACGCCCGTGCCATGACCGAGAGCGCGGCCGCACGAAGAGCATCCTTGGAGGCCGCGTCCGTCATTCGGCCGTGAGAGAGCGCAGGTCGTCCTCGGGAAGTGTCTGGTCGAATGTCCGAAAGCCGGCCACCCAAGGTGTCCGAACCCACATTGAACACCGCAGTCACGGTTCGGTGCCCCGCAACTCGCACAAAGCTACTAGGATGGCGGACTCCAGCCCACCGTCAGCGGGGGATTGTCACACGGGCGCTGTTTCGCCGCCGAGATACCGGCGCGGAAGGCGGGCGTTGAGTCCTGTGAGAATCTCGTAAGGGCTCGCACTCGCCAGCTCCGCCAACTCCGCCACATCGATCCGCTCGGCGCCGTCGGGGCCGAGCAGTGTCGCGACATCGCCGATGCGCGCTCCGAGCCCCGTGACATCGAGCATCGTCATGTCCATGGTCACGACGCCCGCCACGGGCGCCCTGCGCCCGGCGACGAGCGCGTGCGCGCGATTGCCCAGGGCGCGCCGATAGCCATCCGCGTAGCCAACCGGGAGCGTGGCGATCTGCGTCTCGCGCGTCACGCGGAAGGTGGCATCGTAGCTCACGCTCTCCCCCGCACGCAGCGTTCGAAGCTCCACGATGCGCGCACGCATCGCCGCGACGGGCTCCGGCTGCACCACGGGTGGCGCTCCCACGGGCACGCCGTAAAGAAAAACTCCCGGTCGACCGATGTGCCAGCGCGAGCGTTCGCAACGCGCCATCGCGCCGGAGTTCTCCGCATGGAGTATCGGGGGCAGCGCCGGCAATGCCTGGAGCGCGCGCTCGAAACGCGCCTCCTGCGCCGCGATCGAGCCGTCGTCGAGCGTGGCCGAATGGAAGTGCGTGAACGCGCCTTCGGGCGGATGCGCGCGTACGAGGGCGGCGAGCTCGCCCGCCTCGTCCCACGGAACGCCGGAGCGCGACATTCCCGTGTCGATCGCGAGATGCCAGGCGCCGCCGCCGATGCTCGTCCACTGCGCGATCGATCGGGCCGATGCGAGCGCGGGAGTGAGTCGCGCGTCGCGCACGGCCGGCAGCTCGTCGATCCCGACCGAGGTGAAGATCAGAATCCGGCGCTCGATACCCGCTTCGCGGAGCTCGCGACCCTCCTCGACCGTTGCCACGCCGTATCCCCACGGCGCGAGCTGCTCGAGCGCGCGCACGACGCGCACGGCGCCCATGCCGTACGCATCCGCCTTCACCATCGGGAGAATGTTGGCCGAGCGCGCCATCATCACGCGCGCGTTGCGCACGACCGCGTCGAGATCGATCTCGAGCCAGCCGCGACTCAGCTGCATCGGCAGGTGCATCGGCATTGCCGCGCGCGCGCGAGCAGGAATAGCTTTCGCGCCCCGGAGGAATGATGGCCGACCGACCGACGCTCGACGATGCGCTCGCCCTGATGCGCGATCTGCGCGCGCGCTGCGACTGGGATCGCGCGCAGACGCACGAATCGCTGCGCCCCTATCTGATCGAGGAAGCGCACGAGCTGGACGATGCGCTCAGGCGCGGCGATCCTGCGGACACGCGCGAGGAGCTCGGCGACGTGCTGCTGCAGGTGCTCTTTCACTCCGTGATCGCCGAGGAGCAGGGCGAGTTCGACGTGCCCGATGTGGCGGGCTCGCTGATCACGAAGATGCGCGAGCGGCATCCGCATCTCTACGGCGGCGGCGAGCGGCGCGACTGGGAGGAGATGAAGGCGTCGAAGCGCGAGTCCATCGCGGACGGTCTTCCCGCTGCCCTGCCCACGCTGCACCGCGCCTACCGGCTGCAGGAGCGAGCCGCCGGCGTGGGATTCGACTGGGACGACACCGAGGGGCCGGCGCGCAAGGTGGAGGAGGAGCTGGCCGAGGTGCGCGGCGAGCTCGCGCAGCAGGGCAATGTCGCGCCCGCGGGCGCGGCGCGCGCGCAGGCGCATCTCGAGGATGAGTTGGGCGACCTGCTCTTCGCCGTGATCAATCTCTGCCGGCGCGCCCGCGTCCATCCCGCGCTCGCACTCGACCGCGCCACGGACAAGTTCGCGCGGCGATTCGAGGCCGTCGAAGCGCTCGCCCACGAGCGCGGGATCGCGATCGGCAGCGCGGGGATCGCGACGCTCGATGCGCTCTGGAACGAGGTCAAGCTCGCCGAGTGATGCGCCCATCACGCGCGGGCGCCTCTCAGGGCCGCAGCCGATGCATCATGCGCGGGAACGCAATCGCCTCACGCAGGTGCGGCAGCCCGCAGATCCAGGCGATCGTGCGCTCCAGCCCGATGCCGAATCCCGAGTGGACGAAGGTACCGTAGCGCCGCAGGTCGAGATACCACTCGTACGCCGCGGGGTCGAGCCCCTCTTCCCGGATGCGCTGGAGGAGCTTGTCGTGATCGTCCTCGCGCTGGCTCCCGCCGATGATCTCGCCGTACCCCTCGGGCGCGAGCAGGTCGTCGCACAGCACGGTGCGAGGATCGTTCGGGTTCTCCTTCATGTAGAAGGCCTTGGCCTCCTTCGGATAGTTCATCACGAACACGGGGCGGTCGTAGTCCGCCACGATGAGCGACTCGTCCTCCGCGCCCAGGTCCTCGCCCCACTGCGTCGTGCTGCCCTTCTCATGCAGCAAGGCAATCGCATCGCCGTACTCGAGCCGGTGAAAGGGTGCCTTGATCGATTCGAGCTTCGTGAGATCGCGCTCGAGCTCCGCCAGCTGCGCCGAGCACCGCTCGAGCGCGCGCTCGACGAGGTAGGAGACGAGATCCTCCTGCAGCACCATGTTGTCGCTGGAGTCGTTCCAGGCCACCTCCGGCTCGATCATCCAGAACTCGGTGAGATGCCGGCGCGTCTTCGACTTCTCGGCGCGGAACGTCGGGCCGAAGGTGTAGATCTTTCCCCATGCCGCCGCGGCGGCCTCGCCGTAGAGCTGCCCCGTTTGCGCGAGAAAGGCATTCCCCTCGTCGAAGTATTCGGTGGAGAACAATCCCGAGCGCTCGCCGATGGCGGCGGTGAGGATCGGTGTATCCACGCGGAGAAATCCGCGGGCGTAGAAGAAGTCGTGGATCGCCTGCTCGAGCTCACTTCGCACGGTCGCGATCGCGCGCTGGCGCTGGGAGCGTAGCCAGAGGTGACGATGGTCGAGCAGGAAGTCGATCCCGTGCTCCTTGGGCTGGATCGGGTAGCTCAGCGGGCTCGCGCCGATGATCGCGAGGTCGGTGACTCCGAGCTCGTAGCCCCCCGGGGCGCGCGCGTCGGCGCGAACCTCCCCTGTGACGGCCACCGACGTCTCGAGTGTCAGTTGGGCGAAACGATCCCACACGTCCTGCGCCACGGAGGACTTGACCAGCACGCACTGCAGCAGCCCCGTGCCATCACGAAGAACGAGGAAGGCCACTTTCCCGGAGGAACGGACCGTGGTGACCCACCCTCGAACGGTGACGACGCGACCGGCTTCGCTGCTCAACCCGCTAATGCGTGTAGATGCCAATGTCATTGATTTGGCTGAGGTTACGTTTGGGGAGCGCAAGCTATCCCGCCGCCGATACGAGTGTCAACGTTTCCATGCGACCAAATGACCGCCGTATCGGAACAAAAGTGAGAGGTTGCGGCTACAGCTACGCATGGCCGATTTTGCTGTTTAGTTCGGATGGCCGGTCACTTGCGTTTGCCGCAGGTGGCAGCACTTTGCGCGGATGGTCGCGACGCTGCATCTATGGAGCACATGAACAGTTCGCAGGTCGAGCCCACTCCTCCGCGTCCACACACGGAGGTGCGCGCCACAGGTGCGCGCGCCTCGTGCATCGTGCCGTGCATCCGGGTGGATGAGCTGCGGGAGTCTGCGTCGTGACGATCCGGTCGAAGCTGGCGCTCGGACTCTTCGCGAACCTTCTGATCCTCGTCGCGCCGCTCGCGTTCGCGATGCGGTCGCTCGAGCAGCTGCACTACTCCACCCAGCAGCTGCGCGATCACGCCTTTCGCGCATCGCTGCTCGTCGGTCGGATGCGCGCCACTGCGGACGAGCTCCGCCAGAGCGAGGAGCGGCTGCTCTTCGTGCACGACAGCGCCGCGCTGGGGCACGTGAGCGAGCAGCTCGCCCTCATCCGCGCCATGAACGACTCGCTCCAGGGCTACGATCTCGAGAAGGCGCGCACGCGCATCGATGCGCAGATCGAGAATCTGATGCGCATCGCGCCGGTGGAGATGGCGCACGCGGCGAAGAGCCCGGCGATCGCGGACACGATCTCGACGCGCCAGTATCTGCCGGCGGAGCGCGAGATCGAGTCGGCGCTGCGCGATGCGGAGCTCGTGCTCGCGCAGCGCACGACGGCGCTCGTCAACAGCGCGACGACGCTGGTCGACGACACCACCAAGATCTCCGGCATCGGCCTCGCGATCGCGGCCACGGTCGCATTCCTCGTGTCGATCGCGCTGTGGCGCACGGTCAGCAAACCCGTGCAGGATCTCGAGGCGGGAATGGAGGCGGTCGCCGCCGGCCAGTTCGACTACCGGCTGTCCGTCTCGCCCACGCGCAACGACGAGTTCGGGCGTCTCGCGGCGAGCTACAAATCGATGGCGGCGCAACTCGCGCAGCTCGATCGACTGAAGGCGGAGTTCGTCTCCGTCGCGTCGCACGAGCTCAAGACGCCGATCAACGTGATCCTCGGCTACCTGCAGCTGCTCAACGAGGGTGTGTACGGCTCGATCTCCGCCAAGCAGGGAGAGATCCTGCGCACGGTGGATGCGCAGACGAGATCACTGTCGAGGCTCGTGCACCAGCTGCTCGACATCAGCCGCTTCGAGGCAGGCGGCGGAAAGCTCGATCTGCGGCCCACCGATCTCGGACACTTCCTCAGCGATCTCGAGAGCACGTTCGAGGTGCTCTCGATGCAGCGAGGCATTCATTTCCGCGTCGTGCGCACCGGACCGCTGCCGACGGAAGTGGTGTGGGATCCGGATCGCATCAACGAGGTGCTCGGGAACCTGCTCTCGAACGCCTTCAAGTTCACGCGGAAGGACGGGACCGTGGAGCTGGACGTGCAGGCGGAGGGCGGGCAGATTCGCGTGACCGTGAGCGACACGGGCGCGGGCATTCCACCCGAGCAGCTTCCGCACATTTTCCGTAAGTTCTTCCAGGCGGACAACCAGCACTCGGCCGCACACGACGGCACGGGACTCGGACTCGCGATCGCGAAACAGATCGTGGATGCGCATGGAGGCAAGCTGACGGTGGAGAGTCGCGTGGGAGAAGGCACGAAGTTCAGCATCACGCTTCCAGTGCGCACGGGACCTCGTCCGCGCAGACGGTCGGCGAGCACGAAGGCCGTGGACGCCAGCGCGTGAGGATTGGGCGGTTGCTGCTGGTCGGTGCGGCAGTGGCTATCGGGTGCACGCATCCGCGCGCGCGCACGCCTGCGCCGGATCCCACCGGCTGGCGCACCACGCTCGATTCCGCGCAGCGCCTGGCCTCGGACTCCCAATACGCCGCTGCCGATTCCCTGCTGACGGCGTTCGAGAGCAGCGCTCCGAACACCCCCGAAGCGAACGAGGCGACGTTCTGGCGCGGCGTCTTCCTCCTGGCGCCGCAGCACACGGACAGCAGCCTGCGGGGCGCCGCACAGGCGTTCGATCAGTATCTCGGTTCCGGAGCGACGGCGCATCGCGCGGAAGCCGTCGCGCTGCAGCGCACGACGCACATGCTCGACTCGCTCACGAAGGTGCGGACGCTCGACAGCCTGCCGGCCGTGCACCTCGTCGTCTCCGACGACTCGACGAAGTCGACGGCGCGCGAGCAGGAGCTGTCGAAGACGGTCAAGCAGCTGCAGGACTCGCTCAACAAGACGACCGCGGAGCTGGAGCGAATCAAGAAGCGGCTGTCGACGGGCAAGCCGTAAGGGCGCGCACGCGCGCGGCGATCAGCCCACGCGGAAGAGCGCGAGCGCCCTCGGAAACCGCTCCGCGAGCGCCGTTCGCACGGCGGCGTGCTCGCGCTTCTCGAGCGCCGGATCGGCGCGCAGCAGCTCCTCGGCACTCTCCATCGCGAGCAGGTTCAGCGACTCGTCCCGAATGGGATCGGCGTAGCGGAAGGTCTTCTCTCCGCTCTGCTGCGCTCCGAACAGATCGCCCATGCCGCGCAGTCGCAGATCCGCGCGCGCGATCTCGAATCCGTCGTCGGTGCCCGCGAAGAGCTGGAGCCGCTCGCGCGCCTCCGGGCTCACGTCGCCCAGGAGAATGCAGTAGCTCTCTTTCGCACCACGGCCCACGCGGCCGCGAAGCTGGTGCAGCTGCGAGAGGCCGAAGCGCTCCGGGTGCTCGACGAGCATCACCGTCGCGTTCGCGACATCGATGCCGACCTCGATGATCGTCGTGGCGACGAGAATGTCGATCTGGCCGTCGCGGAAGCGGCGCATGATCTCGTCGCGCTCGTCGCCCGGGATGCGGCCATGCAGGAGCGCCATCCGGCGATGTGCGAACACGCCCGTGGAGAGCGACGCGAACATCGCGGTCGCGCCCTTGAGATCCGTCTTCTCCGACTCCTCGATCACCGGATACACGACGTACGCCTGCCTCCCCTTCTCGACCTCCCGATCGATGAAGCCGAGCACGCGCTCTCGTGCGGAGCCGGGGCGAAGCGCCGTGGTGACGGGCTGACGGCCGGGCGGCCGCTCGTCGAGCACACTCACATCGAGATCGCCGTAGAGCGTGAGCGCCAGCGAGCGCGGAATGGGCGTGGCGCTCAGGAGCAGCACGTCCGGCCGCGCGCCCTTCTCGCCGAGGGCGGCGCGCTGCTCCACACCGAAGCGATGCTGCTCGTCGATCACGGCCAGTCCGAGCCTCGCGAACCTCGTGTCGCTCTGCACGAGCGCATGCGTGCCCACCACCACGAGCGGCTCGCCCGACTCCATGCGCGCAGCTGCGGCGCGCCGCTCGGCCGTCGATGCGCTTCCGGTCACCAGAAGCGACGGCACGCCCAGCGGCGCGAGCATCCGCTCGAAGGTGCGCGCGTGCTGCTCCGCCAGCAGCTCGGTGGGCGCCATGAGCGCCGCCTGATAGCCGTTCTCCACCGCGAGCAGCATCGCGAAGAGGGCCACGATCGTCTTCCCGCTGCCCACGTCGCCCTGCAGCAGGCGGTGCATGCGGCGGTCGCTCACCATGTCCTTCACGATCTCGCGCGTGACGTGGATTTGGGCGTTCGTCAGCTCGTACGGCAGCGCGGCCTTGAGCCGCGACGTGAGATCGCGCTTGTTCGTGAAGCTGATCCCCTCGCGCGTTTCCCGCGCGAGATCGCGGGCGCGCCGGTGCAGGATGTGGACGAAGAACAGCTCCTCGAAGGCCAGACGCGACATCCCGCGCATCGCGTCCGCGATGGAGCGCGGGCGATGCAGGAGCCGCAGCGCTTCGGGGAGCGGCGGCACGCCGGCGCGCTCCAGCGTTCTCGCGGGGAGATACTCCGTGACGAGCGGGAGCAGCGCATCGAGCTGCGACTCGATGAGCGAGCGGATGACCTTGAACGACAGACCCTCGGTTGCCGGATACACGGAGAGGACGCGCCCCTCCGTCATCCCCTCGCCTTCCGGCCCCAGGTTCACCATCTCGCGCGGCTGCAGCTGGCGCCCGTGGAAGAATCGCACGGCGCCGGTGAGAAGGAGCTTGTCGTCCTTCCTGATCACGCGATCGAGAAACGGCTGCCCCGGCCACGAGACTTCGATCATCGCGCTCTCGTCGCGGATCACCGCCTGGAAGATGCGGAGCCCCTTGCGCGTGGGGATCACGCCCTTCGAGATGACGGTGCCGAGCACGGTGACGTTCATCCCGGGCTCGGCGCTCGCGATCGGCGAGATCGTGCTCGCGTCCTCGTAGCGATGCGGCACGTGAAAGAGGAGATCGCGCGCGACGACGATCCCCAGCTTTCGCAGAAGCTCCGCACGATGCGGCCCGACGCCCTTGAGGTAGACGACGCCGGTGTTGAGTCCGATCGCCGGGCCTGCCGCGCGCGCGCTCACCCCGTTTCCAGCAGCTCCGCCGCGAACGTTGCGGGGTCGAACGGCTCCAGATCGTCGGCCTGTTCGCCCACGCCCACGAATTTCACGGGCACGTCGAGCGCCTCGTGCACGGCGAGGACGATGCCGCCGCGCGCGGTGCCATCGAGCTTGGTGATCACCAGCCCTGTGAGCGGCACGGCGGCGCTGAACGCGCGCGCCTGCGCGACGGCGTTCTGGCCGATGGTGCCATCGAGCACGAGCAGGGTCTCGTGCGGCGCGCCGGGAATTCGCTTCGCGATCACCTTCCCAACCTTCTGAAGCTCCGTCATCAGACCGTCCTGCGTGTGCAGGCGCCCCGCCGTGTCGATGATGACGACATCGATGCTGCGCGCGATGGCGGCTTCGATCGCCGAGAAGGCGACGGAGGCTGGATCAGCGCCGGCGGTGCTGCCCACGAACTGCGCGCCCGCGCGCGTCGCCCAGACGCGGAGCTGGTCGATCGCGCCGGCGCGATAGGTGTCGCCCGCCGCGACCATGACGCTCTTCCTCTCGCGCGCGAGCCGCGTGGCGAGCTTGCCGATGAAGGTCGTCTTCCCGGCGCCGTTCACGCCCACCACGAGAATGACGGTGGGGCCGGTCGCCGCGAAGGTGATGGACGGATCGCTGCGCCCCGCCCGCAGCGCCTTCTCGACGCCGTCACGCAGCGCCGCGTGGAACTCGTTCTCCGTCTTCACCCGCCCCTTTCTGTTCTGGCCCTCGATGTCCGCCACGAGTCGCAGCGTCACCGGCACGCCGAAGTCGGCCTCGAGCAGCAGCTCCTCGATCTGCTCGAGCGAGCCCGCTCCCACGCCGCGCACCACCACGCTGAGATCCATCAGCGCGGCGTCCTTGATTTTTTGCCAGAGCGAGCGCCTGGAGACGTCTCCCTCGCGCCGCAGAATTCTCGCCATTCTCTCTCCTCGCGCGGCGGCTCTCGACCGCGCGCTTTATCGCAATCCGAAGTGTCGTCGCAGCAGCCACTCCGCGCACAGCGCGGCGAGCAGCAGCAGATACAGCCAGTGGAGGTCTCGCACGTGCGGCTGATCGCCGAACGGTGCGGCGCCGCCGACCGACCCCGTCCGCACGTTCGCACGGCGCGGCAGCAGCTCCCGCGAGGCATTCACGATGAGCAGCGACGTGCCGCCGCTCACGCGCGTCTCGTACACACCCGCATCGAGCGGACCGCTTTCCGCCAGAGCGCCCGGGCCTCCGAAGCGCAGCACCAGCGTGTCGGCGCGCGGCGCACCGCGCTTGCGCAGCTCGACGCGAACGAGCGTGTCGTTTCCCGTTCCACGCCGCCACCGGATGCGATCCCCCGCACGCACGATCGCATCCGCGGGAAGCGCTGCACGAGGATCCGGCCGCTCGGCGGTGAGCCAGTCAAATATACCGCCCCAGAGAGTGGCGTAGGCGTCGCGGCTCACGCCGCCGCGAAAGGCCCAGCGCCAGAATCCGGAGGCGCCCACCGTCACGACGCGGCGTCCGCTCTCGGTGCCCGCGATCGCGGCGCGGCGCTCGCTGCTGCGCGCGGGCGCGGTGAGCAGCCCCGTCCAGTCTCCGTGCACGCCCGGCGAAACGCTGAGCGGCGCCAGGCTGTCCCACGGCACACCGGACAACACCGCCGCGATGGGCGATGCCGGCGCAGCCGACGGGTACCATTCACCGATCGTGTCCGCCGTCGGCGCGTACAACAGCAGCGACCCCTTCGTCACCGCGCGCGGCGCACCGAACAGCGCCGTGTCGCCGTGCACGATCGCGAGTGGCGCTTCCGCCAGCGCCGCGCGCACCGATGCCTCGCTCACCGCCGCGAGCGTTCCGTCCTGGCGCCACATCCCGGGCGCCACCCGATAGTACGCGCGCGTGGGCAGCGCGACCGCGCCGCGCAGCACCGGAATCAGAAAGCGCGCATCGAAGTCAGGCGCGGTCGAGGCGAGCACCGCACCGGCCGCCGGCGCCACCTGCACCGCCATCGCGAGCGTGTCGTTGCGATGCTCGACGTCGCCCGCCACGCTCACGATCGCGGCGAGCGGCACGGTGCGAACCGCTCCCTGGATTCTGCCGCGCATCGTGAGCGTGCGCTCCACCCCGGCGCCGAGTGAATCGATGGGCATCGTCGCGATCGCATCGGTTCCCGCCACGAGCGAGAGCGTCGCCCCGTGCAACGGCAGCTGCCCCGCGCGCACGGTCACGCGCGCCTCCAGCGTGTCGCTCGCCACCACCGCGCGCGGAGCGTCGAGCGCGATCACCGCCGCGTCCATGGCCGGCGGGTGCGCCAGCACCTCCACCCGCGAGCCCGCCGGGAGCGATGTCAGCGCCGAGGGATCATCCAGCTCGCCGTCGGTGACGAGCACCAGGGGCCGTCCGACCGCCAGCGCACGCTCGGCGAGCGGCGCCGCGCGCGTGGCCGCGTCCTGCGGAATCGATGGCGCTTTTGCGGTGCGAGCGGAGTCACCGAAGAGCAACAGCTCCGGCGATGCGCTGCGTGCCACGGACACCGCGCGTCGCCAGAGCGCGCTGTCGCCGCCGCGCAGCCAGCTCTCGGAGACGTCGAGCGCCGCAACGGGAGGCACCGCGCGGCGCGGACCGGCAGGCGCGTCGAACAGCAGGGCGAGCACGATGATCCACGCGAGCGCGCGAAGCGCGGCGAGCCACCGCGCGCGCTGGCCCTCTCCCGCAGCCGGCGCACGGTACGACCACCACGCCAGCACCGCCGCGAGCAGCAGCGAAAGAAGCCAAGCGAGCATGGGAGAAACGTGAACGGATGAGCACCGGGCGCAAAGCTCGCCGCACCGCGCGGCGCCTCAGGCGTGCGCCTTGCCGAGACTCGCGAGCAGTGTCGAGAGCTGCACGTCGAAGCGTGGACGGTCCGCCGGCGCGAGCGGCACGCCGGCGACCTTCTTCAACGCCACCGACGGATCGCGCTGTGCACCATCGACGAGCAGCTCGAAATGCAGGTGCGGACCGGTCGCGAGCCCCGTCATGCCCACGAAACCGATCGTCTGGCCGATCGCGACCGAGCGTCCCGCGCGAATGCCGGACGCGAAGCCGCGCAGATGTCCGTAGCGGCTCACCAGCCCGTTGCGATGACGGATCTCGATCAGATTGCCGTATCCGCCGCGAACGCCGGCGAACGTCACCACGCCATCGCCGATCGTGCGCACGGGCGTGCCCGCGTTCGCGACGTAATCGGTGCCCTCGTGGCGCCGCCAGATGCCGAGGATCGGATGCTTGCGCAGTCCGAACACGCTCGAGATGCGGCGGAACGCGAGCGGCGCGCGCAGAAAGGCCGCCTGCATCGAGCGACCGGTCGCGTCGTAATACGCCGCGTGGCCGTTTCCTTCGTCGAATCGCACCGTCTCGGTGGTCGCACCCGAGAGCACCATGCGCGCGGCGAGCACGCGGCCGATCTTCGTCTGCCCGTTCGCGCCGACCAGCCGCTCGAAGAGCACGCGGAAGGCGTCGCCGGGCTGGAGCTCGCGGCTCATGTCCACGCGATACTCGAAGATGTCCGCGAGCGTCCACGCCAGCTCGGCCCGCGCGCTCTTCGGGAGCACGGTCGCGCTGTCGTCGAGCGCCTGATAGAGGTTCTCCTCGATGCGGCCGCTCACCACGAGCGTGTCCGTCACCCAGGGAAGCCGTTCCTCGGTGCTCGTCCAGGTGGAGTCACCCGTGCGACGCACATGCAGCAGCCGGTCCGGCGCGAGATGAAAGACGATCTCGCGGGGCTTCGATCCAGCGGAGTCCGAGCGCACCGTCACGGCCATTCCCGCCGGAATGCGCCGCTCGTCGAGCGCGCTCGCGTCCATCACGCGCGGCATCGCCTCCTGCGACACGCCGCGGCGCGAGAGGAGCGCGCCGATCGTCTCGCCGGAATGGAGCGTGTCGCGCACTCCCGCGAGCGAATCGGAGTCGCTCGCGACAGGCGGTACCACGGTCGTCTCGATCGGATGTGGAGCGTCGAGCCAGGGCTTCGGCAGATCCACGGACAAGGCCCACGCAGCGAGCGCCACGGCGACCACCGTGGTCACCGCGCGCGGCGTGGGCTTCTTCAATCCATCTGCCGCCGGATGAAAGTCGGGATCTCCATGTCGTTCAGATCCTGAGCCTTCTCCTGCGGAGTCTGCGGAGCTGCGCCCGGCTGCGGCATTGGAGAGCGGCGGCTGACCTCACTCGGCACCGGCCGCGGCGTTGGCACGGTGGTGCGGAGGGGGCGCTGATTCGGGAACGGAATCACCGGTGTCTGCTGCGCGTTCCGCTGCGCCTCCTGCGAGGCCGACGGGGCGGCGCTCGACGGGACGCGGTCGAAGCCAGTGGCGATCACCGTCACGCGAATCTCGCCCTGCATCGCCGGCTCGTTCACCGCGCCGAAGATGATCTCGGCGTCGTCGCCCACCGCGTCGTGGACGATCTCGTTGATCTGGTGCACTTCGCCGAGCGTGAGGTCCGTGCCGCCGGTGATGTTCACGAGCACGCCCGTGGCACCGGAGATCGAGACGTTGTCCAGCAGCGGAGACGAGATCGCCTGCTGCGCCGCCTCGGTCGCGCGATTCTCGCCGCGACCGATGCCGGTGCCCATGAGCGCCGAGCCGCCGCTCTGCATCACCGTGCGCACGTCGGCAAAGTCGACGTTCACGAGGCCGGTGACGCTGATGAGGTTCGAGATGCCCTGCGTGGCGTGCAGCAGCACCTCGTCCGCCTTCTTGAGCGCGTCGCCGAAGGGGATTCCCTTACCCACCACCGCGAGCAGCCGCTCGTTCGGCACGGTGATCATCGTGTCGACGTGCTTGCGCATCTCGGCGATCCCCATTTCCGCCTGGCGCATGCGCTTTCGCCCTTCGAACAGGAAGGGCTTGGTGACGATCCCCACGCAGAGCGCGCCGGCCTCGCGCGCCATCTCGCAGACGATCGGCGCCGCTCCGGTGCCGGTGCCGCCGCCCATCCCGCAAGTGACGAACACGAGATCCGCGCCCGACAGCACGCGAAGCACCTCGTCCCGATTCTCCTCGACCGCCTGGCGTCCGATCTCGGGTCGCGCGCCAGCACCGAGTCCGCGCGTCAGTTTTTTTCCGATCTGGATCTTCACGTCCGACTTCGAGCTCAGGAGCGCCTGCGCGTCCGTGTTCACCGAAATGAATTCGACGCCTTCGAGGTGCTCCTCGATCATTCGATTCACGGCGTTCCCGCCACCGCCGCCGACGCCGACGACCTTCATGCGGGCGTTCTGCGAGGTGTTCTCCTCGAACTCGAAAATCATGGCGGGGAGGACTCCAGGAAGTGGAAGATCCTGCAAACGGACGGCGGCACGGCGGGGCGAGTCAAGCGGGAGCTACGAGCAGGTACCAAAAGCTGCGGTGAATATAATGCGGACTTCCGAATAGCACACTAACAAATACGGGTTATTCTCGTGTGGATAACTCTTTGATCGGCCGACCAACGAATCTAGAAAAAATCCTGCAACCATGTCTTGACACGTTGCGCGACCCGATCCACGCCCGACGATGACATCGCCTTTCGCTTTCCCGACGCCACCGACCCCGCTCCTCCAAGTGACATGCGATGCGCGCCGAAGAGCGCGAGGCCCACCGCCGTCGAGAATCGCGGCGCCTCCACGGCATCGCTCAACCCGCCCACGCGTGCCGCCGGCGAGCCGACGCGCGCTCCCGTGCCGAAGACATCGCTCGCCAGCTCCGCCGCTCCCATGATCGCCGACGCGCCACCGGTGAGCACCACGCCGGCGCTCAGGCGCCCCGCAAAGCCGGAATCGCGAATCTGCTGGTTCACCAGCCCGAAGATCTCGTCCATCCGCTGGTGAATGATGTGTGCGAGCAGCTCGCGCTTGATCTCACGATCGCCCTGCGCCACGGTGCTGGGGAGCGTGATGACCTCGTCCGAATGCTCGAAGAACGGCTCGTAGGCGCATCCGTATTTTTCCTTCAGACGCTCGGCGTCCGCTTGCGTGACACCGATCCCGTGCACGATGTCGCTCGTCACGTGCCCGCCGCCGTACGCGATGGTGCCGAGGAAGCGAATCTTCTCCTCGTGGAAGATCGCGAGGTCCGTGGTGCCCGCGCCCATCTCGATGAGCGCCACGCC
>Ga0105238_10003257_pt1 | contig 16202 bp, 11 predicted proteins | sample KBSC34metaG_FD_81526 | JGI IMG/M metagenome (GOLD analysis project Ga0105238, IMG submission 81526) | Corn rhizosphere microbial communities from Kellogg Biological Station, Michigan, USA - KBS C3-4 metaG | ecosystem: Host-associated > Plants > Roots > Rhizosphere > Soil | place: Michigan, USA... | reverse complement strand
TGGCCGTCGACCGGCTGCGCCCCGACGCCCTCGCGGCGATGCGCGCGTACCCGTGGCCCGGCAACGTGCGCGAGCTCGACAACGCGCTCGCCCGCGCGGCCGTGCTCGCCGGCACCGGCCCGATCACCGTCGACCACCTGCCGGCGCTCCCGCTCTTGGGCGTCGGCGTGGCGCCCGCGCCCGTGGCCTCCGTCGCCGCCGCGCCCGCGCCCGGCCGCCGCCGCAGGCCGATCTCGGGTGGCAGGTCCGAGGGCAGGATCACGCCGTCCTTCGCGACCGCCACCGCCCGATCGATGGCGTTCTCGAGCTCGCGCACGTTGCCGGGCCACTGGTAGTGCGCCAGGACCTGCAGCGCCTCCGACGACATGGTGGCGGGGGCGCGCCCGTCACGCCGGCCCAGCTTGGCCAGGAAATGCGCGACCAGGATCGGGATGTCGCCCGGGCGATCGCGCAGCGGCGGCAGCTTGATGGTGACGACGTTGATGCGGAAGTAGAGGTCCTCCCGGAACTTGCCGGCCTTGACCTCCGCCTCGAGGTCGCGGTTCGTCGCGCACACCAGCCGCACGTCGACCTTGATCGACTCGGCGCCGCCCACCGGCCGGACCTCGCCGTCTTGCAGGGTCCGCAGCAGCTGGGCCTGCATCTTCGGCCCCATGTCGCCGATCTCGTCGAGGAACAGCGTGCCGCCGTCGGCCATCTCGAACAGGCCGCGCTTCGAAGCCACCGCGCCCGTGAAAGCGCCGCGCGTGTGGCCGAACAGCTCGGACTCGAGCAGTGACTCGGACAGCGCCGTGCAGTTGACCGGCACGAACGGCTCGCCGGTGCGCGGGGAGTGCGTGTGGATGGCGCGCGCCACCAGCTCCTTGCCGCTGCCCGACTCGCCGGTGACCAGCACGGTCGCCGACGAAGGGGCCACCCGCGCCACCAGCTTGTAGACGTCGAGCATGAGCGGGCTCTTGCCGACGAAGTCCTCGATCTTGGTGGGCACCGCCGTCGGCGTTGACGAGGCCTTCTGCTCGGCGGCCAGGCGCCGCCGTTCCAGCGCGCGCGCCACGGTCAGGCGCAGCTCCTCGACGTTGAACGGCTTCGAGACGTAGTCGTAGGCGCCCCGCTGGATCGCCTCCATGGCGCCGGCCACGTCGCCGAACGCCGTGATCAGGATGACCGGCGTGCCGGGCGACTTCTCGGTGAAGACCCGCAGCACGTCGAAGCCGCTGCTGCGGTCCATGCGCACGTCGGAGACCACCAGGTCGTAGCGCCCCTGCTGCGCGCGGTCGATGGCGCCCGCGCCGTCGTCGACCGCCTCGACCTCGAAGTGCTCGGCCCGCAGGATCTCGCAGAGCAGATCGCGCGCGACCCGATCGTCCTCGGCGACCAGCACCCTCGTCACGCGCGCCCTCCCGCGGCCCGGAGCGGTGGCTCGGTCGAAGCTTTGACGGGCGGACCACCGAGCGGCAGCCGCACGAAGAACGTCGATCCGCGGTTCGGCTCGCTCTCGACGGAGATGGCGCCGCCGAGCGCCGCCGTCAGCTGACGGCAGATGGCGAGTCCGAGGCCGGTCCCCTTGCCGCGGCCCTTGGTGGTGTAGAACGGTTCGAAGATCCGCTTGAGATCGTCGGCCGGAATGCCGTGGCCGGTGTCGCTCACCGTGATGAGAACGCTGTCGGTGGCGGCGTCGGTGCGGGCGGCGACGGTGACGCGCCTTTCGCGCCCGTCGTCCCCGTCCTGGCCGGCACCCACCGCGTCGAGGGCGTTGGTCAGCAGGTTGACCAAGATCTGCCGCAGCAGGCCCGCGTCCGTGACCACCTCGCGCAAGGTGACGGCGTCCGCCTCGCTGATGTCGCGCACGACCGGCGCGCGGCGCCCGCCGCCCCGCGTGTTCACCGCGCGCGTGAGATCGATGGCCTCGTCGACCAGCTTCGGCAGGTCCGTCCTCTTGCGCTCGGGCTCGAGCGGGCGCGTCGAGTCCAGGTAGTCGCGCACGATGCGGCTGATGCGCTCGATCTCGCGGGAACCCACCTCGAGGCGATCGCGCAGCGCCGGCTGCAGGTCGCGCTGCAACAACGCCAGCTGCAAGTGCCCCGACACCGACGAGAGCGGCGTGCCGATCTCGTGCGCCAGCTGCGCGGCGAGCTGGCCGAGGGTGGCGAGCTGGACCTTCGAGGCGTTGTCGCGGCGCATGTCGGCCAGCAGCCGGTTGAGCTGGTTCAAGGTGGCGTTCTTCTCCGACAGATCGCGGGTGGCGGCCTCGATCTCTTCACCGAGGCGCTGATTGAACGCCCGGATCTGGGCGTCGGCGCGCGAGAGCCGCTCGAGCATGCGGTTGAAGCCCTGCGAGAGCCGCCCGAACTCGTCGACGGTGTCGACCGGGATGCGCCGCGAGAGGTCGCCCCCCTCGACCGCACGCATCGCGTTCGCCAGCACCTCCAGCGGGCGACCGATCACGCGGCTCGTGATGAGACCGGACAGGAGCGTCAACGCCACCAGCAATACCACGCCCGTCACCAGCGAGACGCGCCGTTCCGTCTGCAGCACCGATTCGACCGCGCCCAGCGTCCACTTCATGACGAGCGTGGCTTTCCACGGGCCCTTCAGGTCGACGTCCATCTCGATGGGCGCCGACTGCGCGCTGCCCACCGAGGCCTTCGTGAACCCGAGCGGCGCCCGCGCCAGAGGCGCGAAGCGCGTGATCTCCGGGCGGTCGCCGCGCGGGGCGGCGATGCGGCTCGAGGGCGTGTACGCCTCGCGATAGATGTAGAGGTCGAGCCGGACGATCCGGCTGTGCCGGTTCAGGTAACCGAGGAGCTTCTCCTCGTACTCGCGGTCGTCGGACTCGGCCGGCACGCTCTTCAGATCTTCGGCGATGTCGTGGGCCAGCTCCTCCGCCGACGTCTGCGCCTCTTTGATGATGCGCGACTGGGTCAGGTAGAGCCGCACGCCCGACGACAAGAACACCGTGAGCGCCACGGAGATGGCAATGAGCCAGATCTTCGTCCGGACGGTCATGCAAGCGTGGAAGGGGCTACGCCCCTCCCACGAGCCCTCCCCAGATCAGAGGCGTGCCCGGATCCTGCTCGGCGAGCGGTGTCTCCGGCGGGCAAAGCCCGCCTCCGATCAACTAGTGATCCGGACATGAGTGGCTATCCTAGCGCATGCCCGGCTGACGAGTGTTTCGGATCACAGCCCAAGGTCATTTGCAGCCGCTCCTGACACGCAACAACCGGTCAATATCGCCGATAGACGTCAGGTTGTTGAATGTGCTATGCGCGTTTTCCCGCGGCTACTGCGACGAGGAGGGTCCATGAGGTTCGTTCACGGGTTGGCGATCGTCGGTGTTCTGGCCGCGCTCGGGTGTACCGAAGGCCTCAAATTCCATCCTGATGGAGGAACGAACCCCGACGCGGTGGACGGAGGCGGGACAGGGGGCATGATGACCGGTGACCGGGGCACTGGCGGTACAGGAATGAGCGGCGCCGGTGCCATGATTGCGGGCAGTTCGGGGGGAACCGCAGGTACGCTCGGCAGCGGCGGTATGTCGAGTCAGGGCAGCGGGGGCGGACTGGGAGGCGCCTCGGGAGGTGGCCCGAACCCGGGCAGCGGTGGCGCGGCCACGGGCGGCGCTCCAGGGACAGGAGGCGCCTCCGTGGACGGTGGGTCAGAACCCGATGGATCGTCCGCACCCGATCGTCCGATGACCTGTTCGGCGGTCGAGAAGATCTGCGCGGGGATGTGTGTTTCGACGACCGACCCGGCGTACGGTTGCGGCGCGAGCACTTGTGATTCCTCAACCTGCCCCAGCCCAGGGGCAGGCGGGACAGTCGCATGTCAAGCCGGAACCTGCGTGATCGCGACGTGCCCCACCAACTTCAAGAAGTGCGGCAACAAGTGCGTGGCGGTTTCAGACCCGGCGTACGGGTGCGGGGCGACCACCTGCGACGGGACCACCTGCCCGGCGGCGGGCTCCGGCACCGTGGTCTGCCAAGGCGGCTCGTGCGTCATCGGTTCTTGTGGCGCCGGGACCAAGAAATGTGGCGACAAGTGTGTGACCACCGACGCCAACAACGGATGCTCCGACACCAGCCGATGCACGCCCTGCGCCAGCAATGAAAACTGCACGGGTACCCCGTCAACTTGTCAATGCGTTCCCACTCCGATGTCGACCGCATGCTCGGGCAAATGCAACTCGGTTTCGAACGGCTGCGGCGGCACCTATAACTGCGGCGGCTGTGTGGCTCCGCAAACGTGCGGCGCGGTAACGGCCAATGTCTGCGGTTGCAAGCCCGTGTCTATGGCAATGGCGTGCTCAGGTAAGACGTGCGGGACCGCCTCTGACGGATGTGGTGGAAGTTACACGTGCGGCCCCTGCGCCCTTCCGAAGGTGTGTAGCTCGTCGGGCTCGTGCGGTTGTCCATCCAGCACCCCTACTTCCTGCGGTAGCGCTTGCTGCGGCGGCGCAACTCCTCAATGCCTCAACGGGACGTCCTGCGTGGAATGCGTCAGCAACACGGACTGCGCTGGGAAGGGCAATAATTGTTCTGGAAACAAGTGTGTTTGCCACCAACAAGATTCGAACAACCTGTTGAAAAACGCTGGTCTGGATTCAGACGGCAGCTGGGTGTTTCGCGACGGTGCTCAGCGGGTATCTTCCCCAGACGCAGAAGGATGTCCAGGTTCGGGGTCTCTCGACGAGACGGGCCCCAACAATCCCTACTTTTTCCAGTGCATCACCGATCGGTTTTCCCAGAACAAGGCGTACAACTTTGGCTACAGCTTCAAGGGAAATGGCGACGGACGGTGTGTGGTCGTCTGCTTTGGCGGTAGCGGCTGTACTGGCGAGATTCTCCAAGAGTTCGATTACGGTGTCACCTCGTCAGGTAACTGGGCCACTCAGGCTTGGACCTCGGATAGTGTCCCGTTCGGAACCACCAGCATTGGTATTGATTGCACGGCTGGTGCGCTCGGGTACTACGACGAACTCTTCTTTACCCAACCCCCAACCGCCGCGCATTTCTGACCTACCACCGCTCGGAAGTCGCTCTTCTCCCGGGGGCGAGCGACGCGTCGGGTTCGGGATGGACATCGCCATTCAGCTGATGACCACGACCCTCGAAGTGGCGATGCACTTTACTCGGGGAGCGGGATAGGAATAGCCAGTTTGAACATCTCAGCCCAAAGCGTCATAGCGGCCGGTCGTCCCGGCCGCTATGACTTCGCGCCGGGTTACTGACAGCAGATCTGCTTGTCGCCGAGAGCGACGTCGTCGATCCAGATGTCACCCGCGGTACCCCGGTCTGAAAACGCGTCATGCCCGAGATACAGCGCGGTCGGGCTCATCCCCCCGAGCCCTTCGCCGCGCCTGCCTTGCAATCAATGAAAATGTCCGACTAGGCGCTGTGAACGCCGGCGCCCGCGTCCCGAACCGGGTTCGAGGCGCGGACTTACCCGACTTACCCCCCGCGCAAGCCGCCGCCACCTCGGGACCTGACGGCCGGCGCGGCGGTGACCCTGGCGGTCACCCGCGGTCACTGCGCGGCCGCGAGTGTGGAATCCGGTGCGCCCGTCAGTTGCAGCCGATTCGCGTCGTGTTGATCGCGATGTCGTCGTAGTAGATGTCGGCCATGCCCGACCCGCTCTGGAAGCGCTCGTGGCCGATATTCATGGATGAGATGCTGGCGATGGACCAGGTGGCCGCCGTGTTGGGGATCTCGGTGCCGTCCGAGTAGAGGTGCAAGGCGGTCGGGGACTGGTGCCACTCGAAGCAGAACCAGGTGTTCTGGGGCACCTTCATGCTCGAGCCGTTGATCTTGTCGCTGGACCTGAGGTTCGACGCAAACTCACCGCTGCCCATCTCGTTCACTACGCGAACCTGATCGCCGGACGAGTTCAACTCGATGAAGCACTGATGCCCACCCGCGGCCGACGTGACGCGCATGTAGGCCCTCCCCCAGAAATCCGTGGCGGGGAAGCCCTTGGTGGCGGTGAGATACCCGTGGCCCGTGCCTGTCGGCGAGGCGATGTGTAAGGCGTGCGTGCCCCCGTGGACGGGAGTCGTGACCACGGTGACGGTGTACCCGCTGGCCGTCGAGGTCTTCCACGGACTGCCGGTAGCCCCCGGGGCCGCGCCCTCGAAGTCGTCGCATATCGTGTACGTGGAGCAATCGCCGGTGCCGCTGCTTCCGGCGCCGCCGCTGGTTCCGGCGGTGCCGGAGGCGCCGGCGCCACCGCCGTTGCGACCGGCGCTACCGCCCCCGTTGCGGCCGCCCTCGTTCCCGCCGTTGCGACCTCCGGCCGCGGCTCCGGCGGTACCGCTAGAACCGCCCGAGGCGGTCATGCCGCCCGAGGCGGTCATGCCGCCCGATGCCGTCATGCCGCCCGAGGCGGTCATGCCACCCGATGCCGTCATGCCGCCCGAGGCGGTCATGCCACCGGAGGCGGTCATGCCACCCGAGGCCGTCGTTCCGCCGCTGCCACCGCTCGTCCCGCCGGAACCTTGCGAACCGCCCGAGCCACCGGAGGAGCTGGAGTGGCCCCCCGATCCCGTCCCGGGCGTATCGGTGCTCCCCGGCCCGCAGCCGATGGTGGCGGAAACCAACACGGCGGCAATGGTTGATGCCTGCGAGATCATCCATGGACGCGAGGTGCGCAAACGTGCGAAGTTCGACATTGCTCTGCTCCTTCGGTCGGCGGGGGGGGGATCTGACGGTCACGGGCGGCCACCTCACCTCGGACGAGCCGCGTGTCTCGTCCTCCTTCACCACGACGGATTACGACTTGCGTCGTACGCCCAGAGCGCAGTAGAGCAGAGTCCGCGGGCGCTTTGCAAGCCCCGATTGACGTAAGCGAGATATCTATTCTTGAATGCGCGAGGACTCGGTTATTCGACGAACGTGATGGTCCACTCGCGGGGCTCGCCCTCGATGGTGACCTCGATGGTGTCACCGACGCGGCGGCCAAGCACGGACCGACCCACCGGCGAGGCCGGGGTGACGACCGAGAGGAACCCGTCGCCCCCGGGGCCGGTCAGCTCGATGCCGGCGCCGCCCGGGGCCAGAAAGAAGGTTCGGCCCTGCGCGCCGTCCTCGACCTCGACGATGGCGCCCAGGACCACGGGCCCTCGGGGCGGCAGCCGCGCCGGCGGACGAAAGGTCTCGAGCGCCTGCAGCTCGGCGATGGAGCGCGTGGCGCGGGCGTTCTGGCCGCGGGCCAGGCTGGAGTACTCCTGGGAGACGCGGGCGTTCTCGCGCTTCTCGGACGCCGTGGCCCCGCTGCGGGCCTCTTCGTCGGCCGCCAGGCTCGCGCGCCGCGCGACCAGCGCCGTGTCGCGCAACCGCGCTGTCAATTGTTCGACCAGAGCTAGCTTGTCCACGACGACGAGCCTAGGAGCGCCCGTGAGCTCCAGCAAAAAAACGGTCAGGGCACCGCGAAGCAGTAGATGGAGCCGCGGCCCCCGCCCGAGCTGACCGTGCCCGCCTGCATGTCCGAGGTCGGCTCGGCGCAGCCACTGGTCGTGTGGGCGGCGTTCCAGGAGGGCGGGCGCCCGCCGCCGCTGCGATTGGAATGTCCCACCTGGGCCGTCACCGTCGTGGCGGAGGAGGTCCAGTCGCTGCAGGTCAGCCCCGTCGCGACGGTTCCGTCGGTGTTGGTGCCCGTGAGGATGTCGTGGACCAGCGGGCTGCTCGGCAAGGGGTTGCCCATCTCGTCGAGCGCGATGGTGGTGCTGCCCACCGGCCAGGTGGCGTTGAGGGCGGCATTGTCGGCGATCTGGTCGTGCAGATCGGTGAGGTTCTTGGCGACGAGGACGCCCTTCGCGTTGTACCAGGGGCCCTCTCCGATCCGGGTGCGGGCGTTCACGGTCGACGTGCTCAGGTAGGCGCGCCAGGTCTTGCTGCCGAGCGCGGGCGAAACGGCTGTCGCGAGCATCTTGCAAAAGGCGTCGGCGCCGTCGAGCCCCGACAGATTGCCGCCCTTGCCCATCCCTCGGCTGGTCACGAAGAAGCTCATGCTGCTGTCGCCGGACATGCCCCCGGTTGCGCCGCCGCCGGCCGCACCTCCCGCCGACGTGCCGGCGGCTCCAGTCGTCCCTCCCGTGCTACCGCCTGCGCCGGAGCGTCCGCCCCCGCCCGTCGTGCCGGCGTTGCCACCGCGACCGCCGGCTCCCCCCGAGGCGGCGCCGCCGGACCCCGCGCCACCCGAGGCGATGGCGCCGCCCAAACCCGTCGCGCCGCCCGCTGCGCCGCCCGTGCCCGTCGCGCCACCCGAGGCGCTACTCCCTCCGGAAGCGCCGCTCGCGCCGCTCGGGCCTGTCGCGCCGCCCGAAGCGCTCGCCCCGCCCGAACCGCTACTCCCTCCGGAAGCGCCGCTGGCACCGCCCGAAGGGGCGCCGGCCTTGCCCCCCGATCCGCCCGCCGAGGGCGACCCGCTGCCACACCCGCCAACGAGCAGGCACGTCACGAGCGTAACCGCGGGCAATCCGAATCGCCGCTGCATGGCCGATGGGGTCATCGAGGAGCTCCTTTTGCTGGCGGACGTCAGGAACCATACCCCGACGTTCGTGACGACGACGGCCGCTTCCCGCGGGCGGTGCGGCGACGGCGCCGACGAGATACTATCCCTGCCCGCCCCTCCTCAATGACCACCTTTTCCTCGTGGAAGTCACGGCGGCCAGAGATCGCGCTCCTTCTGCTCGGCGTGCTGCTGCGCGTGGCCGCCCTCCGCAACGTGGATCCGATGTGGGGCTACGACGCGGGCGGGCACTACGAGTATGCGACGTGGTTCACGAAGCACTGGACGCCGCCGCCGGTCGACGCCTTCTTCCATGCTTTCCACGCGCCGCTCTACTACGCGCTCTGCGGCCTCATCCTGCGCGCCGGCGGCAACGTTGGCACACTGCGCGCCCTCTCGATCGTTCTCGGTTGCGCGCGCCTGGCCCTGCTCTGGTTGGGCTTCGAGCTCTACCTGCCGTTCCGAAGGATGGCCCGCCTCGCGGCCATGGCACTGGCCGCCGTTCTCCCCGTCGCGTTGTTCACCGACGTCACGCTGGGGGGCGAGGCCCTGCAGAACTTGTTGTGCGTGATCGCGCTTCTGCTGGCGCCTCGCGCGCTGCGCGCTCGGCGCGGCGAGCGCTGGAAGGTCGCTGGCTATCTCGGCCTGGTGCTGGGTCTCTGCATGCTGACGAAGATCTCGGGCATCGCCCTGTTCGGCGCCATCGGCCTGGCCGTGGTGGCCGAGGCCCTGCTCGAAGGGCGCGGGGTGGCGGAGCGCCTCCTTCGCGCCGCTCCCTTCGCGCTCACCCTCGCGGTGGCGCTCGCCATCTTCAGCCCCGTGCTGGTGCGCAACATCCGGGGGGCCGGCACGCCCTTTCCGTCCAGCTTCGACACCTCCGAGGCGTGGCAGATGGCGCCCGTGAAGGACAAGCCGGTGCTCGATCGGCGATCGCTCGGCTACGCGCTCCTCGGCTCCACGGAGATCTACGAACGCCCGTACGTGCCGACCGCGATTCAACCGCAGCCCAGGTTCTTCCCCGTGTTGCTGGCCTCGACCTTCGGCGACTATCTCAACTACGAATCGCCCCGGCGGCCCGCCCAGCCAGGCGACCTGATGGTGAACGGCCGTCCCGTGCAGCGCGTGCGGCTGGTCCCGTGGCGTCTGTCGATCATCGGCGGCACGGCGGTCGCGCTGGCCGCGGTCTACAGCTGGTTCGTTTGCATGCTGGCTTTCCGGCGCCGGCGCGAGGTGGCGAGGCTCCCGTTGTTGCTCGTGCCGCCCCTGGCGGTCGCCGCGCTCTTCTACTTCACCGTCGCCCACCCCTTCGACCACCTGGGGGTCATAAAGGCGGCGTACGTGCAGTTCGGCTGCGCCCCGGTCTACGGGCTGTTCGGCATCGCGGTCGAGTCGCTCTGGTCGCGAGGCGGCGGCCGTCGCGTGCTGGCGGCCATCGCGCTCGGCGGCCTCGGGCTGGTGGCCTTCTACTCGTTGTTCTGTCGCGTCCTTCCACCTCCAACCTAGGTCGAACCGATGATGCTCGATAAAAAAGTCGTCGTGGTCCTGCCGGCCTACAACGCCTCGAGGACGCTCGAGCAAACCTACCGCGAGATCCCGCACGACATCGTCGACGAGGTCGTCCTGGTCGACGACCGCAGCGCGGACGACACGCCCGTCGTGGCCAAGGCGCTCAGGATCCGGCACGTCATCGAGCACGACGTGAACCGGGGCTACGGCGCCAACCAGAAGACGTGCTACGACACGGCGCTGGCCCTGGGCGCCGAGATCGTCGTCATGCTGCACCCCGATTACCAGTACACGCCCAGGCTGGTCCGGGCCATGGTCGACGTCCTCGCCGAGGAGGTCTACGACATCGTGCTCGGGTCGCGCATTCTGGGCAACGGCGCCTTGCGGGGCGGTATGCCGCTTTACAAGTACGTCTCCAACCGCGCCCTCACGGCCTTCGAGAACCTCGTCATCGGCCAGAAGCTCTCCGAGTACCACACGGGCTTCCGCGCCTATCGGCGCCGCGTCCTGGAGCGCGTCCCTTATGAACGCAACTCGGACGACTTCATCTTCGACAACCAGTTTCTGGTGCAGGCGCACGCGCTCGGGTTCCAGATCGCCGAGCTGACCTGTCCCACCAAGTACTTCCCGGAGGCCTCCAGCATCAACTTCCGTCGAAGCCTGCGCTACGGGATCCTGTGCTGCGCCACCGCCCTGCAATATCGGCTGCACCGCGCGGGCGTCGTGTCCCCGCTCTTCGAGCCGAAACGCTGAGCGATCGGGCGCGACGTCGAGGCGTCGAGCCGTCGATGCGTCGATGTTACTTGGCGTTCGGGGCCGTCAGGATCGCGATGTGACTGGCGCCGGCGCGCTTGGCGGTGGACATGATGTCGACCGCGGAGCCGAGGAGGACGCTCTTGTCGCCGCGGATGAGCAGGGTCTCGGACCCGACGGACTGGAGGGCCTTGCGGATCTCGGCATCGAGATCGGCGGGGGCAATCTTCTTGGGGCCAAGATAGATCTCGTTGGTCTTCGTCACCGTCAGGACGGGATCGCTGCGCCGCTGGGACACCGGCCCGGCGGCGTTGGCCTTGGGCAGGACCACCTTCATGCCGGCGCGCGAAGCGACCTCGGACTCGACCAGCGCCGTCGACGTCACCATGAAGATGATCAGCAAGACCAGGAAGACGTCCGTGAGCGGGGTGATGTTGATCTCCGCGACGACGGACTCTCCGCCGCCGCCGCCTTCACCAGGATCCTCGCCGAGCGAGCTCGCGTCTTCGAGCTGGACGTTGATGCCCATGGTCAGCCGGCCGAAGGGGTGGCGGAGGGGGCGGCCGACGTCGTGCTCGTCGGGGTCGGGCTCCGCGTCTTGGCGTATTCGCCCAGCACCAGCAAGAACTCGTCCGTGAACAGCTTGTACTGCATGGCGATGCCGTTGATCTTCGAGACGAAGTAGTTGTACGCAATGACCGCGTAGATGGCGACGAGCAGGCCGGCCGCCGTCGCGACCAGGGCGGCCGCGATGCCTTGTGAGACGACCTTGAAGCCACCCGTGCCCGCCACCGACATCGACTGGAAGGCCTTCAGGATGCCGACGACGGTCCCGAACAGACCGACGAACGGCGCCGACGAGCCGACGGTCCCCAGGGCCCACAGGTATTTCTTGAAGGAAAGCACCGCGGCGGCGCGCTGCGAGGCCACCGCTTCGGCCGTCTTGGCCGGCGTCTTCCGGTAGACGGCCAAGCCGCGCTCGAAGATCTCCGCCAGCGGTCCGGGCGAGGTCTCGCACAGGGCCGACGCCTTGGCCAGATCACCACCCTCCAGTGCCGCGATGACCTTGTTCTTGAAGGCCGTCGACTTCGGGATCACGTTCCACAGCGAATAGACCCGCTCACAGATGACCGTCAACCCGGCGAGCGACCACAGCAACAGCAGCGACAGGATGACCCACTCGTCGCGAACCAGGTTCCGGATGGTTTCCCACGTCATGGATTGTCGGAGAACTGTAGCGCGGAAGCTTCCTGGACGCTCGCTGCTGAACCGCGGCTTGATGGGTGGGACCTCGGAGCGCACGAGCGCCTCGCCCGGTTAGAATGCACGGCCATGACCGTCTCTGCTCCCCCCGTCGCTTCCGCGAGCGAGCGGCGCGCGGTGCCGCGAACGCCCGTGCGCATCGGGGGGCGGATGATCGCCGCCGAGGTGGCCCTGACGGTGTTCGAGCTGGGCCTGGTCGGAATCCCGGTGGTCCTTCTGGCCGCCGAGGGGACGTCGCCGCTGCTGGTCGCGCGGCGGTTCCTGCCGTGGCTGGGCGGTCTGTGGGCCCTCTCGGTGGCGGGGAGCGTGGCCGCCATCCGGCCCATCTTGTTGGCGCTCGCCGCCAAGCGACGCGGCGAGGTGCTGTCGGCCGCCGCGTCCGCCGACATCGAGAAGGCGCTGCGACGGGCGCCCATCGAGACCGCCCGGCTGCGCATCGCCGCCTGGCTGATCAGCGCGGTGTTGCTGGCGGTGAGCCACGTCCACGAAGGCGGGCGGCCGTGGATGTCGGGCGCCGGCCTCGTCACCATGACGTTGCTTTATTCGACGGCCGCCGGCACGGTCCGCAGCCTGACGTGCCAGCGGCTGCTCGAGGACGCCCGGCGCATCATCCTGCCCAACAGCGATCCGCTGCGCGGGTTCGCGGCTGTCTACCGCCGCCGTCTGGGGCGGACGGCCCTCGCGCTGCTGGGGATCACGCACGCGGTGATCGCGGCGCTGACCACCGTCTTCACGGATCTGTCGTCCCGGCACGCCGCCATGATGATGGCGCTGACGGCACCCGCGCTGGTGCCGGCCCTGGTGTTCTGCGGCCGCTCGCTCTACCGGCGGACCTTGCCCATCGAGCGTTACCTGGATCTGGCGGTGCGCTTTCCGCCGGTGCGCGGCGCTTCCCGCGACGAGCCGAAGGCGATCGACGCGTTCAACGCCGCCCAGTCGCTGCCCTACCGCCTGGCCAGCTACCAGGTGCTGTGGACCATGCTGGCGGCGCTGGCGGTGATCTCGCTCGGGCGCCGCGTGGTCGGGTTCGACACGGCGACCGCGCTCCGGCTGCTGGCCGCCGTGGCGCTGATCCTGCTGGCCATGGGGCTCTACGAGATCCTGCTCCTGCGGGACGTGCTGCGCCCGCTGCTCGGGCAGCTCGGGGCCCGCCACCACCTGCCCGTGGGGGCCGTGCGCGCGACGGCCGGGCTGCGCAGCAAGCTGGTGGGGTTCTTCCTGACGGTCACGGTCCTGACCTCGGGGCAGGTGGTCCTGTTCGCGCTGTCGCCCGCGCGCCAGACGCCGACCTTGGTGGCGTCGGTGACCCTGGCCCTGGCGGTGTCGACGGGCCTCGTGCTGCTGATCGTCCGCGACATCGTCACGCCCATCCGCGCGCTCGAGAAGCGCAGCGAGGAGATGGCGCGCGGCGAGCTGGCCCGCCCGGTTCCCCCGTCTGGCGAGGCCGACGAGATCGGGCGCCTGACCTTCGCCTTCGAGGAGATGCGGCGCGCGCTGCGCGACAAGCTGCGGTCGACCGAGTCGTTGAACATCGATCTCGAGCGCGAGGTCCGGCGGCGGACCGAGGTCCTCGAGCAACGCAACGGTGAGCTGCGCGACGCGCTCGAGAAGCTGCGGCGCGCCCAGGACGACCTGATCCGCAGCGAGAAGCTGGCGTCGATGGGCCGCCTGGTGGCCGGCATCGCCCACGAGATCAACAACCCCGTGAACGCCGTCATCAACACCATCGGCCCGCTGGAGGAGCTCATCGCGGGCCTGGGCGACACCGCCAACCTGGACGATCTGGCGGCGCGCAGCCGGGAAGCATCGGAGATGCTGGCCGTCATCCAGCGGGGGGCCACGCGCAGCAAGGCCATCGTCCAGGCGCTGCACAACTACTCGCGCGGGGACGACGAGCAGCCGCGCGAGGTGAACGTCGCCCGCAGCGTGGACGACACCCTGGATCTGCTGCGCCACCGGCTGAAGGACGTCCGCATCGAAAAGGAGGTGGATCCGACGCTGCGGGTGGTGGGGTTCGCGGGACAGATCGACCAGGTGCTGATGAACCTGGTCACGAACGCCGCCCAGGCCATCGGCCCGCGCCCGGGCGGGGGGACCATTCGCATCCAGGCGGCCGCCGATCCGGCGGCGGACGCCGTCGTCCTGACCGTAGCCGACGACGGCCCAGGCATCCCGTCAGCGCTGTTGCCGCGCATCTTCGATCCGTTCTTCACGACGAAGGAGGTGGGCGAGGGCTCGGGCCTCGGGCTGTCGATCGTGCACGGGATCATCGAGCGCCACGGTGGCAGCATCTCGGTCGAGAGCGAGCTGGGGCACGGCGCGAAGTTCACGATCCGCCTGCCCCGCAAGCGCTCCTCCTGAGGCGCTGACCGGCGCTCAGCAGGCGGTTGGGGGCGCGGCGAAGCGCTCGCGGTAGGCGGCCGGTGTGACGCCCAGGCGCGACGTGAAGGCCCGCCACAACGTGCTCGCGTCGCCGAGACCGGTGCGATGAGCGATGTCCTTCAGCGGCAGGGTCGTCTCCTCGAGGAGCCGGCGAGCCTCGTCGACGCGCAGCCGGCGCACGACCTGGGCGGGCGACTCGTCCAGGTGGTCGCGGCACCAGCGGCTCAAGGTGCGGGGGCTCATCCCCACGCCGGCTGCCAGGCGCTCGACGGCGAGGGCCTCGTCGAGGTGGTCCAGGACGAAGGCGGCGACGTCGCGCGCGCCCGACGACGTCCGCGAGGCGCCAGCCTCGCCACGCGAAGATGCCGCCGGCTCCTTCTCCTGCCTCTGCAGCGCCCCGCTGAACTGCGCCTGGTGGCCCGAACGGCGCAGGAACAGCACCAGACGCCGCGCGACCTGCATGGCGATCCGATGTCCGTGGTCCTCCTCGACGAACGCCAGCGCGAGATCGATCCCGGCGGTGATCCCGGCCGAGGTCCAGACTTGACCGTCCCTCACGTAGATCCCTTCGTCCACGACGTGGGCCGCCGGAAAGCGGCGCCGCAGATCGTCGAGGTACAGCCAGTGGGTGGTGGCCCGCTTGCCGTCGAGGACGCCCGCCGCGCCCAGCACGAAGGCGCCTGTGCAGATCGACACCAGCGTGGGGATGTGCTGCTTGTGCTTCGTTAGCCACGGAACGATGGGCGCTTGGTCGGCCGGCAACGGATCCCGCGGCGAGGCACCGGCCACGATGGCCACGTCAGGGAGCCGGAAGCCGCCCCGGGCGGGGAGGGGCCGCACGCCGGCCACCAGCAGCCCGTGACGGGTCGGAGCGACCGGGGCGCGCGGGCCGACCGCCTCGAGCTGGTAGGCCACGCGACCTAGGACGTCGTTGGCGTGCCCGAACACCTCCCAGGGCCCCGCCACGTCGAGGATGCCGGTCTGCGGAAGCACCAGGAACCAGACCCGCTTTGGTGTGTGAGGCATCTCGACCGAAAGCGTGCGCGGCCGTGGCCTAATTTGCAATGACATTGTCCTTTGAGCCAAGGCCGCATGGCGCTATCCCAAGGAGCAGGGCCGCCACGACGACGACGACGACGGCCAGAAAGGCAAAGAGGTCATGACCAGGATTGGAATCAACGGTTTCGGACGAATCGGACGGATGGCGTTCCGCGCGGCTCTGGCGCGCCCCGACGTGGAGGTGGTCGCCGTGAACGATCTGCTCGAGCTGCCCCACCTCGCGTATCTGCTGGCGCACGACTCCGTGCGCGGCAAGCTGGGGACCAGCGTGACGGTCGACGGTGGCGCGCTGATCGTGGGCGGACGCCGCGTGCGCGCGACGGCGGTCAAGGACCCGGCCGCCTCGGCCTGGGGTGACGTGGGCGCCGACGTGGTGATCGAGTCGACCGGCGTCTTCCTGACGAGGGACAAGACCGAGGCCCACCTGCGCGCGGGGGCGCGCAAGGTCATCATCTCGGCGCCCGCCAAGGACGACACGCCGGTCTTCGTCTATGGCGTCAACACCGATCGCTACGCGGGTGAGGCGGTCGTCTCGGCGGCGTCCTGCACCACCAACTGTCTCGCCCCGGTGGCCAAGGTCCTGCACGACGCGTTCGGCATCAAGCGCGGCCTGATGACCACCGTCCACGCCACCACCGCCACCCAGAAGGTCGTCGACGGCGTCTCGGGCAAGGACTGGCGCTTCGGGCGTGGGATCCTCGAGAACATCATCCCCGCCAGCACCGGCGCCGCCGAGG